>JRYJ01001736.1_pt1 | contig 49066 bp, 49 predicted proteins | sample 235371 | NCBI WGS metagenome assembly JRYJ01 (sample SAMN03074219, study PRJNA261477) | activated sludge metagenome | biome: Wastewater Treatment Plant; feature: Wastewater; material: Activated sludge; isolation source: activated biomass of a wastewater treatment plant treating hydrocarbon... ... | reverse complement strand
TTTTCAACAGCCTGCTAGGGCCGGAGTCGCAGCCTCCATAGTCAATATCGCGGCGAGGCCGATGACCCGACCGACTCCCACTGTTCTGGATGTAGCCATGACAATCTCCTTTCGTGCGGCAAGTAACCAGTGTCGGCCATCGCTCTATCACTTCGGAATCGTCGGGCCCGTTCCTCCCGGTCCGATCGGCGGTACCTGCGGATCGGTCGGTCCTTTCGGCGGAATCGGCGGTTTGGGTCGTGGGTTCGGCCGTTTCACCGCCCGCTCCTTCACCTCGTCGGGGTTTCCCTTCCCCTCTTCGCCTTCGATGGTCGGCGACTCGCTTTCAGTTCCACGCCGCATGATCGCGCCGCCGATTGGTGGACGCATGGTCCCCTTGAGTCCGGGCCTCGTCATGGAAGCGGCGCAGGTGGTTTCCTTGTAGCAATTCTTGTTTGGGTCTGGATTGGTCTTGGTGTCGCAGTAGTAACACTTGCCGTTAATCTTGCAGAAGTATTGTCCGACGCTGACCGTTTCGCATTTGCCTTCTTCAATGTTGGTGCCCTGCTGGATCGGCGCCGCTCCGCCAAAGGGAACCATTGTCAAGGTGAGCGCTCCTGCCGCGACAACCATGAGGCTTGATCGGAACCGGTGCGAGCCGCTGAGGTTCATGGAATGTGCTCCTCTCTTGAAGGTCAGTCTTTGTTCCCTTATCGAATCTGTGGTGCCGTCATGCCGCCCGGTGGCGGAGCGACCCCTGGCTTACCCCCCGATGGCGGCGGCATTTGCATGGAACCCGGGAGTTGTTCCGGCCTGATGCCGGGAAGCTTGCCTCTCATCGCGCTTCCGAGCGAGACACAGGACGATTCGTTGCAACAGGAGATTTCCCCCGTCGCGCTGTCGCACATGAACGAGAACGACCCTCCGTGGGCCTGTGCGTTGTCGGCCATGTTTCGACAGGCTTGGGCACCGGAAGGGTTCTTGGCTGCGAGTTGGTTGAACTTGTCAGCCGATATGGAACAGGCGGATGCGCTGTTCGACGGTCTTCTGGGCGCGCCATGAGCCGTCTCTATGGCGGTCGCCCCTAACAGGATCAAAACGCTAAGCCAGACGGCAGACAGCCGGTACATCATGGATGCTTCTCCTTTCGATCGTTTCATCGTCGCATCACTACCGTCTCTGCATCGGCGTGCATTCGCAGCTCTGGCTTCCCGCCGGACAGGAACCGGGGCAGAACGGTGAAAGCAATTGGCAGTCGGCTGCGTTACTGCAAGAACACTTCGTCACAGTGAGTGGCACTTGGTATTTGCACAAGTTCGGTGGCAACGGAGGCATGGCGCCCCGGCTCATCGGGACGAATTCACAATGTTGGCTGCCGGCGGGGCAGGACCCGGGAAACAACGCGGTGAGCGTCTGGCACTCCGCCTGAGTGAAGCATTTGCATTGTGTCAACATACGGGTCTCGGTGTGGCAGAGCTGCGGCGGCGGAATGGTCGGAGCGGGGACAGGCTGCTTCCGTTGAAATTCTTTTTTGAATTCTCCGAAGGCGCCAGGCGTCACGCCTCGTTCCTGCACGTCACTCGTTGCCGTTTCGCTGGATGGCGCTGCTGTCGGACCCGATTCCTCAGCCGCCCGCGAAAGGCGTGTGCATCCGATGACGAAGGTAAGAACCAAGGCGCCTCCGACGATCATGGGTCCTCGGCACATCATGTCTGATCCTTCACTGTCGCATGCGAATCATTGGATCACGACCGGCGACCCCAGGCCATACACGACCAACTGGAATTTCTCGTTCGGTGTCGGTGCGCCATCGCGCCGGGTCGTGAGCGACATATGCCCCGTGGAATCCTTGTAGATCCCCATAAAGAATCCGCTCGTGGTCTGGATGGCATACGTACAGTTTCCCTGATCGATCACTTTGAATTTTTCCCACGCCTGCACTTGTGTGGCATCGGTGTGGAAAATGGTCGAAAACCCTCCAATACAGGCCTCGAACAGACCGCAATCCGGATTTTGATACGACTGGACGAGGCCGCCTCCTTGAAGCGCCGTCACGAAGTTTCGGCCGGTGGATGTTTGAAAAGCGTGGGTGCCGTCGGTCTGCCGCAACAACCTGAACTTCGTCTCGAGCGCAGTGGGCGGGTTTAAAATCACGGTACCTTGGGATCGGCCGCCGGCATTCTGGGCAAACAGGAAATTCCCATTCGCTGCCATGATGCCGTATTCGTGCCCCGTTCCCGGATCGCCGCACTTCACGACGCGGAATCGTTCCCATTCGTTGATGACTTTGGCATCGCTATGGATGGCATTGTCGTATTTGCCTCCAGCGCCGACGGCCGTGAGAAAATTGCCCTTGATCGTCTGGAACGCATGGAACGACGGATGACTCGCAGCCAGGTCGGTCAAGTGAAACCGCTCCCAATCTCTTACCTGTGTTGCATCCGAATGGAGCACATCCGATGTCCTCCCTCCACCGCCAACCACGGTGACGAAATTCCCATTCACCGTTTGAAGGGCCTTGTCATAAACCTGACCGGGGTTCGCAATGGTGATCTTGAACTGCTCCCATGGCCCAGGCGCCGTCGTGGCCGTGATAATAGTCGGATCGGCTGAACGCCCTCCGCCGTTGACCGCCGTCAGGTAGTAACCCTTGGTCGTCCGAATGGCCACCTCTCCCAGGACGACGGTCAGGGGCTGAGCCGTGAACACGCCCGATGACAGTCCTCCCGGCAGGACGCGCGTCACCCCGCGCTCCTGCACCTCGCCGGCTACCTCAGCAGATGAGGGGGCACTCGTCGCCTCATCGGGAATGACCGGGACCTCCATCACCGACTCGGCGACGGCGCTCCGGTCGGCCGGCGGCCGTTCCGATGACGTACAGGCCGCTGAGAGCACGCACCACCCACACAGGAACCCTGCCAGCAGTTTGGTAGGTTGCATGACAATCCCTCCTCCGTGATGTTCCTCTCGCACTCTCATCCCGACGCCGCGACGCATTCATCGAGCGCTTCGTTTCTACTGCGCCCGAAGACAGCTGCATTCGACTCCGCTGGTGGTGTCGCACACGGCGCTTCGGCCACAGACATTCGAGCTGAACATGTTGTTGCAATCGGCGTCGCCTCGGCAGGTACAGGAGGTCATGTTGCATTGAAAGTTCATCGTTCCCCCTTTGGGCGGGAGCGGAGTGCGTGGCCCTTTAAATGTGGGCACATTCATGAATCCAGACTTTGGCATCGGCACCGCACGCTCCTGAACTGTTGGATCAGTCGGAGACGGTTTGGTGGTCGGCTCGTCGGCTAATGCAGGAGCTGACCACCCGAATCCGAGTGCGAGGGCAAATAGAATAGAACGCAGCACTTTGGAATATGTCATCCGAGTGTTCATGGAGCCTCCTGTGGTGTAAGCATGAATGGCTATACATTCGGCATCGCGTTCCGCTATGCGTCCGTGCGATCAGCTCCCTTGAGTGGTTTCCGTCGCTAGAATCCATTTATTGTGCAGGCGCATGTCTGGGTGCTGCCGCTCCCGGTACATGTTATTGGTCCGCAAGAGCGACTCACCACTTCCTTCATGAACTTGCAGTCGGTTGCTCCATTGCAGTTGCAGCGGCCAGTGTTGGGACTACACTTGAAACCTATCGCCTCTGGCGCCATGACTCCGGGAGTAGTTGTCGGACCCGTACCGGCGCGCGGAGCAAATTGTTGGATGCCTCGTTCCTTGACGTCACCCGATCCTGGCTGAGTCGTCCCTCCGCTCGTCGCACCTGAGACCGAGCTTCGCTCCTGATCCCCTCGTTTCTCATCCTCAGCAAGTACAATCGAGGATCCTGTCACAACCACAATTAATACGGATAGCAATGGCAGCATTCGAAAGGCACTATCGGATAAATGATTCATGAGAGTGTCTCCTTTGCTTGTGACCCAGAACACCAGGCAGATCATCTGACAAAGGCGGTGCAGGTACAGGTTTGCGATGACCCTGGGCAGTTGAAGGTGCTACCTGTACAAAAAATTTTCATTAGATCGCAGTCACCGGCTTTGCCCTTGCGGCAAGTACAAACTTTGGTTTTTGGATCACAAGAAAAGCCCGACGACTGTAGGGGAGCAGTGGTCATCCCGCCAGGAGGCATTTGCCGGATGCCTCGATCCTGCACCCCGCCAGAATCACTCGTGGTCGCTTTTTCTTCTTGCACCGTCGGCGACGGAGCCGGAGGCTCGGCGGCAACAAAGGAGACGCCACTTGCCGACCATGCGATGAGTACTCCGGTCATTGCCATCATGCTCCATGATCTAATAGGTTCCCCCACACTCATCGTGCACCTCCGTGATGAGACATGAAAGATGCGCCTTCCCATTGCCATGGAATCTCACTTGTTCGCTCCTGCCCGCGCGATCAATTCTTTCAATCCGTTCAGATCCAGCGCGCCCGGAACCATTTCCGTCCCGACGATGAAACCCGGCATGCCGGAGATGCCCACCAATGCTGCCTTCGCACCTTGCTTCCAAGAAAGGCCCCATTACCGCCTCTGCGTCGGGGGGCCACCCTGCCGTAATGGCGCTTGCGGCATTCCGGGCGTCGGCTTTATCGCAATGGCGGAGCAGCCATCAAGGTTTCCAATGGCTTCATTGTTAGTCCCCGGGTATTTGCCTTTGCACATGATGCCGTTGAGAGAGTCCACACTGGCTTGGCGAGCCTCCTGGCGCCGCAAGAGTCATCGAGCCGAAATCGTAGGCATCGATTCCGGATTTCTTTTTGCAGCTACACACGCGCTTGATTTGATTGTCTGGCCTGTTATCACGTGCATCGACCGAAGCGGTAAGGAGAGCGCAGGTGGAGCACATCAGCACGAAGACGCGAGCGCAGTTCAAGCCAACGATCTGGCGTAACGCTTGAAGATCGAGGCATAAGCATGTTGAGGGATGCACGGTATCCTCCTTACCGTTCTGTTCGACCTCGATTCGGTTCCTCCTCGTCGCCCACGACCTCTCACAGGTTCGGGTACGCGCGCAGGTTGTAGGTGATGCGATATTGAAGTCGGGCGATGCACGTGTTGCCGCGAATTTCATCCGGACCTGGGTAGGGTTGGCCGGGAAAAAGATTGAAGTCAAAGAGCTGCGTCTTGCCCGGCAGGCCCGGCAGCTTTCCTTCCCAAATGGGGCGGTCGTTGTAAGTGGTCCCGAGCTGGGGATCATGTTCGGTCCAGAGTATGGCGGGAAGATGAAGCTTCTGCGCTGCGATGGTGGTGGTGCTCAGCTCGGTTCTCGCCCAAGCGAACTGATTAATCGACACCACGTTCCCTTTGCGGGCAGTAAAGCTCAAACGATTCCAGCCTGACAGCGCTTCCGGAGAGGCCCAGCGGAATCGGATTTCGCTGTTGCCGATGTAGTCACAGTTGGATCGTAGTTCGAAAGCCAGCGGGCTGACGGTAATGTCGTATGTCGGGTCCAGGTCGGCCTGCCAGGTCATCGAGTAGCTGTAGTGCCCTCCTCCGGGCTTGGGTTCGATGAGCCAGAGATCCATCCGCAGGTGCCGCGACGTCCCGTCGCCTTCCGGATCGTTGTAGACGAACCGGTTCCCGAATTTTTGCTGATAGGGTTGCGTGAGGCGTGTGTTGGTCCCCCACGGCGAGATAAAGAGAATGCTGATCTCAACCGGCTGGGTGAGCTGGAGTCCCGGCTGGGTCGTGATCACCGTGGTGAGGCTCTTATGCTTGTGCGTCAGCGCATTGATGACCTTCGTCAGATTCTCTGTGGGCCCGACGAGTTGGAGCGGGGCCGTGGCAGTCGGTGGAATGCCGAGCAGCGGGGCGCCGGGAATTCCGCGTTCTTCAACCTGGCCCTGATCTGGTTGCGCTACACGCTGTTCCGATGTGAAGGAGTCAGACTCCGTGACCTGATCGGTGCTCGTCGATTGTTCGGCCGGTGCCGCGCCGACGTCGGTGGTGAGGAGTATGATGCAAATCCCTACAATAGCCGCCAGAGTTGGTGAGCTGTGAGGTTGTTGTTTCGACATGATCGACCTCCCTACGAACCCCCTGCGCTAGCGCCTCTGTATCGGGGGCCCGCTTTGCAGCGGCACTTGGGGCATTCCCGGACGTGGCTTGGCGACAATGGTCGATCCGCCGCACGTCAGCGCATTGTTTGCCCCCGTCTTGGGATTTCGGCAAGTCTTATTACTCATGGCCTTGCAATTGGCCTCATTCGGTGCGCCCGCCGTCGGTGTCACATACACGGTTTCCCCACCGCAGTCACACACGCAGCGCTCTTGTTGAAATGTCGGGTTGTCCTTGGCCAGTATGTGATCCGGTATCGCCGCGCTCACTCCGAATCCAGCTACCAAACCGAGTCTCAATACCCATGAGACTGTGTTTCGGATGATGGTCTCCCCCAGATTCAAAGGTGAGTGTTTCATGCATGATGAGTCGTTGCGTTCGTCCACATGGTTCATCCGGATCCTCGGTACGCATGGAATCTTCGCGCACCTATGAGTCACACGCTCTGACACGGGCTACTGTACTGCGGCTGGACGGACTCCGCCGGGGCCACCTGCGTCTTGGGCCGCCGCGGCGAGCGGTCATCGCCGGTCGGCAATTTTTGTTTTGTTTGGGTTGCTGTTCGTGTCGTAGGAATCCCCCCCACAGCGCATGATCCATCCTCTTATCGCGTTGACGGCGGCTGGAGTGGAGCCGTCGCTGACGGCGGCGGCTGTTTTGGAGGCATTTGATGAAGCGGAGCTTTAGTTGCCCCACTGGCAGCGACCGTCGTGCAGCCAGTGAGATGTCCATAGACATCGTTGCCGGGGCCCAGCGTGACTTTACAGCTGGTTTCATTCAGGGTCCCGCACCGTGCTCCATCGCCACCCGGTGCCGGGTAGGTATACGTCCCGAAATCATAGGTGTTGCCTGAAGGAGTCCTACCCTCACATCTACATTCACAAACAAACTGACCAGTGGTGGGTCTGTTGTCCCTCGCTAGTGCATTCGCTGTTGCAAAGTGCATCACAGCCCACCAGATTAGAACCTATCTCAAANNTTTTGAGATAGGTTCTAGGCACATGAACAAGAGTTGGAAGATCCGGTGAGTCCTCTGTTGTGGCCGATGGCGCATAAAGCGTCTCCTGGGTGTTTGTTCCTTCCAAGCAATCATTTTCCTCGTGCCCGCGCGATCAGCTCTTTCCAGCCGTTCAAGTCCAATGCCCCCGGCACGAACTCGACCAGTTGTGGTTCAGCGCTCATCCAATCAGTCGAAAAGGCCTACTCCATCTGCTTTTCGCCCATGGTGTTCCTTCAGCCAAACGTCGGTCATCCATGACGGAGGCGGGGTTTCTTGCCCATTTTTCTTCGTTGTCGATCCCTCGACTCAGCACCGATCCAGGTCCCGGACGCCCTTGCACTTTCGGCACGATGCGGGCGGGGCTAGGCGGGCGTTCTTCATCAACGCGTCTGGAGTCGTCCGCCGATGGCTCCACCGACAGCAGCACCTCTGAAGGCGGCATTTGGACTTTGGTTAACCCAAGCACATGACCCGTTACAGGCGTTAGAGCTGTCGGATAAACAGGATACGGTAGGAGGGTTAGTCGTCTGTTTTTCATAACACGCGCCTGTCCCGACACAGGCACACTCGCCACTGAACCCGAGTCCACCATTATTTCGCATTGCTGACACGGTATTGTTCGGTCCCAATTGCAACTGATAGCCGGGCATCGCGGTGAGTTGGTTGCCCTGTATGACCACCCCTTCGGTCTTGGGGATCAGATGAGGTGGCACGGCGCGTTCCTTCACGTCGCCGGCTCCTTCCTTCTTCTGCTCCTCAGCCGAGACCCAATCTGTTCCGGAACCGAACATGAGGCCAAAGAGCATAACCATCATGAGCCCGCCCGTTTGGAATTTGCTGCTCATGAATGCACCTCCTGATGAGCTGCGAGTTGACCACCCGCAGGTTAACGCCAATGTTGTTTCTGTCTGTCAGTTCGCATTTCCCGCCCGCGCGATCATTCCTTGAGGCCGTTCAAATCTAACAGGATGTTGAAAAAGTCCGCCAGCTTTGTTCTCGCGTCGCTCAGAGGCTCAACGTACGGCTCAGAGTACGCTTCGCCTCTTTGCTCGCTGCGGCCGCGCTGGACGGCCTTTTTGAACATCCTGCGGGCTATTTCTACGTAGTCTCAGACTCAATATTCATCGTGTTTTGCAGGCCGTGCAAACGTTTTTCAACAGCCTGCTAAAGCTCCCGGCACGAGTTCCGTCCCGACGATGAAACCCGGCGTGCCGGTAATGCCCAAATCCCTTGCTCAGGCGCGGGCTCACGTCTATTGTTTGACACCATATCGCGTTCCTAGACGCATCAAGAAAGGCGGTGCACTCCTTCTCGCTAGCGCGGCTGGAGAGCGGGGTATAGCAGCAAATTCTTAGCTCGCCAATATTTGAACCTCACCTTGCAGGGATCATTTTCCGCGCTTCTGACTCCTGTCACCCACTCACCCCCGTTCGGTGTGCTCAGGAGATGAGGAACGCTTCCACTTGCGCTAGCCGAAAAAGTAACCCCCTCCCAGAAAACGTCCAATTTCTTTACGAAAGAGGACAACGCGTGTACCCATCCAGGATCGTTGTCAACAAATGTGAAGATCTCTTGATGCAAAGGCTGTGACCAGCTGACTTCGGATCGCGCCCAGCGAAATTCCGGGATAGGTTCCATGTGCGGCACGAGGGCTGTGGAGAACAACCTCTTGGCGTAATATTTATCATCCGGTAGCGCCCACACGAACATGATCTCGGTCTGACCCGCGCTGTCGCAAAAATTGAGGAGGGTGAACTCGAAACGGCCCATGGCTACGTCATAGAGTGGATCGAGATTGGCATGCCATTTCATGCGATAAATCCCAGCTTCGCCGGCGCTCGGTTCCGTGAGCGTAATGGCGATCTCCATCGCACGAGGTTTGCCATCCCCTTCCCTGTCATTGTAGAGAAAACGGTTTCCCGTGCCGCCGGCGTACGATTGCTTCATTTGGCCAATTCCTGTTGGAGAACTGTAAATGATCCCGATATCAACCGGTCGGGTGACGGGGAGGTTGGGCGGGAGCGTGACTAACGTCGTCAAACTCTTGTGGTTCAATCGTAGCGCGTTCGCAATCAGGGTGAGATTAGGAGTCGGGGCTTGATATCGATCGGGTGGCAGGACGGTACCGGGCTTTGGCGCGGTAATCCCAGGGACAGGAATTTTCGTGGGCGGAGCCGGTATAGTGGCCTGCGGATTGATGAAGATCTTTGGCTCCAGCGTATTTCGAAAGACGCCGCGTTCCTGAACTTCGCCGACATCCGATTGCAGACTGGACCCCTCCGGCGCGGGTGTAGGAGTCGTTGGCTCAGTGGGGGAAGCTTCTGTGCCAGCGAGTGAAGTTCCCGATTCGTCGCCGAATGTGTCGTGTACTCCTGAGATAGTCAGCAAGAGTCCGACCGCGAAAACAATGGCATACGATAGCCTGATCGGTCGCATGGTGACCTCCTATTGATGGATCACCGGCTCTCTCGTGTCCAAATAGGCCTTGTTCAGTCATGGCGCACCCGCCTAGTGCGTCAGCTCCTTCCAGCGGCTCCACCTCCGAGGCTCCCCCCACGAGCGTGGTGTCCGTTCATTTCTCGGGCTTTGGGCTCGGGGCTTCGGATTCCTCGATCACTTGCGCGCCTTCGGACGACAGCCTTGAGAAGTCTTGAGGCTGATCGGACTCGATCCCACGGCCCATGACTGGCGTTCTCTGACCGGGCAGGATTTGTTGATGCGGAGCCGTGGTACCGGGATTCGGGTCAGCAGTCAAATTCCGGTTGGGTGCGACGGCTCCCAGTCCCTTGAGTCCGGCCGACCCAACCCGCGTCGGCGGTGTCGAATTGTTACAGTTATAGGTGCCATCCCCATTTGGCGGGCAGCACCTCCACTCGCAGACGGGAAATACCCCCCACCGCGCGCGGACCAAAATATTGCCCTCGGGGCAGTTCAGTCCTTCCCCCCCGCCTGACGCTCCCTCGTTCTGGCAGAGATCACGAACGATCTTCGGTTTAGCGTCCGCCGGCGCTGCAATACTCGTCAAGAGCAGGATGGTCGCACCGAGCAAAATTATGAATGTCCTCAACATGACAAACCTCCCACTTAAGAGAATGTTGTGTCATTTGCTCTCAGACCCCGGGGACGTCGGCTGTTCCCCCTCGACCCCCCGGCGCAAGATTGTTCCCGGAGCGGGTCCAGGCATGCCACTGGGCGCGGTCGGTGTCTGCTGGAGTTGTCCATGCACACCGCCAGGAGGGATGCGCATTTGGGAATTCTCTTTAAACAGACAATCTCTGGTCCTGCCGCTATAGCTGCCTGATTTGCATGCATGGTTCAGGCATCGCTCTCCTGACGATTCGGTGAACTGCACCCCCTGCGATGGTCCATAGTGGACCTTCCCCAGTTCGTCTTCGTACATGCAGGTACATCGGCAAGTGACAGAAGTCGTGCCTTTCTTGGGTGCCGCCCAACCGATGTCCGACAGCAAGAGGCCGTTCAGGAGGCTACATATGCCCAGACCGACTATGGGAAGCCAGGAGCCCCGCATGTTCGCAAACCCCAACCCAACAGTCCCGAAGAATTTGTTAGACGGTTGCATAACGCCTCCTGCTGAGAGAGGGAATGCAGTTTGATCCATTCATCGCGTCTCATTTTCCAGCTCGTGCGATCAGTTCCTTCAAGCCGTTTAAATCGAGTGCGCCCGGCACGAGCTCGGTTCCCACGATGAAGCCCGGCGTCCCGGTGACGCCCAGGTCCCGCGCAAGCGCGCGGTTCGTCTCGATGACCTTCTGCCATTCAGGATTGGCCATGTCGGATTCGAGCCGCTTTGTATCCAGGCCAACTTCTCCCGCAATGGCAAGGATCGAGTCTTTGGTCATATCGCCCTTGGATGCCAGCAGCGCTTCGTGAAAGGCCTGATGCTTTCCTTGTGCTTTGGATGCCAGCGCGGCCTTCGCGGCCAGTTCAGATGCCTCGCCCAAGATGGGAAAATCTTTGTATACGACGCGCACGCGCGGATCTTCTTTCTGCAACTGGGTGACGGCGCCGGCCGCTCGTTTGCAGTAGCCGCAGCGGTAGTCGAAGAATTCAACCAGCGTGACTTGCCCCGACGGGTTTCCGCTCACGGGCGACGATGGGTCGTTGAGCAATTGCTGCTGATGGCTGGCCAGCGCGACCTTTTGCCTGTCTTTCTCCTCAGCTTCCCGTTTGGCTTCCAAGGCCTGTAAGGATTGCTCGATCACTTCCGGATGGGACCGGATGTACTGTTCGATCACCTGCTCCATGGATTGCCTGGTTGCGGGGTCGATGCTGGAGTCCGCAGCGTAGAGAGAAGGCATAGAGGCGAGAAAGAGAGCAACAAAGCAGGCTGTGCTCACGCGCAGCCGAAGTTTATGGCGATTCATTACATTTCTCCCCGACGTTGATACAGGTTACTCTTCCCTGTGCTCACATCGATCTGTCGTTGCCGTGCCGGGCACGGTTCAGTGGGTGCCTTGCTTGTGATGCGTGTCCGCTCTGTCCGATTCTGGCGGCATGTCACACAGCCGGGCGTTGTCGCTTAACGCTTGTCCCATGATGCGGTTCAAAAGTTTATGGACGGTCCCGATCCGTTGAGTGGACCCTTCGCACTCGGGACCTGCCCCTTGATCAAAGTTGCTCCCATACGACGACCCCTCTCCGGTGTGGGGCTCCCTTGTGAGCACGTCGCCAACGGAACTGTGAGGCTGGTTTTGAGTGTGCATGTCGGTGGGCGTGAGATCGGCGGCCTGCACTACCCTTGGGTTGGCGACAGTGGAGAGCACGAAGGTAGTCGTGATTATCAGGCGGGTCCATTCTTCTCTCATGGAGGTTCCTCTTCTAGGCCTTGTCCATCCCATCCTTTGCAGAGTGGGTCGTAGATGGAACGAATCCGGTTCAATCGATTCGGGCTGTGTGGGCCAACAGGTGGGGGAACACAAGGTGTGCCGAAGGGCTGTCCGATCATGCCGATCCTCCCCAGGGCGCGCCGAATGGGCTTTTATGGCCTATAGCGGCAGAGGGCAAGAGCATACGCAGATGCACGGCTCAGGGTCAACCACGTAATGCAGCAATACTGGTATTCCCCTGTTCGCCGGTCTGATGACCCCGCCATAGCCGATTTAGGTAGATTCAGAACCGGCCGACCGCCGTTTGGGCTAAGGTCTTCAGCTTGGCCTCATCCCCGGCGGTTTCCTCGAGGGAGAATTCCACCGCGGCGTCGCCCTTCTTGACGAACAGGTTCACATAATCGAGTCCCAGCGCGCCGCGCTCCATGAAAGCATCCTCACCCAGTCCTTGATCGGCATGGCCTTTTTGGCTTGTTTCCGGCCACGCTCAATCCCGTCCGCTGGAAAGGCCCCACACTCCCATGGCATCCATGCCGTTCGCGAATTCATAGTTGTACTAACCGGCGTCTCCTTCCCGGTCTTATTTTGGATTGCCGGACAGCTCACCGACCACCGGTTCCTCGTGTGGGTTCGTGCGCAAGGAGCAGGGATCGACGTTCGGCAGGGCCGCCGAGGCATCCATACCATAGTCCCACGCCAGCAAGCACGCGCAGACGAGCAAAAGACGGCAAGCACATGCGGTCGTCATGGCGTCCTCTCGGTACCTTGCGTTGGCCCCGCGGTGTGAGTCTCGTCCGGCCGTCCCTTCGGCTCGACCTCGCGCGGCCGGATGAGCGTGGTTCCGATTCCGGGTGACAGCGCCTGAGGCACCGTCTGCCTGATCGGATCCTGGAGCATGTACTCAAATCGTACCCAATCGCTCCAATCGCCCGCCTTCGGCTGATTGATGCGGACCCGGATCTCCCAGGTCCCTGGCGCCAGGAGGACTTGAGGGATGGGCAATCCGCTGGAAGACGCGATCAGTGTCATCGGTATTTCCTGATTGGAAAAATCGCCGCCGCTCTGTTTCACGGCGGCCGGTGCGTTGAGCCATCTCAATTGGTAGTTGACATGTGTGCCGGTAAGGTATTGCGAGGGCGTGATCTTGAAGACACCTTTCCCCTTCACGAGGTATCCGTTCGGCGTCGGGGAGTTGATGGTCGGCGCAGTAGGAAATGCCGATGTCGTTTTGGGAACATCGGACGGTAAGCCCGTGCCAGCTTTTCGTGGCACAAGCGGACCGCAGATCAGACCCAAGGCATTCAGAAACTGGCCGGCTCTGCCATGAATGCCTCGAGCGAATTGGCCGTTCGGGCACTGGCTCAGGCTGTCTAAGGGTTTGGATGTCGTATCGATGATGGGAAGTTGCGTCGGATGGCCGAAGGTTTGGATCCCATTATATGCGCCTCCAGTTGTAAAGCAGTCGCCGGAGATGGATTCGACATACTTGGGCCGCGCGTCGCTTCCGATGCTCATCGAATGCCTTGTCACTCGAATGACCGTGTTGTTCGGGCACCGGCTGTGGTCCACATTCCCTCCCGTACTGGTCCCGATCGTGGTCCCTACCATGAAATTGCCGAAGGTCCGATTGTCCGATGATAAGGGCTGACAGACCGGAGCGATTTGGTCGATCCAAGCTCCGGTACGTCCGGAGAACCCGACCAGAAATGCACCCGGTGGGCACTCCGCCCGAAAGTATGTGCCGGCCAGTGCTCCTTGAACCGGCGTATCGACAGCCAGGGCGACCGTCGCAGGCGAGAGGATGGAGCCGAGCAAAAGGGCAATAAAACCTTGGATGGACAACTTTCTACCGACCGAACTCTGACCGAGGTTCATGGCGCACCTCCATGTTCAGCCTGTTTTATCGACCTCCGGCAACAAATCAGTTCACATCCGTTCAACGATCATTCGCGAGTCCGCCTGTCCGGGATCTTGTTGTCCCTCTTGCTCACACTGCCGGCTATCGTTACTGGCACTTCAACATGGGCGCCTGCGTCATGCTCGCCTTGAAGAGGCAATTCTTTTCCGCCACGGAGACTCCATCGACTTGAAGATCGTACTTGACGGGGGAGCCGCTCGGCAGCGAGGCATAGTACTGCGTGACGACGCGACTGTAATCATAGTTCGCAGGCATCGTCGCCGTTCGACCGGTGGCCAGGACCACTTGCGGCACTGTCCAGTTTCCCGGCGTGATCTGGTAGACGTCCGTAACCGTCATGCTGAGCAATGTTCCTCCCGCGGTGTACACGTAGCTGGTGACGAGCAGTCGATGATTTCCTGCCGCCAATTTGCTTGAAGGTGGGGGCGTGATCATAACGCTGCCGAAAGCGCAGTGGTATCCCGGGAACGCTCCACGGTTCCATGGAGATCCTGCGGGGAACGGATTGTATCCGGTTGCCGTGCCGGGGCCGGCTGACGTGGCGCTGCCCGCAGGCGCGACGTGGCTTTCGGCGACCGCGGCACTGATCCATCCGGCCGGTTTGGCACAGCCGGTGAAGCCGGTTGCGTTCGGCGATGGGACGATCTGATAGTCGAAGACGCGCAGTCTGGTGCCAGGCCTGAGGGCGCTTGCCGCGCTCGGGTGGGACAACACCGTCGATTGGACGCCGGCGGCGATCTTGGCGGCACCGAGCGTGGCGGACGGCCCGCGCCCCTGAACCCCGCTCTCGCTGCCCACCGCGTCCAGTGCCTTACCGTCCTGGTTCAGTAACAACACATGCACCGCTTCGTCCGCTGCCGGCACGAGCAACGCAAAGGGACCGAGGAGGTCCAGGTCATGTTCTACCGGGACCGCCTGGATGGTGGGACTGCTGCCATTGTGGGGGCTGATCAGCCGGAGCTGTGGACCCTGGCCCTGTGCGACCTGGTAGGGGCCTGGTCCGACAACGAGATCCTCTCCTTCTGTACCGATGAAGTGTAAGGGGCCCGGAAGGTCAATGAGCGTCGAGTCCACGATGGTGGGGGCCTGCTCTTCCGTCGTGCTTGATCCCGGAGGCGTACCTTCCTGGTGGGCGCAGCCGGTGAACATGGCCACCGTGAGTACGAGGGATCCGAGTTCAGCTCGCGTGACCATGCTTGCGTGTCCCTTCCGTCTGTTGGTTACCTTCGCGTGATCGCGAACCTACTTCTTATTATCCGCTACGTGTCTGCGGTGGACATGCTATTTCACCGCCGGATCCCAGTTCGGAGCGACGCCTTGATACATATCCCGAATCGTCTGGGTTTCTTGGTACTGGTACCGAGCGGATCTTCCATCAGAGAACATGAGTTCACAGGGGCCGGGATCATTGCCGGTTCCCATTTCTGGATTGAGGTACCCAACTGCGGTCTCAGTCCCATCACGGGTCACGTAACGGCATACGGTAAGGGGGCGATAAAGGGACTGGGCGAGTTTCCCCCCAACCAAGGCGAGTGGACCGACGGCTGGATCCAGCTTTGCCTGCAGTATGGAAAACTGCGAGTTCGGTACTTCTCGTCCATTCCATCCGATGACGCAGGCATTCTGAACCCGGTTGAGTCGGCCCGGGTGAAGCTCCCCTTGATAAGATGCGGCACAGAGGTAATCGTCCGTAGTGGAGAGTCCTCCGCGAGCGGTACGCTCGAACGCGTCTTTTGTAGCGGTGAAATCACTCCCCGTCCCTGACGTCACGACAAAACTCATCATCAGGACCTCATAGCCCGGCACCACAACTTCCAGCCTATTCCAGCCAATGGAGCAGCCGTTCATCCCCTGACGAATCTTCCCAGGCACTTTTCCGCCCGCATAGAAGGCGCGGCAAGTAAAATACGCGCCGCCGGTGGGATAGGCGCCTTGAGGGATCGCGCCATTGCTGGCATATTGCCACACAGTCGTCAGCACGTCGTAGTTCGAGGCCTTGCCGGACGCCATGAAACACATCCCGCTCGGGGGGAAGATATCCCCCACATAGAGATTCTTCGGCCACTGTGGCAGCGTGCCCCGGCAGACATACACGACGCCAAAACCATTCTTGCCGACCGGCAGGGCATCATAGGGGATGACCCCGTTCGCGGCTTTCACCCATCCTCCCACCGGCGCGTGCAACTGTTGAATGGGTGCCGGAGCGTTCAGTGTTTTGATTCCGCCTAGCGTGCTGGCGATGCCGCGTGTTCCCACGCCGCTCTCCGAACCGCTGGCGGCTCGTCCCTTTCCGCCCGGCTCGAGCAGGATGACAGTGCTGGTATCTTCCGGACCGGTAATCACGCGCGCGACCGTGACATCGATCTTCTCATCGTGTGTGACTGCGGCTCCGTCGATAAGGATGGGAAGACCCGGTTGCCCTTGGGCGATCAATGCGATCTGTGTCCCTTCCCCGGCTGTGACCTGATAGGTCCCCGCTGGCACCACCACGTCCGCACCACCCGAACTGCTGAAGTGCAGCGCCGGTTCCACCTTGATCAGATTGGCTTCTGCCTGACTCATGGCCCCCACAGCGGCTGTGGTCCGTGCCGGCTGTGCCGACTTCCGTCCTGTGTCGCGCGTCTCGGTCGCGCAGGCATTCAACAGAACTACACCAATCACACTGAGTCTCCACAACCGTGAACAGCCCATAGGTGCCTCCTTGCATCCTGCCTAGAAGTGCGTTGCCTCACTCGCATTTCAACGTGTTGATCCCTCTCCGCATCAGCCCGGCCCCACCGATGCCTTGCGACAGCGTTTGTACAATTGATCCTTTCGACAGCACCGGCTCCACGACAAACTCAGCCCAATGGCTCCAAGCCATGGGCGTCGGCTGAATCACACGTGCCTGAAAGCGCCAGGATCCAGGCGACGTCATCAGCACGGTCGATTTGGAAGGCCCGGTCCCGCCTGCACCAAAACCCGTGTAGCCAGTTGGTGACTGGGTCTCCACGGCACCAACGGGAAACGTATGGTGGGTGAGCCAATTGCCGCTCGCATCTTTGCGCTGGATCGTGACCTCGTAGTTGGTCGCAGAAACCTGTGGTGGCGGCGCCAGCTTGATTGGCACGACGGATTGCGCGAAGTATCGTTGCCCGACTGGCGGAGAAAGAATTGTGGGATATGTTTGGACCACCTTGGCCTGAAGGCTGGGATCAGCACTGCCGGCAGGTCCCGCCGGTCTGCCGGGCCGCTGTAGCGTCGTCATGTTGCCGGCTTGTGATGGTGGACTGTTGTACTTCAACTGTGTCGGGGAGGGGGCGCAGGCCAGCGCGAGGGCATCGACGAACAGACCCGAGCGGCCTTCAAACCCGACTGCCAATTCACCGGGAGGGCACGCATTCATTCCGCTTGGCCGAGCACGAGCTGATGGTGAAAAGGACCCACCACCTGTCCCTTTGTAGCCCGCTTCCGTATTCCCAAATTGAAAGACAAAAGAACCTCTCTGAGCGACGACCGCTTCGCAAACCACCTCGATCGTGCTCACAAACTTTGGACGGAGCGTCTCCCCCACGGCGAACCAAAACGTCCATTTGCTTAAGCCGTATCCATGCGGGCATGCAACGCTGGCAGGAGCGCCTCCTTCGCTAGTTCCCACCGCCTTGACGACAATGCGGTTCACGAAGCCCTGTCGTTCTGTGACCCATGAGCCACAGATCGGCGCCATCTTATCGATCCATTTTCCCGCACGACCCTCCAACCCCACCATGTGATAGCCCGATGGACAGAAAGCTGTGAAATGCTCCCCTCCCGGTCCCCCATATACCTCGAACTGCGCCGCCAAGGCGGATGAGGAGAGAAGAATCACTAACCCCAGAAGGGAGAACTCGCGTTTCCAGCCCAATGTCATGGCTTCTTCTCCATGCTCGGCGAAGGCTTTCCTGTTTCTTTCTTCTCCAGTTGATCCACACCACGCGGCCGTACCATGAGGCTGCTGGCGCCACCTCCCTGTGGCGACGTCGTGGGAGGACGAACTGTCGCCGGGGCGACGCCGGTGGTCGGCGAGGGTGCCTGTGTGATCGGCGCATTGAGCCGCGGCGTTTGCAGCATCGGGGACGGCTGTTGCGCCTTCACCAGGCTGAATTGCACTGGAACGCTCCAAGGGCCTGGCACCGCCTTCATGCTGGACCGCGCGCGCACCTGCCAGCGACCGGCATATCCTCCGGTGACAATTTGAGCCACTGGGTAACCCTGGAGCAGTTTCAGGGTGTCAACGGAGAACACTGTGAGATACGGGTAAGACTCCCGCTGGTTGGGCGGGGCATCAAGATATCGCAGTTCCAGCTCGGTGACGTTGGTCATGCCCACTTTCGGGGGCGTCGCGGTGACGATGAGCTGGCCCTGCGGCACGCGATCGCCGGCCGCCGGCTTGGTAATCACGAACATATCGTCGGCGACCAACATGTGCTTGGTTATGGGCTTCATGGGCGTGGCAGGCGGGGGTGCCTGGATCACAGGGGCGGGCAGTTTCATGACCGGCGCGCCGATCTTGGCCGGCATCGGCCCACAGATCAGTCCAAGCGCGTCGACGAACAGTCCTGCCCGGACGCGAAAGCCTGCTGCGGCTTCCCCCGGCGGGCATCCGTGGGGGTAGGGCCCCTTGGTCAGTCTCTGTTCGGAAGCCGCAGTGGGAGATCCGAAATCAAATAGCCCGACAGTCTGAGAAGGGATGAGGGAGACGCAGTGGATCTCGATGTATTGAACAGGCGGATTGGGCGATCTCAGCGTTTCGACGTACCAGGACTGGATGGCGAGGGTCTTGGAGCCGGCTCCCCAACAGGTCCTCTGCCGTTCCTGGCCTCCGGTACTCGCGCCAAAGGCTGGCCCGATTGTCGGATCGCCGAAGGACTGCGAGCCCCTCAACCATGGGGCGCAGATCGGTGCGATGCGATCGACCCACTCGCCCGTTCGACCGGCGAGGCCCACGAGGTAGAAACCCTGGGGACACTCAGCCCGAAATACGTTTCCACCAGGGCCACCGGTCAGTTCCAAGTCCATTGCAGAGCTGAGGTCTGGGCATAGAATCCAGAGTCCCAGCACGGCGAACAGCATCGGGACCGCACAACGCACAGGGTGTCGGCGTAGGCGTGGCCGCTGCGGGTTCATCGACAAGAGGCTCACCGGCAGCGTCATGGCTTCTTCTCCGGCTCTGCCGGCTGATCGACGGTCTGGTTGCCGTCTATCCCTTTTTTGTCGATCCCCCGTGGACGGATCAGGGTCGTTCCTGACCGCATTCCCTGTGTCGGACCGGTCATCACCGGGGGCTTGGACGGTGAGAACGACTGCGACTGGGTGGGGGAGGTCAGCACGAGCTGAAATGGAACCGGCGCACTCCAGGGACTGTTCGTCCCGGAGCCGCTCGTACGTGCGCGAATTTCCCAACGGCCTGGTTGGCCTCGGGTCACGCCGACGGGGATGGGCAGCCCCTGCGCCAGCTTGGCTGCATCCTGCGCCGGGAAGAGGTTCACATAACGGTTTTGATTCGGCGGCGTATCGAGCCAGGTAAACTCCAGATCCATCACCGCGGTGGCTCCGACCTGGGCCGGCGTCGCTTTGACGACCAGCTGGCCCTGCACGACGGTGGCGCCGGGAAGCGGGGAAAGAATGCGTGGCGTTTGACGGACCAACAAGGCATCAGAGTTCGATGGAGTGCCGCCCGGGATGAACGGCCCGGTAGCCGCGCCACGCGGCTCCTGACGACGCGTCATCGATGGGTCGAATGGTTGCTGCGTCGCCATCGCGATTTGGTACTGCTTCTCCACGGCGGCCCGCTGCGCAGGGTTGAGCGCGAACGACAGCGGCAGGCCGGGAGCATCCTGCAACATCTTCTGATAGGCCATCGAGACGTAACCGGCAAACGATGGGGGAGACGTCTTTCTCGTGACGAGCCGACAGGGTCCGCTGGGAGCGATCCGCCAAGGATCCTTGCCGCACTGCATCGTGGAATTCACGGAACCTGTGTCAGTTATTTTGCCATCCACGAACACTGTGATCGTCATGGTTTCGAAGGTGGCCTTGGTGTTGGGCTGGTGGCTTGCCGTCGCGGTCCAGTTGATGGCGTAGGCTTCGACCGGGCGGGATCTGCCGAACGACGTCTCCAAAACCGAACAGCTGCCTGTGACGGTATAGTCGGAACTTGCGGCCTTATGCGTGCTCGTGACGTCTAATACGCCGCATGCGGCTGACACTTGTGGGACGACTTCACCGTCTCCGAATGCGACTGGAGCCGACGGGACGACAAAATGTATGACCCAGGCAAACAACGCCATGCCGGTAGCTGCCCAGAGCTGTCCCATGTCTCCTCATTACTGAGGGCAAATCAGTCGCACGACCCGTACGTTGATCGACGGAGGCTGCATTGTGCCAGTCCAACGCGGCTATCTATACGGAATGTCCTTTGGTCCTACAATGTCGATAAATACGCTGTACAACAGCAAGTCATTAGGCGTGACCCGCCACTGAATCGCCGGCGACCAGTAGGCAGCTCCGCCCGGGAAATCCCAGATGCCGCTGATAATTTCGGCTTCGCCCTTTCGAACGGATTCGGAGGTCCACATGTCGGCGCTCTGAAGTGTCCACTGGTTCTTGAGCCGTATCTCATAACTGTCAATATCCAAATCATCGCCCACGCATCCCCAGCAGTTTTCGTGGGCCGCAGAAAGGGCAGCGCTTCCTACGTAGGGCATCAACTCTCGGTTATCGCTCGGATCCAGGACGCCATTGCAATTATCCTCGTTGGAGTCGAAGCCACATCGAACGACTTTCACATCCATTCCTGGGAGTGCAAGCACTTCGCGTGTGGCCCGGAACTGTACATCCGCCGCATTGCTGCCTGCGCCCTCCCTCGTAACCACCACCAGCTTTGCCGGTTGGTCCAAGACGGCGGTGACATTCGGGATTTTCCCATAGACCCATGTGCCGCCGAATTGCACCTCTTCGAGGCGTAGGTACCCTCCCTGGAACGAGCCGAGTGTGCCCTGCGGGACGGTCCCGATGAGGCGGATTTCGCCTGGCTGCGTCCCGAATCCGGCGCCTTCGATAAGGACAGGGCCTCCAGGGACGATCATTGAGACGAAAGGAACGACTTTCGTGATCTTCGCCTCGCAATCGACGATTTTGCACAAGGTCGCGAGGTTTCCGTCACCGTGAGCTATGGTGGCCTTTTGCGTTAACAACGGCAGGGCTTGTTGCTGCAGCTGCAGAGCCCGTTGATCGATTTGAGCGTACTCCGCCGGGGTGGCGATTTTCGATCGCTGCATGAGCCTGATCGCTTCGGTACGTATCGGCTCTTGCTGGGCCGTCGGGGCAGAGACAAGCACCTGTTTGAGGCGAGTCGCTTCGCTGCGAGCCTTTGCGAGCATTGTCTGGACCTCCGCCTGCTGCTGTTGGAGAAATTGGGTGCGCCGGCTCTGGAACTTCGCGTTGGCCTGTGTGACGGCGGCCTTCAGTTGTGTTTCCGCATCGCGGAGGGCCTGGGATTCTAGTGCACGGAGAGCTGCCTTTGTGGTGGGTTTCCCTTGAAATTGGACGACGGCGTTGTCCGGGAGTGTCTTAAACGCCGCGTCTTTCATTGGTGAACTCGGTCCGCTCTGTAGAGGTAGTTGTTTGATGGCTGGTCCCCCCTGCCGGATGGTTGGATCGATCGCAAATGCGTCGGGCGCGATAGTTGTCGATGAGACGGCAACAATAAGGAGAGCAAGCAAAGCCAGGGCTAAGAGTGAATGCGCTGTTACGACGGACGACTGTCGCATGGTGACCTCCTGACCGAAGGCAACACTCCTCCTATGAGTGGTCAGCGATCGGCATCGTGCAGGGCACGGGAATCCAAGCGGACCAACAGACGAAGACGCCTGGCGCCAAGCTTGTTTGCGCGCTGCATCTCGAATGGGTATGGGCCAAACCTCTGGGGCGGGCCGAAAACGTCAATAGGCGGGACGTGACCGCGGTGGTTGTGCCGGATCTGCGATCGTCGTTTCGTTCGTGTGTCATGGTGCTCCCTTTGCCTCCACAGTGTGCACAATGCGTCAGCATTGGTTGCCCGGCTGCGTGAGACAGGTTTGATAGTTAATGGTCTTCGATTCGGTATTATTGGCCAGGTTCGAATCGAGCGGAAGGGTCAGTAACATCGTAGACACGAGTTCCACGACGACGAAGTGGACCGGTTGAAAAGGATCGAGAAACTCCTGATCCGGAAATTCCGTGCAGCGTTCTCCGGTGGTGACGCCTGCCGACAACGTTCCGAACGTGTCCAGCGGTTTGCGCGGGCCGTAGTTGCCGGTCGTATGGTCCAATCCTCCCAGCCGGACGGTTGCCTTGAAGTCAGGCGAGGCCGACGGGCCGAGATTCTTGGCGACGTAGCACACCTTTCGCCCGCATAGTGTTTGGCCGGTCGGACTGCTGTATGCTCGGCAACGCCCGTACACCGCAATGATGTCGAGATCCCCCCTCTTGCGAGGAGCGCCGATGCTTCGTTCCTGGACGTCGCCGTCGCTCGGATGCTCGCTGGAGCTTGTCGCCGGGGCATCCTCAGCCAGGCTCGTTCCGCTAGAGGCGAGGACTAGGGCCATGCCTACGAGTCGTATACCGGTCCATACTTGATTGCGCATGCTCATCGTGTACCTCCTCCTCCAATCGCCCAGCCCGACATCCACGCCTCCGTTGCCCTCAGGTGCCGCTTAAGGTGTTTGAAAGACAGGTTTGTCGCCCGCTCCTGGAATCGGCTGCTTCTTATCGCAGCTGGCCATGGGGCAACCGTGAAGTGGGCCGCAACATTCTTTGATATCACTGACGCAGTAACATGAGCCGTCGGAATATTGCCCGCATTTGCAGTTGCCATTGGCGCCCGGTGACATCTTGCCCACGTCGAACGGCACACCGACCATCATCCTGTGGCGGGCGATGGCGGCCGGTGGTACTTGAATCCGAACGATCTTTCCGGTGGCCAGCGATTGCGCCATGATCGTTCCTGTCGCGGGGTCGATGGAGACGGGTTTGAGCATCCGTAAGCTGTAAGAGGGCACCGCACGTTCCTGAACCGCGCCTGATTGGTCGGCCTCCTTGTCCATGTTCCCGCTGTCATCGGCGACGAGCAGCACAGCGGTTTCTTCGCAAGCGCTTTGACCTTCAGGCATGTCGGTTATTTGAGGCGATGACCAGGCCGGCGTGATCAGAGCCAGAACGCCGCCAATTATGCTGCCGGTTAGGACTGCGTGCCTTCTCCGTACCATGCGCCACCTCCTGTTGGCTCGGATCCACAGTCAGGCTCGATTAGCGGACTCGCTCCTCCGTCCTGAGTCGTCCCGACATTGAAAGCGGTTCATTATCGTCGATTTCTCGTCCACGAAGGACAACGGGAACAGTTCGATGCAGCCAGGTTTCCACGAACGATCATTTCGCAAATGGTTTCACGGATGGTTTGAGGGTCGAATTCAGAGACGGTGGAGCCGTCACTCCGAACTCGACCAATCGCTCCATCCCGATTGTTGTGGAGCCGTAACTTGGGCGCTCAATCGCCAGGCACCGGGCGTCGTGATCCCTCCGGGCGGAGCGCCGGCTCCGAAACCGACAAAACCAGTTGCAGACTCTGCCTGGGCGGCTCCTACCGGAATAGTGGTGTGCGGCACCCAATTGCCGTTCGCATCCTTGCGCTCCAGTCTCACCATATATCCCGTGACACTCTTTGCCGTCTTGACGGGAGTTCCATCGAGACGAACCTCGGTGTCGGCCCATGGCTGAGGGGGGGCCAATTTAATGGGAACGGGAGATTGGCTGAAAAACCGCTGACCGGCTGTCGGCGCAAGGACCATCGGAGAGAGGCTCGCGCGGTATGGGAGCAGTCCTTGACTTGCCGATCGCAACCGTTTATCTGCCAGTGCCTTCGCCGCCGCGGCCGCCGCTTCGGCCTTCAGGTCCGAATCTCGTTTCGCCGCCAATGCCGCGCGTTCCGCCGGCATCACCGCCCAGGACGACATCGGCTTGTACGCCCGCCAGGCGTTGAACAGGTCCGTGAGAGTCGGGAGAGGTTTCCCATCCTGGTACTTTCGGGGGTACGAATCGGATGGACTATTGTCTGAACGACTCACGATTTGGCACTTCACGCGGATGCTTTCCGGTCCGAATGGAGGGCCGTCCACCGTGAGCCAGGGATCGGAAGGACAGGAGTAGGTCGTCCGCCATGTTCCGTAGGGATGGCTCGGTTGAGAAATCGGAGCCGGTGTCACTTCGATGAGTTCCTCGGCGAGGTTGTTGGCGTACGTTCCTGAGACCCTGTAAGGGAACGTCCGCGGTGCTCCCAGTGAACCGGGCGTCGTGCAGGTTCCTGTCGACAAGTACTGCGCCTTGCTCGCGGAAAAGCTGCCGACTAGGTTTTGCGTCGCAGTGCTGCAGGGTGCGGAGCCGACTCCATTGAATCCCAAACCGAATGAAAGAGAAGACATGCCCAATACAACGAGGAGTCCAATACCGAGCGCGACCCTTTGCTGGCGACAAGTAAACATGTGAACTCCTTTCCCGTAAGAGCCCATGCGCTTTCGATCGGCCTTCTACACGGTGGATGTGTCCGGCGTACCTCGTCGGGCGCCCGATCCCTTCGGAACGGATCGGGCATATGTCATTGCTCGCTCCCAGAATTGGCTCAGGCCCAGCGGTATGAGAAGCATGAGCAGCGCGAGATCGCCGACAGAGCTGTACAAGGTTCCCCCGGTCCCAAGTGGAGCGCTTCCCGTCGTGAATCCGGCGGAAAATACCTTCCCGGTTCCACCGATCACCCTCCCGTAGCCGTCGACCACCTGCGACGGCCCCGTATTGGAGGCGATGACAATCGGGGTCCGATTCTCCACCGCCCGCATCACCGACATGAGGTTATGCTGCCAAGGAGCGGCGCTTCGACCGAACCAGACGTCGTTCGTCAGTTGCACGAGCAGGGTGGCACCGCTCTTGACCGATTCACGCGCCAGCGGAGCAAAAAGATTTTCCCAGCAGATCAACGTGCCGACCGCGAGTGCCGGCTGGACCGAAAAGGCTTGCGCATGCTCACCCGGCATAAGTTCCATCACCCGAGGCGCGAGCCATTCGGGCCAGGGAATGATATCCGGGTGGGGCACATACTCGGCGAAGGGGACCAGCATGCGTTTGCGATAGGGCGGAGCGGGCGGTTCGCCTGGCCGAAACAGATGGGCCGTATTGAACGCGTGGCGGCCGATCGTGACAGGGCCTTCTGTCGTAGCAAATTTCTCTGTCTCGGCTGCGCCGAGAATCAGCGGGATGCCGATCTCATCGATCAGAGCTTGTAGCCGGGAGACCAATGAAGGATCGGATAGGTCGCCGGGGATGGCGCTCTCCGGCCAGACGATCAGCGTCGGTCGCTGTTGTGCCGCCTGGCGGGTCAGCTGTTCAAGACGCGCAAGATTGGCGGAGCGTCCGACTTCTGTGGCTCGTTCGTTGATTTGGATATTGGGTTGAATCGCCGCTACTTCGATGGCGGGGCGGGACGGTTCGACCGCCAGCAGCCCCGCGCCCCAGAGGTGCACCAGCAGGAGCAGGGTTCCCGCTGCGACGGCGGCCGGCTGTTCTCGTCGGAGGATCACGACGGCCAGTGCCGCATTGCCTGCGGCGACGAGAAACGTGACGCCATGTTCCCCGACGAGGCTTGCGACTTGGAGGAGAGGCAAGTTGAGATGCTGTGTCTGGGCCAGCGTTCCCCAAGGAAGCGCCAGAAACCCCGCATGGGCGCGAGCATAATCGAAGGCGAGCCACAGGACGGGCGCCGATACCATCAGCGGGATATGACGCCTTGTCAGCCAAGCCGTGGCCGAGGCCCACATGGCCGGGTATGCGCCGACGTACAAAGCCAGCAGGACCGCATGCCGCAGGTCGAAGCTCGGAACTTCGAAGAGCCAGCCGTAAATGCCGAAGCTGGAGACGAGCCCGGCGAGGAGTCCGAGGCTACCGGCGGAGAGCGGGTGCAATCCTTGGATGGCGATCAGCAGGGGAACAAGGGCGATCCAGCCGAGCCAGCCCATGTCCGGAGAAGGTAATGATCCGATCAGCAACCCTGCGGACAATATCGCCAGGCCGCCGCGGAAAAACATAGAGCGCCGGAATTCGTCATGTTGAACGCAGGGTGGGTCTTTGGAGGGAACCCCGCGCGACCGGCTCATGAGCGCTCCTTTTGGCAGTTACTTCCCGACTAATGCACGGAACTCCGGTGAAAGCATCTGGACAGGCTTCAATTTGGACTTCGGAAGCAACGACCGGAGCACGGGGTCCGGCTGGGCCTGTGCATGCAACGCCCAAAAGGCTTTCGCGTTGCCGACGAACTGGCGTTGAGCGGGCGATAAGGGTGCGTTCGGATTTGCCGGCGCACCGCTTTGAGGCGTATGGCAGCCGCTACAGACGGGATACCACCAGCGATCCAAATTGCTTTTGTCTTTGTAGACGGTTCCTTGGCAGTTTCCGTTGCTCTTGCAGCCGTACCCCCCTCCGCTCGGTGCATCTTCCCCGGCCTCGACGGAGGACACGAGTGATACGCGGGACACCGGTAAGCGGCTGATCTGCAATGAAATGAAAGCAAGCGCTGCAGCAGCCGTCACACAAATTGCGGCACGCATTCGTCTCCGCATCGAAGCCTCCGTTGTGAATAATGTCCTATGATCCCTTGTCGTCCGGTCCCGCCGCGACGTTCAGTTATTTACTGCACCGGTGGCGTAGGCGGGACCAATGTTTGCGTCCAAGCCTTGGCGGCCTTCGCATCGCTCTCGGCCGGCTTGGTGCACTTCTTTCCCCGGACGCCGTAGCTGATCGTATTGGTACGGATCGGACAGGTGCCGAACGGCGTGCCGAATTGCACGACGCCCTCGATCACGGTCAGGATGCTCTGGCCGTCGGGTTGGACTTTCAGATTGAACTCCGTCTCTTTTACCGCCGCGGTGGCGACCGGCGTTTCGACTTCAAAGGCCTTCGGGCCGTCGCCCGCCGTCTTGGCCCACACCTCGCCCTGGCTCAGCCGGAGGATCCAGGTGGTCGGTTTGTCCTTCTGCCAACGCGACAGGATCTTGAAGATCGTTTCTTCGTTCAGCGCGACGTTCACGCCCTGCTTCAATTGAATGTAGGCCTGACTGGAGGTATCGGTCTTGAGCACATCGCCTTCATAGAGCGGGATTGTCTTCCGGCCTTGCAGTTGCTCCTGCACGCCGTCGGTTCGAATGATCGTCAACGTTCCAATCGCATTGACGGCCCATCCCACCGGTGCGTTCGCGGCCCATGTCGGTGATGCGGCTGCGACCACGATCGCCGTCATGATCACTGTTCTAATAATGATGAATGATTGCCTCATATTGCCCTCCGCTGCGCGCACTGTTTCGATGATGTTTGGTTTGTTCGATTGATCCTGTGCCATAAGCCATCAGCTATTGGCCATCGGCTCCTTCTTTATCTCGATACCACCACCCGGATCGGTTTGCGGCCGACCGGCACGGTGGAAAGGGTTTGGCCCGTGCCCGTATCGATTACGCGCACCTCGTTGCCTTTGTCGTGCCCGACAAAGAGTCGCGTGCCTTCGGGGTTGGCCCAGATGCCGTTCGGCCCTTCGCCGACGGGAATTTCCTCGATGACCTTGAGGTTCTTGGGATCCGCCGGCACGACGGCGACCTTGTTCGTGCCCCCGACGGTGACATAGACGTTCGGACCCTGCATGCCTTTGAAGCCGAACGCAATCTGCTGCGGTTTGGCGCCGACTTCCAACGTGCCGGCGATTTCCTGCGTGGCCGGATCAATCACGTAGATGTCCGTGCCGCCGGTGTTGGTGCCCCACACATAGCCCTTCGGCCCGACCACGAGGAAATGGGGGTTGGCGCCGACCGGCAGTGATTTCACGACCTGGTGCGTGGCCGTATCGATGATGTCGACCGTCTTGTCGCCCTGGTTGCTGACGTAGGCGAACTTGCCGTCGTGCGAAAAAGTCAAGCCGGTCGGGCCCTTGCCTGTGGGAATCGTGCCGAGAATCCTGAAGTTGTCCGTGTCCACGATGGAAATGGTGTTCTCGCCGATGTTGGCCACCCAGGCCTGTTTGTTGTCGTTCGTCAGCGCCACGACGTGGCACCGTTGCCCGGTATAGATCGACGCGATGGTCTCCATGGTGCCGGCATCCATCACCGACAGGCGGCCGCTGGCCAGATTGGTCGCATAGATCCGTCGTCCGTCGCGTGAGACGGCGAGATCGTGAGTGGATTGATTCTTCGCGTCGATGCTGCCGACCGGCGCGAAGCTGGCGGCATCGATGACGGTGACATCGTTCGAGCTTTCGTTGGCGGTGTAGATGCGCGATGGGATCTCGACCGGCGCCTTGACGGTCTCGACTTCCGCGCAGCCGGCCGCCAGCGCGAGCAGGACGGCTCCACCTGATGGTATGGTCCACTTCCGCTGTGTCATGATGCTTGCCTCCTACCTATAAAAGTTATGAATGCTGAACGATGAATGCCGAATGCCGGGGCTTGAGATTTCTCATCTATTGACCTGTCCCAAGGCCAACTGTCCTTCCACTTCGCCCTTCTTGATCGGATGCTGGTTCTGGCCGGTGACTTCCGGCACCTTCTTCGAAACGTACCCATAGGCTTCATCGACCGTGATGATGCCGTCCCGATCGGTGTCGGCGCTTCCCCGCAACCCTTCCAGGAGATAGTAGGTGAAGACGCCGTGGCCCAAATCCTCTCGCTCCTCGCTCACCTCGCTCGCCTTGCTCGCGCTGAGAACGATACGGCCCTTGCCCTTCGACAGGCGATTCAAGAACGATTCGGACACGACCGCGCGGCGCGAGGCGGTGGCGAAGGTGCGGCCGGCGGTGGCCCCGCTGTAGCAGGAATCGCTGATGAAGATGACGCGTTCGGGCGTCAGGCGGTTGAAGATCGTCTCGACCTCGCGCATCGGGAGGCCGGTGGTGTAGAGGTCTTTCGGATCCGCGTCATACGGCACGATGTATTTCTCGAGGCCGTCGTCGTCCGAGGCCGAGGCGTCGGCCTCCGGTGCACCATGGCCGGCGTAGTAGATGATCACGGTGTCCTTCTCTCCCGCTTTGCGCTTGAGTTCCGTCCCGAGTGTCCGCTTGAGATTCGTCAGGGTGGCCTGTTCGTTCAGGAGCAGCGTCGCCTGTTCGGCCGGCACGCCGACGTTCCGCGTCAAATATTCGTGGAACGCGATCGCATCGAGGTCGGCGTAGCGGAGCGGATGAACCGTCTTGTACTTGGAGATGCCGACGACCACGGCCCAGATCCGTCCCCGGTCCACATGTCGCGTCACCGTGATGAGGCGCTGGGTGGACAGATTGTCACGGTCGATCGCGGAGACGAGGATTTCGTTCTTGCCTTCTTTCAATGCCAGCCGCTCGGAGAATTCGAGGTTGGGCTGCGCGGCCGGGGCGTCGGGTGTGACCGCGATTCCGCGGGCGTCGCGCTGGGTGAGCAGGTGCCCGTTGACGCGGATCTCCACCCGCGCAATGCCCCGCTCGCTCGCCGCGGCCCCTGCAAGGAGAATCTTGTCCACCGTCACGTCCGCGCCGTCGGACGGCGACGCCAAAGCGATGACCGGCGGCGCATTTTGAAACAGCTTCACGACGGGCGCACCCGCAATGGTCGGGATCGGCATCTCGCCCTTGGCGGGTTCGGCCGTTTCTCGCGCGTCCCGTTTGGCGATCCAGCCGGTTTCCTTCGGCGAGAGTTGGACGCGCCACCAGTCGCCGAGTTCGCCGGTCACGGCGAGGGGCTGGTCCTTGGGGGCCGATGCGATGACGGACGTATCCGCTCCGGCGCCGCTATGGATCTTGGCCGAGGGTTCGTTCACCGCTACCAGCTTGTTGGTGGCGACGATCTGCGGCGAAGGCCGGTGATCGATGGCCAGCTTGACCGTTTCGTCCAAGGTGACGTTCATCCCGCGCTCGCGGATGTAAAGCCGCAGGGGCACTTCTTCGGCTTTGATGTCGCGTGAGACAAACAGGTTCACACGGGCGGTTTTGGTCTCATCCGGTTTGAGCGGCCCGAAGTCCACCGTTGATTGGCTGAGCCGCAGATCGCGGGAAGCCGGCAGGCTGAGATCGACCGTCGTGTGCTGGGCCAGCACCGGCCCGACGTTCTTGACCGTCAGCAGCACATCAATGGCTTCGCCTTTCTGAATCCGTCCATCGCCGTTGCCGACCGATTGGCCCGTTCCGTCGTCCAGGAGTTGATGCGTATAGGCGAACCGCGGTCGTGGCTGGCCTTTGAGGGCCAGCGCCGCCTGCAGCGGGGTAGGAACGAAGCCGTTGTATTCTTCAAACTCCAGCAAGAGCGGAATCGTACCGTCCGGCCGGTCGGCCGGTAACTGGAGCGTCACGGAATCGTCCACCGTCTGGCCGGGCTCGACTTTCCCCAAATAGAAAAGCAACCCCTGCAGGACCGGGTCTTCGCTCTTGGTCTTGGCCTGGAATCGATACAGCGGACCTTTCCCTTTGTTGGTCACCGTGAGCGTCAGCGTGACCGGTTGGCCGGCTTTCAAGTCGACCGGCCTGATCGACAGCTCCGCTTCCGGCAAGGGCGGCGGGGAGGGGGGCGCTCCGATTTCGTTTCCGCGTTGTTTGATCTTGTCCGCGAGGTGTGCGGTCACGATCGCGGGGGTGCTCGACTGCAGCCGAGCGGTCTTGTCGCGGCCGCCGCTGGCGACGACCGTTCCGTCCGGCGAGATGGCGACGGCGCGCACCGGGCCTTTATGACCGGTCAGCGCATACCGTTCACGACCCGAGATCACATCCCAGATCCGCACCGTGCCGTCGGCTCCTCCGGACGCCAGTGAACGTCCGTCTGCCGCAAAGGCGATGCCGAATATTTCGCCCTTGTGTCCGGAGAGGGTCAGGTGTTCCTGACCGGCCTCGACATCCCAGAGACGGATCGTGCCGTCGGCCGAGGCGCTCGCGAGCAGGTGACTTCCCGGCGCGAAGGCGATTGCGTGCACGGCCCCCGTGTGACCCGTGAGCGCGCTTCGTTGCAGCCCCGTGGCGAGATCCCACAAGCGGATCTGCATGTCGCTGCTGCCGGTTGCGACGATTTTTCCGTTCGGGGAAAAGGCGATCGTATAGACGACGCCGAATTGGCCCCGGACCGATTTCAATTCCTTACCGGTCGCGACATCCCAGAAGCGGAGGCTGCCGTCGTTCCCGCCGGTGGCGAGCATTTTGCCGTCGGCGGAAAAGGTTACCGCTCGTACGGCGCCAAAATTGGACGTGACGGCCCGGGCCTCCTGGCCCGAGCCGATATCCCAGATCCGAACGGAGGTGTCGGCACTTCCGGAAGCAAGGAATTTTCCGTCGGGGGAGAAGGCCAGGGCGTGGATCGCTCCCATGTGGCCGCGCAAGACTTTCAGGTCCCGACCGCTGTCCGGGTCCCAGAACCTGATGGTTTGATCGGTACCGGCCGTGGCTAACAGGCGGCCGTTTGGGGCGTAGGCAATGGCCAGGATTTCGCTGACATGCCCGGCGAGGAGACGAGGAGCGGAATCCGCTGCGCCGACCGGACTGTGTCCCCAGACCAGGAGGGAAAGTACCCACGCCACACCGGCGATCTGCAACCCTGCACGCATGGGCTCGTCCTTTGTCGGGCGCCCGGAATCCGTCGATGGTCTCCGCACGGAAGCCAGGTTCGAGTTCTTCGACACCCCCCGGCTACCCGTATCCGTCGGTCGACGGTGGGGCACTCGAGGTTCATCGGTACGTAGGCGGCGGTAGTCTATTTTTCGTTCTTGTGAATTGTCAATCGGACGAGGGCTGATGGGGAGGGAATGCAAGTATTTGAGGATATTGAGCTTGCTGACGGTCTGGATACTGGCGTATCCTTAAGGGTCAAACTCGCGCTCACTACGCGTCGTTGCGCACGATTCGGCCTCTCCCGCACCGCACTCTTCCCCGACTGACTGCCCTAGATTGAAAGCCTGTGCAGCCCTGTTGTACACTCCCGTTCCTCCAATAATCCTCGTAATAGGACATACGACAATAGGCAGGGGAGCATGCCCAATCTGTGTGTCCGCTTGGCTCTCTTCGTCAGTTGCATCAATCTAGTGTGCCTGCTGTCGGCGGTTGGTGTCGATCACGCTCGTGCCGGCTCACGTAGCGCCAGCCCAGCGATCAAGGCTCAGCCCGGCGAAGTCTCCATCGAAGGGGAGTATTGGGCGCTGATCATCGGCATCGATGAGTACCAGGGCGCACCCAAGTTACGCACGGCCGTCTCGGATGCGAACGGCATCCGGCAGGTGCTCGTCGAACGATATGGATTCAAGCCTGAACGGGTCAGGATGTTGCTCAACGGCGAGGCGACGCGGAGCCGTATCGAAGGCGCGTTCGTCAAGCTTGCACGGGAAGCCGCTCCGACCGACAGCGTGCTGATTTACTACGCCGGACACGGCCAATACAGCGACGACAATCAGTTGGCCTGGTGGGTACCGGTGGAAGCCAGTCTGGACGAACCGGGAACGTGGATTCTCGACGCGGCGATTCGGAACTACGTGGCGGCCATGCGGGCACGTCACGTCTATGTGATCGCCGATTCCTGTTTCAGCGGTAATCTCTTTGCCCAAATCAGGGCCGTGCTTCCCCCGATGACCGATCGCTACTACGCCAAGCTCTACGCCAAGCGATCTCGCTGGGGATTGACCTCCGGCAGCACGGAGCCGGTGGCCGATCAGGGGCAGGACGGCCACAGCGTGTTCGCCTACCATTTGATCAAGTTCCTCAAGGAGAACGAAGAGCCGTATCTCGTGCCCAGTCGAATCGCCGACCACGTGATTCCGCTGGTGGCTCGGAATGCGGAGCAAATGCCGCGTAGTCAGCCGTTGCAAGGAGCCAACGACGAGGGAGGCCAGTTCGTGCTGCAACTCGCCTCGGCCGCGCGCGGTGTCGAAGAGCAGGCGAGGCGGGCGGAGGAGGCGGTTCGCCAGCAGCGGGAGAAGGCGCAGGAGGATCTCAAGAAGGAATTGGAGCGGTTGGCCGAGGAGCGCCGTCGTCTTGAGGCGGAGGCGAAGGAGCGACTCGAGAGGGAGCGGGCCCATCTGCTCGAGCTCGAGCGCCAGCTCGAAAAGCAGCGGCGGGACGAGGCCGAGGTGAAGCGGCAGCTCGACGAGGAACACCGGCAGCGTGTCGAAGCCGAACGGCGCGCGGCCGAAGCCCGCAAGGGCGGTGAGGCGGCCGAGCAGGCGGCTAAGCAGCAGGCCGCCGACGCGCAACGGCAGATTGAAGCGGAAGCCCAGCGAAAGCTGGCGGAGGAAAAGAAACAGCGCGCGAATCTCGAGCGGATGCTGGCGGAACAGCGCCAGCGGGAGGCGGAGACCAAGCGGGCATTGGAGCAGGAGCAAGCCAAGCGACTGGAAGCCGAGCGCTTGGCAAGTCAGGGACAGGTACGAGGGGCTGAGCCGCCGCCTGAAGCGAAACCGGAAAAGAGCAAGCGGGCTCCCTTCGTCGGGGGGTTCTGACCACCTGGGAATTTGGCGAAACGTGCAAACCGGCAGGATCCTGAATATTTACCACGAGCGTGCCAGGAGGAATGGTGATGCGACATAGTCGTCGAAGTGTGTGCGGCGCGATTCTCGCGCTGAGTGTGTTCATTGTGCCCTGCATGAACGGAAGTGCGGCCGCGGCCGATGAGTCTGAGACGGACAACAGAGGGTTGTTCGGAGGGGTGGTGGGGAAGGCCGTGCCCGCGTTGTCCGATCGCGTTTCACTCGATTTCGGTTGGAAGTTCTGGGTCGCGAAGTGGCAGGCACAGGGCAACGCGCGGGAGATCAACGCGACCAGAACGTCGGATACCACGACGATGACGGGGCCGAGCATCACCGGGAGCTTCCGCTTGCGGGAGGACGATTTCCTGCATACGCTCGGCGTCAATTTTACCTGGCTGGAGGCAGGTGGGTTCAATTTCAGCCCGTTCGGGTCGGATCTGCAGGTTCCGCAAACCGGTCAATCGTTTCCCGGCCCCAGCGACCGGACCTCGGCGATCCGGCGGGATTACTCCATCGTCGGGACGCTCGGGATCTGGCGCGGATTCGGCATCTTCGGCGGGTACTATCATATGCAACAGCGGTTCAGCAGCAGCTTTCTGACCCTGGCCGGCAATCCGCAGAGCTCGGTCTGGATCAGCGGCCCGATCATCGGGGTGTATGGCAACGGGACCGTCACCGGGCGCCTCAAAGCGTACGGGAACCTGGCCATGGGGTTCTTCAGCGAAAAAACCAACCAGGAAGGCTTCAATCGCGTCGACGCCAAAGGGTGTCAGGGGTATGCCGCCGAAATGGGGCTCTCACTGGACGGCCCCAGCATCAAGACAGGTTTGGGCCAGATCGGATCGGCCATTCAAATGGGTTTCCGTGCGCAGGTCATCAACATCAACCATGGCGGCGGATCGAACAACGACGTGACCTGGGGGCCGACGTTTCAGGTCGTGGCGCGCTTCTAGTACCATACCGAGCGGGCGGTTTACTGAACGGTCACAGTCGGCCTCGTCAACGAAAGGATGCAGCGACGATGATTCGGCACGTGCTGTGTGTGGTGATGATCACGATGGGCTGCTTCTGGTCGAGTGCGGCGTTCGGGGCTGCCGGAGTGGCTCCTGGATGTGAGCAGCCCGCTTCGCCGACGTCGGAGGCCACCAATGATCTCCGAGTCACGGTCGATCGAGACCTGGCTGTGTTCCGCGAGCTGGCGGGGCGGCGGTCGCGCAGTGAGATTAGCGAGCACGAGCGACAGACGCTCTGGCAAGCGTACGTGTCTCGGACGGCGCGGGGGGCGTGTCACGAGCGGGAGACGCCGGTGAAGCGGCCGGCAGCGTCGGCCAAGCCGTTGGTGTTCGTCGGGCCGGGTTTCTAGTTTCTCGGGCTTCGTCTAGGGCCGCGGCTCCAGGGTGATGGTCTTCGGGATCAGGAGTCCTGTTTCCAGGATCTCGCCCTCCCGGGAACGTATCACATAGGGGATCGCAGCCGGCCGATCGGCCTTGTACGGCGCATACGCACGAACCGTCACCCCGCTTTGGTCTGCGGTCCACATCCCATCCCGGAGCACGACGGCTTCCTCTGGTACTCGGATGGACTCCAACTGCTGCAGGAGTCCATCGATTTTCCGTTCCTCCTCCATCAACCGTTCCATTCGCCGGGTGAGTTCCTCGCGCTCCGCCCGTTCCGGTGTACCGGCATCCGGCGTGCCCCCTCTGAGTGCGACCATCCGGTCCTCCAATCGATCGAGTTCCGTCTGGAGGGCGACCAGTTGAGCGGCCGTCGATTCCTTGCGTGCCAACAACTCGACCTTGACGGCTTCGGGGCTGCTGATCGTGGTCCCGCTTGCCAAATGTACGGTCGCCCGGCAAGTCCAGCTATGGGCGTCGGTATCCTGAGGGTGCTCCTGTTCGCGGTCGTACACCCCGCAACTGGTTTGGACGGGACACCCGTCGGTGCCGAGGCAGAGCATGGCGATGACCGCCGCGAGGGAGAATCTCCACGGCGGGTGACGCAGCGACTGCATGGACATGGGAATCCTTTCGTCACGGCCGCGAGGGCCGGTGCGTCGAGCCGGGCACACTCTGTAGGAATCGTCGGCTGATAGACCAGTCGGTCTGGCCGCGCATTCGGCGCGCGATCGAGTCGACGGCCTCGGTTTCGACCAACTCCTTCACCCGAGGAATGTCCCGGCTCGCGGTCAGGAGAATGTAAGTATCGCTCCCGAACGGGGCATGGACGTTGATAAGGCCGCTGTCTCCCATCGGGACGCGCACCAAGTCCTGAATCGGCGGAGGGGTCGCCCCGAGTCTGGGAAGCAGGTGTTCACGCTCTTTGCTGGCCTCGTTCGGGAACAGGAGGGTCGCTCGGCCCTGTTGGTCGATGACGAAGACATACACATACCGGGATTGGATGCCCCAGGTTTCCTGCAGCCGGGTGATGGTGTCGACATCCGATTCGAGCATCAATCGGTACGCGCCCTCGGCAAGCTGATTCGCCGCCGCGGGCTGGGTGCCGTCCATCGGCACAAATGCCAACCGGTATGGAAAGCGCCGGTCGTCCGATGGGCTTTCCACCGTGAGCCAATGGAGCAATTTGGCGAGCTGCGGAAGGCAGGTTTTCAACCCGCCTTCGGCACAGGGCCGAGTCAGGCCGGTTCCGGCGCCCCAGGCGGTCCGTGCCGGCAGCGGCATCGAAGAGACCACGGTCGAACGATCGCGCGGGACGGAGAAATTTCTCAGGACCCAGGCATATTCGATGTGCCGTTCCGCCAGCCGTCCGACAAGTACGTAGTGGGCTTCCTCTGGATCCTGCGTGACCTGCGCCCGACCTTCGCCGCCTTTCCCGAGGGGCACCAGGGCGCTGCGAAGGACGGGGGAAGGCGGCTGATTCATGAACAGTCGCACGCCAAGCCGGTCGGGGAGGTGCGCCAGCACCTGTTCACTTGTCGGGGTTCGGCCCAACCGGACGAGCCGGCCGCCCGGCCCGCTCAGAACCCAGTCGGTTCCGGACCAAGAGAGGATGTGGGTGGTGGCGTGCTCGGTGGGGTCCTCGACCCAGTTGACCCCCGCTGTGGTGAGGTGTGTTCGCAGGTCCAAAGCAAGGCTGAGTATGGCGGGCTCGTCCGGTGCCAAGGCCGGCATCCAGATTTGCAAACTGCGTTCCGGTTCGCCGCCCCAGTGTATGACTTCAAATTCGTCGCCGGCGCGAATCGTCTTCCAATTCCCCTGAATGACCGCCGCCCGGCTTCGCAAGAGATCCAGGACCTCGGTGATCCGCAATCGCAGGAGATTCCCTGCCGTGGCATGGGTCGGCACCAGTTCGGTGCCGGGAGTGAGACCTAGGGCCAGGCCGCCTTGCAGCAGGATCTCGTCGGCGCCGTCTGGATGCACCACATTCAGATGCAGGCTCTGTGCATCTTGCCCGGCCTCCCCTCCGAACAACGGCGCATGCCGTCGGGCCGGGAGTCCGGCGAGCACGGGGTCCTGCCGCAGCCCCATGGCTTTCAGCTTGGCAGTCACGCGATCGAAGACGCGTTCACTGGAGGCATCAGTTGGCAAGCTGTTCAACGTGTCCATGAGTGCGAGCGTAAAGGCGCCGTGCCATTCTTTGCGATCGCCGATGCGGCGGGCCGCTTCGCTCGCAAACTGATCTTCCTGGGCGGAGGACACGATCAGGGCGCCGTCCCGGTTTTCCGGCTCCTGGCCGGGGGGGTGGGGCGGCGGTTCGGGGCCGATCAGCTTGGCCGCGTCCCGCTCGTCTTCGTCGAGAAAGCGAACCCGCGCCGTCGTCGGGACCGCCCCGCGCGAGATCGATCCGCTATGGCAACTGTCGAAGATCGCCGTGAGCTTGCTTCCCTTATCCAGGACTTTGGTGAACAGCCGATCCCATTCCTTGTCCCGGATGTCGATGATGGCGTTTCGGGCGTCGCCGCGATTGGCATCGGCCGGGACGATCGTTTCATCCTTCTTGTCGTACTCCGGGGAATTGGAATTGCGTATGCGGGAGCCGTGCCCTGCATAAAATAGGATGCTGAGGTCGCCGGGTTTGGCCGGGGCGATCAGATGGCGTTCGAACTCGGACAAAATGCGCGCGCGGGTGGCTTCTTCATTCGTCAGGAGCACGATGTTCGATTCCTGCAGTCCGAATCGATGCAGCAGGAGTTCGCGAATCGCCATCGCATCGTTGACCGACCCTTGGAGGTTCGGCCAGGTGCGGCGGCCGCTTGCTTTGACATGGGCGAGGTCGTCCGGGGACAGGCCTTGGTCGTATCGGTCGATGCCGATCAGGAGGGCGCGACGTGTTTCAGCGGCCCCTCGATCCGGCGACAAGAGGGGAGCGACGATCAGGAGGATCAGCAGGATCGGAAAGTACGAAGGGCGTCTCATGCGGCGGTCCGTCAGACGATCGTTCCTTGTGCCGAGAGGGAGTACCGGAATCCGGCCCTCTTTGGTACACTGTGCCCCGCCAAATCGCCGCCGGCAGAGGCCGGCGGCACTATTCCACGTTCGGGATCGCCTGGCAAGCGGGTTGTGGGATGCCTGGGCCGTGTCCGTGAGGCTTGCACCCAGAGGCGTGTGACGATGCTCGATCCCTCCCGCATCCTCGAGGACCTCAAGGCAACCCTCCGCCTCAAGCTGCAGCAGATGGAACCCCGGTTGGGCCCACTGGGCCGCCTCTGGCGCCGTCTGCCTCCCTTCGCTCAGTTGTTAGTGCAGAGTCTGGGCATCGGTCTCGGCGCCGCCATCTTTCTCCATNNAAGGCGGAGACGTCGGCGACGGATTGGGCCATCAGTTTCTGGAAAGATCGATCGGTCGAGTCGGGGGCGAGCGCTGAGCGGTTCGTCCTCGTGGACATCGACGAACCCACGTATCAGCTGTGGGGCGAACCGCTGTTCGTGCCGCGCGACAAGCTGGCGCGGTTGATCCGGTTTGCCGTGGACGCCCGGGCCAAACTGCTGGTCGTGGATGTGGAGCTCACGAAGTACGTGGGACCCTTGCGGTCTGCCGCCACGATGGGGCGATCGGCCGACGCGCCTCCGGACCCGGACGAAGCGCTGCGCGTCTATCTGGAGTCCTACTCGAAGCATGCCGTCGAGACGCTGCCCCTGGCGGGAGCCACCGCGATGTCTCTGACGCCGATGATCTTCGTCCGGACGATCGGTCAGCCCCTGAGGCCGGCCGGATCCATGGCGGTGATCGACGAGCGAGGCGCGGCGGACGATGATCCTTTGGTGTTTCGCGAGGAGCGCCCCTCCGAGTTTCTGGAATCGGTGGTGACCCCGTCACCGGTCTTGCACTGGGCCTCCTCTCTCATCGAACGGGACGACGACGGGGTGCTGCGCGACTGGCGGTTGTTCGAACCCACCTGCCTACGACAAGAGGCGAATGCCGTTCCATCCATCGCCCTCCTGGCCTGGGCGCTGTTGCGCGAGCCGCGGCTGGATGATGTCCCGTTTTCGGTCCACCGTTTTCGGACGGAACTGCGGCGGCGGTTTTCGCCGCCGGCCGGCTATTGCCGCGTGGAGCCGAATGCGGCGGTCCTCACCTCCGAACGGACGACCGGCAAGGCCTGGCGGCTGGACGATCCGCTGCTCAACAAACCGCTCATGCTGAGCACCAAGCCCACGAATCTGGAACATCGCATCTTTTACAAGTTCCATCCCGGATCGGTGCAGGCCGAATGGTTCTCACGGTTGCGCGCGTCGCTGATCACCGATCCTCAACCGGGGCAGCCCTTGAGCTCGGAATGGTTGACGGGGAAGATCGTCGTCATCGGGGCCAGTTACACGACCGCCAATGATCGGCATGCTACGCCGCTGGGGGAAATGCCGGGGGCGCTGGTGGTCATCAACGAGATCAATGCACTCCTGGAATACGGCCAGATCCAGGAGTTGGGTGCGTGTGCGAAATGGGGGGTGCTGCTGGCCTTGATCATGGCGTTCAGCCTGTCTTTTTCGTATTTTACAAAAACCTGGGGAACGCGCGTCGCCCGCCTTGTGGTCAATGCCATCCTGGTGCCCGTGAGTCTCTGGTTCTTTCAGTATGGTTGGTGGTTGGACGTGGTGTTCCCGCTCCTGGTGCTGCAGGCCTACGGCCGGTTCGTCGATTTCAAGGTGGAGTCGCCGAAGATCAAGCGCGAGTATGAGCCGGTGACGCCCAAATCGTGAGCGCAGGATGTCCGATCGACTGATTCGATGGTTGTGTTGCGGGATGATCGCCCTCTCGGTGATTGATCCGGGGCGCGAACTCCCGGTGCTGGCCGATCCCGGAACCGCGTCTTCGCCCGCCGTGGGCTACGTCGAACAGTTGTTGGGAAATCTGGAGAACTTCTCGATCGAACGCGCAGGGACCTCCATTCCGCTGGCGCTGCTGTTGCCGGTACGAGTGGGCGATCGCCTGGTGGTCCGCGGCACCGGGAGCGTCGCATTGCTGCAATGCGGAAACCGGCATATCCGCGTGACCGAACGCGACTCGCCGTTCGTCGTGCCCTCTGCGCCGGCCCCTCCAAGCTTTCTCAACCGGCTGGGTTCGTTGCTGATCGAGTTGGGGAATCGGCTCACCACGCAACAGGCGAAGACGGTGACGAAAGTCAGCACGAGCAGCCGAGGGGAAGAGGAGCCGCTTGCGTTTCCGCTGCTTCAGGATCGGACGAATCGACTTCCCTCCGGCGGCAGTACGCTGTACCTCGGTTGGACCGGGGGCGTCCCTCCCTATGAGGTGCGTGTGCTGCCGCAACAGTCAGGGGTTCGTCAGGTGGCCCGACTGACCGGAGTCGGCAGGCCTCGTGTCACGATCCCGCTCGCATCGCCGCTCCCGGTGGGATTCTTTCGGGTGGAGATCTCCGATCGGGACGGGACGCAGGTCCGCGGGACCTTTGAGGCGGCTGCGTCTCTGCAACCTCCCGTCCTTGACCCTACGCTGCAGGAAGCCGATGTGCCGGCTTCCTTGCGTACGGTGCTGTCAGTCGATGGCTGGGTGAAACGCAACCCCGATGAATGGAGCTTGTACGCCTACCAGTCCATCGCTTCTTTGGCAGAGTCCTTCGAGCCTGCACGGATTCTGCGGGATTGCCTGGAGGAAACCCGGACTTGTTATGAACGGTGACCGGCTGGGGCACCGTTCATAACATCGGGGTGATGGGTTGAGCGGCCGGATGTCTCAACCTCACCGGGTGATGGGCGTCGCGGCTGGTTGAGTCTAGGCGGTGGCTTGGTTATGATGGCGAAATGTTCGGATACGTACCAAACGGTCGGGGATTCATGATGATGAACTCGAAGCCGGGTCGGCGAGCCGGCGCGCTGCTGTTCGCCCTGGCGTTGTCGGCGGCGGCCGGGTGCAAACAGGAAGGGGGCGCGGCACCTGCCATGCAAATCCCCCAGGTCGAAGTCCAGTCGGTCGTCTTGCAAAACGTGCCCGACGAACCAGAATTCATCGGGCAGGCCGAGGCCTCACGGCCGGTCGAAATCCGCTCGCAGGTGACCGGCATCATCAAAAACGTGTTGTTTCCGGAGGGACGTGACGTCAAGAAGGGCACGAGGCTTTACCGCATCGACCCCGTCCCGTTCCAGGCCGCGTTCCAGAGTGCCAAAGCCAAGGTGGCGGAGGCGGAAGCGCGATTGGTGCAAGCCAAGCAGAACCTGGCACGGGTGAAACCGCTGCTTCAGGAACAGGCGGTCAGCCAGAAAGACCTGGATGACGCGATTGCGGAGGAGTTGGCGGCGAAGGCGGCGCTCGAAGGGGCGAAGGCCGAGGTGATCAAGGCCGACTTCGACGTCAGCAATACATTGATCACGGCCCCGATCGATGGGTTGATCGAGCGGAGCCGGTTCTATGAAGGCCGCTTGGTCTCCGCGCAGACGGATCTGTTGACGGTCATTCATCGCGTCGATCCGATGTATGTCGTGGTCAACGTGCCGGAAACCTTCATCCTCAAACGGCGGCGGGACATCGAATCCAAGCGCATCCAGCATCCCGGGGTGTACCAGTTGCGCGGCGCGCTCACGTTCATGGACGGAACCCTGTACGAACACGAAGGGCTGTTCGATCTGCTTGAACCGGGATTGCGTTCGGAAACCGGCTCCCGCCAGGCGCGCGTGACCTTCCCGAATCCCGACCGCAAACTGCTCCCCGGCCAGTTCGTGAAAGTCCGCTTCAAAGGCGACACGAAGACGAACGCCGTGCTGGTGCCGCAGCGTGCCGTGCTTCAGGGGCCGAAGGGGCCGTTTGTCTATGTGGTCGGGCCGGAAGACAAAGTGGAGATGCACGACGTAGCGGCCACCGACTGGCAAGGAGGCCAGTGGTTGATCGAAGGCGGACTCAAGGCCGGTGACCGAGTCGTCGTCAACGGATTGCTCCGCATTGCGCCCGGGATGCCGGTCAAACCCGTCGAGGTGTCGGCCGCCTCGGCGCCTGCCGAGGTTCCTGCTTCCCCTGCCACGACCCAGGACAAGCAGTGACCTCGCATTTCTTCATCGAACGGCCGATCTTCGCCTCTGTCGTCTCGATCGTCCTCGTGGTTCTCGGCCTTCTGGCGATGCAGTTCCTGCCCATCGCCCAGTTTCCCGACATTTCGCCGCCCGTCGTGCAAATCGACGCCGACTATCCCGGCGCGAGCGCGGAAGTCGTGGCCGAGTCCGTCGCGCGGCCGATCGAGGTGCAACTGCCGGGCATCGACCACCTGCTCTACTACGATTCGACCAGCACAAACGACGGTCATATGACGATTAAGCTCACCTTCGAGATCGGGACCAATCCCGACATCGCGCAGGTGCAGACGCAGAACCGCCAAAAACTGGCCGAGCCGCAACTGCCGCCCGAGGTCGTCCGGCAGGGCATCTCCATTCAGAAAACATCGCCGGATCTGTTGGCCGTCATCGCGCTGAGTTCGAACGATCCGCGGTACGACAACGTCTTTCTGTCCAACTATGCCATCCTGCGCGTCGTCGACAATTTGAAACGGCTTGCCGGTGTCGGCAACGCGATGGTGTTTGGAACCCACAACTATGCGATGCGGTTGATCCTTGATCCGATCCGGATGGCGCGTCTGGCGCTGACGCCGACCGATATCGCGACGATCGTGCGTGAACAGAACCGCGACTTTCCGGCCGGCACGCTCGGCCGGGAACCGGCGTTGAAGGGGACGGAGCTGACCATTCCGGTGATCACCAAGGGCCGGCTGAGCGAGGTGAAGGACTTCGAAGAGTTGATCGTGCGGGCCCTGCCCGACGGCTCGATGGTGCGGCTCAAGGATGTCGCCCGCGTGGAATTGGGCGCGCAGTCCTATTCGTTGGAAGGGCGATGGAACGGACGGCCGAATACGTTTTTGCTGACGTTCCTGGCCCCGGGGGCGAATGCGCTCGACACGGTGAAGCGGATTCGTCATGAAATGGAGGAGGTGGCCAAAACCTTTCCCCAAGGCGTGTCCTATGACATCCCGTACGACACGACCTTCTTCATCGAGGTGTCGATCCGCGAGGTGGTGAAGACGCTGGCCGAGGCGCTGGTGCTCGTGATTCTGGTCGTTTACGTCTTTCTGCAAAGCTGGCGCGCCACGATCATTCCCGCGGTGGCGGTGCCGGTGTCGCTGATCGGTACGATGATCGGACTCGCGGCGCTCGGGTTTTCGATCAATACGGTCACGCTGTTTGCCATGGTGCTGGCCATCGGGATCGTCGTGGACGACGCGATCGTGGTGGTGGAAAACGTGGAGCGCCACATGTCGCACGAGCGACTGTCGCCGAGCGAAGCGGCCAAGCGCGCGATGAGCGAGGTGACGGCGCCGGTCATTGCGATCGTGCTGGTGCTGGTCTCCGTCTTCGTGCCGGTGGCGTTTCTGGGCGGCATCACCGGGGCGCTGTACAAACAGTTTGCGGCGACGATCGCCATGTCGGTGACGCTGTCGGGGTTCGTGGCGTTGACTCTGAGCCCGGCCCTGTGCGCCGTCGTCCTCAAGCCCGGCGAAGGTCCGCGCGGGAGAATCTGGGGCCTCTTCAATCGCTGGTTTGCCTGGACACAAGCGCAGTACGCCGGGGCAGTCGGCACGATCCTGGCGCGTCCGTTCCTGCCGGTCGTAGGGTTTCTCGTGATCGTCGGTCTGTCGCTTGGCCTGTTCCGGATTCTCCCGCGTAGCTTCTTGCCCGAGGAAGACCAGGGCTATTTCATCACGGTCGTGCAATTGCCGGACGGCGCTTCGAAGCAACGGACGGACGCGGTCCTGGAACGCCTGGAAAAGTTCTTCCTGTCGATCCCTGCGATCCACTCGACCGATGCATTGTCCGGGCAGAATTTCGTGTTTGGCACGCGTGGGCCGAATGCGGCCACGATGTTTCTGCCGTTGCATCTCTGGGATGAACGGCCCGAACCGCAGAACCACGTCAAAGCGCTGATCGGGGCGGCGTACGGGGAATTTGCGAAGATTCCGGAAGCCTTGATCCTCGCGTTCAACGCGCCGCCGATCCGGGGCATCGGCGCCACCGGCGGGTTTTCCGTGCAGATCCAGGACCCAGCCGGGGGCGACTTCAAGCGGTTTGCCGAGGTGGCCCAGCAGTTCGTCGCCCGCGCGCAGAAAGAACCGGCGATCGGCTTCATCAGCTCGACCTTTCGGGTCACCGCGCCGCGCCTGTATGCCCATGTCAACCGGGAGCGAGCCAAAGCCCTCGGAGTGCCCATTTCAGATATCTTCGATACCTTGCAGGCCTATTTCGGGAATTTCTACATCAACGACTTCGTGAAATTCGGGCGGGTCTACCATGTGCAGACCGAAGCGGATGCGGAGTTCCGATCGACGCCGCAGGACTTGTCGAAGATCTACGTGCGGGCCCAGACGCCGCAAGGCGTCAACATGATTCCCATCGATACGGTGGTGACGCCGGAGTATACGAGCGGCCCCGATCCCGTGAACCACTTCAACGGCTACAATACCGCGCTGGTGCTCGGCGCTGCGGCTCCTGGTTTCAGTTCGGGCCAGGCGTTGGATGCGCTCGATCGCGTGGCGATCGAAGTGCTGCAGCCACAGGGGTACGGCCTCGACTACAGCGCCATCTCCTTTCAGGAAAAGAAAGTCGGCGGGCAATCCGGTATGGCGTTCGCGTTCGGCCTGCTCATGGTGTTTCTCGTCTTGGCCGCGCAGTATGAGAGTTGGGTGGTGCCGTTCGCGGTCATCCTCGCCGTGCCGTTCGGTATTTTCGGCGCGCTGTCGGCCGTCTGGATTCGGGGGCTCACCAACGACATCTACTTTCAGATCGGCATGGTGACGTTGATCGGCTTGTCGGCGAAGAACGCCATCCTCATCGTGGAATTTGCGAACACCCGCGTCGAGGCCGGGCGGCCGTTGTTGGAAGCGGCGGTCGACGCGGCGCGGCTGCGGTTCCGTCCCATCATCATGACCTCGATGGCGTTCATTTTCGGCATGCTGCCGCTGGTGGTCGCGAGCGGAGCCGGGGCGGCGAGTCGGCATTCAATCGGGACCGGCGTCTTCGGCGGGATGATCGCGGCGACCTTCCTGGCCATCTTTTTCGTGCCGCTCTTCTTCGTCTTGGTCCGCAAGCTGACCCGCCGATCCCCGGTGTCGCAGGTTATGGGGACCGAAGCCGGCGGGGGAGGACACTGAGCATGCGGGGACATCTGGTCATCGCGTTGTCCTGCCTGCTGCTGTCCTGCGCGATGGGGCCGGACTATCAGCGCCCGGACGTCAACCCGCCCGACGCCTTCCGGCTCGGCATCGGAGGTGAGGCGACCTCGCTCGCCAACCTGCCGTGGTGGGAACTGTTGCGTGATGAGGAATTGCAGAAGCTGGTGCGCGTCGCTCTGGAAGAAAACAAGGATCTCCGCCGGGCCGTCGCGACCGTCGACGAATTCCGCGCGCGGGCGCTGGTCGCGAAATCGGATTGGCTCCCCGGCATGACCGTGACCGGGAACGCTCCAGTGCTCGGGAGGAAGACCATTTTCCTCTTTCCGGGGTTCGCCAACCCGTTCAACTATTACTTGCAAGGCAGTTTGAATTGGGAACTGGACGTCTGGGGGCGTATCAGACGTTCGAACGAAGCCGCGCTGAAGGATCTGCTGGCGCGTGAGGACAACCGCCGGGCCGTGGTGCTGCAGTTGGTCTCCGGTGTCGCCGAAGCCTATTTCGACCTGCTCCAGTTCGACATGCAGTACGACATTGCAAAACGCACGCTGCAATCCTGGGAAGAGTCCGTGCGAATCGCCCAGGCACGCTTGCGACAGGGCATGACTTCCAAGCTGGATGCCGATCAATTCGAGGCCGAACGCGCGAATGCCGCTGCGCGAACCGCGGAACTCGAACGGCAACGGGTCCAAAAAGAGAATCAACTGAGCGTTCTGTTGGGGCGCAAGCCCTATGCGATGGTGCGGGGCCGTTCCCTCACCGAACAGGTCATGCCGCCGGATGTCCCCGCGGGGTTGCCTTCGGAATTGCTGCAGCGGCGTCCTGATTTGGTGCAGGCGGAAGAGCAGTTGGCAGCAGCCACCGCTCGAATCGGCGCGGCCAAGGCCGAGCGATTCCCAAAGATCAGCCTGACCGGTATTCTGGGTGTAGCCAGCCCTCAGCTGTCCAAGCTCTTTACCGATCCCGCGGCGTACGGGGCAGCGGGTGGATCGCTGGCGGGCCCGCTTTTGAATGCGCAGCTTCTTGGTTTTCAGCAGGAGGTCGTCGAAGCGCAGGCTCGCGAGGCCTTGGCTCAGTATGAACAGACCGTGTTGACCGCCTTCAAAGAAGTGGAAGATGCGTTGATCGCGGTGAAAACCTCGCGCGAGCAGCGTGAGGCGCAGCAGGCTCAGGTCAACGCCCTACAGTCGGCTTTGCGCCTCGCGGAGTTGCGGTACAAGGGCGGCTTGGCTAACTACCTCGATGTGCTCGTGGCCAGACGCAATTTGTTTGAAGCCGAGCTGGCCTTGACGGGTACGCACCGGTTGCATCTCGTCTCCATCGTCCAATTGTATAAGGCGTTGGGCGGAGGCTGGGCTCCAGACGACAAGGCGCCGGCTCAAGGGACGCCAGCTGCGGCCGTGGCCGGACAAAGCTAGCCACTCCTCCCCTTCCGATCCGAACACGGTCCGTGTTCCTTATCTCTTCCGCGGCGGTCATGAGAGAATGATTCCCTGTAAAACGCGAGTTTGGACCAGCCTGTTGGTCACACTCCTGCTGTGGACTGTTCCGGTCAGCGCCGAGTTGCAGGCCAATCAGGTGGTCGTGCTGACCAATCGCAACAGCCCCGATAGTCTCGCTGTCGCCTAGCATTACCTCACCCAATGAGGTCTTTCGGAGCGGCAACTGGTGTCTCTCGATGTTCCATTTGGTGAAACCATTTCCCGCGACGAGTACGAAACGCACATCGTGGCTCCGTTGCGCGAAGCGTTGCAACGAAACGATCTCCATACCACAACCCGGGCCTTGGTCGTGACCTATGATCTACCCCTGCATGTGGCGGCCCCGGTGCTCACGGCTGAGGAGAAGCGGACGCTCTCGGATGCGCGGTCCCGAATTCGGACGGCACGGCAATTTCTGGAGCATTTGGAGAAATCCGTTCAGCAGATCGCAGTATCTGATCCTCCGCCTTCGACGGTCACCCCGCACCACCAGAGCGATTCGGTCACAGAAGGGCAGCAAGTTGCCCGGGAATTCGGCCACGTCGGTCGTGGCATTCAGGCGGCGATCCGACGAATTCGGTCTCAGCCCGCCCATGCCGAGTTCTCCCGTTGGGAGCAGGAATTGACGAGAACCTATCTCAAAATTGAAAAAGCAGTATTGCGGCGAAGCTCAGCGGCCAGGTTCACCTAGTGGATCGCAAAATTCCCAAGGAAATGATGGTTTCACGATCACTCACGTCTGTGCAGGTCATCGGCATCCTGGCCTGCAATCGATTTTGAGATAGGTTCGGAGGGTGATCGTGCAATTTGCAGGACGCGCTGCATTCCTGCCCAAGGACCGTGACCTGGACGAACCGCTCGATGTCGCCGTGTTACGCGGTCAGGTGGAAGAAGGTAAGCGTATTCTGAAACGCTTGATGGTGCAGCCGCTGCACACGCGACGACAGGCCCTGTACCCGTGGGTGGAGCATCTCTTCGGCATACAAGGGGTGCTCGGGTTGGCGGCGGCAGAGGTCGATGCGCTGTCTACCGAGCATGCCGATGCAAGTCTGGACAGCGAGCTGAGTGTGCTCTGGCGGGACCGCGGAATGTACCCGCTGGGGTGGCGTTGACCGAATCCCTTTTATGTTCAAGCGGCCAAACCTCCGTCTGACGGTTCACCGACCTTGCCGGTTCTTATGGTCAGTCACCTCGATGCGCCGTCGGCGGACCTGGCCAAACAATTGGTCGACCGCGCGTTGGAGGCCGAACGGCAAGGGTTAACCGGAACGGCGTATGTGAATGCGCGAGGCCTCACCCAGGGGGACACCTACGGTCGCTATGACGAGAGTCTCCGCCGCTTGGCCGGTTTGCTTCGAGAGCACGGGACGTACGCCGTTCGGTTTGAGGACACCGAACGGCGATTCAACCATCGTGAGAAGCGCCCGATGTTGCGCTCTACGTGGGATGGTACAAGCTTCGTTCATATGAAGACGCCTTTACGTTCCGTCCCGGAGACATCGGTTATCACATAGCTTCGGCGGAAGCCGTCAGCATTCGAGATCAGGATGAACGTGGTTGGTGTCGGAACACGCTGAAACGAGGCATTACCGTTACGTTGGGGCCGGTCCGAGAACCATACATCGATGCGTTTCCGGAGCCGGATCAGTGGATATCGTTTCTGCTCAGCGGCAGGTATACGGTGGTAGAGGCGTGCTATCTCACCAACCGCTACCTGAGCTGGCGCATGGCGTTGTTTGGTGACCCACGCTACAATCCCTGGCGGGGTCGAGCGACGCGGCACCGGCCTTGGCTTGGAGAATTCCCGCCTCTGCCGGCTAACCGCACTGTGGACGATCCAATCCACTCTCGTGAGGCGATGGAACGCGAGCACACAGGGCTTCAGGCCAGATTGGATCGGATTCTGGCAGCAGTCTCAGCAGTAGGGGAAAAGATTGGCGGTCGACGGCAAACCGACCCTTCCCATAACGAATGCGGTGGTGAGAAGCCGATGGGCTGCATTCTTATTGCTGACTTGCTCGATAATGACTCTGGCGTGGAACGACGGAAGCGTTGCATTCGATGACCGCATCTCGATCGGGAGGGTTTCGGTCAGCCCGAGCGCCTATCACCGACCGGCCATGGTGCTCATCGGGACGGCCAAGAGGGGACTGTCGAGCGGAGGGTGGGTGGCGTTATCTGTGGCGGCGGAGGGTAGAAGAAGGATGTGCGGTTGAAACCGACACGGGGGCGATCACGCCCGCCAGGCTTGCACCTAAGAGGGCCATCAACAGCACGGTGAAACTGCTAAGGACCCACGCTGAGGTGGGCTGGAATCCAAACACAACGTTGCTGAGGCCGAGGAGCCAGAGCATGAATGCCACCCAAGCGAGATGGATGCCTCGACCGACCTGTAATCGCATCGCGGAGACGGTGAAACCGAGGGCTCCGGACAACACGTTAATCAGATAGGCAGCAGATGGATGTTCTTCGAGACGCCATCCAGCGACGACTGCACCTAGGCCGAATGCAAAGGTCAGCCCGTAGACGAGAAATGCATCCCGCACAATAATCTTACCGTGAATAGGCATCGTCTTGCCCCTGGCTGGTCGGTTTTCCCTCACGGTTCATTTCTAATCCAGCGGGAGGTCC
>JRYJ01001057.1_pt1 | contig 50488 bp, 42 predicted proteins | sample 235371 | NCBI WGS metagenome assembly JRYJ01 (sample SAMN03074219, study PRJNA261477) | activated sludge metagenome | biome: Wastewater Treatment Plant; feature: Wastewater; material: Activated sludge; isolation source: activated biomass of a wastewater treatment plant treating hydrocarbon... ... | reverse complement strand
GCTGCCGCTGCCGCCGGCGCCCCCGCCAGCCTCTGTCCCGCCGATTGGGCGCTCAAGGGCAAGGCGGCCAAGGACGGCTCCTTCACCTGCGTCCCGAAGGCGGGGGTCAAGGCGCCGAAGAAGCCGGAGCAGCCCCTGGCCTGCCCGGCCGGTACCGCCTACTTCACCAAGGGCAAGACCCTCGGCTGCGAAAAGGGCTGATCGCCGGCGACGCTGACGGCGGAAGCGTTGCTTCCGCCGTCAGCTTGCTTCACCGGCCGAGCCCCGCCAACAGGCTTTTCAGGAAGGCCACCGGCACGGCGTAGGTGATCCCCGAGGGCTGGGCCAGGGCCGCCTCCTTGGTACTCTTGATCACCACCATGTTGATTACCCCCAGCACTTCCCCGGTTTCCGGACTGAAAATGGGGCTGCCGCTGTTACCGGGGTAGGCGACGGCGTCGAGCTGGAAGATGGGAAACGACCCCTGCCGCATGCGGTGAATCAGCTTCTCGCTGAGCTTCTGGGAATTGGGCACGGGAATGGCCACCGGCGTCACGGCGGAAACCATGCCCCGGTGGGTCACCGGGAAGAAGCCCATGACCGAACCGATGGGGAAGCCGGTGAACGCCACCTCCTGACCTTCGCGCACCCCCTCCGAATCCCCCAGGCTGGCGGGCGGCAGCGGCGGCCCTTCGATGCGCAGGAGGGCGAGGTCATGCTCCTTGTCGACGACCGCCACCTTGGCGGGACGCAACTGCGACTCCGTCGCTGACAGCCGCACCTGCACCATCACGGTCACCTCGGCATCGCTGGTGATGACGTTGATGACATGGGCGTTGGTCGCCACCACCGAACCATTGCCGACGGCGAACCCGGTACCCTGGATGACGAAGGCCGGGCTGTTGGTGGCCTTGTGCCCGCCCACGGCGACGATGGAGGGTTTGACCTGTTCGATGGCGCGCACCATGTCGGCAGCCCGGGCGCCGCCACCGGCGACGAGGCTCAGCAGGATCAGGCAGCGCAGCCAGAATGGCGTGTTCATGTTTTTCTCTCCCATGCGCCCGCGGAGCGAGCCGGCGGGCCTGGCAAGATCCGTTACATTGAGCGGACCGTGCGGATGCGGGCAAGTTCCGGCGAGGGCTCGGTCACTGACGGATCGAAGGGGTGCTCGTCCTTGCGGAAGAGTTCGACGATCCGCTTGACGTAGCCCCGCGTCTCTTCATAGGGGGGGATGCCCCGGTAGCGATTCACCGCCCCCTCGCCCGCATTGTAGGCGGCCGCCACCAGGGCCACGTCGCCTTTGAAGTAGGCGAGCAGCCAGCGCAGGTAGGCAAGGCCGCCGCGAATGTTCTCCTCCGGATCGAAGGGCTTCTTCACGTTGAAGCGGGCGGAAGTCTCCGGGATCAGCTGCATCAGCCCCTGGGCGTTCTTGGGGGAAACCGCCGCCGGGTTGAAGTTCGACTCGGCCCGGATCACCGCCATGGCCAGGCGGGGATAGACACCATACTGGGGCGCCAGGCGGGACACGAGTTCGAGGATCTTCCGGCGCTCCGGCGGCGCGGCGGCGATGACGTCGCTGCCCTCCAGGTCTTCCGGGTCATTCATGCATTCCGGCTTGCCGGCGAGTTCGGTGCCGACGAAGCGGAGCATCCCCGCCGCGTGGGAATGCCCCTGCCGGGCAGCGAGATCGAAGAAATAGGCGGCCAGGGCATCGTCCCGGGGCACGCCGCGGCCGTTGGCGTACATCCAGCCGACGCTGTACTGGGCCTCGGCGTCACCCAGGCGGGCCGCCTCGCAATAGAGCTTGGCGGCCTTGCCGCCGTCCCGGGGAACCCCTTCGCCATGCTCGAACGCCCGGGCCTCGCTGCGCAGGGAAAGCGCTTTCGCCGCCTGGGCCGCCGCGTCCTCGGCAGCGCCGGCAGCAGATGCCCAGGCCACAGCGGCGGCCAGGGGAATCCCCAGACGCCAGTTCCGACCTGTCCATCCCCGCGCTGCGCTGCCGACCATAGCCTCCCCTTACAAGCGCCAGACGGTGATCCCGGCGGCCGCCAGGGCACCCTGGTCAAACTGGCTCTTCACGTCGGCCACCACTCCATTGGCCTGCAGCTTGGCCACATAGTCGGCGACCGGCCTCGCCTTGAACTCCCGATGCGCCACGGCCCCCACGATTGCCGCCGCCTTGGGCAAGGCCTCCCAGGGCGTCAAGGTTACGCCGTATTCGTGCACCGCCTCGGCGGAGTCGGCCACGGGATCATGCACGATCACGTCGGCGCCGTAGGACTGCAGCTCCCGAATGACGTCGATGACCCGGGAATTGCGCAAGTCCGGGCAATCTTCCTTGAAGGTCAGACCGAGGACGATGATGGGCGTTCCCTTGATCTGCCAGCCGTTGCGCACCAGGTGCTTGATGGTCTGCTCGGCAACGAACTTGCCCATGCCGTCGTTGATGCGGCGACCGGCCAGGATGACCTCCGGGTGATAGCCCAGCATTTCGGCCTTGTGGGTCAGGTAGTAGGGGTCGACGCCGATGCAGTGCCCCCCCACCAGGCCCGGCCGGAAGGGCAGGAAGTTCCATTTGGTGCCGGCCGCCTGGAGCACCTCCAGGGTGTCGATGCCGATGCGGTCGAAGATGATGGCCAGTTCGTTCATCAGGGCGATGTTGAGGTCGCGCTGGGTGTTCTCGATGACCTTGGCGGCCTCGGCCACCTTGATGCTGGAAGCCTTGTAGACCCCGGCGGTGATGATGTCCCCGTAAATCCTTGCCACCAGTTCGAGGGTTTCGGGCGTATCGCCGGAAACCACCTTGACGATCCTGGTGACGGTCCGTTCCTTGTCGCCGGGGTTGATCCGCTCGGGGGAATAGCCGATGAAGAAATCCTTCTTCCACTTGAGGCCGGAGTGCTTTTCGATGATGGGGACGCAGATTTCCTCGGTGGCGCCGGGGTAGACCGTCGATTCGAAGACGATGGTGGCGCCCGGCTTGAGGTTGCGGCCGACAAACTCGGAAGCCCCCACCAGGGGGCTGAAATCGGGTTGGTGCGCCTCGTCCACCGGCGTCGGCACCGCCACCACGACGAACTCCGCCTCTCGGATCACCGCCGGGTCGTTGCTAACCGACAACTGGGTGGCAGCCTTGAGATCCTCGCTGCTCACCTCGCCGGTGGGGTCGACGAAACGTTTGTAGGCCTCGACCTTGTCCACGGACAGGTCGAAACCCAGCGTCCGGTATTTCTTCCCGAATTCCACGGCCAGGGGCAGCCCGACATAGCCGAGGCCGATGACGGCGATAGTAGTCATTTGAATCCTCAAATATTGATTAGATTATAGGAAAGCGATTTCAGAGTTCTTTCAGGAGCTTGGCCACTTCCGCCTGCTCGGGGAAGTTGGCCCCCAGCTTGGCCAGGGTATCGAGATGCACCTTGGCCTCGGTCTTGTTGCCCGCCTTGATCAGCACCCGCGCCAGGTTGAGGCGGAAGGAAGCTTGCTTCGGCGCCAGTTCCACCGCCTTGGCCGCCAGTTCCCGGGCCCGCGCCACGTCTCCCTTTTCGGCCAGCAGCATGGCCAGGGTATCCATGAAGGCGGGCTGGTTGGGGGCAAGCTTGACCGCCTTCTCGGCATAGTCGACCGCCTTGGGATCCTTCAGCTTGTCGGCGATCCAGGCAAGGTTGTTGAGGACCAGGGCACTGTCCGGCTGCGCCTCGAGGATGGCGCGGTATTGCTGGGCGGCGGCAGGCCAGTCCTGGCGCTCGCTGGCCCGCTCGGCCACGAAATTGCGGAAGGCGAGATCCTTCGGGTGGTCCTTCAACCAGGTCACGACCAGTTTTTCTGCCTCGCCCCGATTGCCGCCGGCATAGAGGGCGGAGTGCAGCCGCATGGCCAGTTCCCCGACCGGCTCGCGCTCCAGGCCGGCACGGTAGGCCTTGGCGGCGTCGCCCCAGGATTTCTGCGCAATGGCAACATCCCCTTCCATGGCAAAGCCGAGAGGCGATTTCGGCCGCTGCCGCTGGACTTCCTTGGCCACGCCCTGGGCCTCCTTGAAACGCCCCACATTGACATAGAGGGCCGTGAGGGCCTGCTGGGAATCGACGAAATCGGGCTTCTGGTCGAGGCTCTTCTTGAGGTTCCGGATAGCCTCTTCCTTGTTCTTGGCAAGGACGTTGACTTCGGCCATCTTGAGGTAGGGTACGGGGGAGCGGGGTTGCATGTTCGACATCTTGTTGAACATGGCCAGCGCCTGGTTGTGGTCGCCGGCCGCCAGCTGGGCACGCCCGGCCGCGTCCACCAGCTCGACCCGGTCGGGAACGGCGGTCATCGCCTCCTGGGCGGCAGTGACCGCCTTCTTGGCCTCGCCGCCCCGCAGATAGGTTTCGATGAGGGCCAGTCGGGCACCCACGTTGGTCGGGCTGATGGCAACGGCCTTGTTGACCAGTGCCGCCACTTCCTCGGTCTTGGCGCCGCTTCTGGAGGCCAGCCCGGCCAGGCCGAGATAGGCCTGCAGGTTCTTGGGATCGGCGGCCAGCACGCTTTCGTAACGGCGCTTGGCATCCTCGGGCTTCTTGTCGGCAAGATCCATGCTGGCCAGGCTGGCCGCCGCCGGGAAGAAGGCGGGCTTGAGCGCAAGCGCCTTCTCGAAGTTCTGACGGGCGCCCGCCTTGTCCTGCTTGGCCATCAGGGTCTGCCCGCGCATGTTGTAGACCACCGGATCGTCCGGCCGCTTCTTCTCGAGGACGTCGAGAGCCTTCAGCGCCTTGTCGATCTCGTTGCGCCGCAAGTGGGCCGAGATCAATGCATAGTCGGCCGCCACGCCCGAGTCGCTGGCGGAGATTTCCTGAAGCTCGTCGAAGGCGCTGGCGGCGTCCCCCTTGGCCAGATGGGTGATCGCCAGGCGGGTGCGCTTGGTCGCGTCCTTGGGATCGAGCTTGGTTGCCTTGGCGTAGTACTCCTCCGCCCGCTTGTAGTCCCCCTGCTGGATGAAGACCTCGCCGGCGAGCGCCAGCATGGACGCGTCGGACTCCACCTTGTCGAGCACCGGCTTCAGCGTATCCAGCGCCTTGGCGGGCTGGCCGACGCGCAGATAGGTCGAAATCAGCAGGCGGCGCGCCGCCGGCAGGTTCGAGTTCTCCTGCAGGGCCTTGGCGAGGTTCTCCTCGGCCATGCCGTAGGAACCCAGCTGATATTCCACGGCACCGGCCAATTGCAGGGAAAGGGCGTTCGGCCGCGCGATCTTGTGGAACTGCTGCAGGGATTCCCGGGCGGCCTTGTATTCCTTCTTCTGGAACGCCAGCTGGGACTCCAGCAGCAGCGTCTGCGGATGCTTGGGCGCGTGCTTCCGCAGTTCGGCGAGCTGCTTGCCGGCCTCGTCCACCTTGCCCTGCTGCATGAGCAGGGTGATCAGCGTGGCATGGCTGGGCAAGTGGTCCGCCTGGCCTTCGAGGCCCTTGCGGTAGGCGGCGGCCGCTTCATCGGGTTTCTCCTGGGCGAGCAGGATGTCGCCCTTCAGCTTGTAGGCCTCGGCATTGGCGGGATCCTTCTGCACGATGTTGTCGATCATGGCCAGAGCCCCCGCCAGATCCTTTTCACCGGCCTTCATCCGCGCCTCCAGGACGAGCGCCGGCGCATGGTTGGGCTTGGCCTTCAGGGCGGCGTTGAGCGCCGCATAGGCGGATTCGGAATCACCCAGCATGCGGTAAGCGACGCTGAGCAGGGTCTGCAGTTCCGCCTGCCCGACGGGGGTGGTCAGGTCGGTCTTGCCGAATTCCTGGACCGCCCTCTTCGCCTGCCCCTTCATCAGCAGTGCCTTCACCATCAGGGGCACGGTATCTTCCTGGGAATACCGCTGCTCCATGGCTTTGCGCAGTTCCACCTCGGCGGCCGTAGCGTCCCCCGCATCGAGCAGCGCCTTGCCCAGCAGGAAACGCGCCTCGGCGTTGCCAGGCTGCTTCTGCAGGACGTTCTTGACCTGGATGATGGCCGCCTTGGCATCGTTCTTGGCGAGATATTCGCGGGCCGACTTCAGCAGGGCGGCCGGGTCGTCCCCGCCGCAGGCGGAGACCAGCATGGCAGCCAGTAGCGCGGAAAGGGTGGCATTTCGCAGGGTGCTAGTTTTCATGGTTCGCTCTCTCGTCACAAACGGTGGGGCCGCAATTACTTGAGGCCGAATCGATGCATCAGGTCGTAGAGGGTGGGGCGGCTGACACCGAGGATTTCCGCCGCCTTGACGACGTTGCCGTTGGCCCGGCTGAGGGCGGCGATGACCGCATGCTTCTCGGCCTCGTCCCGGACCTTGCGCAGATCGAGATCGGAAGCCTCGCCCTCGGCCACCTGGCGCAGGCCGATGTCGTCACAGGTGATGACATTGCCGTCGGCCATGATGACGGCACGCTTGATACAGTTTTCCAGCTCCCGCACGTTGCCCGGCCAGGCGTGGATTTCAATGGCCCGCACGGCGTCCTCCCCGAGGCTCATGGCGCCGCGGTTCTGCTCGCCGGCGAAACGGCGCACCAGGGCGTGGGCGAGCAAGGCCGCGTCGCCCAGGCGGGCACGCAGCGGCGGGATGTTGACGACGATTTCCGCCAGGCGGTAGTAAAGGTCTTCCCGGAACTTGCCTTCGGCGATGAGGGCCTTGAGATCCTGGTGGGTCGCGCAGACGATGCGCACATCCACGGGAATTTCCTGGCGCCCGCCGACCCGCTCCACCACGCGCTCCTGCAGGAAGCGCAGGAGCTTGGCCTGGAGCGCCATGGGCAGATCGCCGATTTCGTCGAGCATCAGGGTGCCGCGATGGGCGGTCTCGATCTTGCCCGGGGTGGTCTTGGCAGCACCGGTGAAGGCGCCCTTCTCATAGCCGAAAAGCTCGCTTTCCAGCAGGTTGTCGGGTATGGCGGCGCAGTTGATGGCGACGAACCGTTCGCCGCGGCGGGGCGAAGCCTCGTGCAGACCCCGCGCCAGCACTTCCTTGCCGGTGCCGCTTTCGCCCAGCAGCATCACCGTGGCGTTGCTGGAGGCCACCTTTTCGACAGTGCGGCAGAGGCGCAGCATCTCCGGGTCGCGGGTAATGAGGCCGGAAAGGGCATCCGGCTGGCGCATCATTTGCAGCCGCTGGTTTTCCTTCTGCAGATCGTACAGGCGAAAGGCACGGTCTACGGTCAACGCCAGCAATTCCGGCTCGAAGGGCTTGGCGAAGAAATCATAGGCACCCAGGGCCACCGCCCGCAGGGCGTTGGCCTGGTCGTTCTGGCCGGTGAGGACGATGACCTTGATGTCCGGCTCCGCCGCCACCAGTTGCTCGAGGAGCCTGAACCCCTCCGACACCGCGTCGGGGTCGGGCGGCAAGCCGAGATCCATGGTCACCACCGCCGGCTGGTAGCGCTTCACCTGGGCCAGCGCCGTCTCACGGTCGGAAGCCGTGATCACCTCGTATTGGTCGAAGGACCACTTGATCTGCTTCTGCAGGGCCGGGTCATCCTCGACCACCATCAAGGGGCGCGCCTTTTCGCCGCTCATACCGCCTCCCGATGCTGCAGATCCGATCCCTTGGCCAACTCGAACAAGGGCAACAGCATGGTCACGCGGGTGCCCTGGTCCACTTCACTATCCACCAAAATCTTTCCCCCCAGTTCCTGCACGTACTGAAAACTCTCGTAGGCGCCGATTCCCATGCCGGCCTGCTTGGTCGTCTGGAACGGCTTGAACAGGCGCTCGCGGATGAATTCCGCGGACATGCCGTGGCCGGTATCGCCGACCTCCAGGCGGGCCTGCCCTCCTTCACGTCCAAGCTTAACCCAAACCCGGCCATCCATGTCGGTTGCATCCAGCGCATTTTGCACCATGTGGCCGATGACACGCTCCAGCCGCTCCTCGTGCCCGCGGGTACTCAAGCGCTCCTCCACCTGGATGTCCACCGTCCGCCCCTGGGCCGCCTTGCCCTTGCGGATGCGCTCGATGATGCCGGCCAGGTCCACGCCCACCGGCGTGCCGGGCGGGGTCGCCCCCTCCCGCAGTTGCAGCATGAGCTGGCGCATGCGTTCGACGGCATGCTCCACGGTCATCAGCATGTCTTCCTGGAACTCCGGGTTGTCCTTGTGCTTCTCGGCATTCTTCAGCATCAGGGAAAGCTGGGTGACGATGTTCTTCAGGTCGTGCACGACGAAGGCCGACATGCGGTTGAAGGCGTCGAACTTGCGCGCTTCCAGCAGCGCCTCCGTTGCCTGCAACTGGGCGAGGAACGCCGCAGCCTGGCGGCCGGCGGTCTTGAGCAGATCGTTGACCTCCCAGTTGACGTCCACCGGCGTACGGGGGCTGGCGAGGACGACAAAGCCGATCATCTCGCTGCCGACCAGCAGCGGAACGATGAGCCAGGCGTTGGCAATCTCGGAGAGCCACAGCGGCAGGTCCAGCCCTTCGTAGCGCCTGGCATAACAGCGGTACTCCTCGAGATTGATGACCCACCCGCTATCCGCCAGAAAACGGCAGAACGGTGAGCCGCCCTCCTCCCGGGCACCGACCTCGACCATGTTCCAGCGTGCCGTCTGGGTGTAGGCGCCGTGTTCCGCATCGCGCAGCCACAGCGCCCCGGCCGGGCTCTCCAGCATGTCGGCCAGGCCGCGGATGGCGTGGAGCCCCATGGTCTGGGGCGACCCCTGCTCGGACAGGGTCTGGGTGAATTTCAGCCACTCCTCGCGATAGTCGTAGCGGTAGCTGAAGAAATGCTTGCCCACCAGGACCCGCAGCTTGGCCCGGACAGCCCCCGAGAAAGCGAGAACGCCCAGGCCGAGGAAGGCCAGGAATACCAGCGCCAACTGCAACGCCCTTCCCCAGTCGCCCCCGAAATAGCGGACGTAGTACCCCACCCCTGCCATGAACAGCAGGTACATGCCGGAAAACAGCAGGGTCAGCGAATGGAAGGCCGCCTTCTGGGAAAGGCGGATGCGCGACATCCAGTCGCGGCTGCGGCTGGTGGACAAGGCCAGCAGCGGCACCACCATGGCGGCCACGAAGCCGCGAATGCTGACGGCGTCGGCGTCGAGGCGCCCGAACAGCAGGGCGTCGGAATAGACGTAGAGGTCGAAGGCAAAGGCGCCGGCCAATCCCAGGCAAAAAGGCTTGACGTTCCAGCGGGAATCCGCGGCGACGCTGCGGAAGAACTGCTCCAGCAGGAGCAGGGCGAAGACGACCATGACCAGCGCCTGCAGCAGACCGGCCTTGGCGAGAAAAGCCGGATCGCCCAGGCCGAGTAGGGCGCCGAGGTGAATCGCCATGCCACCGGCCACGATGCCTACCGCCATCGGCAGGCCAAGGCGGGGAGGAATGCCGATCAGCGCCGGTCGCCCGGCGTTGGGCCCGAGAAGAAGCAGGATGAAGGCGTACCAGGCGCCATAGCGCAAATTATCGAGGAGTACCGCCAGCACCCAATAAAACGGCCGCCCGCTGACGGCGAAAGCCCAGCCGGCCATGGCCCACAGGGCACACAACCCCACGGCCGCGAGCATGCCGGCGGCACGGCGGCGTCCTTCGGCGGGCGTCCCCAGGCTGGCGAGATACAGGGCCAGCAGGATATAGCTGCCGGCGGCGAACCCGTAACCCCAGGCGGCCAGTGCGGCAGCGCTAGGCTCCATGGGGGACCGTCACGTCCCGCCGGCGGGCAGGACGTCGCGTCATTGGGCGCCTTTCGCCGTGAGAACCACGCCGATGGTTTCGAAGAGGACCAGGATATCCAGGAACAGCGTGTGGTTCTTCACGTAGTAAAGGTCGTACTGCAGCTTTTCCGCCGAGTCCTCCACCGAGGCGCCGTAGTGGTAACGCACCTGGGCCCAGCCGGTGACGCCCGGCTTGACGCTGTGGCGCACGGCGTAGAAAGGTATTTCCCGGGTAAGCTGATCGACGAAATAGGGGCGCTCGGGGCGGGGGCCCACCAGGCTCATGTCGCCGTTGAGGACGCTGATCAGCTGGGGCAGCTCGTCGATGCGCAGCTTGCGGATGATGCGGCCGACCCTGGTCACCCGGTCGTCGCCGGCCGTCGCCCAGCGGGGCTTGCCATCCTTTTCCGCGTCGGTGCGCATGCTGCGGAACTTGATGACGTTAAACAGACGGCCGTTGAGCCCCACCCGTTCCTGACGGTAGAAGAGAGGCATGCCGCTTTCCAGGATGATGGCCAGCGAAGCCAGGGCCATGACGGGGGCCGCCAGGATCAGGAGGATCAGGGCGCAAACAACGTCGAAGGCGCGCTTGATGGTGGTTCGCCAGAACCCCTGGCGGAAGCCATCGCCGAAAATGAGCCAGCCGGCGTAAAGCGAATCGAGGCGAATCTGACCCAGGGTCTGCTCGAAATGGCTCGCCAGGTCGAGAACCCGCACCCCGGCCAGCTTGCAGTCGAGAAGCTCGCGCAGGGGCAGGACGCCGCCCCGCCGCTCGGTCACCGCCACGACGATCTCGTCCACCTTGAGGTGGCGAGCCGTTTCCGTCAGCGAGCGTTCCCGCGTCAGCACCTGATCGGCGGGCACCTTGATTTCCTCTTCGACGGGGCTGGGGAAATAACCGACGATCTGGGCCGTGGGATCGGACTTGTTGAGGGCCTTGCGCACGGCCTGGGCCTTCGCCCCGGCGCCGAAAACCAGTATCCGCCGCACCAGCATCTGGGTCGGCGAGGAATGGGCGGAGCTGACCCGGTTGATGAGCATGCCGAAGACTGCCGACATGGCCGAAAGCTGCAGGAATTCGCGGCTCACCTCGGCCACCGGCAGCATGACGAACAGGCCGTAAGCCAGGGGCACCGCCAGATAGAGGGAAAGCACCGCCCGCGCCCGGGTCTGGTAGATGGTACGGTTGTGCAGGCGCTGATAGAAGCCGAACCAGGCGTTGAGCACTAGCATGGTGGCCGCCAGGATGACGGCATAGACGAGAACCATCTTGACGTCGACGGCCAGCCCCGCCCCCACCCACAGCACGGCGATGATCATCGCCACGAAGACGAAGGAAAAATCGAACAGCACCTGCAGCAGGGTGCGCCAGCCAATCCAGTGGTTGAACAACTTGATCACCGCTTATCTCCGCGATTCCCTGATCGCATGGTCCATACGCCTTCGCGCCCCCACGGGCGCCGCGTGAAGTACGCCCTCATACCGTGACCCATTGTATTTCCGGCCCGCAAGAATAGCCGCGCATTATTTCACGACCAAAATCGAATGCCCGCCCCCCCTCAAACGAGCACCTCGACCACCGCCGGATGCCCCAGGAAGGCTTGCGGACTGGCGCTCGCACCATAAGCACCGGACTGGAAGACGACCACCAGATCGCCAGGCTGCGCTGCCGGCAGTTCCAGACGGTCGGCCAGCAGATCCAGGGGCGTGCAGAGCGGCCCCACCACCGAGGCCGTCTCCAGGGCGCCCTCGCCCATGCGGTTGCCGACGGCCGCCGGATAATTCTTGCGCAGGACCTGGCCGAAATTGCCGGAGGCCGACAAATGGTGGTGCAAGCCGCCGTCGGTGACGAGAAAGACCTGCCGCCGGGAAATCTTGCGGTCCACCACCCGGGCCACGTAGATGCCGGCCTCGCCCACCAGGTAGCGCCCCAGCTCGATCACCAGGGCCGCCTCGGGCAGCGCCGTGGCGGCCCGCTCCGCCAAGGTCGCCAAGTTGGCGCCCACCGGCGCCAGGTCGAGGCGGGATTCCCCGGGGAAATAAGGAATGCCGAAGCCCCCGCCCAGGTTGAGGAAGCGCACCGGCCCCGGCGCCGCCCCCGCCAGCCGGAGGGCGAGTTCGAAACTCTTCTGCTGGGCCTCGACGATGGCCTCAGCCCGCAGGTTCTGGGAGCCGGCGAAAAGATGGAAGCCCTCGAAAGCCAGGCCGGCAGCGCCGATGGCAGCCAGCAATGCGGGCACCTGTTCGGCGTCGACGCCGAACTGCTTGGGGCCGCCCCCCATCTTCATGCCGGAGTTCTTCAGTTCGAAATCGGGATTCACCCGCACCGCCACCCTGGCCGGAAGGGTGAGTTCGGCGGAAATCTCCGCCAGCAGCCCGACCTCCCGGAAGGACTCGATATTGACGAGGATGCCGGCGGCAACCGCCTGGCGCAGTTCGCCGATCTGCTTGCCGGGACCGGCGAAACTGATTTCCCGCGGATCGGCGCCGGCGTCCAGGGCCACCTTGAGCTCCCCGGCCGACGCCACGTCGATGCCATCCACCAGGCCCGCCATGTGGCCCACCAGGGCCGGAAGGGGGTTGGCCTTCATGGCGTAGTGGAGCTTCACCGCGGCCGGCAGCGCCTGGCGCAGCTCCGCCACCCGCCGGCTCAACAACCGCCGGTCGTAGGCATAGAAGGGAGTACGGCCGACGCGGGCCGCCAGGCGCGAGAGAGGAATCCCGCCCACCTGCAGTTCGCCGGCGACGACCGGAAACTGATCCATCGGCGCGTGGCGCGGTGCCGGGCGTGCTGTCTGTTCCATAGTGTTCAAGAACCCAGGTAAAAGGGCGGCGGCTCAGCGACCCCGCTCGACCCACTCGGTGGCCAACAGCTTGCGGTCGATCTTGCCGTTGGGGTTGCGCGGCAGCGGGCCGGNNCCCACCAGCTTGGTGGCGTAGAGAATCTCCTCCACCTCGGTCGGGCTGACCCGGTAGCCGGAAGTCTTGATCATCTCGTCGCGGCGGCCGATGAAATACAGGAAGCCATCCTCGTCCATGCGCACGTTGTCGCCGGAAAAGACGGCGACTTCCGGCAGCACCAGGCCTGCTTCCCGCCCCGGGGCGTGGGCAGGGAGGGGCTTGTAGCGTTCCGCCGTCTTCTCCGGATCGTTCCAGTAGCCCATGCCGACCAGGGCGCCGCGATGCACCAACTCCCCCGGCTCATTAGGGGCGCAGGGGGAGCCATCCTCCCGCAGGACCAGGATTTCGGCATTGGGGATGGCCTTGCCGATGGAATCGGGGCGCCGGTCCACCTCCTCCGGCGGCAGGAAGGTCGAGCGGAAGGCCTCGGTCAGGCCATACATGAGGAAAGGCCGGGTCCGCGGCAGGTGTCGCCGCAGGATGTCCAGGGTTTCCCGGGGCATGCGCCCGCCGGTGTTGGCGAAGTAGCGCAGGTGGCCGGTGATGCTCGCCGGCCACTCCAGTTGCGACAACTGGATGTAGAGGGGCGGCACCGCCGTCAGGCCGGTGACCCGCTCCCGCTCCAGGGCCTTGAGCACGTCCCGGGGCAGCAGGTAGTTGAGCAGCACCACCCGCGCCCCGGCGTGAAAGGCAGTAGTAAGCTGGCTGAACCCGGCGTCGAAGGACAGGGGCAGGGCCGCCAGGAGGGTATCCTCCGGGCGGTTTTCCAGGTAGGTGGCAACGCTCTTCGCCCCCGCCACCATGTTGCGATGGGACAGCACCACGCCCTTGGGCTTGCCGGTGCTGCCGGAGGTGTACAGGATGCCCACCATGTCGGTGTCGATCACCCGGTGGCCGCCACGGGGCCCGGCCGCCAGCAGGTCGGACCAGCGGTACAGGGAAAGGCCGCCGGCCGGCGCTGCGGCCTCGCCGCCGTCCAGCACCACCAGGTGGCGGAGGTCGTGGCAGGTGGGCAGCACTTCGGCCAGGAGCGCCAGGCGCTCGGGGGAGGTGACCAGCACCCGCACGTTGCAGTCGCGCATGATGTAGGCCACCTGCTCCGGCTTGAGGAGCGGGTTGAGGGGCACGAAGACACCGCCGGCGGCGGGTGCGCCAAAGCTCGCGACCACCGTTTCCAGCCGCTTTTCCAGGTAGATGGCGACGCGCTCGCCGCGCTGCAGGCCGAGGCTCATGAGCCCCCCGGCGAAGCCCTCCACCGCCCGCTGCAGCTCGCCATAGGCCATGGCCTCTTTGCCGTAGGTGAGGGCCGGAGCATCCGGGCGCCGGCTGGCGGCGAGGGAAATCAGTTCGGGCAACAGTACGGCATCACGCATTTGCATCACTCGACAGATCGGCGGGCCGCAGCCCGGGCCGGACAGGGTAGCTTATCCAGCGCTCATAACGGCGTTGAGTATCTCACAGTCCCGGGGGCTTTCTCACCCTATAATGCCCGCTGATTTGCTCTGCCCCCGGGAGAAGACGTTGGACATCAAGCAAGAAGTGGTCGCCATCCTCGACGAAATCCTCAGCCTGAACGGCCGCGCCGCCGGCTTCGGCCTCGACACGCCGCTGCTCGGCGCCATTCCCGAGCTGGATTCCATGGCCGTCGTGGCCCTGCTGACCACCCTCGAGGAACGCTTCGGCTTCGCCGTGGACGACGACGAGATCGACGGCGGCACCTTCGCCACCCTGGGCTCCCTGGTGGAATTCGTGCAGGGCAAGGTCGACGCCTGACCGCGGCGGCGTGAGCGAGCCCTTCTTCCTCCCCGCCCCCGGCGGACCGCGCTATTGCCTCTTCCACCCCCCGGCCGGCGGCACGCCGCGGGGCGCCGTGCTCTATCTCCATCCCTTCGCCGAGGAAATGAACAAATCCCGGCGCATGGCGGCCCGGCAGAGCCGGCAGTTGGCCGCCGCCGGTTTCGCCGTCCTGCAGGTGGATCTGCTGGGCTGCGGCGACAGCGCCGGGGATTTCGGCGACGCCACCTGGCCGGCCTGGCAGGATGACGTGCTGGCCGCGGCGCAATGGCTGCGCAGCCGGACCGACGCCCCCCTCTGGCTGTGGGGGCTGCGCCTGGGCTGCCTGCTGGCCGTCCAGGCGGCGCCGGCCCTGGGCGGCAGCGTCAATTTCCTGTTCTGGCAGCCGGTGGCCTCCGGCAAGCAGTACCTGCAGCAATTCCTGCGCCTCAAGCTGGCTGGCGACCTGATCGCCGGCGACGGCGGGGCCGGCGAGGCCAGCCCGCAGCAGCAGCTGGCTGCCGGCCAGGCGGTGGAAATCGCCGGCTACCGGCTGGCGCCGGCCCTGGCCGATCCCCTGGCCCGGGCCGAGCTCGAACCGCCCGCCGGCGCCGGCCGCCTGGTCTGGCTGGAAACATCCGGCCGGCCAGACCCCCAGCTCTCCCCGGCCGCCGGCAAATGGCTGGAACGCTGGCGCCAGGCCGACTTCCAGGTTGCCAGCGCCGCCATCGGCGGGCCGGCCTTCTGGCAGACCACGGAAATCGAGGAATCCCCCGCCCTCCTGGCCGCCACCCTGGCCGCCCTGGCCGAGGCCGCGCCATGATTTTCCGCGAGGAGGCCCTCGCCTTTCCCTGCCGCGGCGAAACGCTGCAGGGCATCGTCGCCTGCCCCGAGGCGCCGGCCGACGTAGGCGTGGTCATCGTCGTCGGCGGGCCGCAGACCCGGGTCGGCAGTCACCGCCAGTTCCTGCTGCTGTCCCGTGCCCTGGCGGCCAGGGGCTTCGCCACCCTGCGCTTCGACTACCGGGGCATGGGGGACAGCACCGGCGACCCCCGCGATTTCCAACAGGTGGACGACGACATCGCCGCCGCCATCGATTGCCTGCAGGCCCGCTGCCCCGCAGTGACAAGAGTGGTCCTCTGGGGCCTGTGCGACGCCGCCTCGGCTGCCCTGCTCTACTGGCACCGTCAGCGGGATCCGCGGCTGGCCGGGCTGTGCCTGCTCAATCCCTGGGTGCGCTCGGAGGCCACCCTGGCCCGCACCCATGTGCAGCACTATTACGGGCAACGGCTCCTCGACCGGGAATTCTGGGCCAAGCTCCTGAGCGGCCGCATCGACATCCTGGGCGCCGCCGGGGGTCTGCTGCGCAGCCTTCGCCTTGCCGCCGCCCCTCCTTCCGCCAGCCCGGCGGCGGCCGAACTGCCGTTCCAGACGGCCATGGCCCGGGGATGGGCCAGCTTTCCCGGCCCCCTCCTGCTCATCCTGAGCAGTGAGGATTACACCGCCAAGGAATTCCTGGCTTGCGTCGACAGCGGCGGGGAATGGCGGGACGCCCTCCACCGCCCGCAACTGCAGCGCCACGACATCGCCGGGGCCGACCACACCTTCTCCACGGCCGAGTGGCGGCAGGCGGTGGAAAACGCCACCGCCGACTGGCTCGCCAGCCTCACGGCGCCGGCGTCTGCAATGCTCCGGGAAGGAGCTTGACCCCCTTCGGCAGCGGCTTTGCGCCGAGGGGATGTACGTACTCCATGGTCGGCAGCAGGCTGGCGCCGGCCGCGTCTTCCGCCGGCATCGCCTTGCCCGCCAGGCGCTCCGCCGCGCTGCGGCGCAGGCGGTAGGCCTGATCCCCGCCGGCCAGATCGGCCGGCGCTGCCGCGACGTTGTTCCCCGCCACCGCGTCAGCCGGCAGCGCCAGGGGGTTCGGTCCCAGCAGCAGGTTGTTGGCGGCCACCACCCGGACCTTGCCCGGCGCCACCCGCAGGAAGAATCCGCCGCCGGGGCGCTCATCGACCAGGGTGTTGTTCACCAGGTACAGTTCGTGGCGTTGGCCCTGGTAGCCTTCGGCGCCGTAGGAAACCAGGAAGGGATTCTGGGTGCCCGGCCCCTGCTGGATGACGTTGCCGATGACGTAAGCCACGCCCCCGTTGGTGAATTCCAGCTCATAGCTGGCGCCCCCCCCTTCGTCGGCGAGGCGGTTATAGAGGATGTGGTTTTCCTGGGCCCGGCTCTTCACAAGGTGCCCCACCCGGGCGTGGTGAAAATAGCTGCCGGTCACCGTCAGGCGCCGGAGGGGGCCCACGTAGAGATTGTGGGCCTGGCCGTCCCCGCCGCCGTTCCTGATGAACTCGCTGTTCTCGACGGTCAGTTCGCCGGCGGTGTCGAAGCCGGTCAGGATGCCGTTTTCATTGTCCGCAAACCGGCAGTGGCGAACGGTCAGGCTGCCTTTCTCCAGGCGGATGCCGGCGCCGTTGCGGTCGGGCACCCGGGCGCCGTGGAATTCGATGTTGTCGACGCGGAAACGCCCGCCCCGCAGCACCCAGATGGCCTTGCCCTCGGCGCTCGCCCCGGCGGCCTCCAGGCGGACGGGGCCGCCGACGCCGCGGATGGTCAGATCGCCCTGGGTCCACACCGCCACGTCGCCCCGGTAGGTGCCAGCATCCACTTCCACCGCGTCCCCGTCCCGGGCCTCCCTGGCAGCGGCGGCAAGGGTGCGGATTTCGCGCTCCGGGCCGACCTGCAGCGTTCTCGCCGCAGCCATGCCGGCAGTCGCCGCCAGCAGCAGGGCAAGGCCCGCAGCCCGGGCCCTGCCGAAAAATCTTCCTTGCATCGTCACACCTCCCGGCAATTGCCATGACCCGCGCATCAACCGTGCCGGCCGGCCCCGGTCCGTGTCCTTTTCCACGGATGGGCAGCGCCCGCGGCATGGGGGAACGAATTCCTATGATAGATTAATCGCCCGGAAAACGATAAGGCCGGGAACCCGCTCCCAGACCCATGACAGAACCCCGCGACATTCCGCGCCTGCCGGTGCTCGACTGGCACACCTTCGGCCGGCGGGGCAGCGCGCCGCCGCCCTCCATCCTCGACAGCCCCAGCCGGGTGATGACCGCCAGCGGCCGCGCCGCCATCGCCCTCGGCCTGGAACAACTGGGCATCGGCGCCGGCGACGAGATCCTGGTGCCCACCTACCACTGCCCGACCATGGTGGCGCCCATCGTCAAGCTCGGCGCCACGCCCCGCTACTACCCCATCAACGAGCGCGGCGAACCCATCCTCGACTACCTGGCCGGCGCCATCGACAGCCACACCCGGGCCATCATCGTCCCCCATTTCTTCGGCCTGCCCCAGCCCATGGGGAAATTCCGGGAGTTCTGCGAACGGCGGGGTCTCGCCCTGATCGAGGATTGCGCCCATGCCTTCTTCGGCCAGGCGGACGGCCGGCCGGTGGGCCAGTGGGGCGACTTCGCCATCGCCAGCCTGACCAAGTTCTTTCCCGTGCCCTCGGGCGGCATCCTCGTCGCCGCCGCCGCCGGCGAAGTGGGCGCCCGGCTGGCCGCCCCCGGGCCCGTCCGCCAGGTCAAGGCCCTGGTGGATATCCTGGAAACCGCCGGCGACTACCGGCGCCTGCGGGGCCTTGCCCCGCTCCTGCGGCTGGCCTTCCGGGCCAAGAATTCCGTGCGCCGGCCGCCCAGCCAGGAGGCGCCGACGACCTCGGCTGGCGCTGGCGTTCCCGGCCCGCTCACCTACAGCTTCGACATGGACCTGGCCCACCAGGAGCCCGAGGCCATTTCCAAGGCGATCCCCCTCGTGGCGGACCCCCGGCGCATCGCCGAGCGGCGCCGCGCCAACTACCGGCAATTGGCGGCAGCCCTCTCCGGGCACTCCGGCTTCGCGCCCCTGCGCCCCGACCTGCCCGAGCATGCCGTGCCCTATGTCTTCCCGCTGCGGGTCAGCGACCCGGACGCCAAGTACGCCCGCCTGCGCCAGCTCGGCTTGCCGGTCTTCCGCTGGAACTGGCTGTGGCCGGACACCCCGGCGCTCCCCGGAGACGTCGGCCTGCAGTGGTCGTCCGAGGTCTTCCAGCTCGCCTGCCACCAGGATCTGCGGGAGGACGAACTGGCCTGCATTGCCACCACCGTCCGCAGCGTTTGCGGTACCCCATGAGCGACCGGCGCGTCCTGCTCATCGCCTACCATTACCCGCCACTGGCCGGTAGCAGCGGGGTCCAGCGGGCCCTGCGCTTCGCCGAAAACTTGCCGGCCTTCGGCTGGCAACCCCTCGTCCTGACGGCAGCGCCGCGGGCCTACGAGCATGTCTCGGCCACCCACGACGCCCTGCCGCCCGCACCGGTCTACCGCGCCTTCGCCCTCGACACCGCCCGCCACCTGTCCCTGGCCGGGCACTACATCGGCTGCCTGGCCCGCCCCGATCGCTGGGTCAGTTGGTGGCTCGGCGCCGTTCCGCTGGGCCTCGGGCTCATCCGGCGCTTCCGCCCGAAGGCCCTGTGGAGCACCTACCCCATCGCCACCGCCCATCTCATCGGCCACACCCTGCAACGCCTCTCGGGGTTGCCCTGGGTCGCCGACTTCCGGGACCCCATGGCCCAGGAGGATTACCCGCCGGACCCGGCCACCTGGCGCAGCTACCAGCGCACCGAGGAAAAGGTCTTTGCCCGGGCCAGCCGCGCCACCTTCACCACCCGGGGCACCCTCGACCTCTACCGCCGGCGCTACGGCTGGCCGGAGGATCGCCTGTCGCTCCTGGAAAACGGCTTCGACGAGGGCGCCTTCGCCGCGGCGGAAGCCCGCCACCGGGCGCGCCCCCCGGCCGACACCGGCCGCATCGTCCTGCTCCACAGCGGCATCGTCTACCCCGAGTGGCGCAATCCGCGCCAGCTCTTCCGCGCCCTGCGGCGACTGACCGATACCGGCGACGCCCAGGCCGGACGCCTCCTGGTCCGTTTCCGCGCGCCGGTCCATGAGGCCTTCCTCCAGCACCTTGCCCGGGAGGAAGGCGTGCAGGAATTCATCGACATAGCGCCGGAACTCGATTACATCGACGCCCTGACGGAAATGCTTGCCGCCCAGGGGTTGCTGCTGCTGCAATCGGCCGGCTGCAACGATCAGGTGCCGGCCAAGGTCTACGAATACCTGCGGGCGGGACACCCCATCCTCGCCCTGACCGACCCGCGGGGGGACACCGCCGGCGTGGTGGCCGCCCATCCCGGACACTTCCTGGCCGACCTGGAATCCGCCGACGACATCGCCCGCGCCCTGCGGGAATGGCTCGCCGCCCTGGCTGCCGGCCGCCAGCGGGTCCCCAACGCCGCCGGCTGTTCCCGGCGCGGCCGGACCGCCCAGCTGGCCAGACTTTTCGACGAAATCACCCCATGACGCAAAAAACCATGCCTATCGACTGGACCTTCCATCCCACCCGCGACTTCGCCGCCCAGGCCGCCACCTGGGATGGGATCAACGCCCGGGGCGCCAACCTGCCCTTCCTGGAAAGCCTGTTCGTCGCGCCCCTCGTCGCCGCCTTCGGCAGCGGCCGGGAAACCCTGGCCGTCGGCCGGAGCGGCGGCGAGCCGGTGGCGGCCCTGCTCCTGCAGCGGGCCGGCACCGGGCGCTGGAGCACCTTCCAGCCCTCCCAGATGCCCCTGGGGCCGGTGGTGGCGCTGCCCACGGTCGCCGTGGACAGCCTCGCCGACAGCCTGCTGCGGGCCCTGCCCGGCTTCAACCTGGGCCTCGGCCTCACCGAACTGGATCCCCTCTACCAGGTGCGCCCCGCCAACCGCCCCTGCTTCGGCACCCTGGACTACATCCAGACCGCCTGGGTGGAGCTGGCCGGCGACTTCGCCGCCTACTGGGAGTCCCGCGGCAAGAACCTGCGCCAGAACATGCGCAAGCAGCGCAACAAGCTGCAGGCCGACGGCGTGGCACCAACCCTGGAAATCCTCCGCGACGCCGCCGCCATGCGCGAAGCGATCAGCCAATACGGCGCCCTCGAGACTGCCAGCTGGAAGGCGGCGGAAGGCACCGCCGTCAGTCTGGACAACGACCAGGGCCGCTTCTACCTGGCCATGATGGAGAATTTCTGCCGGGCCGGCCGCGGCGTCGTCTACCGTTATCGACTGGGGGAGCAGGTGGCCGCCATGGATCTGTGCATCGAACGCGACGACCTGCTGGTGATTCTCAAGACCACCTACGACGGTTCCAACCGCAGCCTCTCCCCCGCCTTCCTCATGCGCGAGGAGCAGATGCAGCAGCTCTACGGCGAGGGCCGCATCAAACGCATCGAGTTCTACGGCAAGCTGATGGAATGGCACACCCGCTGGACCGACCAGGCCCGCACCCTCTACCACGCCAACGCCTACCGCTTCAGCGTCATCCCCCGCCTGCTGCAGTGGCGGGCCCGCCGGGCGGCCCCCCAGGCCGCGGCGACGACCGCTCCGGAGGCAGAAAATGCTTGATTCCAGCCGCCCCGCCCGACCCGCCCCGGCCACTTCCGCCGACGAACTGCTCGAACTTGCCCGGGATGTCCTGCGCACCGAGGCCGACGCCGTCCTCGGCCTCATCGGGCACCTCGACGGGGGCTTCGCCGCCGCCGTCGCCATGATGCTGGCCTGCCGCGGCCGCGTCGTCGTCAGCGGCATCGGCAAGTCCGGCCACATCGCCCGCAAGATCGCCGCCACCATGGCCAGCACCGGTACCCCCGCCTTCTTCGTCCATCCTGCCGAAGCCAGCCACGGCGACCTGGGCATGATCACCCCCGACGACGTGGTCATCGCCATCTCCAATTCCGGCGAAAGCGCCGAACTGGTGGCCATCGTGCCGCTCCTCAAGCGCCACGGCGCCAAGCTCATCGCCATGACCGGCGTCCCCGCCTCCACCCTGGCCCGCCAGGCGGACGTGCATCTCGACGCCGGCGTGGAAAAGGAAGCCTGCCCCCTGGGGCTGGCCCCCACCTCCAGCACCACCGCCGCCCTGGCCCTGGGCGATGCCCTCGCCCTGGCGCTCCTCAAGGCCCGCGGCTTCGGCGCCGAGGACTTCGCCCGCTCCCACCCCGGCGGCAAGCTGGGCAAGCGCCTGCTGGTGCGGGTGAGCGACGTCATGCACAGCGGTGCGGCCCTGCCCACGGTCGGGCCCGGTTGCGCCCTGGCCGACGCCCTCCTGGAGATGAGTTCCAAGGGCCTGGGCATGACCGCCATCGTCGACGACGAACACCGTATCCTGGGCATCTTCACCGACGGCGACCTGCGCCGCGCCCTGGCCGCCGGCGCCGACCTGCGGGCGGCCCGCATCACCGACTTGATGAAGCGCAACCCCCACACCGTCGACCCCGAACGCCTGGCCGCCGAGGCGGTGAAGATGATGGAAGAGCGCCGCATCAACGGCCTCCTGGTGGTGGATGCCGACAACCGGCTGGTGGGCGCCCTCAACATGCACGACCTCTTCCAGGCCGGCGTCCTCTGATTCGCCATGACCCCCGCCCCTTCCCGCATCGGCCTCGCCACCCGCCTCAAATGGCAGGCCTTCCGCCTCCTGGAAGCCCTGAGCGACCTGCGCGGCAACGCCGCCGCCGGCCACCTGGAAGTCCGCCGCCCGGAGCGTCCCCTACCGGCGCTGTGGGTTTTCGTCTCCACCATCGGCGAACTGAACGCCATCGATCCCCTGCTCAAGGCCCTGGTGGCCCGCCGGCCCGACCTCAAGCTGGTGCTCATCAGCGACCACCCCCATTACCGGGATAGCTACGGCGCCCGCTACCCGGCGGCGGAAATCTGCATCACCCGCGGCCACGGCGACGACGCCGCCGAACTCGCCGCCCTCTACCCGCCCCGGGCCCTGGTGGTGGGGGAAATCCCCTGTTGGCCGGGGGACGCTCCCTGCCGCTTCTCCTTCGCCTTCCTGCTCGAAGCCAAGCGCCGCGGCGCCTTCACCGCCATCGTCAACGGCTGGCTATACTTCTACCCCTCCTCCTGCCGCATGGATGCCATCGAACGGCGGCTTTTCCAGCGCGACACCCTGGGGGCCTTCGACGTCATCGCCGCCCAGACCGAGGCCATCCGCGACGCCCTGGTCGCCGCCGGCGCCCCGGCCGAGCGCGTCACCGTCACCGGCAACATCAAGTTCGACGCCCTGCCCTCGCCGCAATGGTCCCCGGCCCAGGCCCGCAGCCCGGCCATGCTCGGCTCGCTGCTTGCCGCCGGCCGGCCCATCGTCGTCGCCGGCTGCGTCACCGAGCTGCCGGAACAGCAGCTCGTCCTCGACGCCTTCGCCGCCGTTCGCGCCGCCCACCCGGAGGCCCTCATCGTCCTCGCCCCCCGCCACCCGGAGGTCAAGGAACGCATGGAGGCCCTGGCGCAACTATTGCGGGAGATGCGGTTGCCGTCCCTCTTCCGCTCCGCCGTTCCCGACGTGGCCGTGGGGCCGGAAACCGCCTGCCTGGTCCTCGACACCATCGGCGAACTGCGCGACTTCTTCGCCGCCGCCACCGTCGCCTACATGGGGACCGACCACAACGTGCTGGAACCCCTGGGCTTCGAAAAACCGGTGACGGTGAAGCCGGGCTGGGACCCGACCTACCCGTCCTATCCGGTATACCGGATGCTCCTGGATGCGAATTGCCTACAGGAGGCGGCGAACGTCGAAGAATTGTCGGCCTGCTGGCTGGAGTGGCTGGACAACCCCGACAGCTACCGGGACCGCAAGCATCTCATCCACGAAACGCTTGCCGCCGCCAAGGGCGCGGTTGCCCGGCACATGGCCCTGATCGAGCCCTGGCTGGGCCGCTGACGCCCTGCCTGCCGCCCGCCTGCATTCGCCGCGGTGCGTCGCGCCCCCTTACCGGACGGCGTCGCCCCTTCCCGGGCGCGTCTGCGTCGCCGGGTATCCCGGGCCGTAAATGTCGCTCCCCGGGGCATCGCCCAGACGAAGGACCCCGGGACTCGCCGACAGCTCGGCGAATCCCGGCGCCGCCGGCGTGCCCGGCCGGGGACCGAAATCCGCATTCCAGATGAGGACGTAGCGCACGTACCGGTACTGTTTCTTCAGCGCCGGCAGGACGCGTTCGTTCCACACCCCGGGCACGGCCTGGCCCCCCGGCTTGAATCCGATCTCGCTCCAGGCGATGGGCAAGCGGTTGCGCCAGGCGAGATTGGAGACGATCTGGAAGCTGCCCGTAAAGCTCGCACTCTCGAAATTCGGGTTGGGCGTATTGTCATAGCCATCGAGCCCGACCACGTCGACATAATTCCTGCCGGGCCAGTAGGCTTCGAACTCGGCCGTGGAAGGATAGGGCGACACGTTGGGCGACCACACCCAGAGGACGTTATCGACGTCCTTCTCCACCATCAGGTAATCGTGGGTGAAGCGCCACAGATCCACGAGGCCGCTGGTCGCCGCCGATTTCCCTCCCCACCAGAACCAGTTGCCGTTCATTTCGTGGAAGGGCCGGAAGAGGACGGGCACCTTCACCCCGTTGACCTGCAGCCCGGAGAGAAACTCGGCCAGCCGGTCGAGATAGGCCCGATAGGCCGCATGTTCCGCACCGCCGGGAAGGATTGCCGCGAGGGCGTTGCCGCCGATATCCCAGGCGTCGCCCCGGGTCACCGGATTGGGCATGTGATCGACCAGGGTGCAGATGCCCCCGCTCCGAAACTTTTCCAGGAGGTAAGCCGCCGCCTGGGCCCGCTCCTTCGGCTTGCGCTCCACCGGCCCGACGTCGTAGTACTCGACGCTGAAGAGGAGCGGTTGCCGCCCGGAAATGGCCGCCTGCACGTCCCAGCCGACGCTGGCGCTACCGGCGCTCCAATGGCCGCCGAGGGCGAATCCCTCGTTTTCCCGGGCAAGCCATGCCCTCAGACGATCGGTTTCCGGTGTAAGCTCCGCCGCGCCCAGGGCGCCGCTCGCGAGCACGACGGCCATCGTCGCACCCAGGCGACGCATGGTGCGGCCCCACGCTCCGTTCGCTTCGACCATGGCTCAGTTCCGTCTCCGGGCCTCGTGGAGCAGGCCCTTGAAATATTCAGCCTCCCAGGCGACGCGGAAATAGTCCCACTCCCTGCCGCACCAGCGCAACCAGCGCATCGAGGCGAGATTCGCCAGATACCGGCGCCACATCCAGCGCGGCAAACCCCGCCACATGGGGACGTCTCCCCACAGCTTCCGCTCGCCGTGATCGTAGCGGAATCTGCCGTAGCGGAATGCCCGTCCGACGATCCACTCCGTCTCCAACTGCCAGGGCCGGATCATGTGCTGGACGGCACACTCCCCGCAGAACCAGCTCCGGTACCCTGCGGCCGACAGGCGCTCGAGAAACTCCGATTCGCTGCCCATGGCGTAGGTATTGGTGCCGTCGGGACCGACATCGCCGTTGAACCGGTAACCGGCGGCAAAAACCCTCGATCTGACCATCATGTTGGGCCCCCAGATCATGCCGTGATGGGTCTCGCCTCCCGCCAGGTCCGCCGGATGCACGGCGAACACCGGCCCCATGGGCACCCGCTCCAGCACCCAGGACGGCGGTTCCGCCATCCAGTAGGGCAAGATGCGCCCGCCAAAAATGTCGAATTCCGGCCGCTCCCGGGCCATCCTTTCGTAGGCGACCAGCCAGGTCTTCAAGGGAACGACGTCGTCGTCGGAAAATACCAGCAGTTCCCCCCTGGCTTCGGCAAGTCCGCGGTTCAGGGCGTGGTTCTTGCCGCACCTCGGCTCCTCGACAAGGGTCAGGGGCAGGCGGTGAAGGTATCGCTCCAGTATCTCCCGGGAGTTGTCCGTGCAGGCATTCAGCACGGCGACGATGTGGTATCCCCCTCCGGTTCCTCCAATGCGCACATCGCCTCCAGCATCGTCGGCAAGGTTGTCGCTCCGTTATGCGTCGAGAACAGCACGGTCAGCACTTTCAATCCCCTGGATGAATATTTTTTCGTCTAAAGCCGGTTACCGCTTATTCCACAGGCGAACCACCTCTTTCCACATGGGGTGATTCAGGCCGGACATGGCGAAGCCGCCGCCGATCGCCGCGCCGACGACCACGCCGGCAAGCCCGGTGGCCAGCCCCGTTGCGACTTCGCCCGCCCCCTTGGCGCCCGCCAGGCCGCCCGCGCCGGCGCAGGCCGCCACGATGGCGCTCTTCCACACGGCTCCGGCCAACTGCGCGACCGTGAGCCCCATGGCCCGGTTGAGCAGGATCTGGTGTACGGCTGCGCTGGCCAGTGCAATGACGGGCCACCCCTGGGCGACGGCCAGCACTCCGTGGGGCGCGAGGAAGACGATTGCCAGTACCTTGACCGGCAGATTGATGGCTTCCGCGGCCAGGTTGAGGCCGGGCGTGCCGCGGGCGGTATAGGTCGTCCCGCACAGGAAATGGGTCGCGGAAATGGCGGCGGTCAGGGCGATATAGGGCACCAGGGGCACTGCCGCCTGCCATTGGTCTCCGAACAGGAGCAGGATGAGGGGCTCACTCGCGACGGCAATGACGGCATAGGCAGGCCAGGTCACCCCGGTCAGCAGCGCTGTCCCGTCGAGGAAGGCGGTCCGCATGTCGCCGCCGTTCCGCCGGATGGCGGACATCGCCGGCAGCAGCACCGGCCCCAGGGCCTTGTTCAGCATCTGCCCGAAGAACCGGCTCAGGGAAGCCGAGCGGTTGAAATACGCCACCGCGCTCATTCCCGCCAGTTTGCCGAGCACCAGATCGGCCGCCGACATGTTGAGATAGCCGAGAATGGTCGACGAGGTCGTCATCGAGCCGAACCCCAGGATCGCCCCGGCCCCCTTCAGACTTGGCCGCCAGGGCAGGTAGGCGGGGCGCAGGAACAGGGAGGCGATGCAACTGGCCAGGGTTCCGGCCACCGACGCCCAGGCCAGGCTGGCGGCACCGTATCCCCGGTAGGCCAGGAACACCGACGTCGCCAGCGAAACGCAAGCGGAGAGGGAATCCGCCACCGCCAGGGAGCGAAAGCCCATTTCCCGCCGCACGCAGGCCATGGTCACCGCGCCGAAGGGGGTCAGGGCGAAGTTCAACGCCAGAATCAGCATGACCACCCGGACCCGCGGTTCGNNATGACCAGGGAGCCGAGGAATTGCAGGGCCGTCACCGCATTGGACGACAGCAGGCTGTAGCCGATGGACTTGCGTACCGACGTCATCGCGCGGCCCCGGGAATCAATTGCCGTCCCCGCGTCGGAACACGGCGAGTCCCTTCTCGCTGGGCCGACGGCGCAAATCCAGGCCGGGAAAGCTCCGTTGCCAGCGGGCGACGATTTCCTGCTCGTCGGGCCGATCCGCATCGTCAAGGAAGACGGCCCCGCCCTCCCGCAGCCGCGGGAAGAGCAAGGGTCCGGCCGGGTAGCGGGCAAGGGGCGCCGTATCGGCGGGCGGGCCGTCGATGACCAGGACGTCGATCGGGCCTGCCGGCAGGTTCGCCAGGTCGTACCAGGGTTGGCTGCCGGCGTCGGTGGTGGTGGCCACCAAGGGGGCATCGATCACCGTCGCCCACGCGGACAGCCCGTGGGAGGCGAGAAGCCGGCGGGTGGCGCTGGCGTATTCGGGGGCGTGCTCGAGGCTATAAACGTGACCGCCGCCCAGTATCTGCAGGCAGCGGGCGGCCACCACGGTGGACGCGCCGGAGCTGCATTCCACCACCACGGTCGGCCGGGCAGCGAAGAGGTGGCCGGCCACCTCCCGCAGGAAATCGGGCGAGCCCGCCCAGCCTCGGGTGGGCGGCAAGGCCCGCTCGGGCCGGAGATCCCAGTACAGGCTCTGCAGGGATTCCAGTTGACGGAAGCATTCGCTCACCTCGCGGGGCAGGCGCTGGGCCATCTCCCAAACGTGCAGGTCAACGCGGCGTACCTTGCGCAACAGGTACAACTGCAAGGCGAACATGGCCAGGATCGACAGGGCCAGAAGGATAAGCAGGAAAGTAGTCATCTCGGCATCACCAGAGTTGTCGAAGGCCGGCGCATTCTACGGCCCTATTCCGCGGCAAGGCGCTCCAGGCTTGCCAGCCAGGGGGGCGCCTGGAGGTACCAGCCGGCCTGGCGGGCGAGGCGGGGCCATACCAAGGCGCCGGCCAATCGCGGCCGCAGCCAGGCCCGGTTGAGGAGCTCGCCGCCCTGCCAGAACGAACGCCGCCGGGCCATGCCGCGCATGACCGCGACGTTCATGGACAGGGGATCGCGGGGAGGCGCGCCGCCGGCGAAGGGGATGCCGGCGCAATCCGGCGCCACCCGGGCGATGGTCTCGTCGTGGAGGCGTTGATCGAGAAAATATTCGGTCGGCAAATGCCAGAGGAAATCGAAGACCTCCGGATCGAGGTAGGGGGTGAGCACCTCCACTCCCGGCAGGTAGCGGAGGAAGGCCAGGGCGATCTCCCGCCGCGTGCGGTTCCAGAACATGAACTGGTTGAGGGGATTGTCGTCGTAGGCGTGCTTGCCGAACTCCTCCTCCACCCGCGTGAAGGCGGCCTCCCAGGTCCAGCGTCGGCGGAAGGCGGGGGCCAATACCCGCTCCAGACCGCTTTCCGCCGCGCCATAGCCCCAGGCCGGCATCCGCCGCAGCCACTCGGCCAGGCGGCGCTCCCGGCCCAGGGCGACCCAGTCTTCCCGCATGAATACAGACCTGGACAGCGAATCGCCGGCGATGCCGTCGAACACCGCCGTGGCGCCGGCCGCGGCAATGCGCCTCGCCGTGGGCATGAACCAGGCGTGCTCGTCGGTCAGGCAGTCGAATATCCGGTTCTTTTCCAGTTCCGGGCCCACCGGGTCGGCCGCCTGGGGCATGACTTCCAGGGGCCAGCCGATGGCCTGGCAGAGCCGGGCGGCGACCTCGGCGTCATCATCGGGCCGGCTGGGGAAATGGCGCTGGGAAATGACCAGATGGGGCCGGAACCCTTGCCGCCGCAACGCCAGCGCGATGTGGCGGGAATCACGGCCGCCGGAAAGCGGCAAGGCGGTCCGGGCCGGGTCCAGAGGAAAGCAGCGGGCGATGGCCTGGGCAAAGCGCCCGGCGTACTCCTCCGCCACCGCACCCCGGGGCAGTTTGGCTTCCGGCCGGCGGACGATAGGGGCGCCCGCCACAACCGCGCCCCTTGCGGCGCTCCAGGTCAGGCGCCCCGCCGGCGGCAGGGCGCGGATGGCGGCGAAGGGCGTATCGTCGCCGAGAAAGAAGCCGAGGCGCAGGAAAGCGGCGATCCCTGCGTCGTCGAATTCGCGGGAGGCCCCCAGTTCGAGCAATTCGGCGATGGAATCCGCCACCGCCACGCCATTTTTCAACGATGCGTAGAAAAGCGGGTAGAAGCCGTAACGGTCCACCTGCACGATCAAGCACGTGCCGTCCCACTCCCATCTCGCCCAAGGGCCGAGCCGGCGCTCCGCCGACCCGAAGCGGGCACTGCTCGTACCACGCGCAAGCACCTTGCCGTCACCGTTGACGCTCAAATGGACATGCATAACCCCAGCGCTCCCCTTTCCTGCGGATGCCGGCCCGCGCCAACCGCAGCCCGGGTCCTGCCACCCGCTCTCGTTCCATCCTCGACGGGTCGGAAAAAAGTCTAGTCCGTCGACTCTGGCGACGCGCGGTAATACCTCATGAACGGCAGCAAAAAGCCCGGGCGACCCGGGACAAATGTTGCATCGGACGGCAATTTCTCTGCAGGAAGCGAAATATGTGAAAGAGTTGTCAGCTCCCCCGGCGGAAATTGCTGGAAAATCCCGGCATCTACGAAAACCGACAACAACTGATTCACGAGACTCTCACCAACGCCAGGGGCGCAGTCGCCGCCACATGCAACTCATCGAACCATGGCTCTCCGGCCATGGCGGGGCCGCCAACCAGGGGGTAAGGCGCCCTGACCGGCAGATGGGCCATGGCCGACGACTGCCGGCGGTATCCGAAAGCAGCCGTTGACCGACGTAAGAAAAAACTTCCTCATCACCCTGGCGTCGTCCAACGCCAACATGGTCATCAATTTCGTCGGTGCCATGTTCCTGGCGCGCCTGCTGACGCCCTACGAGATCGGCGTCTTTTCCGTCGCCTACGTCTTTTCCGGGCTGTTGCGCACCATCCGGGAAATGGGCCTGGGCACCTACATCGTCCAGGAGCAGGAACTCTCCCCCGCCCGCTTCCGCACCGCCTTCGGCATTTCCCTGGTCCTGGCCGCCATCACCGGCGGCATCGTCGCCGCCCTGGCCGTCCCCGCCGGCATCTTTTTCCGCGAACCGGGCATCACCCAGGCCCTCTACGTCATCGCCGCCAGCTTCCTGCTGGTGCCCTTCGGCGCCACCACCATGTCGCTCCTGCGGCGCGACCTGCGTTTCACCGACATCGCCGTCATCACCACCATCGGCACCCTGGCCCAGAACGTCTCCGCCATCCTGCTGGCCTGGGCCGGCCACAGCTTCATGAGCCTGGCCTGGTCCTCCATGATCGGCATCGGCGCCACCATCCTGGCGGTGATCTTCTACCGGCCGGCCGACCTGCCCTGGCTCCCTTCCCTCGCCGAATGGCGGCGGGTGCTCGGCTTCAGTTCCTACGTCTCGGGCTCGGCGCTCGTTTCCTACGCCAACAACTTCCTCAGTGACCTCGTTCTGGGGCGCATGCTCAACATGGAGGCCGTCGCCCTCTTCAACCGGGGCAAGGGCCTGTCCGACCTGGTGGTCACCATCGTGCAGCAGGCCGTCAACAGCGTCAGCCTGCCGTATTTCTCCCAGGCCCTGCGCGAAGGCCGCTGCATCCTGGCGGCCTACGTCCATACCAGCGCCCTGTACAACGCCTTCGCCCTGCCCATGTGCGCCATCATGGCAGTCGCGGCGGAGCCGGTGATCCTGGTGCTGTTCGGTGAGCAATGGACGAGTTCCGCCCCCATCCTGGAGGTCACCTGCCTGGCCATCGCCCTCACCGTGCCCACCGCCCTCACCCCCCAGGTGCTCACCGCCTACGGGGAGGTCCGGGCCCAGTTCAAGCTGGATGCCCAGTCCCTCACCATCAAGCTGATCCTGGTCATCGCCTGCGCGCCCCTGGGCCTGGTCGCCGTGGCCTGGGGCTACGCCCTGGCCAGCCTGCTCGCCACCGCCCTGCGCCTGCGCCGGATGTTCAAGCTGTGCCACATGCGCCTGGGGGATCTGCTCGACACCCTGCGCCCCGCCGTCGTGCCCACGGCCCTGAGCGTGATCGGCCCCCTGCTGGTGGAGAACACCCTGGCGCTGCCGCCCTTTGCCACCCTCTTCCTCAGCGGCGTCACCGGCGGCGCCGGGGCGCTCGCCGGCATCATGCTCACCCGCAACCGGATCCGGGAAGAACTTCTGCTCTTGCTGCGCAAGCAGAAAAAAGCCGCCTGACGCTGCCGCCGCCAGCGGTCACTGGCTCCGGGAGGCCAGGCGGCGCAGGATACGGGAATCCTGCAGGGCGATGCGCAGTGCTTCCGCGGGAAGGGAACTGCCGAAGAGGTGCTGGAAACGCCGGGCGGTGCGCAACAGCCCGAAGGCGCGGAAGGTGACGCGGAGCGTCTCGGCCTGGGCGTAGAGCCACCAGCGGCCGGCGTCGAGCAGGGCGGCATCGGCGGCGGCGCCGCCCGAAGCGGGATGGGCCAGCAGGTATCGCCGCAGCCACTCCAGGTACTGCAGCCCCGCCTCCAGCTTTTCCCAACGGTCGGGGCCGTGACTGGTGGAAATGTTCTGGCCGGAGGAGCGCCAATGGACCCGGGGTCCGGCGATGCTGACGATACCGTCGTCGCCGGCGAGCTTCACCCAGGTGGCGTCGTCGGAACACCAGGCCCGGGGAAAGGCCTGGAAGCCGCCGGCGGCGACGAGGGCCTGGCGGGAGAACACGTAGTCCGGGGCGAAGCTCTGCAGGGCGTAGGCAAAACGCTGGCGGACGAACTCCCGGACCGGCAGCCGGTCCGGGAAGGGCGGCGCCTCCTTGAGGAGACTGCCGTCGGCGTCGATGACGCAGACGTTGAAGTGGTAGACCTGGCAGGGGTGCGGGTCGGCGGCAACCCGTTCGAGGAAGGCGGCGACGCAACCAGGTTCGAGCAGGTCGTCGTCGCTGAAGAGCCAGACCCAGGGTTCGTCGCCGAGGGCGATGCAGCGTTGCCAGTGGCCGACCAGATCCTCCCGGCCGAGGTTGCGCTCGAAGCGGTGGTAGCGGATGTCCAGGGTGCCGCGCCAGGCCTCGCATAGGGCACGGAGGTCATGGGGCGAAGCGTCGTCCCCCACGTAGACCGTGAAGTCGCGCCGGGTCTGGGCGGCGAGGGAACGCAGGGTGGCGTCGAAGAAATCCGGCTTGTAGGCGGGAATGACGATGGCCAGGGGCTGCATCGCTCGCCTCGCTCAGTCCGCGCGGCCGAGGGCGAAGCGGATGTGGGCCAGGAGCTGGGTCAGCCGCTCCCCCAGGGGCAGGGGCCCGGGCAGGCCGAATTCCTCGACGCCCGGGCCGGCCGGCTGGCCGGCTTCGGCCTCCCGCGCCGCCTCGGCCAGGGCCGCCGCCGTCGCTTTGAGAAAGGCGTGGCCGAAGCGCCGGTCCGGCTCCAGATGGTTGCCCTCGGCCCATTCGTTCCAGGCGTTGATGAACACCAGGCGCTCGTCGCCGCGCCGCTCGCGCAGGGTTTCGCGGCCGGTGGCGAGCAGCCAGCGGCGGTAGGTGTCGGGGTCCGAATCCTTGATGATGACGGCGCCGGTGGAGCGGCGGGCGGTGTTGTCGAAGCCCGGGGTGACGCAGCGGAAGCGCTTGTAGGGCACCGGTGCCTTGGCCCGCAGGCGGTGGATCATGGAGGCGTAGGCGACGATGCGGTTCTCCGCCAGTTGCCGGGGCAGGAGGCCGGCCTTGATCAGCAGCCGGGCGGCGATGCCGCGGTATTCCACGTCCCGCAGGTTGCGCCAGTCGGGGGCGAATTCCACCGCCGCGTCGAAGCCGATGTCGGCCGGCACCACGCCGTCGGCGAAGCTTTCCACCCGGGCCAGGTAGATTTCCCCCAGGCCGGCCCGGCGCGCCTCGTCCCGCCAGGTTTCGGCGGTACGGGCGGGCTCCGGCAGCAGTTCGGTGCGATAGACGAGGAACAGCGGCCGGCCGTCGACGCGGATGTAGCGGGGATCGGCGAAGGCCTGCAGGAGGGAGCGGATGTGCTGCCGGTCGTCGTCGGCATGGTAGTCCTGGCGCAGCAGGACCTCCCGCTCGCCGCCGCTCCAGGCCCGGGTCCAGTTTTCGTTGGCCCAGCACAGGCAGAACGGCAGGGAGGGCTCGCCACTGGTCAGCACCTCCTGGAACGGCCGCTCCAGGATGCGGCGGCCATTGAACCAGTAGTGGTAGTAGCAGAACCCGTGGATGCCGTGGGCCGCCGCCATAGCCGCCTGCTGCGCCCGCACCTCGGGCAGGCGCAGGTCATAGAAGCCAAGATCGGCGGGCAAGTGGGGCTGGTAATGGCCGGGGAACAGTGGCCGGGCGCGGGTGACGTTGCGCCATTCGGTAAAGCCCCGGCCCCACCACGCGTCGTTCTCGGGGACCGGGTGGAACTGGGGCAGGTAGAAGGCGATGGCGCGCAAGGGCGAGTCGGTCATGGGGGCAGGCTTGTATCGGCGGATGGCGGCAGGGAGGGGCGGCATGGCGCCGCCGGCTCCGCTGGCAGGACGCCTGCATCATCGCAGACCGGTGGAATTTTTTCCATCAACAGGAACCAGTCCTCCGCCGAGGGGCGGTCCGGCAACAGGGTATTGCGGCCGTCCGCCGCCAGGGCCCCCGCCGGCCGGGGCGCCGTATCCCGGAGATGTCCGGGAATCCACGCCAGGGTGTAGCGGCTGCCGGCGGGCAAGTCGCGGGCATTGACCAGGGCCCGCGGGGCCAGGCCCCGGGGGAACCAGACCAGCCAGCGGTCGTTGCCCATGACCCGTGTCACCGGGCCGCCGCCGTCCCCCCCCCGCTCCGCCGTCCACGCGGCGCCGGGGCGGGATTCCCATTTCCACCATTCGATGGCTTCGTAGAAGCGCCGCACCCGGCCTACCGCCTCGGCGCCGGGAAACTTCATCGCTTCCCACCAGGGCCGGGCCGGCCCGTAATCCGGGAAACGCTGGTCGCCGGCCGACTGGACCGGATACCACAGGCCGTGGGCGCCGTAGGAAAAACCCACCGCCCCGGCCTGGATAGCCCGGATCATGCACATGCGGGTATCGTCGGCGCTGACGGCGGCGCCCGCCAGGCCCTGGATGCCCTCGTAGCGGCACTCGGATTCCACCACCGGCTTGACGCCGCCGTCGGCCCGGCGCCGCGGCGCGTAAAGCGAAGCCGGCGGCAATTCCCGGTGGCCGCCCTGGACCATGACGAAATCCAGCCAGTCCGGATCGCCGACCGAGAGTTCCCGGCGGGTCCAGTCCGCCTGATGCACGGTGACCGGATGCCGGCCGCCGTCGATCTCCCGCAGGGCGGCGCCGACCGCCGCCACCTTGGCGACCCGCTCCGGGGTCGACTGAACGTTGTATTCCCCGGCGATGAACCACACCACCTGCAGATCCCCCAGGGCCTCGACGGCATCACGCCAGGCCGCCAGCAACTGCTCCGTCGTGATGTCGTCCAGCCCGCGCTGGAAGCCCAGGCCGATGGCCGCCACCAGGCCCTTGTCGTTGGCGTAGCGGATGTACTTCCTGATTTCCGCCCAGTAGTCCCGGCGGGCGGCGGCACTGGATTGGCCGCGATAAAGGCCGAGTACCCCGGCGCCGCCCCGGGGGGCGCCCCCCAGGAAGGCCATCTGGATGACGTTGAAGCCCTGGCTGGCGCGCAGATCGACCAGGGCGCGGAACATGGAAGGGATGCCCGTGGCGGAGGAGCCGTCGATGGCGCAAAGGGCCGACGGGCAGAACCACCAGGTATCGGCCAGCCACAGGACCGGCCGGCCGTCGGCGGCGACGAAATGGGCGCCCGAGGGGGCAAGCGCGAAGCGGCCCGGCGCGGCCGACTCCACCGCCACCGGCTCGGCGCCGGCGGGAAGAACCCCGGCGGCTCCCAACGCCGCCAGCAGCGCCCAGCGCCGGATGCGGCTCATCCCCGCCCCTAGCCCCCTGCCGCGCCCAGGCCAGCGGCCCGTTGCAACTCCGCCCGCAGGGCTTCGAGCATGCCCAGGCCGTGGCGCAGGTCGGGCTCCAGGTGGTTGCCCTCGGCCCACTCGTTCCAGGCGTTGACGAAGAGGATGCGCTCCTCCTCCGGCCGCGACGCCAGTACCTCGACGGCCTGGCGGATGTTGCGGGCAAAGGGTTCGGGGCCGTCGTTGACCATCACCACGCCCCGTTTCTTGCGCCGGGCGGTGTTGTCCCAGCCCACGAAGACGCTGGGAAACCAGTGGTCGTGCCGCGGCCGCCGCTCCCAGAACAGGGCGCTCATCTCCCGGTAGTCGGCCACCGTCAGCCGGCCGTCCCAGGCGCCGTGTTTCAGGTTGCGTAGCAGCTTGCGCTTGCTGAACCAGTCCTCCAGGGCCCCCGGCACCAGGCCCAGTTGGGGAGTGAAGTTCATGGCGGCGTCGAACCCGTGCTCCCGCATGTCGGCGCCGGCCCGATGGCTATCGACGCCGACCAGGTAAGGATCGACCCCCAGCTCCCGCAGCGCCGTCGTGCGATAGACCTCCAGGGCGCGCTCTAGGTCGGGGATGTCGAAGGGCCGGTAGATGAGGAAAAGCGGCCGCCCGCCCACCCGCACGTGGCGCGGATCGGCGAAGGCCCGGGCGAGCCAGGCGGCGTGCCGTTCATGGTCGGCCATGGAGTAGGTCTGCTTGAGCAGGACCTCGCGCTCTTCGCCCAGCCAGCGCCGCGACCAGGTCTCGTTGGCCCAGCACAGGCAGAAGGGGAAGTCCGGCTCGCCGCTGGCCAGCACTTCGTCGAAGGGCCGCTCGATGAGGCGCCGGCCCTCGAACCAGTAGTGGTAGTAGCAAAACCCGTGGATGCCATGCGCCCGGGCCAGGTCGGCCTGGGCCTGGCGCACCTCGGGCAGGCGCAGGTCGGTGAACCCGAGGTCGGTGGGCAGGCGCGGCTGGTAATGGCCGGGAAACAGCCGCCGGGCACCGGTGACGTTGGTCCATTCGGTAAAGCCGGCGCCCCACCATTCGTCGTTCTCCGGGATGGGGTGGAACTGGGGCAGGTAGATGGCGAGTGCCTTGAGGTTGGTTATCGGCATCGGATCTCGACTCGGGTTCTCGACAAAGGCAGACTCGCCAGGCGCAGCAGCAATCATGCGGAAACTCCTTCGCGGGCCGAGATCACCTGCCGCACGATGGCGTGAATCCCGGCGCACATTCTCTCCACCGTGTAATCCATGGATCTTTTTGCCGCCGCCTGTCCTTTTGCCGCGGCAAGGGCGGGCTCGTCGGCCAGTTCGATGATGGCGGCGGCAGCTGCATCCACGTGCAGCATCGGCACCACCGCCCCGATCTCGCCGTCGACAAATTCCGTGGCCCCGCCCGACCCCGCGAAGCAGACGACGGGCAGGCCCTGCCGGGCGGCTTCCAGCATGACCAAGGGGAAAGGATCTTCCCGGGAGGAAAGGAAGAAGATGTTGGCGTCGGCGAAGCACTGGCTGGGAGAGTCGATTTCACCAACCAGAAAAAGGCTGCTGGCGAGCCCCAGAGACTCGATCTCGTACTCGGTTTCTATCCGTTGGTCGGCGGCGAGCCCGCCACCGATCCACACGAAGCGGATGTCTGACCTGCCCTGGCGGGTGCACACGGCATGGGCCGTCTGCAAAAAGAGGTCGAAACCCTTGCGCCAATCCTGGGTGCCGCAGCCGCAGACCACCGTGTCGCCGGGAGGAATGCCCAGGCGCTGGCGCCACTGGCCCTTGCCGGCGGCGACGACCTCGTGATCGCAAGCGCCGAACACCACGGACACCCGCTCCGGCGCCACGCCATGCCGGGCGCACAGGTTTCCCCGAACCGCTTCCGACACGGCGACGACATGGTCGCTGCAGCGCAAGACCTCCTGGACGGCTCCGTTCCGGGAATTCCGCCGCATGAAGGCTTCCAGCTCCGGAATCCGGGAAATGACCGCGGCCCCGGTGGCGGCCTTGAGCACCCGCACGAGATCGCCATTGACGCCGGTGTTGTTGAAGATGCAGATGGGTCGGGCCTTTCGGATCATGCGCAACATCTCGCCAAGGCGCCAGCGCACATGGAGGCGCTGCAAATTCGGAAAGCGCCACCAGCGCTCTGTCCCGGCGCGCACCACGTAGGTTTTGGCCACCCGCTCGTACTCGGGACGCAAGGGGCCATCGCGATTGAGCACAACCACGATCCGGAAAGGCGTATTCCGTGCAAACCAACGCACGATCTTGAGAAGCGAATTGGGAGCGCCGGTACGCAAGGCGTCATGGCCGACAAAGACAACCGCAGGCGCCCCCCTGTCAGCCAAGCCGGCAACTCCCCGGTTTCCGGCACCGGCCTCAGCCGCCACAGTGGTATCCAAAATCTTCATGGGCCGAAATCATCGTTGGGGCATGGCATGGCGGAATCTGGCGAGGAGGGAATCATATGATTTTTGCAAGCCCCACGCCAATCCGGCCACCAACGGAATGCCGGCCACGCCGAAGGCGACAGCCCTCTCCAGGCCGGCAGCCGGTGCCAGGAAATCGGATAGAAGCACGTAGATCGGCCGATGGAGGAGATACATGGAATAGCTGGCGTACCCTATGGCCGTGACTATCCGGTTCGCGGGAAATTCACTTTCCGCGAGGACTACCCAGATGGCCACCGGGCCGGCCATCGCCAAGGGAATGCTGAACAGGCTGCTTTCGGCGGCAGTTCCCCCGGCCAGGGACACCACCCATGCGACCGGGAGGAAAGCGGCCGCCAGTATGCGAGCGATCGCTCCAGGGCGCCAGCGGGCGATGGCGACATAAACGCCAAGGGCAAATGCCGGGAAATAGATGGCAAGGCGGTCGTCAAACCGTTCCAGGAGCAGCCCGGCGGCGGCAAGTCCAACCGAAAGTGCCGTGGTCACCATCCAGAAACCGCTCGCCGATTGCGCCAAGGCCATCAACAGGGGCGCAACCAAGTACAGTAGCAGCAGCATCGAGACAAACCACAGTGTTGGCGGCGCAGGCCCCTGGAACATGGAAGCCAGCGACGCCGCCCGAAGCAGGGTTTCCCCGTCGGCCAAGGCAAATTGGGAAAAGAGAAAAAGGGCCAGCAGGTAGAGCGGATATATCCGGAGAAACTTGCGTACATAAAAATCCGTCAATCCACCTATCCCTGGAGCCAGCGCATGGCCCCCCGCCAGATACCCTGAAAGGAACACGAAAAGCCCCAGCACCACGACGGTGATCCGCAAAGTCACCGCGTTATGCCATGCTGACAGCGCCGGAACGTAGTCCAGAAGATGCCAGAAGGCGACGATGTAGAGCACGCTGGCAGCCCGCAGCCCCTCGATGACAGGATTTCTGACGGACACTCCAGCAGCGATGGAGGGTTGCCCGGCCATCCGATCTGGCGCCCGGGCTCAATAACCCCGGGCGTCCCACTCCTCTACCGGAATACGCGCCTGGGCCAGGCGCTCGACCAGGCGATCGTGCCGTTCCTGGGGAATGCCCACCTTGAACCAGTGCCATTCGATGAACAGGCGACGAACACGGGTGATCGTTCCTTCCGCGAACATCTTTTCGAGGATGTCGTATTCGGCCCCTTCCACATCGAGCTTGAGCACCAGATGGTCGTTGCCGGACAGTTCGCTGGCAATCCAGCGCGACAGGTCGATGGTCCGGACCTCCATGGGGGATTCCGTATCCAGGGTGCCATAGCCCCCGTTGGCGCTGGTCAGCTTGTTCTCGAACAGGGTGCTACCGTCGCCATCCTCCCGGTCGAGGAAGAATGACTGGGTGCCGTCCCGGTCGTGCAGGGCCGCTGGAATCAGGGTGTGCCTCGCCACCCCTTCGTAGCATTTCCCATAGAGGGGATTGGGTTCGAAGGTGTAAATATCGAAGCGGCCGCGGGGATCGAGTTCCTTGCGGAACTTGCGCACCGAACAGCCGTCGTTGCCGCCGCCATCGACAAATACGTTGCGTTTCCAGGGTAGCAGGCTGCCGATCATTTCTTCAGTCCATCCGATAAAGATTCAAGTTCCCGGTCGGGAATCGCCCCCCGGGCCATCTTGACTTCGACCCGGTCCCCCAGGGCGAGCAGCCGATTGGCCGGGCGATTCAGTTCGTCTTCCCGATCGTCCACGGTAAAAAATTTGAGCCCCTCCGCCACGAAGATCGGCCGGTTCGCGGTATCGAAGACGCTGCAACGCACGGAATAGGCGCCTCGCCGCAAGGGAAACGCGGGCGCCACGTATTCTGCCGACAATTCGCCGGGCCCCACCCGCTCGCCGGCAGGGAAACGGTATTCCGCCGCGCTCAGGTAGATCAGATCGGAGGTCTGCGTGCCCACGATGACCAGCGGCGACTCGATCGCCTCATTCAATTTCAGGCGCACCCGGATCACCATTCCTTCGTCCGCCCTGATCTCCTCCACGGCGCAACCGTCTCGATCGAGGATTTCCACATCGACCAGATCGACCTCGTGGGTCGCCTCGATGCGGGCGGCCGCCCGGCTCTGGGCGGCGATTTTCTGGTTGGATTGGGCGAAGAAGGCATCGCATACCTCGCCGCTCGTCCCATCCATGAGCAGCCGCCCCCGGGAGAACAACAAGGCCCGGGAACACATCCGGGTGATCTGGCGAAGGTTGTGGCTGACGATGAGTACCGTCCGGCCCCCGTGCTTGATCAAGGCCTCCATGCGATCGAAGCACTTTTTCTGGAAGGCCAGGTCGCCCACCGCCAGCACCTCGTCCACGATGAGAATTTCGCTCTCCACCGCCGTCGCCACCGCGAAGCCGAGCTTTGCCTGCATGCCCGAACTGTAGCGCTTGACCGGTGTGTCGACGAAGTCCTCGATTTCGGCGAAGGCGACGATCTCGTCGAACTTGCGCGCCACCTCCGACCGCGACATGCCGAGGATCGCAGCATTGAGAAATATGTTTTCCCGGCCCGTCATGTCGCCGACCAGGCCCGCCCCCACCTCGATGAGGGGAGATACCTTGCCGCTGACCTGAACACGCCCTGAAGTCGGGGAGGAGATGCGCGACAGCAGCTTGAGAAGGGTACTCTTGCCGGCGCCGTTGTGACCGACGACGCCCACGACTTCCCCTTGGCGGATCGAAAAACTGACGTCGTCCAGGGCCTTGAAGGGCGGCTGCGGCTCCCACTCGCGTCCCTGCAAACGCCGCAGCGTGCTGCCAAGGGAGCGCCGTAGGGTATGCAGTTGCCCCAGGTTGAACTCCTTGGTGACTCGGTCGACTTTGATGATGTCCATGGATCAAATGGAAATTTGCACCGCCGCTCCAGCAAGCGCGTGCTGAACGCATCCGCGACGGTTTGTTCGGCAAGAGTATCGCACTCAGCCAACCATCCCGACGAGTGTCCGATGGAGCGCTTCCATGCGGCCATCGACGAAGTAGTCGCTCTCCACCCGCTTCCGGGCTGCTTGTCCAAATTGTCGGCACAAGTCTGGCGAACGAGCCAACTGCTTGATGGCAGCGGCAACGGCGTCGCAATCCTTATACGGAACGACGATACCCGCAACGTCGCCAATGAAGCCTTCCATACCGCCCGTCTTTTCCATGGCAATCAGTGGCTTTGCCCAGGAGGCTGCCTCAAGGCCGATGAGCGGGAACGGATCTTCCCGGGAGGAAATGAAAAGCACGTCTATGGCAGCGAAAAACGGCGCGGGATCGGCCATGGCATCAAGCAGAGACATATTGGCGGCGGCCGCTCCCTTTGCCAGATCGACGCGGGACCAATAGCCGAAATCCTGGTCCCTGGTCCCGCCAAGCCAGGCGAAGCGGATAGTCGCCGGTTCGCTCTGGCATGCCAATCGTTCGGCAGTCCCGATGAAGATGTCCAGGCCCTTGCGCAAATCCTGCGTGCCACAGCCACCGACGACAAAGGCTTCCTGTGGAATGCCCAGCAGATCCCTCCCGGCTTTCCTCATGCCGTCGGCCTCTGCCAGATTCGGCAGGGAACTCACAAACCCGGGCGCCACGACAACATTGGCCGGGGATAACCCGAATCTTTCAACCATGACCTCACCCACGCGCTCCGAGACGACTCCATACACCGTCTCCGACTGGTTCAAACGGGCAGCCCGATGAAATCCAGGGTACCTGTCGATCCAGGACTCCAGCTCATGGACGTGGACGAAAGCCCTGCCCCGGAAACCATCGACTCCGGCGAGGAAAGCCCCGCTCACCAGCGTATTGGCGTAGACCACATCAGGCGCAATTGCCCCCAGCAGCCCCGGAATATCGTGGGCTGCAATCCGCTCCGTCTTCTCGGCTGCACCGCGGAAAATCCGGGAGATATCCGAACGGAGGCGACTCAGGCGTGAGGGAGGGGAGGCCAGAACCAAGGTCCGGCAGATACCCGCGAACTCCCCTTCGAGTTCCCCGCCGGCCAACAGCAACACCGTGGCTTCCACGTTCCTGTTGGCTACCAGCCATCGCACTGCCTTCAATAGGTAGAGTTGGGCGCCGGCACGATAGCCGTCATGGGAAATGAACAGGATCTTGAGCGGCCTGCCATCCTGCCCCCCGACGCCTGCCTCCCGTTTTGCGTTCGCCTCGCTCATGTGCCCCATGCCGCTCAATGCTTCCTCAACCAGATGCTGCCACCCGTATTTTTCAGGCAAAGCGGCATGTGATCGGCAAAATAATCCCTGTGGAAATGCTGCAGGAATGTATTCATGAGCACGATGGAAAACGAACTGTTGTATTGGAGAAAGGCCCGGAGAACATAACATTCGTTCCACGCCCTGCCTTCGTATATCCACTCCCTGGGGTATTCAAACGGGAAAAAGATGTCGTGAAAATGGACATATACTCCCTGCGACAACCGCGGCAATATCTCGAAAAGAATGTAATTGACGTCGCTCCCTATCTTGGCGACGTGGGTGGAATCGATAAAAAGTATGTCGTTCGCCTCGAGCCCGTCGAACTCTTCCAGAGGAACATCCTGCAGACGCGCTGGAATAATCCGGGCCCTCTCCCTGTCGCCCGGTTTCAGGAGTGAATGAAGCAAGTCTGGATAAGGCTCGACAAAGGTGGTTTCTATTGAGTTTCCGAAGTAGCGCTCGTTGGTGTCAAGCGTCACGCAAGAGGAAAAGCCCGAACCCACTTCGATAATGTGCCTGGGCTGACAACTCCTGATCATGCAATACAAGAAGACCGCATCCGAGTATGAATACGCCGGATTTTCGAAGTAATAGCGCCATCCGTCCTTTCTATCCGGGCCAAAAGGCATTTCCTGGTAAAAAGGTTCGAATGCTCGAAGGAGGGCCAGTTGTTCCGCTTCCCGCATATCGACACCGGCAATCTCCCGCCCCGCTGCCGCGAATAATCTCGCCTCCTCGCCCCTCACTGCGTCGATGGACGGAAGGGGAGAATAGAAATGCCCCGGAGGCGCAAAACTGATCGTACGTTTAATGGCCTCCAGTTCCACCAGCAATCTATCCCTCTCACCAACGATATCCCTGAGTCCCGGCAGTTCCTTGACCACCGATTTGAAAGCAGCAAGCATCTTGGCACTCCCTTTCCGCTGCTACCCGATCGACCGGCGGATGCCTGCTGCTGCACCTCCGAAGGCCGGTTCAAGGCAACCGCATGAGAAATACTTCGTGACTCCCTGGGTTCATTTTCCATTTTTTCGCCGGTAATCCTCGGCAATGGCGTCCGCGGAACACCGGCTGGTCTGCCTGGCCCTTGCCACCGCTTGCCGTATCCTTTCGGCCAGCGCCGCTCTTTGGGCAAGGGCGGAATCCACCCTGGCGCAAAGATCCGACAGCGAGAGGCCCTTGATATCCAGGAAATATTCGGTCAAACCAAGGAAGGTCATGATTCCGGCGGTCTTTGGCTCGTAGGCGATGGCCACCGTGGGCACGCCCTCGCTCAGAGCGAATATGTTGGCGTGCATGCGCACCCCCACAAATGCCGCGAAGTTGGCGTAAAGGCCCTTGAGGCTGAGGGGGTCCAGATTGTCGCGGATCACGGTAAAGCCACCGGCGGCATTTATCCGTTTGACCACCATGTCCGTGAATTCCAGGTCGTTCATGGCGTCCGCCAGCACCTGGGGAACAAAATAGACGTGCGCCCCGTGCTTTTCTATCAGGTGGTCGGCCAATCCGGCCATGGCCTGAGCATAGTTTTCCTTTTCCCGGCCGACATCCTCGGCGCCGGGGAAATCGTAGTGCCGAATCGAAATGCCTACGATCAGGCCCTCGGGCCGAAGGTAGCGTTCCCGCAATTCCTGCTTTTTTCCCGGTGGACAGTCGCGCAGCAGGAATGCCGCATCGGTGGTAACGATGGCTTTCGCGCGCGGCGCCAATTCCCGGACCAGTTGCGCCGACAGGGGCTCCCTGAGGATGACAAGATCGGCGCAACGCAGAAGACGCCCCGCCAGCCAGCGATGATGCTCACCCCGAAACGGCCCCACGGACCACGCGAAGCAATACAGAGGCTTTTTCAGCCACTTCGCCAGGAAGGCCGCCGCGACCTGGCGGTACCAGTGGGTATGCTCCGGATGCGGAGACAGGATATAGCCGCCGGGAACGAACACCACCGCATCAGCCTCACAAAACGCCTGCACGACCTCGCGCCTGCCGCCCGGATAGGCCCGGGAACACCCCTTTCCCAGCAGTGCGGCCGCCAGCCACGTGTAAGCAAGGAAGCCGTAGAGGCGGAGCACCTCACTCCGGTAGGTTCGTCCGCTCCGGTTGGCCAGAAGCCGGTTCGCCAGCGTTCCGCACCAGGCCGGCAGCCTCCACAGGACATTGATCTCCAGCCAGCGATGAAAACTGACGGCGCCATCCTTGTTTTCCAGGGTATCGCCGTAGAGCGGCCCCAGAACCCGACTGCGGTAGTACATCCGGTCCAGTTCCGGCGTATCGGTAAGAAGGGTGGTCTCGGCTCCGGGAAACACTCTGGCCATCTCGTCTTCCATGGCCATGACCAGGGCGGCGTCACCCTTGTTTTCCCAGGTATAGCCTCCCGGATACAGCAGCTTCATGCCAGCCGCTCCGCCACGGCCCCGCCCGCCGCAAGCCGGTGGCCCGGCATGTCGAACACCCAGTCGGCAGGAGTTTCCACGAACCCGACCTCGGGAATCTTGGTGATGTCTATGCGGCCAGCCTCGACCAGAATCTTCATGATGTTTTCGCCATACCAGAGCATGTGCCGGAAGCGATCCAGGAAGGCGAGCCGCAGGCTGTAGGAATAGGGACGCAGGGGCAGGTCGCGGATGGTGCATGTCAATCGATGGACGCCGGGCTCCAGGGTGGGCCGCACTCCCGGGAGGACATTGCTCACCGAAAGAACATGCACGAAATCGGAAGTGTGCAACCCGACGACGATTTCCGGAGACTCCAGGCGCCGGACGACCTCGAACTCCACTTCGATCCCGACCGCTTCGTGCATCCCGACCGCTTCGACAGGGCTGCCGCCCCCGTCCAGCAGGCGGACCTTGCATACCGCGATAACCCCAGCGCTTTCCTGCGGCACGATCAGGTCGCCGCCATCGGCCGTGTGCCTGGAAAAGGTACGCTCCTGCGCCTCCCGGAAAAACACGCCGCACACCTCCTGGGGCGTGCCGTCCCGGGATATCCGACCATGATCCAGCAATAGGGTGCGGGTACAGATCCGTTCCAGTTGCCGGACATTGTGGCCGACGATGATGACAGTTCTGCCTTCCCCGTGGATCAGGCGCTCCATTCGTTCGATGCATTTCTGCTGAAAGGCGATATCCCCGACGGCCAGAACCTCGTCGACAATGAGGATTTCCGCTCGAACCGCCGTAGCAATGGCGAAGCCCAGGCGCACTGCCATACCCGAGCTGTATTTCTTGACCGGCGTATCGACGAACGCCTCCAGTTCCGCAAAGGCAACGATCTCGTCGAACTTGCTGCGCACCTCTGCCCGGGACAACCCCAGTATGGCCGCGTTGAGGTAGATGTTTTCGCGGCCGGTCATATCCCCCACCAGGCCGGCGCCGACTTCTATCAGGGGCGCAACCTGCCCGCCGACACGAATCCGCCCCCGGGTCGGCGTCGATATGCGGGACAGCAGCTTGAGCAGGGTGCTTTTCCCAGCGCCGTTGTGGCCGATGATGCCGACCACCTCCCCCTGATCGATGGCAAAACTCACGTCGTCCAGGGCCTTGAAGGGCGCCTTGATATCCGGCGCCCCGCCACGAAGGCGTTTGGCCGCGTTGGCCAGCGACCGCTTCAGGCTGTGGAGCTGGCCAAGGTTGTACTCCTTGGTCACATGGTCGACTTCAATGATGGGCATGGGGGGCTAGACCACGTCGGCGAAGTAGGCTTCCGCCTGCTTGAAGAGCGTGTAGCTGATGGGCAGGCCGATGGCCACGAAGGCCAGCCCGGGGGCCATGGCCGACCAGCCGGGGGCGGTGCCGGTGAGGATGGTGCGCTGGAACCCGTCGATGACGCCGACCATGGGGTTGAGGGTGTAGAGGGTGTAGAGCGCATCGGACCAGGCGCCCGCCGCCTGGTCCTCAAGCAGTTTCTTCTGCACCAGGGCGAGGGGGTAGATGACGGGCGAGGCGTACATGACGACGGACAGGGCCAGGGGCACGACCTGGCCGATGTCGCGGACGTAGACGTTGATGGCTGCGCCGACCAGGGAGATGGTCAGGGACGAGAGGATACATACCAGCACCAGCAGCGGCACCCAGGCCAGGGTGGCCTGGAGGCCGTAGCCGTACCAGGCCATGAGGGCGGCGAGGATGAGGAAGCCGATGCACATTTCGACGAGCTTGGTGACGACGGCGACCAGGGGGAATATTTCGCGGGGGAAGTAGATCTTGCGCACCAGGTTGGCGTTGTTGACCACGCTGACGACGCCGTCGGCGACCGATTCCTGGAAGAAGTTCCAGGGAATCAGGGCGCAATAGACCAGCAGGGGGTAGGGAACTCCGCCGCTGTCGATGCCGACGAAGCTGCGCACCAGCATGAACACCAGCACCAGCACGATGGGCTTGAGGATGGCCCAGACCACGCCCAGGTAGGATTGCTTGTAGCGGAGCGCGATGGTCTTCCAGGTGAGCACCGCCAGCAGCTCGCGGTATTTCCAGAGGTTGTCGAATATCGGAACCATGGTTGGGCCAGTCCGTCGTCATCAATGTTGGCCGGAGGGCGCCTGCCTGCGGCCGGGTTTCCCGATGGCTTGCGGTGAGCGTGCATCCAGCCTGCCGCCGGCCCCGGAAGCCCACCGGGCGGGCGTCCCGGTCATATCAGACCTGCGGACCCGCTCTGCAAGGCACCCGAAGCGAACCGTAAGGATATAGAATATTTGCATTGTAAGTAATCCCTGACCCTGGCAGGCGCCTCAGGCTTGCCGGGCCGCTACCGGATGGCTGCCCTTCGTACCGATGATCAACCGACGCTTGCTGGTGGTTTCGCCTACGCCTTTTGCCCCTTCGGATGCCGGCAACCGCATCCGCATCGGCAATCTGGTGGCGGCGCTCGCCCGCAGCGGGGTGGATGTCCATTTTCTCCACGTCGCCCGGGAACCGGGGGACGCAGCCGCCATGGCGGCCGCCTTGGGGACCGGCCGCTTCCGTAGCCTGCCCTACGCGCGGCCGCCCCGGCAGGAGTCGGGCGCCGCCCGCCTGGCCCGGCGCGTGCGCCAGGTGTTCGACCGGGACGCCCGCCACCAGTGGGGCCTCGACGACTGGTACGACCCGGCGATCACCGGCGCCGTGCTGGATTGGCACCGGGAAGCCGGTTTTGATGCGGTAATGGTGGAGTACGTATTCTTTTCCGCCCTCTTCGAGCATCTGCCGCCGGGGGTGCTGCGCATCCTGGACACCCACGACCGCTTCGCCCTGCGCCATCGCCTGTACCTGGCCCAGGGCATGGCCCCCCGCTTCTTTTCCACCAGCGTGGCCGAGGAGGCACGGGGCTTTTCCCGGGCTGACGTGGTCGTCGCCATCCAGCCCAGCGAGCGGGAGGCCTTCGCCCAGGTCACGGCGCGGCCGGTGATCACCGTCGGCCATCTGGTGCGGGTGGAGGACTGCTTCGGCCAGGCACCGGGGGATCGCCCCCGCTTCCTGGTGGTGGGTTCGGAAAACGAGATCAACGTCGATGGCCTCCGGCGCTTCCTGGCCGAAGACTGGCCCCTGGTCAGAAAGGCGCTGCCCGCCGCGCTGCTGCTGGTGGCGGGGGGGCTGAGCAAGCATGTGGCAGCCCGGGATGACGTCCTTCCCCTGGGCTTCGTCGAGGATATCGCCGCGGCCTACCGGCAGGCCCATGCCGTGGTCAATCCGGTGCGCAGCGGCACCGGGCTCAACATCAAGTCCATCGAGGCGCTGGGCTTCGCCATGCCCCTCATCGCCTCGCCGGCAGGGAGCCGAGGCCTGGAAGACGCCGCCGGCAGCGCCTTTGCCCTGGCCGAAACCCCCGCGGCCCTCGCCCGGGCTGCAACCCGCATCTGGGCGGAGCCGGCCTACGCCGGCGAACTTTCCGCCAGCGCCCGGCGCTACGCCGAGGCCTGGAACGCCGCCGCCCTGGGCGAACTGCAGCGGCTGCTCGCCGGCCCCGCCCCGCGGCCGGTGGAACGGGTGGCCTGACCATGCGCATCCTGGTCATCACCGACAACCGCTTCTGGCGCGGCGAGCTGGGCTCCCAGCGGCGCATCCATTCCCTGTGCGAGCACTTCGCCCGCAGCGGCCACGAGGTGCGGGTGCTCTTCCAGGGCTACATATATCCGTTGGAGAAGGCCCAGTTGACTGAAGTGGCGGGCTTTTGCCGGGTCGACACCCTGGGCGACGTCACCGACGGTACGGCGGCACCGCCCCGCGCCCGGGTGCGGGCGCGGCGCCTGGTCAAGCAGGTGCTGTTCGAGGGCAGGCGGTGGCTCCAGCCCCGCCATGCCGGCCTGCAGCCGATCCGCAACTTCCGGCTGCAGCAGCAGGAGCCGAAGCTGGCGGATTTCGCCGATCCGCTGCTCCTCGAACGCTTCCGCACCGCCTGCCGCGAGTTCCGGCCCCAGGCGATCCTGGTGGAATATGCCCGTCTGGCCTTCCTGCTCAAGGCCGGCCGCGATGCCATTCCCGCCGGCTGCATCACCCTGGTGGATACCCACGACCTGCAGCACGAGCGACAAAGCCGCTTCCACCAGCGCGGCGAACCCCACGACATCGACATCACCCCCGCCGAGGAGGCCCGGGCGCTGGCCCCGGCCGAGGTGATCGTCGCCATCCAGCCGGCGGACGCGCACAAGCTGCGCCAGCTCGTCCCCGGCAAGACGGTGGTGGTGGCGGGTTTTCCCAACTCGCTGCGCCGCCATCCGGAGCGCAACGCCGACACCTTGCGCATCGGCTTTATCGGCTCGTCGATGACGCCCAACGTCCAGGCCGCCACCTTGCTCACCGAGCGCCTGTTCCCCGCCCTGAGGGCGCAGCGAGGGGCCGCCGTCGAGCTTCACCTGTACGGCACCGTCTGCGAAAGCCTGGCACCGTCGGCGGCCGGGTCCGGCATCTTTTTGCACGGGTTCGTGGACGATCTCACGGCCACCTACGGGGAACTGGATATCATTGCCAATCCGGTGGAATTCGGCGGAGGGCTGAAGATCAAGAACGTCGAAGCGCTGTGCCACGGACGCCCCCTGGTGACGACGACGATCGGCGCGGAGGGGATGGAGGACGGCGCCGGCCGCGCCTTCCTGCTTGCCGACGGCGAGCCCGCCTTCGCCGCCGCCCTTGCCGCGCTGGTTGCCGATCCGGCCCGCCGCCGCGCCCTGGGCGAGGCTGCCCTGGGCTACGCCGAGGCGCATTTCAGCGAGGCCGCCGCCTACCGGGAACTGGACGCCATCCTCGCCAACGGCCGGCGCCCCCAGGCCGCCGGCCAGCCGGAGCCCCTGCCCCACGCCGTTTCCGGCGACACTATCGATTGACCGACGAAGGGAACCGTAACAAATGTCTCGACCCATCCGCTCCGTTTCCGCCACCGGCCGCTCCCTGGCGCTGGGCCTCGGGCTGCTGGCGGCCTTCGCCAGCGCTCCTGCCGCCGCCGATTCGGTGGACGAGCTTTTCTGTTATCCGCTCCCCCACAACTATGGCCCCTTCGACTACCGCAGCGCGACGAGGGAGCAGAAGATCACCGTCGAGGGCGCCCACTTCTTCGCCAGCGTCGAGAACCTGCGCCGTGGCGTGCCCCACCCCACCAAGGGCTACATCATGATCCCCGGGGCGGAGCTGGATTACACCCTGCGCGCCTTCCCCAACCACCCCCGCGCCCTCATGGCCCTCTCCCGCCTCGCCATCCGCGACAAGACGGACCGCCCCGCCGGTGTGAAGTCGCCCGTCCCCTGCTACTTCAAGGAAGCCATCACCTTCCGCCCCAAGGACCCCATGGTGCGCGTCATCTACGGCATCCACCTGGCCAAGACGGGCAAGAACAAGGAAGCCATCGAGCAGTTCGACCAGGCCAAGGAGCTGGGCGAGGACAATGCCAACCTCTACTACAACCTCGGGCTGGCCTACTTCGAGATCAAGAACTACCCGGAAGCCCTGGCGGCGGCCCACAAGGCCTATGCGCTGAGGTTCCCCCTCCCCGGCCTGAAGAACAAGCTGGTGCAGGCGGGGGCCTGGAAGGAGCCCCTGCCGGCCGAGGAAATTCCCGAAACCCCCAAGGTGACGGCCGAGAACGCTTCCGCCGCCAGCGAAGCCGGCGAACCCGCAGCCCCCGCCGGCCGATGACGGCACCCGTTTCGCCGCCCTCCGGGCGGGTGGGGGAGATCGACGCGCTGCGCGGCATCGCGGCGGTGCTGGTGATGCTCTTCCACTACACCACCCGCTACGACGATCTCTACGGCCACACCTCCGCTCCCATTTTCTCGGTTCCCTGGGGCCACCTCGGCGTCAATCTCTTCTTCATGATCAGCGGCTACGTCATCTACATGACCCTGGAACGCACCCGCACCGTGGCCGATTCGTCGTTTCGCGCTTCTCCCGCCTCTACCCGGCCTTCTGGGCCGCCGTCCCGCTCACCTTCGCCGTCGTTTCCCTCCTGGGCCTGCCGGGCAAGGAGGTCGCCCCCCAGCAGGCAGCGCTGAATTTCCTGATGTTCCACGGCCTCTTCGGCGTCCCCCACGTGGACGGCGTGTACTGGACCCTGGAAGTGGAACTGCTGTTCTACGCCTGGACGCTCCTGGCCTTCCGCCTGGGCTGGCTGCACCGCATCCACGAGGCCCTGGCCCTTTTCCTCGCCGTCCGCTTCGCCTATTTCGTCCTGGCCCGCTGGTTCAACATCGAACTCTCCTGGACCCTGGGCTACCTGATGATCATCAAGTACATCCCCTGGTTCGCCTGCGGCATCATGGTCTATCGGCTCACCTCCCACCACGCCGCACCGGGCCGGGATTTCGCCATCCTGGGCCTGGCCATCCTCTGCCTGGGCGTGGTGGATTCCCCGGAAATGGCCGCCCTGGCGGGCGCCCTGGCGCTCCTCCTGCACGACCGCCTGGCGCCGCGCCTGAACACCGTGATCAACCTGACCGGCACGGTGATCCACACCAACCTCGGCCGCGCCCTGCTGCCCGAAGCCGCGCTGGCCCACGTGCAGGCCACGATGGCCGGGCCCAACAACCTCGAATACGACCTGGCCAGCGGCGGCCGGGGCGACCGCGACAGCATCGTCGAGGGTCTGTTGTGCCAGCTGACTGGCGCCGAGGCCGCCACCGTGGTCAACAACAACGCCGCGGCGGTGTTCCTCCTGCTCAATACGCTGGCATTGCGCAAGGAAGTGCTGGTCTCCCGGGGCGAGCTGATCGAGATCGGCGGCGCGTTCCGCATTCCCGACATCATGGCCCGGGCCGGCGCCCGGCTGCGGGAAGTGGGGACCGCCAACCGGACGCACTTGCGGGATTTCGAGAGCGCCATCGGTCCGCGCACCGCCCTGATGATGAAGGTCCACGCCAGCAACTACGCCATCACCGGCTTCACCGCCAGCGTGCCCGAGAACGAGCTGGCGCGACTGGCGCACGAGCGCGGCTTGCCGTTCGTGGTGGATTTGGGCAGTGGCGCTCTGGTCGCTCAGGAATGCCACGGTCTGCCCCACGAGCCCACGCCCCGGGAAACGCTGGCCAGCGGCGCCGATCTGGTCACCTTCAGCGGCGACAAGCTGCTGGGCGG
>JRYJ01003307.1_pt1 | contig 51007 bp, 48 predicted proteins | sample 235371 | NCBI WGS metagenome assembly JRYJ01 (sample SAMN03074219, study PRJNA261477) | activated sludge metagenome | biome: Wastewater Treatment Plant; feature: Wastewater; material: Activated sludge; isolation source: activated biomass of a wastewater treatment plant treating hydrocarbon... ... | reverse complement strand
CTGGGCGCCTCCTGCGACTGGGAACGGGAACGGTTCACGATGGACGAGGGACTGTCGGAAGCCGTCCGCGAAGTGTTCGTGCGTCTGCACCAGGATGGGCTCATGTATCGCGGGGAGCGCTTGATCAACTGGTGTCCGCGCTGTCTGACGGCCTTGTCCGATATCGAAGTCGAGCACGAGGAAATCACCGGCAAGCTCTATACGATCCGCTATCCGCTGGCCGACGATCCCACCCAACACCTTCTGGTCGCCACCACGAGACCCGAAACCATGCTCGGCGACACAGCCGTGGCGGTGCACCCGGAGGACGATCGCTACCGGCGCCTCATCGGTCAGCGGGTCCGGCTACCCCTGACGNNCGGCGATCCCGCTCTCGTGGACCGGGAGTTCGGAACCGGCGCAGTGAAGATTACTCCCGCGCACGACTTTAGCGACTTCGAGGCAGGAATACGCCATCAGCTCAATCGGATACGGATGCTCGACATCCACGCGAACCTTGTACCTCGGCAACAACTTGAGATCGCTACGCAAGCAGAACCGCCAGTAGCTGACGTATTGGCGGGTCTTACCGTACCGAAAGCCAGACCCAAGATCGAGCAGTTACTCACTGAACGGGGCCTGCTGGAAAAAGTCGAGAATCATAAGATGGCGCTCGGCAAGTGTTACCGCTGCAAGACCGTGGTGGAGCCTCTCCTGTCTGACCAGTGGTTTGTGAAGATCAAACCGCTGGCCCAACCTGCGGTTCAGGTCGTGGAGGAAGGGCGGGTCCGGATCATTCCCGAATCCTGGAAGAACAACTACCTCGGCTGGATGCGGGACATCAAGGACTGGTGCGTCTCCCGCCAGATCTGGTGGGGACACCAGATCCCCGCTTGGTATTGTGAAACCTGCTACGGCACCCCGTTCCTGCGGCGCGCCTCTGACGGTGCCGCGCTGATTCCCTCCGACGCGCAGGCGATTGTCGCCAAAACAGAGCCGACCGCCTGTCCCATAGGGCACAGTGGCCGCCTCGTCCAGGATCCCGACGTGCTGGATACATGGTTCTCGTCGGCATTGTGGCCCTTCTCGACGCTGGGCTGGCCGAAGCAGACGCCCGACCTCAAGACGTTCTACCCGACGTCCACCCTCGTGACAGGCCTCGACATTCTGTTTTTCTGGGTCGCCCGGATGATCNNTTCCGCGACGTGTACATCCACGCGCTCGTCCGCGATGCGGAAGGGCAGAAGATGAGCAAGTCGAAAGGCAACGTGATCGACCCGCTGCATGTGATGGATCAATACGGCACCGACGCCCTGCGGTTCACCCTGGCGTCCATGTCGTCGCCCGGCCGGGACGTGAAGCTGGCGGAGGAACGCATCGAAGGGTATCGCAACTTCGCCAACAAGATCTGGAATGCCGCGCGATTCATCCTGATGAACCTGGAGGGCGAGCGCAGCCAGCCGCCTCCCGCGCAGCGCTCCTTCCCCAACCGCTGGATTCTTTCCCGGCTCAATGCCACGATTCGAACCGTCACGCAGGAGCTCGAGCAATACCGGTTCGATCGCGCCGCGAGCGCGCTCTACCAGTTCATCTGGCACGAGTACTGCGATTGGTACCTCGAGCTCATCAAGCCGGCCTTGCAGGCCTCTGAGGAACAGACCGCGCGGGAAGTCCGCGGCACGCTGGTCGAAACCTTTGAAACGATCCAGCGCCTGTTGCATCCGTTCATGCCCTTCATCACTGAGGAGATCTGGCAGACGCTCCCGCACGAAGGGACCAGCATCGTCGGGAAACCCTACCCGGCCGCGAAGCCCGAATGGGATGCCAAAGAAGCCGACGGTCTCTTCGAGTGGCTCGACCGCGCCGTGACGACGATGCGGATGGGGCGATCCCTGCTCAACTACCCGCCTGGGAAAACGCTCATCTTCTACCTGACCGGCACCGGTATTTCCGATCAGACCATGCTCAAGCACCTCCAGCCCCACATCACCCACCTTGCGCGCGGGACCGTCCAGATCGAACCGGCCGAACAGTGGCCGGTCCTTCGGACGTTGCGCTTGGTGACGGAAGGTCTCTCGGTCGGTGTGGCGGTCGAAGGCGACGTGGAGTTGCACAAGGTCATCGAACGGATCAAGAAGCAGGTCGAGGACGGCCGCAAGGAATCGGATCGCCTGGCTGCCAAGCTCGGAAGCCAGGATTTTGTCGCCAAAGCCCCGCCGGAAGTGGTGGCCGAGCATCGCCAGCGGCTGGCCTTACTGTCGAGAGATCAGGAGCTGCTGCTCAGCAGCGATGCCCAGCTTCGGCAGATGCTTGCCGAGCGCAGTCCATGACGCGGCTCCCACGCGCCCATCTTCGTGAGGTCATCGGCCGGGCGCTCGCCGAAGACCTTCCCCACGGTGACGTTACCACCAGCGCCCTGTTCCCCGTGGCGGTACCGGCACGGGCGACCATCATCGCACACCAGACCATGACGATCGCCGGCCTTGCCGTTGCACGCCAGGTCTTCCGTGCCGTCGATCCGTCGCTTCGCATCTCACTGCCCCTTAAGGATGGCGCGCCCGTCAAGGCCGGAACCGTCGTCCTATCGATACAGGGTGACGCGCGATCGCTCCTGATGGCCGAACGCGTCGCGGTCAACTTCCTTCAACGGCTTTCCGGCATCGCGACGCTCACCGCGCAATTCTGCGCCGCGGTTCGCGGCTTTCCCACCAAGATTCTGGATACCCGCAAGACCACGCCAGGTCTGCGACTCCTGGAAAAGTGGGCCGTCGCGCTGGGAGGCGGTCAGAACCATCGTTTCTCGCTCAGTGATGCCATCTTGATCAAAGATAATCACCTTGCCGTATTGCGCGCCGACGGAGCGAATGTCACTGAGGCCTGTCTGCGAGCCAGGCGGCGTGCACCTGGCAGGCTTCGTGTTGAAGTCGAGGCAAAGTCCCTGCAAGAAGTGAGAGAGGCACTGGCGGGAGGAGCGGACGTTATCCTCTTGGACAATATGACGCCGGCCCTGGTTCGTCGGGCCGTGACACTCGTCAGGAGGCAGGCGCTGGTAGAGGTGTCTGGCGGGATCACGCTCCGCACCGTCAGACAAATGGCCCGCGCGGGCGCCGACTTCGTTTCAGTGGGTGCGCTCACCCACTCGGCTCCCGCCGCGAACCTCAGCATGGATCTGTGCCCACTCCGAACCGCTCCGCCTCGACCACGCTAAGGTGTCCCGTGTCCTCGGCCGAGCCGCTGGATCTCAATCGTCTTCGGGCCCTACTCACTACACAGCGAGTAGGCCGCGTCTTGGAATATGTCCTCGCGACCGAATCGACCAACGCCGATGCCTTGCGGCATGTGCAGCAGTTGCGTGATCGGCCCGTTCCACACGGGATGGTCTTTCTGGCTGAGACCCAGCGTGCCGGCCGCGGACGCCGGGGGCGAAGCTGGTACTCGCCTCCTGCCGGCAACATCTACTGTTCTGTGATCATCGCCCCCGGCACACAACACGATCTCAGCGCCCAGGCAATGCCATGGACCCCACTCGCGTCGGCGGTCGCCGCAGCCGACAGTTTGTCCCCTTATCCAGTGCCCGTCGCGTTGAAGTGGCCGAACGATGTATTGCTCGGCGGGAAGAAACTCGGCGGCATTCTCTGCGAGCAAACTACGACGGCGGACAAAGTCACGGCCGTCATCGTCGGCATCGGCCTGAACATCAACGGTGACTTGCAGGCCATGCCGCCGGATCTGAGAGCAACAGCCACCTCGCTTGCTGCGGAGCTTGGAAGCCAGACCGACCGTGCCGCGCTTCTCGCAGACTTGTTCGCCGCACTTGAACAACGGCTCGATCGACTCTGGCAGGAGGGGCCGGCCTCGATCGCAGCCGACTTTACCCGACGCTGTGCCACCTTGGGGAAACAGGTCAAGGTGAGCCTTGGTGCGGAAGGATCGGTCGAAGGGTTGGCGGAATCGATCGGAGATGGTGGTTGCTTACGACTCCGAGTGACTTCAAAGGCATCTGGACTCTATTCTCAACGGATACTTGAAGTCAGAAGCGGTGATGTGGTCCATCTACGGTAGGGACTTCTCACCGCGTGCCGTCTGGTGAAAACCCGGCATGGATGCGCTACACTTACGATCACCATGTTGCTCGCCATCGACATCGGAAACACCAACGTGGTCTGGGGCCTCTTCGAAGGCTCGACGCTCAAAGGCCATTGGCGCCTTGCGACCGACACTCGCCGCACCGACCATGAGTACGGCATGCTGTTCGTGAGTCTGCTGCAGACCGAAGGGCTGGCCCCGACCCAGATCACCGGTTGCATTCTGTCGAGCGTCGTCCCCGCCCTGACCTCCACCTTCGATTCGATGGTGCAGATCTACTTCCATCACGCCCCGCTCACGGTGACGACCGACATCGACTCAGGTCTGACCTTGCGCTACGCCAATCCGAAAGAGATCGGCAGCGATCGCATCGTGAATGCGGCCGCCGCTTATGCCCGTTACCGCTCCGACCTGATCATCGTTGACTTCGGCACCGCCACAACATTTTGCGCGGTTACCAAATCCGCCGAGTACCTCGGCGGCGTGATTGCTCCCGGCCTTGGCATCTCGGCCGACGCGCTCTTCTCTCGAACCGCCAAATTGCCGCGCGTCGAGATCATTCGTCCCAAAACGGTCATCGGTACCGATACGATCGGCGGCATCCAAAGCGGATTGCTTTTCGGCTATGTCGGGTTGGTCGACGGGATCATCGCCCGGATGACACGAGAACTCGGGCATCCCTCCCGCATCATCGCCACCGGCGGTTTGGCCCCGGTGATCGCTAAAGAAACCGAATCAATCCAGGAGGTTCGTCCTTTCCTAACGCTCGAAGGCCTCGAGTTCCTCTATCGCCGAAACACGCTTGCATAGATCCTTGATGCCACCCTCACGCACGCGTGGCTCGCCGGCGAAAAAATCTCGAATTCTTCTGAATCCCCGTTGACTTCCAGGACCCGGTGGCTATCTCCACCTGCGAATAGGTGCCGCCCGTGGCAGAAGACAACAAGAACGTCAACAGTATCGACAACTTAGACGAGCCCCCCTCTTCCTCTCCGGATGTGTCCGCGGGTTCAGCCTGCGGCACGGATGAATTGCAGCAGGCCTTGGAGGCCAAGACCGAGGAGTGCAAAGGGCTCAACGAGAAGTATCTCAGGCTGGCGGCCGAATTCGACAACTACAAGCGATTGGCGCAGCGGGACCAGCGGGAACAGATCAAGTTCGGTAACGAGCAGATCCTGAAGGAATTGTTACCGGTGGTGGACAATCTCGAACGGGCGATCAAGTCATCCAAAGGAAACGGCTCGGCGGACGCCCTGATCCAGGGTGTCGAGTTGACGCTCAAACAACTGGTTGGCGCCTTGAGCAAGTTCGGCGTGAAAGCCGTGGAGAGCGTCGGGTTGGCGTTCGACCCGGCCACCCAACAGGCGGTGGCCCAGGTCGCCTCGGAAACCGTTCCTGAGAATCATGTGGTTGAGGAATACCAGAAGGGGTATCTCCTTCACGACCGTATCCTCCGGGCGGCCATGGTCAGCGTGTCCACAGGAGCCACGAAGGAGTGACATCGGGCTACGTCCGCGACAAACAGCATCACGACCAGACCTCTTTCATGAACTGATTTCTGACGAAGGAGCGAACCCATGGGTAAAGTCATAGGAATCGACCTCGGCACCACCAACTCCTGTGTCGCCATCATGAGCGGTGGGGACCCGGTCGTCATTGCCAACGCTGAAGGCAGTCGCACCACCCCGTCGGTGGTCGCGATCACGGACAAGGGCGAGCGTCTGGTCGGCCAGATCGCAAAGCGGCAGGCGATCACCAATCCTGAAAACACGATCTTCTCCGTAAAGCGGCTTATGGGGCGGAAATTCCGGAGCCGCGAAGTGCAGGAGGCGATGAAGCGCCTCCCTTACAAGGTCGTCGAAGCCGACAACGGCGACGCCCACGTCGAACTCCGCGGCAAGCGTTACAGCCCGCCGGAAATCTCGGCCATGATCCTGCAGAAGATGAAGCAGACCGCCGAGGACTACCTCGGCGAGAAGGTGACCGAGGCCGTCATCACCGTGCCGGCCTACTTCAACGACAGCCAGCGCCAGGCCACCAAGGACGCCGGCCAGATCGCCGGCCTGGACGTCCTGCGCATCATCAACGAGCCGACCGCGGCGGCGCTGGCCTACGGCCTCGACAAGAAGAAGGACGAACGCATCGTGGTCTACGACCTGGGCGGCGGCACCTTCGACGTGTCGGTCCTGGAAATCGGTGAGGGCGTGTTTGAGGTGAAGTCCACCAACGGCGACACCTACCTGGGCGGTGACGATTTCGACCTACGCGTGATGGACTGGCTGGTCGACGAGTTCAAGAAGGACCAAGGCATCGATCTGCGCAAAGACCGGATGGCCCTGCAACGGTTGAAGGAAGCAGCGGAGCGGGCCAAGATCGAGCTTTCTTCCTCACAAGAGACGGAAATCAATCTGCCGTTCATCACGGCGGACGCGAGCGGACCCAAGCATCTGGTGACCAAGTTGTCCCGCGCGAAGCTCGAGCAGTTGGTGGACGATCTGATTCAGCGCACGATCGAACCCTGCCGGAAAGCGCTGGCCGATGCCGGGGTGAGCGCCAAGGACGTGCACGAAGTGGTGCTCGTCGGAGGCATGACCCGGATGCCGAAAGTCATCCAGATCGTCAAGGATTTCTTCGGGAAAGAGCCGCATCGGGGCGTCAACCCCGACGAGGTCGTGGCGGTGGGCGCGGGTATCCAAGGCGGCGTCCTCAAGGGTGAGGTCAAGGATGTGCTCCTGTTGGATGTCACGCCCCTGTCGTTGGGTATCGAGACCCTGGGCGGCGTGTTCACCAAGTTGATCGAGCGAAACACGACCATTCCCACGAAGAAGAGCCAGATTTTCTCGACTGCGGCCGACAATCAGACCGCGGTGACCATCCGGGTCTTCCAGGGTGAACGGGAAATGGCCAACGACAACAAGCTGCTCGGACAATTTGACCTCGTGGGCATTCCACCCGCTCCGCGTGGCATGCCGCAGATCGAGGTGACATTCGACATCGACGCGAACGGCATCGTCCATGTTTCGGCGAAGGATTTGGCGACACAAAAGGAGCAGTCGATCAAGATCACCGCCTCCAGCGGTTTGAGCAAGGACGAGGTGGAAAAACTCGTCAAGGAAGCCCAATCGCATACGGAAGACGACAAGAAACGGCGCCGGGTGGCCGAGGCCCGCAACCAGGCCGACTCCCTGATCTACAGCACGGAAAAGAATCTGAAGGAACACGGCGACAAAATCGGCGAGGACGACAAAACGCGCATCACCGAAGCCATCACCGCCCTACGCAAGGCGATGGAAGGCAACGAAGCCGAGCCGATCGAATCGGCGACGCAAAGCCTGACCACCGCGTCCCACAAGCTGGCGGAAGAGATGTACAAGAAAGCATCGGCCGCGGCCGGAGCCGGGGCGGGGGCCTCGACCGGAGACGGCGGAGGTCAGCAGGCCAAGTCCGACGAAAAGGTCGTGGACGCTGAGTTTGAAGAAGTAGACAAAGACAAGAAGTAAGCTACAATGCAGCCATGCACGACCGAGTTTCACCGTGCGGTGGAACTCGGTCGTTTCGTGCTGCCGGGTGACGTTTCCGACATCCCACACCCTAGGCGATGAGTTCTGTGGCCAAACGCGACTATTACGAAACCCTCGGTGTCGACCGGAATGCCTCCGACGAAGAGTTGAAGAAGGCGTTCCGCAAGCTCGCCCGTCAATACCATCCCGACCTGCACACCTCTGCCGATCAGAAGAAGAAGGCCGAAGAGAAATTCAAGGAAATCAACGAGGCCTATGAAATCCTGAGCGACCAGGATAAGCGGCGCCGGTACGATACCTTCGGTCATGCCGGCGGTCCGCAAGGGGCCGAGGGGTTCGATTTCGGCCAGGGCGGGTTCGGCGACATCTTCAACGATATCTTCGAGGACTTCTTCGGAACACCCCGGGGGCGTGCGCGGGCTGAGCGTGGGAATGACCTTCAATACAACCTCGAAATCACCTTCGAAGAATCGGTCTTCGGGAAAGAAGCCAAGCTCAAGATTCCCCGGTGGGAGACCTGCGCGGACTGCAAGGGGACCGGAGCACGCTCGGCGACCGCCGTCAAAATGTGTCCCGCGTGCAAAGGCCAGGGGCAGCTCCGCTTCCAGCAGGGATTCTTCAGTGTAAGCCGGCCCTGCGGACAATGTGAGGGCTCCGGGCAAGTGATCACCGAACCCTGTGACGCCTGCGGCGGGCGCCAGCGCGTTCGCAAGGAGCGCATGCTGTCGGTCCAGATTCCCCCGGGCATCGAATCCGGCATGCGACTGCGGCTGTCCAACGAGGGCGAACACGGCGTCCAAGGGGGGCCGCCCGGCGACCTCTACGTGGCCATTACCGTGAAACCGCATCCCCTCTTCAGGCGCGAAGGGCATGATATCGTCTGCGACTTACCGGTGAACATCGTCACGGCCACGCTCGGCGGGCGTGTGGAGGTGCCGACCCTGAAAGGCAAGACCTTCATCAAAGTTCCCGCCGGCACGCAGCCGGATAAGACCCTACGCCTCAAAGGACTCGGTTTCCCAAGCCTCAAGGGGGGCCCTACGGGCGATCAAATCTTTACCGTGAAGGTGGAGATCCCCACCAAGCTGAGTCCCAAACAAAAGGAACTGCTCGAAGCATTCGCCAAGGAAAGCGGCTATTCGCAGGAAAGCGACGGGGACGGCTTCTTTGACAAGATGAAGACGTTTTTCGAATAGTGTGAGGTTTCTTCCGGTCGGAGTGTTCCCCACCCATGCCGGCCTTTTTCATCCGCTCGGAACAGATCCACCACGACCGAATCACGCTGAGCGGTGAGCTCGCCCACCACCTGAAGGCCAGTCTCCGTGTCCAAGTCGGCGAGGAGGTGCTGCTGACGGACGAACGCCGGTGGCGCTATCGGACCGTGGCCGAATGCACGGATCCGGCTCTCACGCTGCACGTGATCGACCACCGGGAAGGTCCGGCCGAGCATGCCCCGCCCCTGCTGTTGGCTCAGGCGATCCTCAAGGGCGACCACATGGACTGGGTCATCCAAAAGGCGAGCGAACTGGGCGTCCATTCCATTCAACCGCTGATCGCCCTGCACGGCGTCGTGCGGCCACAGCCCGAGCGGATCGCCGGCCAGCTCACCCGATGGCGACGCATCGCCACCGAAGCCGCGCAGCAGTCCGAGCAATGGCACTCTCCTCGGATACTGGAGCCGGTCGAGTCCAAGACCTTCTTCTCCACCACCATCCCCTCCCGCACGCTGATTCTGCTTGAACGACGATCGGGAATGGGGCTGTTGACCGTGCCGCTCCCATCCGGAATCGAAGAAACCGTTACCCTGATGGTGGGACCGGAGGGCGGTTGGTCCGAAGGTGAAGTGGAGCAAGCGGTTCAGCGGCGGCTTCAGCCCGTGACACTGGGGGCACAGGTTCTACGCGCAGAGACGGCGGCCGTCGCCGCGATCAGCATCCTGCAGTGTCGATGGGGGCGTTTGGGCTGAGGACGCGGAAGAACATCAGTTGTTTGCTCGAATTGCGACGATGGTGCCGCCTTCACCGGCCGCCCAGCCGGTGCCGGCCGTCGGAAAGCTCAAGGCCAGCAAGGAACGTTTGACCGGGTTCTCCGCTTCGACCCAGTTGAAGCCGGCATCGGTCGTTCTGAGGATCTGCCCCCGTTCCCCGACGATCCAGCCCTGTTGAGGGCTCGTGAATCGGACGCGAATCAAGTCCGTGAGTTTGCTGCAGGTCCGCCCGCACGGGAGCGTCCGGTCGATCCAGTGGGCGCCGCCGTCGGTGGTTTGAAACAAGGCGCCGGCGTTGCCGACGGCCCATCCGTTCAGCTCATCGACAAAGGTCACGTCGAAAAACGTCGCTGCGCTCCGACTCTCCTGCACTTGCCAGGTCTGTCCGCCGTCGTTCGTCGCGAGGATCGCCCCCAGCGCCCCGACGATGGCGCCATGCCGTTCGCTGGAAAACATGACCGCGTGCAAAGTCGCATTGGTTCCGCTGGCCTGGTCCGTCCAACTGGCACCGGCGTCAGTCGTCTGAAGGATGGTGCCGTTCCCGCCGACGACCCATCCCTTTTGCGGCGACACGAACGCGATCCCATACAACGGCGCCTGGGTGGGAATCGGTTGAGCCGTCCAGGTCTCGCCGCCGTCGCTGCTTTTCCGGACCGTGCCGTTGGCACCGACCACCCAGCCGTGGCGCGCATCGAGGAAGTGGACGGCGGTGAGCAGCGCCGTCGTTCCGCTGGAGCCCTTCTTCCATTTACGGCCGCCGTCGGTCGTCTTCAGGATAGTGCCGCCCGACCCGACGGCCCAGCCGAGTTGCGGATTCAGGAAGAACATGCCCAGGAAAGTCGCCTCGGAGCCGCTTTTCTGTACTGCCACGGTCGGACGGGGACCGGCCCCGATGACGTTGGGAACCATCCACCCGAGCACTGCCAGGAGACAGAAGACCGCGCCTGTGCGGCGAAATGAGATCGACTGCATGCCGGTTCACTGATTCGTGCTGGAGTCCGGTCGGTTGTTCTGCCAGTACCCTTGATCGGGAAGCCCCTTGGGCTCGATGGTGAAGGGACCGGCTTCCAAGGTGACCCACTGTTTTGGAGTGCAGCAGGTGCCGTCCGGCCGCAAGTCCCAGGAACCGCGTCGTACGATCAACGGACCCGTCGTCGCATCCGCGATGTACTCACCGGGTTTGCCGATCCCGAAGATGTGACGGCGCGGGACGCGGACTTTGATTTCATTGTCGGTCCAACTGAGTACCACGGCCGCGACGCCGTTGAACAACACTTCCGTCCGTGACACGTTTTCCTCCAGCTCGGGACTCGTCCTGGAATAGATGTTGTCGGTCATGCCGACCTTACTGGCTTCCGCCGTCTTGAGGAACGTCCCGAACCCGGAACCTGTAATGGTCACGACCTCATCAAGACCGGCCGACTTCGGACTATACGACGCAATCTGAGGTTGGATCACGGTGAACGTCCCGGCCTCGGTCTCTACAATGCCCTGTTCGGCGCAGCACGACCCGTCCGGCTTCGGCTTGTTCCCGCCCCGCTTGACGATCACGGGACCGCTTTTCACACTGTAGGGAACCCAGACATCGATCCGATCGTCATGCCAGCGATAGATCACGGCCGGCACACCGCCGATCTCGACGCGATTCTCCCCTTTGTTGAAGTCCATGAAATTGTACGGCGTGGAGCCACTCTCCGAATAGAATCCAAAGTGTTCACCGTTGATGCGCAGCAAGGTACCGATCGGCGCACTGGTCGGCGAGATCGACGTGGCTTTCGGAGTATGAACCGTGAAGGTGCCCAGGGTGCGTTCCTGGCCGTTTCGCTTCAGGACGATTGGCCCGGTCTGCGCATCGAGCGGCACGTGCACCACAATGGCCGTCTCCGACCATTGGGCGATCGTCGCCATGCGACCGCCGATCGTCACGCTGTCCTGGGGCGTTCGCGTCGAACCGAAGTCCCGGCCGAACAACACGACCTTGGTGCCGACCGGACCGTTCATCGGATCGACCCGAATGGACGCCAAAACCTTTACCGGGACGGCATTGCTGGTCGTATATTGCACCGGGGCGCAGCAGGAGCCGTCGGGCAAGGGATCGGACGAGGCGAGACGAACCACAACATCCCCCCCTTGGACGTTGGCCGGCAGTTCGACCTCGATTTTGTCGTCGCGCCACTTGCGGGCACGCACCGGCACCCCTGCGATGACGACGTCGTTCACGCCGAAAATCGAATTGGGGTCACGCGGTCCGGCCGTATTGCCGAAATGTTCGCCGGCGATTTCCAGAATGGTGCCCCGCTCCGCTTCCGGAGGCGTCACAGAATGGATGACCGGGTGCAAGACCTTGAAGGTGCCTGCGGGGAGGCGTTTCTTCCCGATGGCGATCTCGACGGGCCCGTCCGTGACCTTGGACGGGACCTTCACCTCGATCAGGTCGGCCTCCCATCGTTGGACGAGTGCCGGCACTCCCCCGAACGAGACCTTATTGAATTGGGGGGATTTATAGGCGCCGAACCCCTTCCCGCTGATGGAGATCGTCGCCCCGGGAAGGGCGGCGTTGGGCATCAACGTCGGACCGCCTGCATAGGCTGCTCCAACCATCAACAATCCCGCCATCAAGGTGATACCGCTCACAAACGGCGTGGTAAGTCTCATGAGTGTATGGCTCCCTACCGGAAACAAAGGGTTATCGCTTCTGGCAGTTGAACTGGCGCATCTTGAAACGGTGTCGTCGGACATGTAGGCCCCGCACGTGGCACACAACCCCACGCAACTGAGGCAGAGAGGCCGGAAGGGGGGCACAGCGTCAAGCGAAGGGACTCACGAACTATAACAAGCGGATTTTTTTGATGTCAAGACAAGCGGATCCTGCCCACAGGACAGACAGCCACCGGCGAGGGAACCAGGACCGACAGAATGAGAACCGTGAATCAGGCAGGCTTCACCTGCACCAGCAATTCGAGCTCGATCGCGGCATGCAGAGGAAGCTCGGCAGCACCCAGCGCCACTCGGCTGTGACGCCCCGCCTCGCCGAAGATCTGCACCAGGAGGTCGGACGCGCCGTTGATCACGGCCGGCTGTTGCGTGAACCCGTCCGCCGAGGCCACATGGCCCACCACCCGAACGATCCGGCCGACGCGGTCCAGTGAGCCGAGCTCCTGCTGGACGACAGCCAGGGCGTTGAGCAACGCAAGCTTTGCCCCCTCGGCCCCCTGTTCCACCGACACCTCGCCGCCCAGCTTCCCCGTCACCGCAACGCGTCCATCCCGAAACGGCAACATGCCGCTCACATAGAGCAAATCGCCGGCCAAGACGGCAGGCACGTAACTGGCCACCGGTTTTGGAGGGGCCGGGAGGACAACCCCCAGACGTCGCAGCGTGGTGTCGATCGACATGGCTCTCTACCCGGCTCGCAGCGCATCCAAGAAACTTTCGCCCCACGGCAATCGGGTCGCCCCCAAGGCTTCACCGATCGTCTGGCCAAGGTCGGCCGCGGACGGGCGTGTTCCGAGATTCACCCCGCGGGCACACCGCGGACCGGTCACGAGGCAGGGCACATACTCCCGGGAATGACCGGGGGTCGGACGGGCGCAATCGAATCCGTGATCGCCGGTGAGAATCAGGAGATCGCCCACCTTCAATGTGTCCAGCAGTTCCCGTAGGCGCCGATCGAATTGCTGTAGCGCCGCGACCGACGGTTGAAGCTCCGGACTCATGATGGGCAGATTTGCATAGATCAGACCGCGGGGAACCTTGCTGAACATCCCGAGGATCTCGGTCATCTCGGCGTCCGGATCGCTCGCCTGAATCGACCGCGTGACGCCGCGCCCGCTGAACAAATCACCGACCTTACCGACGCCGATGACCAGTTGGCTGGCGCGACTCAGGTGATCCAGCAACGTAGGCCCCGGCGGTTCGACGGCAAAATCCCGCCGCCGGTCGGAGAGCTTGAAGCCGCCGGCTTGGCCGAAGAAAGGACACGCCACCACCCGCACGATCGGCACCAGAGTCTTGAGCAACTTGCGCGCCTCGCGCGCCAACCGATAGAGCTCTTCCACCGGCACCACCTGCTCGTGGGCCGCCAGCATGATCGTCCCGGCCGTGTCGATCCAGGCGATGGGCATGCCGGATTTCTGATGTTGGGCACCGACCTCATCGATCGGCTCCGTCCCCACCGCCATGCAATTTCCCAACGTCTTTTGGCCGAGCGCCGCTTCCAAAGCGGTGGCCAGCTCCGGCGTAAAGGTCCGGCCGGGCTGCTCGCCGTCCTCGATGACGTACCCCGCGAGCTCCCAATGCCCGGTCAGTGAGTTTTTCCCCTTCGTCGTGAACCCCAGTTGCCCGAAGCAGCCTTCCGGCTGAACCATCGGCCGGATCCCGCGAAACTCCCCCAAGTGACCGAGCCCGAGATTCTCCAAATTCGGCAGGGCCAGACCGCCGGCGGTGGCAGCCAGACGCTGCAGCGTATTGCAGCCGCCGTCGCCATAGGCTCCGGCATCGGGCAAGGCGCCGATTCCGAATCCGTCGATAACGAGCAGAATGATCCGCGTGATCATGGGCGCACTATATCAAATTCCACGGAACGAGCAAGGTCCACGACAGGAACGAACGGGGAATACTAGCGAGGAGAGGGAGCCTCGACGTGCCCTCGAATAAACTCTTCCAGTCGGCGTTCGTCACTACCGGCGATCGTGAGAAACTCCACGCCGAACTCGCGCCGCGTCGCCCAGCGGAGCTTTCCCAGCTCGATCCGGACCGGCGGAGTCCCGAGCGCGAGCGTGATGCGGAGACTGATGTACCCCTCGTCGCCGACGACGGCGCCACTCTCCACCGCGCAGCCGCCCATCGACAGGTTGTACACCAGGCCGTCGCCGTCGAGTTCATCGCAGGAAAAGGTCACGGGGCATTGGCAGGAAACACGGTGATGTTTGCGCCCCTCTCGCACATCACACCTCGCTTGCCGACTGCGGGTTCAGCGAACGTCTGTCCGGGCGGCGCGCCACTCCTCCATGATCTTCAGGCTCGCGCTGGTGCCGATGCGGTCGGCTCCCGCCTCAAGCAGCGCACGGGTGGTCTTCCAATCCCGAATGCCGCCCGAAGCCTTGACTTTGGCCCGACCGGCGACCGCCTCGGCCATGAGACGCACATCTTCCACCGTAGCCCCGGCATGAGAAAATCCGGTCGAGGTCTTCACGTACTCCATGCCGGCCTCAACCGCGAGGCGACAGGCCGCGATCTTTTCCTCCCGCGTCAACAGGCAGATTTCCAGGATGACCTTATGCTCAATTCGCGGGGTGGCTCGAACGACCTCCGCCATATCGCCACGCACCAGATCATGATCACCGGACTTCAGCCGACTCACGTTGATCACCATGTCCAGCACGGTGGCTCCTCGAGCCGCCGCCTCCACCGCCTCCGCCACTTTGGTCTTGGTCGTGTGCCCGCCCAACGGAAATCCGACCGGCACTCCCACGCGGATACCCGTCCCGGCCACCGCCGCCACCGCTTCGTCGATATAACAGGGCGGCACGAAAATCACGACAAATCCTAGTGCCTTCGCCTCCGCGCAGAGCCGTAACACATCGGCCTTGGTGGCCTCCGGACGCAACACCGTGTGGTCCAGATAGCGCGGCAACTCATTGTTCCAGTCCTGGTGTTTCATTTCCACCTAACGGCATGTCCCCCTCATCATCTCCTTTCCCCCGCCGGGGGAGAGGACGAGGGAGAAGGTGATGATCTGCGTGCAGATCGACGCGACGAACTTCTGAGAGCTATGCTAGGCCCCGTGCGCGACAAGACTGCCTCGCGCGCGTTTCCGGAACGGTTCCTTTTGATACTTCTCCACGGCCCGGTTATGTTCTTCCAGCGTAGATGAAAAGTGGTGGGTTCCGTCGTTTCGCGACACGAAGTACAGGTAGGGCGCCTGGGCCGGAAACAGCGTCGCGCGAATCGCATGGGCCCCCGGGCTCGCAATGGGTCCTGGCGGCAGCCCCTGCACACGATAGGTATTGTAGGGACTGTGGCTCGAGAGATCCCGCTTGTGAATATTGCCGTCGAAGGCCGGCAACCCGTAGATGACGGTCGGATCGCTCTGCAGCGGAATTTTTTTCTTCAGCCGGTTGTGGAAGACTGCGGCGATCAGCTCACGCTCCTCCTTGGCGCCCGTCTCCTTCTCGATCACGGAGGCCAGCGTCAGGACTTGATGGAGCGACAGTCGCAAACGGGCCGCCTGTTCCTGCAACTCCGCCGTCCAGACATGCTGAAGCCCGTCGACCATCATGCGAATCACGTCCTTCGCCTTCGTGCCCCGCGCGAAATAGTAGGTTTCCGGGAAGAGGTATCCTTCCAGCGAATCCGCCTCGATGCCCAGACTTGCGATAAAGGCCCGATCGCGGACCAGTCTCGCGAACTCTGCCGTATCCGTCACGTTCTGCTGACCCATCACCTCGGTGATTTGCGCCAGCGTATACCCCTCGGGAATCGTGACCGGATGCATCACCACCTTGCCGGCGAGGAGTTTGCCAAGAATCTCTTCCGGCGTCATGCCCGCGTCCAGTTCGTATTCGCCGGGGCGGATCTTCCGGTCGCTGTCGTGGGCTTTGCCGAGGAGGAGAAAGACGGAACGGCTGCGGATCAGCGACTCCTGCTTGAGGAGGCTGGCCACCTGCTGAAACGAACTGCCTTCAGGGATGACGACGAGCTTGGGAGGGGGCTTGAGGGGGCCGCTAGCTACCGGACTTTGTGCCCATCGGAGCGCCTGATACCCCGCGATCCCCGCGAGGATCACCGCCGCCAGCACCAGCCCGATGATCGGTCTCGTTCGTTTCATCGATGGGTCCTTGCCAAGACGCGGTTGCGTCGCAAATTGCGCGGTCATCGTCCGTTTCTCCGGAGGCGACGGCGACACGCTCCTCCCGGCTCGCAAGATAACTCTGCAACAGGATGGCGGCCGCCACGCGATCGACGATGCCCTTGCGTTTGCGTCGGCTCACATCGGCTGCGATCAGGACATCCTCGGCCGAGCGCGTGGTCATGCGCTCGTCCCAGGCCACGACCGGAACCGAGAGCACCGATTCCAACTGCCGGACGAACTCGCTCACCAGCTTGGCGGCCGGACCGGCCTCCCCGTCCAGGCGAAACGGCATCCCGATCAGAACCTGCCCAACGTCATGCTCCTCGACGAGGCGCTGAACGTGGCGAAGGTCCGCGTCGGGATTGCGCCGTTGAAACGTTTCCAATGGCTGGGCCGTCCAGCCGAGCTCGTCGCTCAGGGCAAACCCGAAGCGTTTGGTTCCGTGGTCGATGGCGAGAATCCGCCGGCCTTTCATGAAGTTTACCGCTCCAATGCCTTCTCGACCAGCCCAAAGACCTTTTCCAGCGCCGAGGCGAGTCCTTCAGGGTTCTTCCCCCCCGCCTGGGCCATTTCGGGACGCCCGCCCCCGGTGCCTCCGACCTCGGCCGCCATCTCTTTGATCAGGTCGCCGGCTTTCAACCGTCCCACGAGATCCTTGGTCACGACGACCAGTAGGGACACCTTCCCGTCATTGGCGGCTCCCAACGCCACCACCCCGCTGCGCACCTTGTCGCGCAATTGATCGGCGAGCCCGCGCATGCCGTTCACATCCAACCCGTCAGTCCGCTGCGCGTGGACGGTCACACCTTTCACGTCCCGGACCTGCGCATCGCCGGAGGACCTGCTCGCTATTTTGAGCTTGAGCTCCGCCAACTCGCGCTCTTTTTCCTTCAACTGTTCCGCCAGCTTGCGGGTCCGCCCGACGATTTCTCCGGGAGCGACCTTCAACAACTCGGAGAGTTCCCGCACATCCGCTTCGAGGCGCTTGAGCGAATCGAGCGCGCCGCTCCCGGTCAAACATTCGATGCGGCGGACTCCTGCCGCCACGCCCGATTCCGAAACGATCCGGAACACACCGATTTCACCGGTCCGCCGGCAGTGCGTCCCGCCGCAGAGCTCCTTGCTGAAGTCTTCGATGCGCACCACCCGCACCTTTTCGCCGTACTTGTCGCCGAAGAATGCGAGGGCGCCGCCGGCGACCGCCTCCTGTACCCCCATGACCTCCGTCTGGACCGTCTGATCCTGGCGGATCTGTTCGTTCACGATCGATTCGATCTCGTCAATATCGCGCGTCGCGAGAGGCCGGAAATGTGCGAAGTCGAACCGAAGCCGGTTCGGCGCCACCAGTGAACCGTATTGTTTCACGTGCGGCCCCAGTAGATCCCGGAGCGCCGCATGAACCAGATGGGTGGCCGTATGGTTGCGCGCCGCATCCTGTCTGGTGGTTCGGTTGACCGACAACTGAAGCCGTTCCCCTTCCCGGACGGACCCGCTACGGACGACACCCTTGTGCACGATTAACGTAGGCACAGGGCGTGTGGTCTCCTGGACATCGATCCGGCCATCCAGCCCTGTCAGGACCCCCTGATCCCCGACCTGGCCGCCCCCCTCGGCATAAAAGGGTGTCACGTCCAGCACCACCTCGACCTCATCACCCTCACGCACCTCCCTGACGAGTCGATCACCCTTGAGCAGCGCCTGCACGACACCCTCCGTTTGGAGCTGTTCGTACCCGACGAACTGTGTAGTCCCCAGCCGACCTGCCAGCTCGCTGAGCGCGGGGCGGGTTGTTTCCGTTTCGAACCCGCCGGTTTTCCTGGCACGCTTTCGCTGCTCTTCGATGGCTTCCTCAAACCCGGCTTCGTCCACCCGGATGTTCTGTTCCCGGCAGGCCTCGGCGATCAGATCCATCGGAAACCCGTACGTGTCGTAGAGTTTGAAGACGTCCGCCCCGGGCAGGATCTGCTGACTGGCCGCTCGCACCTTCGCCAGCATGTCATTCAGGATGGGGAGGCCCTGATCGAGCGTCGCAATGAACCGTTCCTCTTCACCGCGTGTCGCCTCGGCCACCGTGCCCGCAGCGGCTTGCAGCTCGCCATAGGCCCCGCGCATCAACTGGACGACGGCAGTAGTCAATTCGTGCAGAAAGGGCTCGGTGATGCCCAACAAGCGTCCGTGCCGCGCGGCACGCCGCAGGATACGGCGCAACACATACCCCCGCCCCTCGTTCGACGGCAGCACGCCGTCGGCCATCAGGAACGTGATCGCCCGCAGATGGTCGGCGATGACCCGCATCGAGCGGTCCGCGGCTTCCTTTTCACCGTACCGCGCCCCCGCGCGCTTTCCGATCGCTTCCAACAGCGGCGTGAACAGATCGCTGTCATAGTTACTGAATCGGCCTTGCGCGACCGCCGCTAGCCGCTCCAGACCCATACCGGTATCGATCGAGGGTTTCGGGAGCGGATAGAGGGTGCCGGCGGCATCCCGGTTGAACTGCATGAACACCAAGTTCCAGATCTCGATGACGCGATCGCCCTCGCCGTTCGGACGATCGTCCCCCGGGACGGACGGCCCCTGGTCGTAATGGAGCTCCGAGCAGGGACCGCAAGGGCCGGTATCCGCCATTTGCCAGAAGTTGTCCTTCTCCCCGCAGCGAACGATCCGATCGGGCGGAACTCCGATCTTCTTCCAGAGCCGGTCCGCTTCATCGTCTTCGCGGAAGATCGTGACCCACATCCGGTCCTTCTTGAGCCCTACGACCGACGTGAGGAACTCCCACCCGAAACGGATGGCGTCGTCCTTGAAATAGTCTCCGAAGGAAAAATTGCCGAGCATCTCGAAAAACGTGTGATGGCGCCGCGTATAGCCGACGTTCTCAAGGTCGTTGTGTTTGCCTCCGGCGCGCAGACATTTCTGAACCGTCACCGCGCGGTTGTAGGCCCGGGTTTCCTCGCCCAGAAACACCCGCTTGAACTGGTTCATGCCCGCGTTGGTGAAGAGCAGGGTCGGATCGGCCTGGGGAATGAGCGAGGAACTGGGAACCGCCCGATGCCCGTGCGTTTCGAAATACTGGATGAAGGCCCGCCGGAGATCGTTCGCGCTGTGACTCATCATTCCTCTGCTGCCGCGTCCAAGTTGATTCCTGTCACGTCCTCAATCGTTTCGTCGTCGAATCCCCGCTGCCGGAGGAAACGGACATTCTGGCCGGACCGACGCCCGCCAGACCGTTTTTCCAGAGCCAACGAAGCCAAGTCTGCTTCAGACCGGTCGCCGAAGGCCTTGCGAAGGGCTGTTTCCGTCACCGCATCGCTGAAGCCGCGCCGGAGGAGTTCCGCCTTCAGACGCTCGCGCCCCATGGGACGCCGCGCCAGCTGCGCCCCCGCCCAGCGGGTTGCGAAGGCTTGGTCGTTCAGGTAGCCTCGGCGCTCCAGTTCGCGAACGACCGAGCGACATTGTTGCGCACCGGCTCCTTTGCCGCGTAGGTACTCTTCAATCCGAGCAGCCGTCTTGTCGCTCCGCGCGAGGAACCGCAAGGCCAACGCGAGATAGTCACGGTCTTCGCGATCTCCGCCGAACGACCGGCGCCCCGCCATAGCGATCCCCTAGGTCGTGACCCTGGCGCTGTGTCCCCGCTTGTCTTCGTGTCGGCTCTCGGACTTCCGATCGACCTTCTCGCTCTTGACATCCGCCGGTTCCGCGCGCTTGTCGGATCCTTTGCCCGGTACGCCGGCGGTTTCGCGAATCTTGGCTTCGATTTCCTTCGCGATCGAGGGATTGGTCTTGAGGAAATCCCGGACCGCTTCACGGCCCTGGCCCAACCGTTCTCCTTTATAGGAGTACCAGGCACCCGATTTTTCCAGAATCCGTTTGTCCACCCCCATGTCCACCAACTCGCCCGCCTTCGAGATACCTTCGGCGAACATGATGTCGAACTCCGCCTGTTTGAAGGGCGGAGCCATCTTGTTCTTGACCACCTTGACCCGTACCCGACTGCCGGTGACATCCTGTCCTTCTTTAATGGACTCGATGCGGCGAATGTCCAACCGGACCGAGGAGTAGAACTTCAGGGCATTTCCGCCGGTCGTCGTTTCAGGATTCCCGAACATCACGCCGAGCTTCATCCGGATCTGGTTGATGAAAATGACCGTGGTCTGCGACTTAGAAATGGCCGCGGTCAGTTTCCGCAAAGCCTGCGACATCAGGCGCGCCTGCAACCCCATATGCGCATCGCCCATCTCGCCTTCGATTTCGGCCCGCGGCACCAGGGCAGCTACCGAATCGACGACGATCAAGTCGATCGCACCGCTTCGGACCAAGGTCTCGGCGATCTCCAGTGCCTGTTCTCCAGTATCCGGCTGGGACACCAGCAGGTCGTCCGTTTGCACGCCCAACTTTTTCGCGTAACCGAGATCCAGCGCATGCTCGGCGTCGATGAAGGCCGCCACCCCGCCGGCTTTCTGCGCCTCCGCAATGGCATGCAGGGTGAGCGTGGTTTTCCCCGAGGCTTCGGGGCCGAAGATTTCGATCACCCGCCCCCGCGGGAATCCTCCGACCCCAAGCGCAATGTCGAGCCCCAGGGACCCGGTCGAAATGGCCGGCACATCCGCGGGGCGATCCTCCGTCCCCAACTTCATCACCGCACCCTTCCCGTATTGCTTCTCGATCTGGGCCAGGGCGAGGTCCAAGGCGCGTTTTTTCTCGTCTTTTTCAGCCATTGAAAACTCCTTCCAGCATCATCACTCGGGTTGTGCAACTCCGCCTGAAACGGGAGGAGACAACGCGACGACGGTCATTCAGTTGACGGAGCAATGACCGGGCCAGGCTCAGGGAAGCCCGGACCGGGTCGGTGAATGGGCGATTATACCGAAGTCACAAGGGAGAAACCTAGCACCCTCGCCATCCTTGAGGGCCCGCAACCACCGCTATTCTTTTCTTGGGAAGAAACGGTCGGCTCACCTTTAAGAAAGACCCCGTATGCTGAAGCCTCGCCACCCCCTTTCACTCGACCGGGATGCGTCGCGGCTGATCACCCGCGACCCAACCCCCCTGTCGCCCACCTACAGCAGCGCGCGGCCTACCTTTTCCCTTCCGGATCATTTCGAGCCATCGCCCGCTGCTCCCAGCCGCAGTTCCCACAGTTTGGTGTAGACGGCTCCAGCCGGACGAAGCTCGCTTTTCATCAGCGCGACAGCTTCAACGGGCAAGGCCGCGACGGACAAAGGCCGGTCCATGAGGCCGCTTTGAGCCAACGCAGCACCGGCTTGGCGTTCGCCGTCCTTCACCCGCGCCAGCGTGAGATGAGGACTCAACGGCCGCTCCTCTTTCGCAAAGCCGAACGAGCTGCAACCGATCTCAATGGCACGATGGAGAGCAGCCAGCCGAGCCGCCTCCGTCCCCTGCTCCCAGGATTCGGATGGCCCGACCCAGAGGACACGGGGCTGATTCGTGCGGGGAAACGCGCCGATCCGTTCCAGCGGCAGGCTCAGGGCTTGGTGGGCGGAGAGCACGCCTGCGAGGTGTGTTTTCAGGGGATCGATCAATTGCTCATCCGTGTCCCCCAGGAACTTCAGCGTCAGGTGGATCGAGGCCGGTTGAACCCAACTCACGTGTGTATGGCGGTCGAGCTGACGTTCCAACCGGCGCTTGAGATCCTGCTGGAGGGCTCCGACCGCCGTTCGAATGTCATTCGGCAATTCCACGGCAAGAAACGCTCGGATCACGGCATCGCCTGCTTCAACAACCAGCGACGCAGAAGATCAAGCGCCGCTTGCGACGCCCGTTGCTTGATGACGTGGCGGTCGCCATGGAAACGGAATTCTTGGGTCACCGCCTCGTCCGCACCACCGTCCACGCCGACGTACACTAGACCGACCGGCTTCGCCGGAGTCGCCCCGCCGGGACCGGCGATGCCGGTCACGCTGAGGCCGACCGAGACGTCACTCCGTTCGCGCACCCCCTTCGCCATCGCCGCTGCAACCTCCCGGCTCACGGCGCCATGCTCGCCGATAAGCGCGGGTGGCACGCCCAGTAGTTCCGTCTTCGCCCGATTGCTGTAGCAGATGACGCCCCGGTCCAGGTAAGTCGACGAACCGGGCACCTGAGTCAATCGGTGCCCGATCAAGCCGCCGGTACAGGACTCCGCCACTGCCACCGTGAAGCGGCGCTCGGTCAATAAGCGCCCCACGACTTCCTCCATCGTATCGTTCCCTTCGGCATACAACCAACCTTGCAGCCGGGATCGAAGGTCCAGCGCCAAACGATCGAGCAGGGCTTCCCCCGCTCCTCCCTTTCCCTTTGTCGTCAGTGACACCAACACCCCGAGCGGAGAGGCGAGGATGCCCAAATCGACCGGCATGGCCCTGGGGATCAAACCGGCGAGGTTCGCATCAACCTCGGATTCCGGCAGACCCACCGTATGAAACACCCGCCGCACCAGCGGCCTCAGATCCGAGGCCTCCTGGGCCTTGAGCCAATCCTGCAATCCTGGAATGACTCCCTGTCGCACCATTTCCTCCATCTCGCGTGGCACGCCCGGCAGCACCGCGATGAACGCGCCCTTCCAGGTCAGGGTAAATCCTGGAGCGGAGCCGACCGGATTTGTCAGCACGGCGGCTCCGGATGGAATAAGCGCCTGCCGCAACTGAGCTTTGCTCGGCACGCGTCCCCACTGGACCAAGCGGGCGGTCATCCCATCCAACGCATCCTTGCGGCGCACCAGCCGCCTGCCGGTCGCACGGGCGATCGCGTCGCGGGTCAGGTCGTCGACGGTCGGCCCCAAGCCCCCCGTCATGACCACGACCCGCGCCCGTCGGACGGCGGTGTTCAGAACCGACATGATGTCCGCCAGATCATCCCCCACTGCGGTCTTGTATCGTATTTCCAGCCCGAGACTCGCCAACTGCTCTGCCAGAAACAGGGAATTGGTGTCGAGACGCCCGCCAAGGAGCAATTCCGACCCGATCGCGATGGTTTCCGCCCGCCACTCTCGTGCCTGCTTCATCATCATCATCACGCGTAGACGCACGCCGGTCGGACGACGACCCCGGCCGTCGGAAAAGCGTCGGCGCGACTGATCACATCCCGGCTAATCAATTTGGGAAAAATCGAGATCAAAACTGACTTCGCCGCCGCCTGAGGGAAAGACCATCAGCTTAGTCTTGGCGCGAGGATCCAGGTCGGCATATGGGAACTGCGCGATGACTTTGGCTCGATAGGCCGGCTGCTGCGGCCAGACCGACGTGCGATCTCCTCGCGCATCGAACCGGACGTTCACCGGTTTGATGCTCCGGCCACCCTGTTCGAGGACGACGTAGCTATCCATCGCAAAATTCAATCGGTCTCCATAGATGACGATATTGACCAACAGGTTCGGATTCTCCAAGACTTGCGCGATGTCCTGTTCGGACGGGGTCATCGAGCGGAGCGACAAGTGATTGGCCATGACGACCAAACTCCCCAGCTTCGTCATGATAAAACCGTGCGGCTTGAGATCGTCGTTGGCGCCGAACGAAGTATGGAGCTGATCCGGAGAGAGCCGCTGCTGGGCGGCGGCTTTTCCCCGCTCGATCGCGGCCTGAATATGCTCGCGCGTCGGCGTCAGCTCGATGGCCCGGGCAGAGAGGCCGCTACTAACCACGCATGCGCAAGCCACGACCGTCTGCATCCCGAGGGAACACAGCCGCTGTCGCCATCCACGAGTCATGCTGCCCTGCCAGTAACAGAACCGTTTTGGCCTGTCAATCCGCACCTGACACCGCCCTTCGTCTGTTGACAGGCCGCGATCCGAAATGCTAAACAGAACAGCTCATATTCTTTTACTTTTTCAAGAAGTTGCCTGGAGGACCATCATGTCCAGCCCCGAACAAACTCCCCGCCGCCAGTACGTCAATTTCGCCTTCTACAAAATTGATCCCGCGTGGCGCCGTCTCCCCGAAGACGAGCGGACGCGCGGCAAGCAGGAGTTTCTCCGCGCCGTGGAGGATTATTCCGNNCTACGAACTGGAATTGTTCCAGGAAATGAGCACGAAGATCATGGCCTCGGGGCTCGGCAAGTATTTGAGCACGCCCTACTCTTACTTGGCGATGACCAAGCGCTCCATCTACGTCGACAACCACACGCACGAGAACCAGGAAAGCAAGCGACTGACGGTCATCCCCGGGAAAGCCAAGTATATTTTCGTCTACCCATTCGTCAAAACTCGGGAGTGGTTCCTGCTCACCAAAGCCGCACGCCAGGGCATGATGGACGAACATATCGAAGTCGGCCACCGGTTCCCATCGGTGAAGCTGAACACCACCTACTCCTTCGGGTTGGACGATCAGGAATGGGTGGTGGCGTTCGAAAGCGATAAGCCCGAAGACTTCCTGGACTTGGTGATGGCGCTTCGCGAGACGGAAGGCAGTCGCTACACGTTGCGCGACACACCGATCTTTACCTGCNNACCCTGGGCGGGTGATCCCGGACTTAGAGCGAATCTGATGCGGCCTTCGGTCAGCCGACCGAAGGCCGCGTTGTTTTACATGCCTCAGCCCCCCCGCACCCAGTCCAGCCTCGATCGACGGGCGGCATTCCTGTCGGCGTTGTTGCCCGGCCTCGGGCAGATGCTGCAAGGTCGCGTGCAGTGGGGGGTCGTCTGTCTGGCGGCAACCATTGCGCTGATCGGAGCCAGCGCAGCCCTGGGACGGGTCTCCGGTCGGGCCGCCGAGGTGTTTTTCTTCATGCTGCTGGCACTGCCCTGGTGGGCGCTGCAAAGTTACGATGCCGGACTGGGATCACCGCGGAAGGGCTCCGGACTCTCAAGAACCGGGGCTCGGGCGTGGGCGAACGGTCACGATCTTCGTTTTCTCGGCCTGCTGTTTCTTCTCAGCGCCGTGAACGACACGATCATCATCGCCAAGAATCCCGAGTATCTCCTCCCATTTTTCTGTACCAGGCCGGATGGCATTCCGGGCTTCCTCACGAAAGCGATTTCGCCGATCCTGCATACGCTCGTCGGCTATGGTTTTCTCTATCTGCAGCGGTGGTCACTCTTGCTGTATCTCGTCTATGCGGCCTACGGCACCGCCAACGCTCTCGTCAACCTGACCTGTTTCGGGCCAGGACGAGTCCGCAACACGCTGTTGGTCAGCCTGATCGCCTTCACCGCCTACATTCTCTGGCGCCGGCGCTTGTTCTGGCCGCCCACACCGCCCCAGACGGCGCTTTGACACCCGCCGCAGCGGTATGTTACCTGTGTACTTTTGCAGGCCGAACACGACGACTGGAGTATCGGGTATGGCCGACACGAATGCCCTGTACGCGATTCGCTTTCCGGACGGATCGGTAAGCTTGTACATCGACGAAGAGTACGCGCTCGAGCGGGGGGTGGACCCGGCCAAACTGGTGCGGGTCGAGATCCCCAGAGAGCTCTTCATCAGTGGGACCGTTCAGCAGGTCCGTGAATACGTCGCGCTCTACCTCGAAAACAGTCAGCAAGGCACCGCTTAGCGCGCCCGCGCGAGGAATTTCCGCCATGGCCTCCATCCTGACGCAAGACCACATCATTTCCGTGATCGAGAGCTTCCCGATACAGGGACGCATCATGATGAAGCTGTTGCTCCTGCAGCATTTCGATCTCACCACCGAAGATATCGAATACATCGCCGCCGATCGTCCTGACCCGCGTTGCGTTTCCGGAACCAAACCCACCAATCTCGTCATTACTCAGGACACCCTCAACGGCGTGACCAGCCGGCGCGACGAATACCGCCGCCGAGTGCGATTGCGGCGAGAGCGGCTGTGGCTGCAGATGGAATGCCTCCGGCGCATGATCGCAGTCGCCGAGACAATGACGCGAACGGCCGAACACCTGCTCCGCACCAAGTTCAACCAGCGCGCCGAAGCCGTGGAGACATTGAAGCAGCAGTCCAGGACGGCCGTTCCCAAGCCCGTCATCCGACTCCTGCAGCGTCGATGGGACGAGAACGATCTCACTGCCGAAGCCTATCAGGAAGCGCGCCTGGGCGTGGAGCTGCAAACGCAGATCCGGTTGTTGGAAAAATATCGGAAGCGGTTCGAACTCTCCGAACGGGAGTGGAAGACGATCAACGCCAGCCCGCTGCAGGACCATGAGATCGCCCACATCTGGGGCATTCCGGCCGGCAGCCTGGCCGCCCGCAAGGTGAAGTACCTCCACCAATACTTGCAGGCTCTGCAGGCGAAGCTCCAAGGCGCCCAGCCTCAGGCGGCCCAGACGACCGCTCCGCTGGACTTATGGAAAGAGACGCTTGCCGTGCTGGCCGAGCGGCCGGTGGAGCGCTCCATCGCGATCTATGACGGCCTGGAGCGTACGGAAGAAGCGTTGCTGGAAAAGCTGCAGGCGTTCGCCCGGGGAGCGTTGCAGGAGGAAAGCGAAGGGAAATTCTGGCTGTCGCTGGTCCATGGCGCCAGCTCGAATGCGGTCCACTCGGAACCGACCCGGTCTGTGTTCGGACTTCAACGCCTCCTTGCCGTCCTGTCGGATCTCGATACAAGCCCCGAGGCAATCGAACAGGAACTGCTGTCGCGCACCGCGCCGACGCCCAAGGAGGAGCCCGCACTGCTCGAGCCCGCTGGGGCACCGGCTACGGCACCCATCTCGGAGTTCCAACAACATATCCTCAACAGCTTCAGGGGCGAAGACCGGGGAGACCGGTAGCCAGGCCCTTCACCTCGCACAAATCTGTCCTTGCGAGCACCCCGGCAACGCGATTTTTTTTCGGACCCCGCTTCTCAGTCACATCGCGATTCGGTATAATTTCTCTATGGCGCTCCCCACTCCCTCCCACCGTGCGCTTCCCACAACGGCCGTTCTGCACATCATGCTCGCATCCCTCACTCTGGCACTGTGGCTCGGGTCGCCGACGATTCTTTCGGCCGCAGCCATGATCGAGGTGACCGAACTGCTCGCCCATCCCGACCATTATGACCATCAAGTCGTGACGGTGAGCGGGCGGGTGACGAACTTCCAACTGGCAACGAATCGCGAAGGTCGTCCGGCGTTTGGTTTCCTGCTCCAAGATCAGGCCGGCACCGTCAAAGTCGTCGGACTGGGGAAGGCGGAGGTGCGGGAGGGAGACTATGTGGTCGTGGAAGGCGTGTTCAGCCGCCTGCGCCAAGCCGGGCGGGCTATTGTCTACAATGAAATCAAAGCGACGTCCGTTCAATCCATGACCAGGATGAACCCCGATCTGGTCGGCTAACCGTTTCCTCCCTGCTCCCTCGACCGTTCCCCACTGAAGGCTTCTCCACCACGCCGGATATCGAGCACCTTCACCTGGAAATAGAGCGTACGACCCGCCAGCGGATGATTGAGATCCAGGACGACCGTGTCGGTCCTGATCTCCGAAACATAGGGAAAGACCGAGCGTCCGTCCGGCGCCTTCGCCTCCAGTTTGACCCCGATACGCTGCGCCTCGAGAGGCACCCGATTCTTGGGCACTTCAAAAAACCCTTCCGGATGAATGTCGCCGTACGCCTCGGAAGGGGGCACCGTAATCACCCGCGAGGCCCCTACCTCCATTCCGTCGAGGCCCGCTTCCAACCCACGGAGGATTTCGTCCCGGCCGTGCGTATACATCAGCGGCGGCTCGCCGACCGTACTCTCGATGATCCGCTCGTCGTCCAATCGCAACGTATACTCGACTGAAATGACATCGCCCTTCGACACGACCATGAGCCTCCTCCTTGATTGACAGCCGACGCTGCCTGTGCGGAGCGACGCGGACGTCGGGTACAGTCACCCTACCACACGGAACCCCGAGGGTCATGTAAATAGGAAGAACCGGCGACAATGACGCGGCGGTAGAGCTGGAGCGTGCGCCTGCGTAGAGCGAGAGATCCGGGCTACCAATAGCGGAAGGGGCCCGAGTCGAGATGGATGAATCGACCGCGCGGGTAGTACCCGACGCCGCCACAGCCAAGCCTGAGCGCCACATCCCGCAGCATTCGCAAGGGCACGCCGGGGATCTGCAGATCGACCGCTTGTCCCAGTACGTGGTAGCTGTTGCGGACGGCCCGGGTTCCGCGCCTGATCAATTCTTCATTGTAGGCCGTCGAGCGATACCCTGAGACGATGTGGACTTCGCGATGCGGCCCGACGCGCTTCTGGACCAGATTCATGAACTCGATGACCTGAACGTCCATCATCATCGCCTCGTTGGTGTGATGACAACGCAGCAGGTAATTCAGGTCATTGAGCGCACTCTGGTCGTAGGTACCGGACTCAGTGCGGTACGTCACCGTCAACCGCTCGTCCGTATGGAGATTGTACAGGCTCAGCCTCCCCGCGGGCAGCGCAGCCCAAGATCGCGTCGGCAGCGCCAACCGCGCCGCGAGTAGAAACAGTCCGGCTCCGGCCGTCTGTAACAAACGACGCCTGGTCCACAGAGACTGTGCCTCGAATGACATGGCGTGCTCCTGTGAGGAAGAGGCCGGAGAGTGGAGGTTGGATGCGGAGTACTTAACAAATCGGCCGGTCCTGGTCAACCCTGACCGTCCAAAATTTTCTTTGCTCCCCCTGCCTGTTGCACGCTGGAACACAGGCCGTTGTCTTGTGGTATGCTGATGCTCAGAGTCGACAGGCTATCAGGCTTACGTATTTCGCCATGCCTCAATCGATCGCACCACATCACATGAGCACCTCGACAGGTCGGGTGAGACCCCGGCGATCCGGCATGCACGGACTCGCACTTCTCGTGTCATTGATCCTTGTCGCCTCCGCATGGGTCGCTCCCGCGACGGGACGAGCCGATCTGACGGGACGCATCGTCGTCGCCGGTTACGGCCCGGAGTTGCCGCTCCTCCAGGATTTGGGACGCGCCTTCGAAAAACAGCACCCGGGGACTGCCGTGGATTTCGAATGGGACCGCACCGTACGCGCGGTGGACCTGGTGAAGGATGGAACCGCCGACCTCGCGGTTACCGACCATGCCCCTCCCGGACTGGAAGCCCACCAACTGGCTCAAGACGGAATTGCCGTGATCGTGAATTTCGCCAATCCGCTGCGCGAAGTCACCCTCCAGCAGATTCGCGATCTGTTTACGGGCCGCGTGACGCGCTGGTCTGATCTCGATGGAGCGCCGACCAAAGTGGTGGTCTACCACCGGGCGGCCGAGGACAACGTAGCGCGAGGATTTGAGCAGTCCTTGGGAATCACCGAGCAGCTCAAGGATAAACCTCTCGTCGCCCGCACGGATCAGAAGGCGCTGCGGGCGGTGTCCGGAAACGATGCCGCTATTTCGTATCTGTCGCTGGCGGCGGCGCTAAAGGCGCAGGAAGACGGGATCCCGATCCGGATTCTCACGATCGACAAGATCGACCCTGGGCCACCGACGGTGCGCGACGGCAGGTACCCGATTCGACGGCCGCTGCTTCTGTTGAGCCGACCTCAGTCGACACCGCTGGTGCGGGCGTTCCTTGAGTTTGTTCGCTCCCCGGCGGCCTCCGCCATCGTCAGCACCCTCTATGTCCCCGCCGGGCCTGGGACGCCCGCTGGAACCGCACCGCTCGGTTTGGGGAACGATCCCACGGCCCCCGCCTCGCCGGATCGCTCCTAAGTCGGTCGCTTCCTGGCGTTCCGTCGGATGCCGCTTACCGCGGACCTAGTGCGACACCTCAGGCATACGCACCGAATCTGACGTTCGATCCATCCCGTACTGACGGAGGCGGCGATAAAGCGTGGAGCGGCTGATGCCCAATTCCTGCGCCGCCCGGCTGAGATTCCCATGCGAGAGCGTGAACGCCTTCATGATCAGATCGGTCTCGATCCGCTGTTGATTGACCTTCAGAGAAATCGATCCCTGATCCCGGATCTGCGGTTCGTATGGGATCTCCAAATCCGCCGGCGTGACATGCGTCCCTTCCGCCATCACGACGGCGCGACCGATCTTGCTCGAAAGTTCCCGCACATTGCCCGGCCAGGCATAGGCGCGCATCGCCTCCACGGCCTCCTTTGTGAACCCTTGTACATGCTTCCGATGATGCGCCGCGGCCTGCCGAAGAAAGATCGTCGCCAAAAGCACCACATCTTCGCCGCGCTCCCTGAGCGGCGGGAGATTGATGTGCACGACGGCCAGGCGATAGTACAGATCCTCGCGAAACGACCCTTTCTCGATGGCTTCTTTCAGGTTCAGGTTGGTACCGGCGATGATCCGGACGTTGACGTTCACGGGATGGCGTCCGCCCACCCGCTCAAAGGTCCGGTCCTGCAGGCAGCGCAAGAGCTTCACCTGTAAGGCGGGCGGCAGTTCTTCAACTTCGTCGAGAAAGAGGGTGCCGCCCTGAGCCGCTTCGATTTTTCCGGCCGCAGGCACGACCGGCCCCGAGTTCCCGGCACGTTCCATCCCAAACAACTCGGCGTCCAACAATCCTTCGGGAATGGCTCCGCAATTGATCGGAACGAACGGCGCATGGGCACGAAGGCTGCGGTCGTGAATCGCCCGCGCCGTCAGTTCTTTCCCCGTCCCGCTTTCCCCGCTGATCAGGAGCGGAACATCGGTCGTCGCCACTTTTCGGATGGCCTCGAAGATGCGCAGGATACTTTGGCTGGTCCCGGCCATCCCCTCGAACTCCCGGTTGTCACGACCGGCCCCCTGCTCGGCGTCACGCTCCAGCGCAGTCACCCAGGCCCCGCGGCGCAAAATTCCCCGCAGTAAAGTGAGGTCCAGGGGTTTCGCAAGGACGTCGAATGCTCCACGGCGCACGGCCGCCATGGCCGTCGGGCGATCCGAAGAACCGGTCACAACGACCGTCCTGACCGGCGAGCCGGCCAACCGAAGTTCCCGAAGAAACCGGAGGCCTTCCTCTGAAGCCGACGACTGCGACGAGCCCAGATCCAACAGAATAACCTGTGGCTGCTCGGCCTGGACCGCCTCCCACGGGGTGCGGTGCCGTCCGGCGGTGATGATCTCAAACTCGTCCTCCAGCCCCGGACGGATCGTCGCGATCGAGGGCTCACTTCCTTCGATGACCAACAGCTTAGTCTTCGACACGATGAATCCTCCCTTCTCACTCCTGAGGTTGGTAATGAGTCACGTGGCGTGCCCGTGCGGGCACGAACGTGAAGCCTAGAATCAACCGGTCGGGCCCTTACGAAGGGCCGGCGTGAGGCTCGAGAGACTGACACATGAACACGTCGGCGCCATACGCCTTAGCGAGGGCGGCAACCGACAGTTCGGCCGTGGGATCTGAGCATTCGTCGATCATCGCGATGATGGGAACTTCCGGACAGAGATGCCGGAGGCGCGGGAGCGCGTGGGACTCGCCCGATGGCGTCGTGGGCATGCCGACGACGATCAGGTCTGGACGCAATTCCTTCATGTCTCCCTCCGTCAGATCGCTGGCCGACGTGACCGTCGCCTCGTACCCGTGCAATGCAAGCCAATCGGCACAACGATAGCCGGCGGTGGGATCGTCATGCACGACGGCCACAGTGGGACGCTTGAGATGTCGAGAGCGGGTATGAGATGCACGCGGCGGCATCACGGGGCCTGGCTAGCAACCGGATTGAGACTCCGACTCTTCTGTAGACAATCGCTTGAGTTGATCTTCCATCCGCGTTCCCCACCAGCGAAAGTCCTGCAGCATGGCCGCTTCAACTCCCGTGAGACGCGCCAAGACGCTCGGCCAGCGCTGGGAGAACGACGGCTGCCGCTGATTCAACAGAAATCCGTCTGAGTAGCCACGCCCACGAACCGCTTGGAAAACCTCCAGCAGCGAAGACGCGTTGGAACGCCACAGATCGTACATGCGGCGATGGTACTGCGAACGAGGGAGGCGTGCTATCGGCTGAGGTGGGATTCTGGTGTCGCAAACAGACACAGTCGGTTGTCGTCGTTTGCTCGATGGCAACCGACTGTTGGCGGAGGACTAGACGACCAAACCGTGCTGCATGGCATACCGCGTCAGCTCGGCATTGTTCTTGAGGTTCATCTTATCCAGGATTCTCGCCCGATACGTGCTGATGGTCGTGACACTGAGATGCACTTCCTCGGCGATGTCGCTCACGGTCTTGCCGGATGCGATGAGGCACAGCACTTCATATTCCCGGTCCGACAAGCGTTCGTGGGGCATCTTGTCCACTCCGGTCCGCACCGTCATCGCCAACGCTTCGCCCACCGAGGCGCTGACGTACTGCCCCCCGGCCATGACTTTTTTCGCCGCCTGAACCAGTTCTTCCGGTGCGCTTGCCTTCGTCAAATACCCGGCGGCTCCGGCCTTGAACATCCGGATGGCGTATTGGTCCTCGGGATGCATGCTGAGAATCAGCACGGGCACGTTGGGCGCCAACTGTTTCAGCTCCTTCAAGACCTCCGGGCCGCTCCGCCCAGGCATACTGATATCCATCACGACCAGGTCGTACTTGGCCTCACGGATGCGATCGAGCATTTCTTGAGCATTGCCGCACTCCGCCATCTTGGCTCCGTCGAACCCCTCTTCGAGAATGTCCTTCACACCCCGGCGAAACGACGGATGATCGTCCACCACCAGGATCCGAACTGCGGCCGTCGAGCCCATCGTTGCGGTCATGAGTCGCCCTCCCTTTGCTACCGAGGCAGGCGAAGGGCAATCGTCGTGCCTTCACCCTCCCGCGAATCGATATGCATTTCCCCACCGAGCAGCCCGGCCCGCTCTCGCATCCCCAACAGCCCGAATGATTTTGCATCGGTGAGCCGCTCCAGCGGGATGCCCTTGCCGTTATCCCGAACCACCAACGCCACCGCCACCCCCTGGTCTTCGAGACGAACCTCCACCTGCGAAGCCTGGGCATGTCGCGCCACGTTGGTCAATGCCTCCTGACAGATTCTAAATACCGCCGTGGCATGCTCGGGGTCAACCCGAAGATCCTCATGGCTCACCGTACAGCGACAGGCAATGCCGGTCCGCCGCTGAAAATCGCGGCATTGCCACTCGATCGCCGCGACCAAGCCAAGGTCGTCGAGCACCCCGGGGCGCAACTCCGCCACGATGCGCTGGACGGAGGCGATCGTCGCATCCACCTGCTCCTTCATGGCACGGATACGCTCTTCGACTTTCGGCCGATCCGCTCCGGGCAGCCGTTCCCCCAGTAATCCGCCCAACCGGGATAGGTCGATCTTCAGGCAGGTCAACCCCACCCCCAACTCGTCATGCAATTCCCGTGCAATCCTGCCGCGTTCTTCTTCTCGAATGCCCTCCAGCCGTCGCGACAATTTACGCAGTCTCCGCAGAGAATCCTGCAACTGTTCTTCCGCCCGTTTCCGATCGGTCGTGTCCTTGAACACCACCACCGCCCCGACAATCTCACCCCGCTCGCGAATCGGCGTGCTGACGTACTCCACGGGAAAATTGGTTCCGTCCTTGCGCCAGAATACGTCGTCTTCATCATGACGGGTCTGTCCCCCCGTAATTGTCTCCAGAACGGGACAGGCATGTTCGGGAATGGGCACGCCGTTGGCGTCCGTATGGTGTATCAGGGCGTGCATCGATTTACCGATCAACTCATCGGCTTCAAACCCGAACATTTTGGCCGCCGCAGGATTCACGAACGTCGTCCGTCCTTCCCGATCCACCCCATAGATCCCTTCACCGGCCGAATTCAACACCACCTGGTTGTGCCGATGCAGGCGATCCAGTTCCTCTTCCGCCATCCGGCGCTCGGTAATGTCACGGATGATGACCGTGAAGAAGAGATCCGTTTTGCCCTTCCAGGCGGCCAGACTGAGTTCCAACGGAAATTCCCCGCCGTCCTTGCGCCGGCCGACCAATTCCAGGGTGCTGCTCGACATGATCAGCCGCTCCACAAGTCTCGCCCGCTGTACGTTCCGCTCGAGAATGTCGTGGTACCGATCCGGAATGATCATGGTCACCGGTTGCCCGATCATTTCCTCGGCCGAATAGCCGAAGGTGGCTTCGGCACCCTTGTTCCAGAATGCGACTTTCATCAACGCGTTCACCAACACGATCGCATCCTTGGTCGACTGCACGATGGAACGCAGGCGTTCTTCGCTGTCACGCAGCGCGTCCTCAATCCGCCGCCGCTCCGTGACGTCGCGAAGTATGCCCAGTACCCCCACGGCACGTCCCTGCTGGAGTTGCGGCGTCCCCACGAACTCACCGGTAATGTAGCCTCCCTGCTTCATGCTGAGTTGCATCGAGCAGGTCAGCGGGACGCCGCGTTCCAAAATCGCCTGGACGACGTCCTGGCAGAACCCGACATCGTCGGGGTGGAGCAACGCCGCCAGCGGCTCACCGATCCATTGCGACCGTGACCAGTTCGTGACGTTCTCGAAGGCCGGATTGAGCGAGGTCAGCGTGCCGTCGAGCGAAATCGTGAAGATGATATCGCGGGCGCCCTCGACCAGACTCCGGAACCGGTGTTCCGACTCATACAGCGCATCCTGTGCGCGCTTGAGCCAGGTGATGTCGTGAAACACGGCGACATTCCCGCGAAGCACGCCGTCCTCGCTCTTGATGGGCCTCGTTGTGACAGAGACCCACCGCCCTCGTGTCTCGCCGGGCCTGGGCACATAGATCTCGGCCCAATCGACTTTGTCCCCGCGCGACGCACGCGAGAGCGGCCAATCCTGCGCGGACAAGGGCGTCACGGTGTCGGCCTGGAAAAATTCATACCTCTGCGGCCAGTCCGACGGCGGCACCGAGCCCGGGGGCACGCCCAAGATACTTTCGAGGGCGGGGTTCGCAAGCACCAAGCGCCCCTCTTCGTCGGTGACCACCACCCCGTCACCCATGCTGCGCAAAATGGAATTGACGATGCGTGTCTGCTCCCGCAGCGCTCCCTCAGAACGTTCGAGCGCTTCGGCGCGCTCCCGCAATGCCTCTTCAGCCCGTGCCATGCAGACCGATTGAGTCCTCACCGCGTCTTCGTAGACGCCCAGCAGCTGCTCGGCGACGGCTGTCCGTGATTCGTAGCGCACCGCGTTCCGCTGGGTGGCCAAGTCGGCGGCATGACGGTCGCCGTCCTTCTTATCCTGCACCGGTTCCTCCGGCCCCGCTTCATCGAAGGCCAGAAACGACGCTTTGGTGCTCAGCGCCAACGATCGGAACAACTGGGCGGTCTCATGGGGAATGGGGGTACGAGAAAACAAAATCACCGCGAACAGATCCCGCGACGGCAACATGCCGCCGAAACACAACACCGACTTGACACCATACTTTTTGACGAACGCCTCCTGGACGGGCACATAGGGACTGCCCACCGCGTCGGGTACATAGAACACGTTGTAGGTTTTCTCGCCGACGTCGACCAACCAACCACCCTGCGCGTCCATGCTCGACTCCAACGACACGCCGAACTGATGGAGCAGCTGAGAGAACATGGGAAACTGCTTCACGAAATCCGCGCTCACCATGGGAATGGCCCGGTACCGGTAGGACTTGCCGACATCGTTCCAGTGGGGTTGCTCGCCGGCGGTGGCCAGGAGCGTGAAACACTTCAGGTCGGGAAACGGGGCGATCCCGCCCAACTTTTCACGGACGACTTGTTGAGAAGCGGCGTCAAGACGGCTGTAGGACGACGTCTTGAAACAACGCACCAGAACGCAATCCCGCTCCTCGGTGTGAGGATCTCCGAGTGTGCGGTGGAGGTATTGGACCACCTGCATGGCCGCATCCTGCAAACAAGCGGCCCCGTGGCCCAACTGGCGGAGCACGGCCGAGCACTCGGTCATTTCCAGCAGAGAGAAGCGCGCCAGACTATACAAGGCAGGCCCTCTGGTTATCTGGAGGATTGGCAGGCTCGCGACGACCCCGTCGTACGGTGCCTCATGACTCCGAGGCACCGACGCTCCAACCGGTTCATCCGCGTCGCGACGCGACGATCAACATGGATACGAACTGCAGGCGAGTCTAGTGAAGGGGTCCAGGCTTGTCAAGGCGAAGGACGTGGCGACATCGGATGGTCGGCACGATAGCGATCGACTCGTCCCAGGATCTCGGCCGGACTGTCGCCCTGACCGCGCGCCCAATAAAAGGCGCCAAGATGCCGCATGGTGCGCTGACTTGCGATATGGTCAACTCCGAACACGCGCTGCTGAATCGATAAGGCGCGCAACAGAAGCCGTTCGGCTTCATCCCCTTCGCCCAATTCGTGTCCCAACGTCCCGAGATGATCGAGGTAGAGCGCAAGGGTGGGATGGTCAGGGCCGAGTGTATCTTCCGCCGACGAAACGATGCCGTGCCCGATCTCCCAGGCTGTTCGCTTGTCCCCCTGCCGCTCCAACTCGATCATGCCGCGCGTCAGTTCGAGAATATCCGGCTCCGAAACGGCCTCGCCCGCGAAGGCCGGCGAACCCGGCCATCCCAGCAGCAGCACCAGCGCCCACGCCATCGATCCGATCGATCGGCACCCACATTCGGGAAGTCGGTTCATTGGACCGTGGGTCCTCCGCCTACGGCCCGATTGAGCAACGCAACATCGGACGGGTACGTCAATCTGGCTCGTGCTTCGTCGAGGTAATCCATCGCACTTCTTCGACTTCGCCGTCCGGTGCGCCGGCCCGCTCAAGGGGAGACATCCGGAACCACACGACGGTTTTTCGTATCCGTCGGCCTTCCCGCTGAAACCAGTACTCCGTCGGTGTCAGCTCCCGGTCGATATGACAACGCCAGCCGGTTTCCTCTTCGACCTCTCGGACCGCGGCCTGAGCCGGCGTCTCCCCGTGATCCAGACGGCCCTTCGGGAACGACCAGATCGGCCTTCCCTTGACGTCTGAAGTCCGCACCAGGAGCACCTCTGTATCCCGGATGACCACTCCGCCCGCCGACGTGACGACGTCGAATTCAGCCACGACGCCGCACCTGCCGCACACATCGACCGGTATTGCATCCACGGCGCCTCATCTCAGCTCACCCGCTGGGCAAACCCAGAAACCACGACACCAGCCGATCCTGTACACGATCCGGAAGCAACGACTTGAGGAGAGCCCGAAATTTTGCATCCCGCCCCACCAGATATCGCACCCGTGGTATCGGCGCCGTCAGCGCCTGTGCGACGGCCTGCGCCACCCGCTCGGCCGGAATCGCGCGCTGCTCGGCTCGGCTCAGCACGTCCTGCATCCGTCGAAGCTGCATTTCGTACAATCCCAGTGATTCCGGCTCCATCGCACCCAACACCCGTGCGGCGGACATTGTCGAGCGTTCCCATATTCTGGACTGAATGGCGCCGGGCTCCACCAGCGAGACGTTGATACCCCATGGGGCCAATTCGAGACGCAAAGCATCGGTCATCGCTTCCAGCGCGAACTTGGATCCGCAATAGGCGCCGAGAAACGGCGTCGCCGCGCGGCCTGCGATGGAACTCATGTTCACAATCCGCCCCCGCCCGCGCCGAAGCAACGGAAGAAACGCCTGGGTGACGGCCACTTGCCCGATCACGTTGACCTCGAACTGCCGGCGGATCTCGGCAAGGGGCAACAACTCCAGCGGACCGGCGACCGCGATGCCGGCGTTGTTGACCAGGCCGGCCAGCCCCTGCTCCCCGACCGTCTCCGCCACCGTCCGTTCGGCAGTTACAACGGACTCGGGATTCGTCACCTCGAGCCAAAGCGGCCGGAGACGGTCGGAAGCCTGCCGGCGCAGCACCTCTCCATCCTCCTGACGGCGGACTCCTGCGAAGACGGTAAACCCCTGGGCGTCCAAATAGGCGGCACAGGCCGCACCGATACCCGAAGAAGCACCGGTGATCACGATATGTCGCTGCCGATGGGTCACATCGTCACGCGTACCTGCTCACTTCGATAAAGAAACCCGGTTCAGCGTAGCACGGAGAGGGGATAAGAGACATCTTCGTGGAGCCCCACGGCTCGACGGCCGTGGCTTCCTGAGGAGGCGGGTGAAGGTCGACTAGGCAGTTTTCGCCTAGGTAGATCTCAAGAGTGCCTGTGCGAAATGGACACACCGGCCGCCGGTTTGACAAACCACAACGGTCATCTAGACTTGATTCATGCCTTCAATCTCTCTGAATCCCTGCCGGACCGCAGCTGTGACTGCAGGACTCCTGGCATGTCTCTCTCAATGGCTCCCATCACCGGCATCCGCCGGCCGATCACTCACGGTTCCGATTTCCTCCGCCGCCCAGGCGACGGAGGAGTCCCCAGGCTTTCCCACGTTCATCATCAAGTGGGATGAGGGTGCACAGCCGGACCCCCTCGCGCTCCGATGGGGGCGAAGTCAGGTCCCCGTCCGGGGAGCCGGGATAGCCTGCATCCCAGATGCGTTCCAGCTCGCGCTGACCAGGCTCGGCCCGTCGATTCGCCCGACTGGTATCCTCTCGCTCTACGCCAGCGCGACCGGTCCGTTGAAGACAGAGGGGCCCGAAGCCGGAGCCGCCTTGGCGATCGGGTTCCTGGCGATTCTGAAAGGGGATCGGTTGGCACAAGACATCGCCATCACAGGCTCCATCGATTCCTCCGGCGCGATCGGCCAAGTCTCCCATGTTGCGGAGAAAGCGAAAGCCGCGGCACGGGCTGGCTACCGGGTGCTTCTCGTCCCGCGGGGACAGTTTTATGCACCCCGGATCAATCTCGTGGCGTTGAACGCGGAGTCGAAGCTGCTCGTCTACGAGGTGGGTACGATCGACGAAGCCTACGAAATCATGACGGGCAAGAAACTGTAGCCGGCCGCCTCATCGTCCGTCCGCCGTCCTCCCGACCGACTCACATCCAATTGCTGATCAGAAGAAACGGCGCCCAAAAGCTGGGATGTTCATGCCCCGGCTCCAGCAGGATTTTCTGTTGCGCTCGCTGCAACGCCACGGCCTTCGTGATACTGGGATCGTGCAATTGGCGGTAGAATTCGGCCACCAACTCCGCCGTCGCCAAATCGTCCTTGTACCAGAGGCTTGCCAGGGAGGACCGGGCGCCGGCTTTGACGGCCACGCCCAGCAATCCCAACGCTGCGCGTTCATCTCCCGCCGGAGTTTCGGACGCACTCAACGTCACCAGCTCGAGCGGCGTTTGTCGGTGTTGCAACAGCCCCACGTACTGCGACAGTCGGTCGAGTGACAGTTTGTCGTCATGAGCCAGCACGAAAGAGTTGCTGACTTCGCTGTCGACCACCCCGTGCGAGGCAATGTGAATGATGCCGACGCCCTGATCCTTGAGCTCACGCTCCACCGACGGCAGCACGAACTGCGTATCCATCAACAGCCGGCCCCCGTATAAGGCGCGAATCGCCTGGACTTCCGTCGCGACGTGCGAGAGTCCGGGGAAACCTTGAACCGGCTCCGTCAGTCCCACGGAGAGCAGATTGATCCGTCCGCGGTTGACTTGACGTGCGTCCGTCAGCTCCATGCTGGGCGTCACCGCCATGGCAAAGGTATCGATGGCAAAGTGGCGGCCGTCGTGCAACGCGGCCAGGGGTATCGTGCGCAACGGTCCGTCCGGCACCATCACCACCGTCGTGATGCCCATCGCCAGGAAATCCCGCTGCAGCGGCGCCAAGAGCCATCGATACAGCGTCTGGGCCGACGCGAGATAGCTCTGCGAACGTCGGTCCTGCACCAGCCGCCGGAACGTTTTCACCTCCTGGGTCAGCCGTTCCGCCTCAACCTGAACCCCGTATCGCCGGAGGCTGCCGGATACGTTCACCAGCAGCTCGAGCCGGTCGGGCAGCACGATCGGGTACACCACCGCGGTATTCGGCGGCAGCGTACTGTCGCTCCTCTTCGCCTGAACCTTGGAGACGCAGTCATCGCGGAAATAGTCCTGCAACTNNCCTGTTCCTGAGAGTTCGCCGTTGTCGCCCGTCGCAGCAAGGTATCGGCGACCTCGGTGTAGAGCGGGGCGACCGATTCTTCGAACGAATGGTGACGTCCCTGGTACCCCACGGAAAACTCATACCGGATCGGCTTCACCGCCGCGACCGCTCGCTGATAGGCCTCGATCGCCTCATCTTCCTTGCCGGCGGCCTTCAGCAAACGGCCCGTCTGCCATTGCCACAAATACATCGACTCAGGCGCGTTGACCCGCTGCGCGGCCAAACTCGCCTTCCGGGTAAAATCCAGGGCCTCGCCGTAACGTCGTTCCCGTTCCAACAACGTGCCGAGGTACCCCCAGGCATAGGACTGAGCCCTCGCGTCGCCCAGCTTCGTGGCCACCTGGGCCGCGGCGACAAAGGAGTCGGACGCGCGACGCAGCAGCATCGCGCCAGCAGGTTTATATGGGGCCAGGGTAAGGTTCCTGCCTGAGGCCTTGTCCTTGGACTCGCTTGCTCCGGAGGGCGGTTTGGCGCCCGACGGTCCGACCGTACCCTTTTCGTGCCTCGACCGTTCGGAGCGTGTCGAGGTCTTGTGACCGGTACCGACGGATCGCAGATCGTCGTAGGCCAGTCCGATATTGAGCAAACTATACGACTTGGCATAGCTGTCTGGCAGAGCACGAGTCTCCGTTGACGCCACGTCCAACGCCCGCTCCGCCTCGGCGAACTGCTGATCGTCCAACAGTGCCAGCGCCCAATTGACCTGTGCCGTCACGGCCAAGGCCTGTTGATTGGTTTGAAGCGCCAGGTGCTTGCTCTCCGCGTACACATCGATTGCTTCGGCAAACTGATTCTGCGAGGCCAGCACCATGCCCAGGTCGTTCAGCAATCCGGCCACCAGCGCCGGGCGCTTTTCCTCGCGCGCCAGACCCAATGCCTTCGTCAAATGGTCCGCCGCCTGAACACCATTGCCCATGGCGTGCGACGCCACTCCCAGGCGCCCCAGAATCGTCGCGGTCAGGACTCGATCGCCCACCTGCTCCGACAGCCGCAGTGCGGCCTGCAACGTGCTTTGCGACCGCCGAACTTGGCCTTCCTGCTGCAAGGCGTGCGCCAAGTTGATCAACGCCTGGGACTGTTCCCTTGGGCGTTGAGCCTGCTCGAAGAGCTTCGCCGCCTCCGACCAATGCCCGGCCGCCTGAGGGAAGGCCCCTTCAACGAACCGCTGCTTCCCCTGTTGCATCTCTTGTTCCGCCTTGGCCAGACCGGTCGCCTGCCCCGGCTCTGCAGCCCATCCTGCAGAGACACCAAAACCCCCTGGAATCAAAACGAGCCAGAGCAAGACACGCAGGAGAAGGTCTGGCGATGAAGGTCCGGACATAGGTTCACTGAAGAAGCGATCCATCGACCCTGTGTAGAAGCTCCGTCCCGTCCGATCGGTCATATCGGGCCCCCTCATGACCGACAGACCTCAACCAGGTCGCTGCCAATCTGAACGGGTGGCAGCGTAGGGCCCTTGAGGGGCTGTGCCAACAGCGAGCCTTGTTCGAGCGCCCCGGTTTGGCCGCCCAGTTCCTCCAGAACAATGGGGCTCGGCATGGCCACCCCGGGCTGCGGCGGCGAGACCTCGCGCGGGGCCTGAACAAAACTGCTCGCCTTGCCCGAACGATTGGCCGCACAGGGCGACGTGTTGCGTGCCAATGCCTGCGCACCGAAGACCGTCGCCGCGGCTTGGATATTTTGTCCCATCCGCTGCCCCATGTCCTGATACATCTGCAACGTCTGCGGAGCCGCGAAGGGATTGACCGAGAAGACCTCCGCGGGCGCGCCGAAGACGTCGGTCGGGAAGAACCCGCCGCCGGTCACCGCCACGCGAATCAAGCCGCCGCTTTGATTCGTCGTGTTGGTCACCGTTGCACCCGGCGCAAGCGTGAGCACGGATGGAAAGAGTTGGATGGAGGTGATGCCTGATTGGGCCAGCGCGGGGGTCACGGCAATGACCGTCCCGTTCGTCGCCTGTATGCTGCCCGGCGTTCCGGTGACGCCGCCGCCGCTGCCGGGTAATGCGGCCTCTCCGGCCGATCCGAGGCTGCGCAGCATCGGTGTGGCCGCCGTGAGGGTCGCCCCTTCCAGCCTGATCGGGCCCGCCGCCACCATGAGCACTCCATTCGGGGCCGAAATCGTCGCCCCTTGGATCGCCACCGGTGCCGGAGCACCGGGACCGGCAAATCCAAATGCCGTCGGCGCTGCGGAACTGAAGGAAAGCTGGCTGGATGGGGAGGCTGAAAAGACGGCATTGTCCGCAAAGCGGAGGGAATTGGCGGTGGTGATGAAAATCGACGCGCTCGTGGTGACGTTGGAGGACGGACCGATCAATACGCCTGCGGGGTTCAACAGATACAGGCTCATGCCGTTGGTGAGGATAGTCCCGTTGATGTTGGAGATATTGCCCCCGGTCACGCGGGATATGGCGTTCAAGGCCCCGCCGGGATTGGCGAAGACTGCCGTCCGGCCGACCCCGACGTCGAAGGATTGAAAGCTATGAAAGAGATTCGCACCGTTGTTGGGGCGGAATCCTCCGGTGATCGTGCTTTGTGCGCCGCTGGTCGATACGACGGTTCCCAGCGACCCATCCGCGACCGGCGTGACTCCCGCTTGGGCGTAAGCTTCGCGGCACGCCCCGCCCAGCGCACTCACCACCAGACAAAGGACAATGCCAAACAATCGTCCGTCAACCCGTACCCGTACACAGGCCATACCGCATTCCCTTCGACGCTCACGCGGTTGTTCCGACAGTTTCTTACTCTTTTCCGACAGCCGGTGCAAGCCGGGAAACGCGCCGGAATCCGCTCCCCTCCAGGCTTGGCGGGCATCTACCTCCCCTGGCATCCCTCCTTGGGACCAAGCTCAGAAGGCCTGGACCACCAACTGCAGGTGGACCCCATGGTCCTGGAGATTCCCCCGGTCCGTGTCGAACGTATTGAGCTGTTTGCCCCAATAGATTTCGAACCGGCTTCCCCGCCAGAAGTTCCAAATCACCCCGAGACCGAGACTGGAGAGGGTCTTAGGCGGCGTTTTCGGCGTCTGTACGGTGGTTTCCCACCCATGGCCGATATCGAAGAAGGGAGCCAGGAACACGGTATCCACTCCGGCTTTCGTGGTGTACACCGGCACCTGCCATTCGATGGACCCGATCGCCGCGTTGTCCCGGATCAGCGTGTACTCACGGTACCCACGGACACTGTAGCGACCGCCGACGGCGATCTGCTCCAACGGAAAGAGGTGATCGTTCGACAACTGAACGATCCCGCGGCCGACCAACTGCGACCGCCATAGGGGCAACTGGCGGATCATCTGGGCCANNGCGCGACAATACCGAGAGCACTTGTTCCGAGGACCGTCGGGTGTATTCCTGAGCGAATCGGAGCGCTGTGATCTTGAAAATCCCGTTTGGCGATCCCAGCACCAGTTCCTGAGGCTGTCCCCCCAGGAAGCTTTCATTTTGCTCGTGCTCACCGATCAAACTCAGCGCAAACTCCTGATCCACCTTGCGGTAGACCGGGTGGCGCACGGAGATCCCGAAGATCTGGGCTTTGTTGCGGATATCCAGAGCATCAAACGGACTTTCCTTCACGGCGAACTCGTACCGGCGATATTGGACCGCGACCGTCGTGTCCTGGCGGTTGACCGGGACGGCGTATCTGAAGTTGAGGATGGGATTCACCCCCGCGGAGCGGCCATATTGCAGGCTCAATTGATCGCCGAATCCGAACAGGTTTTGGTGCGCGAGCGTGATGAACCCCTGCTCCGCTCCGACGACTGGAGATTGAAAGTTGTTGAACTCCAACCAGGCCTTGAGGGGATTCGCCTCGGTGACGCGGACGTTCAGCAGGCTTTCGCCTCGCCCCAATCCCGGCCGCAATTCGGCGTTGATCCGTTGAATGCGTGTGTCCGCTTGCAGCAGCTGGAGCCGCTCCTGCAGCTGGTTGACGTTGAGCGGCGGTCCGACAGCGGTCTCGATACGGCTCTTGAAATAGGACGGGCGGAACCAGTTGGTCCCTTCAAGATTGATCTCGGTGAGTGTCCCCTCTACGACCTGTACGGTCAGCACGCCGTCCGTCACCGTCTGCTCCGGAATGAGGGCGCCCGAAGTCACATAGCCGTGGTTGATGTAGTAGTAGGTGATGGCAAGACGAAGCGCTTCCAGGTCTTCGGCCGTAAGCTCCCGATCCGTGAATGGAGCAGTGACCCCGGAGAGTTGAGCCGCCGAGAACGCCGTATTCCCGGTCACCTGGATGGCCGTAACCTTGATCTTGGGGGCCGTAATCGGCACGCCCGGGGAAACTGGTGGCCTCAGGGCCGGTGTTTCGAGCGGCGCCGGCTGCACCGGAGGTGGCGCTTCCGGTACCTGGGGGGGTTTGGGCGGCAGCGGCACGAATTGGGCATTCGCCGTAGCAACCATGGTTGCCGGTGCGACGGTCAAACAGAACAGCAGTATGCGGCCTCGCTTCTTCAGATACGTGCAGCCCATTGGACGCTCCTCTTTGCCCTCGCTGAATACCCTCGGGTCGGTCGACTTGCCTTCGCAGAGCCCCCACCCTGCACCGTGCTGTGTCGCAGTCGGGTCCGTCCTGCGCCGCTCCATGCCCACGCCGCTCCACCAAAAGCCCTAGCGCGCCATGAGCCCGCACGGTCTCGTCGCCGGCATCGCGTTGAAGAGTTCTGTAGACTGCGAAGGATTTGCTTATAGCATGTCGCGAGGCAAATTACTTCATGTCGAAAATTTTTTCGAACCGCGCAGGATGACATGCGGTCGCACAGGCGACCGGCCCCATGCCGCTAATGAATGGATGACTGTTGGGGAGAGAGAGCCCGGAAGTGAGAAGGTTTTCACCGGGAGAGGCGTCGTCTCTCCCGGTGACGAGAAGCATGGCGACCGATTACATCCAGTTGTTGATCAGCAAGAACGGCGCCCAAAAACCGGGATGGCTGTGGCCGGGCTGCGACAAGATCTTTTGCTGTGCCCGCTGGAGAGCGACGGCCTTCGTCACGCCGGGATCCTGCAGCTGCCGATAGAACTCGGCGACGAGTTCGGTCGTCGCCTGGTCTTCCGCAACCCATAAGCTGGCCAGTGCACTCCTTGCGCCGGTCTTGATGGCGACGCCGATGAGTCCAAGGGCCGCGCGATCGTCTTCCGCCGCGGTTTCACACGCGCTCAGCGTCAACAGCTCGAGCGGCTGCTGGCGGTACTGAAGCAGCCCCACCATCTCTGCGAGCCGATCCATGCTGACCTTCCCGTCGTAGGCCAGCAGGAACGAATTGCGGGCATCTCGATCGATGACGCTGTGGGACGCGATGTGCAACATCCCGACCCGTTCGTCCCTCACCTCCTGTCCGAGCGAGACCGAGGAGACCTGGCTGTCCATCAGCGTTTTTCCCCCGTACAGCGTGCGCACCGCCTGGACTTCGGATGCCGCATTGGGGAGCGCCGGAAAACCATGGACCGCCTCGCTCACACCCAACGACAGCAACCCGCCCTTGTCCCGTCCGACGGGACGCGGATCCGTCAAATCCATACCGGGTACGAGCGCCACGGCATACTTGTCGACGACAAACTGGCGACCGTCATGCAAGGCCGCGACAGGGATGGTGCGCAAGGCGCCGTCGGGCACCATCACGATGGTCGTCACGCCCGCGGCGAGAAAATGTTGCTGGAGCGGCGACAGGAGCCAGCCGTGGAGCCGTTGCGCCGAGGCCAAATACTCTTTCGAGCGGGGATCCTGCACCAGCCGCCGAAACGTCCGTGCCTCCTTCGTGACGGCGTCGGATCCGACGGCGACCTGGACCTGTTTCAACCCCTCCGCGGTTTCAACCAGCAACTCGAGCCGATCCGGCAAGGCGATGGGATAGACGACCGCGGTTTGCGGCGGCAATCCTGCCCCTCCCCGCCGCCCCTTGGCGTTCGCCACACAGTCGTCCTGGAAATAGTCCTGCAACTCCGCCGCACGCGACGCCTCAACCGTATCCCGCACCCGGACCAACAGTTCCTGAGATTCACTGGGCGCTTTAGCCGTCGAGGCGCGACGCAACAGCGCATCCTCATATTCGAGGAACAAGGGTGCCACCGAGTCACGGAACGAATGATGCCGGCCTTGGCTCCCGACGGAGTATTCGTACCGGATAGGTTTCAGCACCGAGACGGCTCGCTCGTAGGCGGCCAGCGCCTCCTCGTCCTTGCCGCTGGATTTCAATAGGCGGGCGGCCTGCCACTGCCACCGATATAAAGATTCCGGTGCCTTCACACGTTGGGCCGCCAACGTAGCCTTTCTCGTGTAGTTCAGTGCCTCGCTGGTCCGGCGCTGCTGTTCCAACACACCTCCCAGAAATCCATAGGCATACGACTCGCCTCGGGAGTCCTGCAGTTTAGCCGCGACATCACCGGCCGCCATGAACGCATCGGATGCGCGACGCAGCAACGAGCCCCCCGCGGAGCCGAGTTCCTTGGTTGACGGCGCCGACCGAGTCCCGACCGGTCGCCCGGTGACAGGCCGCTCGCCCGCTGCTCTCTCTCCCTGCAAGGACGATCCCACGGCATCATGCAATTCTTGATAGCCGAGACCGATCGTCAACAACCCGTTCAGTTTGGCCGGGCCGTCTCCGAGCGTCTTCGTCTCCACCCAGGCCTCGTCGAGATGATGTTGAGCCTCCCCCAATTGCCCGTCTTGAATGAGCGCGGTCGCTTCATTGATATGCGCGGTCAGCCCCAAGGCGGGATGATGGACCTCGGCCGCCAAACTTCGGCTTTCCGCATACACGTCGATGGCTTCCGCAAATTGACGGCGCGCAATCAGCACATTTCCGAGATCGTTCAGCAGACTCGCAACCATGGCCGGTTTGCGCTCTTCTCTCGCCAACGCCAGAGCTTTTGTCAGGTGTTCGGCCGCCAAGGCATCCTTGCCGAGCGCATGGGTCGTATTCCCCAACTGCCCCAGGATCGTGGCGGTGAGCGTGCGGTTGCCGACCCGCTCGGACAGTTGCAAGGCGGTTTGCAACGTGGTCTGAGCCCGGCGGATTTGACCTTCCTGCTGCAGTGCGTGCGCCAGATTGACCAGCGCCTGGCACTGCTCCTTGGTCTGCCCGTTCTGCTCGTACACACGTGCGGCATTCATCCAGTGCACCGCCGCCTGAGCGTAGGCGCCTTGCTGGAAACGGACCTTGCCCTGACTCATGTCCTGCTCGGCCTGACTGCGCCCTGCAGCATCGCCGGTGACGATCTCCACCGACTGCGCAGTCGCCACGCCGCCCATCCAGATCGAGGCGAGTACGATCGCCGCACTCAGAGCCGCACGTTCGATCCCAATTCGCAGGCCTGTCAGGAGGGAACGCGCCACAAGCCCTTCGCCCTGCATCAATAGATCCGGCATGATGTCCTCCCGTCTGCTTAGCAGCCCTGCCAGGCTTCGCTGGCCGACGCAGTGGAACGTGGGCTTGCGCGCACGATGCGCGGGTTGACTGGATGCACGTCGGACGTGGCCCCCACCTCCTCCAACGTGACGGGGCTCGCCAAGGTGCCACCGGGTTCGGCAGGTGTGACATCCCTCGTGGCTTGGACAAAGGTGCTGAACTCTCCGTCCTTGCGCGCTCCACAACGACTGGTCAACAACGTCGCTGGCGCCTGCGGGGTCTCCACCGGCATCACGACGGCGGCGCGATTCAGGAACACCAAGGGATCGACCGGGTTACCGGTGAAGGCCACGGGCTGCGTGACCGCGGAGGCGGCGGGGAAGAACACCGGCGGCAGCCCCCCTCCCGTGCCGGTCACTTCCACGCGATTGACAAAACCGAACGGTCCGGTGCTCTGAACGACCTGCGCGCCTCCGGGAACGAGAATGCTGCCGGGAAACGTCTCGACCGACACGTTTGCTTGAAGGAGCGTACCGACCGCTGCGGAAAGCGTCCCGCCCGGAAGACTGGCGCCGAATGCATTGCCGCTCCCCGGATCGACATTCACTTCGGACTGTGCACCGACGGCACCGACGGCGGTGCGGCCGGCGGAGATCCTGGTGCCATTGATTTGCACACTCCCTCCGGCGAACAGCAGAGTGGCGTTGTTCCCGGCCTGTAAGCTCCCCGCCGAGATCACGATCGGGGCTGGGGTTCCACCGCCGAAAAATCCGAACGCGACGGGAGGAGCAGTGGAAAGGAGGGAATCCAGCGCCACAAGGGTCGTGGAAAACAGCCGCTGGCTGGTGCCGTCATTGAGCCGCAATTGCGAGGCGGTGCTGAAATACGCGGAGCCGCTGACATTGAGGTTTGCGGACGGCCCGAAGATGATGCCAGAGGGGTTCAGGAAGTACAGATTCCAGCCGATCGCTTGGATGGTTCCATTGATGTTGGACGGAGAGCCTCCGATCACGCGACTGATCACACGAAGGGCACCGCCCGGGTTCTGGAACGAGGCGGTGTCTCCGGCGCCGAGATTGAAGGTGTTGAAACTGTGAAACACGTTCGCTCCGGTGCTCCCGCCCGGTCGCGTGCCACCGGTGATGGTCGTCGTCGAGCCCGACTGTGTCACCACGGTCCCCAGTCCGCCGGTTCCGACGGTTCCCGGCGTGGGCACGATGCTGGTGACCTGTCCGAGGCTCGGCCCGACGGCCGTCAACAAGAGGACGCAGAGCATACTCAACTGTGCGGCCCACAGGCCCCGTGCAACAACAGTCGATTTCATAGGGTTGCTCCTTGTAAATAGGCCGAGCGGCCCCTTCTCATACTCTTCTGCACAAGTAAGATCAAGGCACACGAAAGTATGTAAGGTCTCTTGCTAGATCCGTCAAAAGGCCTCCACGACCAATTGCAGATGGACACCATGATCCTGCAGGTTTCCCCGTTCGGTGTCGAACTTCTTCAGCTGCTTCCCCCAATAAATCTCGAAACGACTTCCACGCCAGAAATTCCAAATCGCGCCGATCCCGACGCTGNNGACGCTGGCCAGCGTCTTGGGTGGAGAATCGGGCGTAGTCACGGTCGTTTGCCAACCATGACCGAAGTCGACGAACGGCGCGAGAAACACCGAATCCACGCCCGCCTTGGTCGTGTACACCGGAACCCGTGCCTCGATTGATGCCAAGGCGGCATTATCTCGGATCAAGGTGAATTCCCGGTACCCGCGGACGCTGTATCGGCCACCGACCGCGATCTGTTCGAGCGGAAACAGGTGATCGTTTGAGAGTTGCACGACGCCGCGACTGACCAATTGGGTGCGCAGGAAGGGCAGCAGACGCGTCCACTGGACCTCACCCAACCAGGAAAAAAACCGTGCGTCCGGCAAATTCTTGTCCCCGTTCGCGGTGGCACCGAGTGCTCCCACGCCGACGGAAAACCTTGAGAGAGCCGTGAAAATTTGTTCGGAAGAGCGTTGGGCGTACTCTTGCCCGAAACGCAGCGCGGTCACCCGAAATTTCCCGCCCGTCGTCCCGGCGATCAGATCGGCCGGTTCCCCGAGCAGAAAGCTTTCGTTTCGTTCGTGCTCACCGGTGAGTGACAGTGCGAATTCCCGATCGATCGCTCGATAGACGGGATGCCGAACAGACAGGCCGAAAATTTGCGCCTTGTTCTTGATATCCAATTCCTCGAAAGGATCTTCCTTCACGGCGAAGTCGAATCGCCGATACTGAACGGCGACGGTCGTCTCCTGCGGCGTAACGGGCACTTCGTAGCGGAAGTTGAGGATCGGGTTCACCCCCGCCGATCGTCCGTACTGCAGGCTCAGGGTATCCCCGAAACCCAACAGATTCTGATGCGCCAAGGTCACGAAGCCCTGTTCTCCTCCGACGACCGGCGATTGATAGTTGTTGAATTCCAGCCACGCTTTAAGCGGGTTGGCTTCCTTGACCCTGACGTTCATGGTGCTTTCGCCGAGAGCCAGACCGGGAAGCAATTCCGCATTGATCCGTTCGATGCGGGGATTGGCCTGCAGAAGCTGCAACCGCTCCTGCAACCGGGTGACATTCAGGGGGGGACCGGCCGCCTGGTTGATCCGGCTCTGAAAGAACGACGGCCGGAACCATCTGACTCCCTCCAGGTTGACCTCGGACAACTTGCCTTCGACGATTTGCATCTGCACGACGCCGTTCACCACATCCTGCTCGGGAATCAAGGCCCCCGATGTGAGATACCCGCGCTCGACGTAGTAGCGCGTCAACGCCAGCCGGAGCGACTCGAGGTCGTCGGCCGTCACTTCCCGATTCGTGTACGGGGCCGTCACCTCAGCCAGCTGCGCCGAGGTGAAGGCGGTATTCCCGACCAATTGAATCTCCTTCACCATGATCTTCGGCGCCGTCAGCGGAACACCGGGCGCCGTGGGCGGCCTCGGTGCGGGCGGTTCCAGTGCAGGCGGCTGAACAGGCGGCGGTGCTTCGGGGAACTGAGGAGGTTTCGGGGGAAGGGGGATGAACTGCGCCCACACCGGCTGAGCACCCAACACGAACACGAGGAGCACCAGGAACATGCCGGCGACTCCTCGTTGACTACCGGGCATCGGTCTGTCTATGGAAGCGTGAACAGCCTGCCGGTGGGTTTTCGCTCCCCGTTCAATCGATATCGCATTCTCTCGTCCCTCCGACACAACCTCCCTCACACAAATCATCGAGGCCCTCCCCTCTTTCACACCAACACACCGCGTTGGATGCCCCTGTCGACCCCACGGCATCTGCACTCCCTCGTGCGGCTTGGGCCGCATGGGGAACATGACTGCAGACGACGCGGCTCAGTTCAGGTTGAACATCACACCGGCGCACACAAAGTGCGCGAAGTATTCGATACGTAGCTCTTAGGAGAAAAAATGAATCGCGAGGGAGATGCTTATAGCA
>JRYJ01001658.1_pt1 | contig 51075 bp, 52 predicted proteins | sample 235371 | NCBI WGS metagenome assembly JRYJ01 (sample SAMN03074219, study PRJNA261477) | activated sludge metagenome | biome: Wastewater Treatment Plant; feature: Wastewater; material: Activated sludge; isolation source: activated biomass of a wastewater treatment plant treating hydrocarbon... ... | reverse complement strand
GGCGCTCATCGCCGACGCCGCTCTGAGGCAGGCTGAGTGTCTTTTCGATCTTCTTTCTCCAGTGCCGATTGTCATAGCGCGACGTGATCAGCTGCAACATTTTCATTCCCAGTTCGGCATCGAGCGGCATAATGTGTTCCTTGTTTCCTGTCTCGTGGTTGCTACTTACGGCCGTAAAGACCGGTGAAGGAGGCTTTTCCGATCGCGTTCTGGTTCAAATAATACCCGACCATCGCGCCGGAGGCCTCGGGTTTCAATGGAAGCTGATCGACCTTCAATGCAAACACCGTGAAGACGTAGCGGTGCGGCTTATGCCCTTGCGGAGGACAGGGTCCGCCGTAGCCCGGCTGACCGAAATCCGTCATGCTCTGGACCGCGCCTTGCGGGAGACCGGCCCCGTCCGAGTTCCCGGCGCTGGCCGGCAACGATGTCACGCTTGGGGGGATGTTGAACACAATCCAATGCCACCACCCGCTCCCGGTCGGAGCGTCAGGATCGTACACGGTCACGGCAAAGCTCTTCACGTCCTTCGGGGCCTGGAACCACTGGAGCTCAGGCGAGACATTGCCACCCGTACAGCCGAATCCGTTAAACACGTGCTCGTTTCCTATTGTCGCCTTGTGCTTGATGGTGGGACTGGTGAGGCGAAAATCCGCCGCGGTGCCGAGGTCGGGCAGGACTGCAAGCGCCAGAAGAATGATGCTCCACGCATGTCGCATAACCAGCCATCTCCTTTCGCGATTCGATCCTCATGATGCTCATCTCGCGCCTTTCTGATAGGTCCCCATCAGCTGCGCCTGACCGATGATGTGGCCCTGCATGGCCTCTTCCAGTTTGGCCTTGGTCGGGTGGTTCAAATCCGGCAGCAGCGTATCCAGCGCATAGAGTTTATGGAAGTAGCGATGGCGCCCGACCGGTGGACAGGGTCCGCCATAGCCGGTTCGTTTCCAGTCGTTCAACCCCTCCTTCGTGCCGGATGGCAACATCTTGATGCCTTCCGACAGGCCTCCACTCGTGGGAGGAAGGTTGTAGAGCACCCAGTGGACCCAGGTCATTTTCGGCGCGGCTGGATCCGGCGCATCAGGGTCATCGACAATCAGCGCGAGGCTTTTGGCACCAGCCGGAATGTCGGCCCACGCCAGCGGGGGCGAAATGTCCTTTCCCTCACAGGTATACACCCTCGGAATGGTCCCCTGGTTCGCGAACGCCGTGGATGTGATGCGCACGTGTCCCTCCTCGCGAGCCTAAGCTGCCTCAGTTTCCCGCGACGGTCATCTCCGCAATTTTCACGGTCGGGCACGCCACGCGCCCTCGAAACACCAGATCCGAGCCGATCGCTTCGATGTTCGCGTACATCTGCTTCAAATTGGAGGCGATCGTGATCTCCTCGACCGGATAGGCCAATTCGCCGTTCTCGATCCAGAACCCGCTCGCCCCCCGGGAATAGTCTCCGGTCACCATGTTGATGCCGAACCCGATGAGGTCCGTCACGTACAACCCGCGTTTGACCGAGGCAATCAGCTCCTCCGGCGACCTGGCTCCGGGCACCATGTAGAAATTCGTGGGGCCGGCCGACGGGCTCTCGCCGATGCTGCGAGAGGCATTCCCCGTTGAAGGCAGTCCCAACTTCTTCCCCGAGTAGGTATCGAGCAGATAGCTCTTCAATCGGCCGCGCTCGACGACCGGTTGCTTTCTGGTCGGCAACCCTTCTCCGTCGAAGGGGCGAGTCCCGAGCCCGCCCGGCATCCGCCCGTCGTCGTAGATGGTGACGAATTCCGGGGCGATCTGCTGTCCCAGTTGCCCGATCAAAAACGAAGCCCCCTTATAGAGCGCATAGCCGGATAGGGCGCTGCACAAATGGCCGAGCAAACTTCCCGCTATCTCCTGCTCGAAGATCACCGGCGCGCGGCAGGTCGGCACCTTCCGGGCTCCGAGCCGGCGCACCGTCCGTCGCGCGGCTTCCTTCCCGATGGCGTCCGGGCTGTCCAATTTGGCGAAGGACCGTTGGACGCCGTACCAATAGTCCCGCTGCATCCCGCCGGCATCCGAGGCCACGGGCGTGACGGAGAGCGAAAAGCTGCTGTTGCGATACTGCCCGAGGAAGCCATGGCTGTTGGCCAGAATGATCCGCCCGGACGAGGAATCGCAGTCGGCGCCCTCGCTGTTGGTGATCCGCGCATCCGCCGCGAAGGCGGCGCGTTCGGCGCGCATCGCCAGATCGATCTGTTGGTCCGTCTGCAGCTTCGTCGGATCGTAAATCTGCAGATCCTGACATTCGCCGGCATACTGCCCCCGCTCGGGAAGCCCCGACACGGGGTCTTCGACCACCGCCTTGGCCAAGGCGCACGTTTCTGTCACAAACCGCTCCAGGGCATCGGACGAGAAGTCGGACGTCGAGGCACTGGCGGAGCGATGTCCAAAGAACACCCGAAGCCCCAGCCGTTTCTCACGCGCCTTGGTCAGCCGGTCGACGGCGCCCATGCGCACTTGCACCGACAGCGTTTCGCCGTCCGCCACCATGACGTCCGCCTCGGTTGCGCCGCACCCTTTGGCGCGGTTCAGCAGGTCCTGCGCCAGTTGTTCGTAATCGGCCATTGAGGATCGCTTTCAGCTATCAACTATCAGCCTTCAGCGCTCAGCGTCGGATGCCGACTGCTGAAAGCTGACGGCCAATCGCACTATCAACTACTGCTTCGTACCACCGACGGTGATTTCGTCGATCTTGATCGTCGGCAAGCCAACGCCGACCGGCACCGATTGGCCGTCCTTGCCGCAGGTCCCGATCCCTTCGTCCAGTTTGAGATCGTAGCCCACCATCGAAACCTTGGTGAGAATCTCCGGGCCATTGCCGATAAGCGTCGCCCCCTTGACCGGTTTTGTCACCTGCCCGTCTTCGATCAGATAGGCCTCGCTCGCGGAAAAGACGAACTTCCCGTTGGTAATATCCACCTGCCCGCCGCCGAACGAGACCGCGTACAAGCCCTTCTTCACCGACTTGATGATATCTTGAGGATCCGAGTCACCGGCCAACATGAAGGTGTTCGTCATGCGTGGCAGCACCACGCTCTGATAGCTCTCGCGCCGCCCGTTGCCGGTCAACGGGATACCCATGAGCCGCGCATTGAGTTTGTCCGTGATGTATCCGCGCAGGATGCCGCGCTCGATCAACACCGTGCGGCTCGTCGGCGTACCTTCGTCGTCGATGTTCAGCGACCCGCGCCGGAACGGCAAGGTGCCGTCGTCCACGATCGTGCAGACTTCCGAGGCCACTTTTTTCCCCACGAGGTTCGAAAAGGCGGAGGTTTTCTTGCGGTTGAAGTCGGCTTCCAACCCATGGCCGATGGCCTCATGCAAGAGAATGCCCGGCCAGCCGCCGCCCAACACCACCGGCATGATGCCGGCCGGCGCATCGACGGCGCTCAGGTTCAGGATCGCCTCCCGTGCCGCCTCCCTCGCGAACTGCAGATAGCGCTGGCCATCGAGAAAATAGCCGAGCCCCACTCGGCCGCCGCCCCCGAAGGTCCCGACCTGTCGATTCCCGTTCTCCTCGGCGATGCAGGTGACCTGCAGACGGGAGAGCGGTTGCATGTCCCCGACCATCATGCCCTCGGAGTTCGCCACGATCATGATCTTGTACTCGGTATTGAAGGACGCCATCACGTTTTTGATTCGGGGATCATACCGCCGGGCCTCGGCGTCGATGGCGTTCAACAGGTCGACGCGGTCCTTCGTCGCCACCTCGATGTTCGCTCGATCGTGCGGATAGAGATTGCGCGCAAGCGGCGGGCGGTGGGGCACGGCCACGGGGGTCGTGCCCTGGCTGGATTCGGCGATGTACCGGGCGGTATCCGCGGCAATCTCGAGATCCTTTCTGGTCAATTCATCGGAGTAGGCAAAACCGGTTTTCTCTCCCGACGTGGCGCGCACCCCGACTCCCTGGCCGATATTCTTCGTGGCCCGTTTGACGATCCCCTCTTCCATGGAGACCGACTCGGTTTGACAATATTCGAAATAGAGGTCGGCGTAGTCAACGTTCGCAACCTTCACCCGGCCGAGTGCATGCTCGACTTCTCTATCGGTGACACCAAACCGCGCCAGCGCCACGGACTGCTCTGTCGCCATCAGCGATGCTCCTCTCGATTGTATCGTGCGCGAGTATAGCCCAATCCTTTCCGGAGCCGCAACGCGAGCGCATTCGAACCATGTGCAATTACAGCGAAATCCGGAAATTTCGTTTGACTTTTCATCACTCCAGGGCTAGACTCACTTTACCCTCCGGGAGCTCTGCAAAGAAAGGGTAAACACGCCGTTCCATGAACGATTCTCGATCGCAGGACCTCGAACCCCCTTCCGATTCCGACCTCCTATCCAAACTCGAACCGGACCTGCTGCCGAAGCATCTGGCTGTGATCATGGATGGGAATGGACGGTGGGCGGAGCTCCGTGGGTTGCCGCGCATTGCGGGGCATCAGGAAGGGATCAAGTCGGTCCGGGAACTGATTTCGCTGTCGCTCGAGCTGGGGATCAGAATCCTGACGATCTATGCCTTTTCCCAGGAGAATTGGAATCGACCGGCCCAGGAAATCAGCGCCTTGATGGGCCTGCTCGAACATTATCTCTCGACGGAACGGTCGAGCCTCATCGAACAGGGCGTGCGATTCCGAACGATCGGCCGCATCTCGGCCTTGCCGACATCGGCTCTCCATTGGGTGCAAACCACCGAACGGGAAACCGCCCACCTCGACAAACTCGTGCTGAACGTCGCCTTGAGCTATGGCGGCCGCGCCGAGATCGTCGATGCCGCCAAGGATCTGGTCCGAGCCGTCCAAAGCGGCCGGCTGTCGGTCGAGCAGATCGACGAAGCCGCCTTGCAACAGCGCCTCTACACGCAAGATCTCCCCGATCCGGATCTCTTGATCCGCACCAGCGGCGAAACCCGGATCAGCAATTTCCTGCTTTGGCAATTGGCCTACACCGAGCTGTACTTCACCCCGACGCTCTGGCCGGATTTTCGCCGCCGCGAGACCCTGGTCGCCCTCCTCGAGTACCAACGGCGCGAACGCCGGTTCGGCCGGGTCTTGAGCAGCGTGTCGTCGTAACCTCCATTGTCGAGCGCGGGTATCCTAGTGAGCGCAGTTGACCCCGTGACCACCTCCGATACGGTCTCTGTCTCGCGCACCTCGTTCGATCCCCGCCGGCTCTATACCGCGCTGGTTTTGATCCCGTCGCTCTACGTCATCATCCGGTATCTCCCGCCGGTAGCCTGTACGGTGCTGGCATTCGTGATCGGCGGGCTGGCCCTCATGGAGTTCTACCGGCTGTGTTTTCGCCAGCGAACCCACCATCTGTTGACGGGCGTCGGGCTCGTCACGATGGCGATCTGGTTCGCGAGTTTTCATGTCGGGGGTGCGCGGCTCGATTACTTGTTTCTCGGCGTCATCGTCACGCTGTTGCTCCCGCTCTGGGTGCGTGGGAACCAGGAGCACCAGATCCTCGACTCCGCCGTAACGTTCCTGGGGCTCCTCTACATCGGCGGCGCCATGAGCTATCTGATCCGGATGCGAAATCTCCCCGACGGCGAGTTGCTGATCCTCTTCGTCCTGCTGATCACCTGGGCGGCGGACACGGGCGCCTACTATGTCGGAAAAACATGGGGGCGGCACCCGCTCGCGCCCGTCGTCAGCCCCAAGAAAACGGTTGAGGGGTTGGCAGGCGGCCTGGCGCTGGCGATTGCGGCGGTGTTGGTGGCGCGTCCTTGGATTACCTCTCACTCGGTTGGGCTGATCGAAGCGCTCCTGCTCGGGACGCTGCTGACGATGGCCGGGCTGGCCGGCGATCTGGTGGAATCGGCGGTCAAACGCGCGGTCGGCGTGAAGGATTCCGGTGGACTGTTGCCGGGACACGGTGGCATGCTCGATCGTATCGACAGTTTGTTATTTACGGGGCCGACTTTCTATTACTATATGTCGTTCGGCGGAGTTCCGGCGCCCTAGCCGGACCCGCGACGCGAGGCGAGGATTCTCTCATGAAGAATATCGTCATTCTCGGTGCCACCGGCTCGATCGGTACCAACACGTTGGACATCGTCGACCGGTTCCCGGGTGAGTTCCGGGTGGTCGGCCTGACCGCCGCGTCCAACGACGAGAAGCTCGAAACACAAATCCGGCAATTCCGGCCGGTCGTGGCGGCGCTCGCCAACGAAGCGGCCGCCGAACGCCTGCGCCACCGGTGCGCCGATCTGCCGGTCCGGATCCTGTCGGGGCTGGAAGGCGTGCGCGAGGTCGCACACCATCGCGACGCCGAATTGGTCATCTCCGCCATCGTCGGCGGCGCGGGACTCGTCCCCACCCTGGCAGCCATCCGGGCGGGTAAACACATCGCACTCGCGAACAAGGAACCCATGGTGATGGCCGGCAAGTTGATGCAGGAAGAGGCCCGCAAACATGGCGTCCGGATTTTCCCGGTCGACAGCGAACACAGCGCCATTTTCCAATCACTGGAAGGGCACCGGCGTGAGGACGTCAAACGCCTGATTCTCACTGCCTCCGGCGGGCCCTTGTGGGAGTGTACGCGGGAGCAGTTGCAGGACGTGAGCCCCGAACGTGCCCTGCAGCACCCGAACTGGAAAATGGGGTCCAAAATCACAATCGATTCGGCGACCCTCATGAACAAGGGACTGGAAGTCATCGAAGCACGCTGGCTCTTCGACATTCCGGAAACGCAGATCGAAGTGTTGGTTCACCGCGAGAGCATCATCCATTCTTTGGTAGAGTATAACGATCGATCGGTGATCGCCCAGTTGGGCCTGCCCGACATGCGCACCCCGATTTCCTATGCGATGCGGTATCCCGAACGGATGCCGCTCGAGCTGCCGTCCCTGGATCTGGCCGAGATCGGCAAGCTGACCTTCTTCAAGCCGGACCATGGGCGGTTTCCGTGCCTGCGTCTGGGATATGAGGCCCTCCGCATCGGCGGGACGATGCCGGCCACGATGAATGCCGCGAATGAAGTCGCCGTCGAAGCGTTCCTCCAGGGCGGAATTCGATTTCTCGATATTCCGGACATCATTCGGAGTACAATGGAAGCACATGCACCCCAGTCCATCGACAGCCTGGATCACGCCCTGGATGCCGACCGTTGGGCCCGGGAAAAGGCCGAGTCCCTGGTGCATTCGTTGACGCGGTAACACCCCGCACACAAAGGAGTCTGGTCGTGGGAACTGCTTTCGCTTGGTCGCCTGACGTGGTGTCATTCCTGAGCCACTGGGCCCTTCCGTTCCTCGTGGTGCTCGGGGTGCTGGTCGCGTTCCACGAGATGGGACATTTCCTCGCCGCCCAGTGGGTCGGCGTGAAAGTCCTAAAGTTTTCATTGGGGTTCGGTCCGAAAATTCTGGGACGTCAGGTCGGCGAAACGGAATACCTGCTGTCGGTTGTGCCGCTGGGCGGCTACGTGAAGCTGTTCGGGGAAGATGAGAACGAATCGATCTCCCCGGAGGACAAACGGCGCGCGTTCGCGCATCAGTCGCTGTGGGGTAAGACACTGATCGTGGCCGCCGGCCCGATCTTCAATTTCATCCTGGCCTATCTCATTTATACGGTCTACATCGGTCTGGGCTATTCCCTTCCCGTACCGAGCTTCAAAGACATCATCCCGGAAATCGAAGCCGTGCTGCCTGGGTCGCCAGCCGATCAAGCGGGCCTGAAACCCGGCGACAAGGTCATCCGGGTGAACGAAAAAGAAATCTCGACCAGCGCGGAATTGCTCAAGGCCATTGCTCAGAGCAATGGGAAGCAGCTCACCCTGGACCTGACGCGCGGCGAGCAGATTAAGACCGTCCTGGTCACACCGACCAAGACCACCGTGCAGGACAACGGCAAACCCCTGACGATTTACCAATTGGGCATTGAGGAGCGGGCGCCGGTCATCACGGCCGTGATCCCGGGATCGCGCGCACAAGCCGGCGGTCTGTCGGCCGGGGACCGGGTCGTGCGAATCGACGGTCATGAGATCTTTACCTGGTCGCAGATGACCGCCATCGTCCGGGAGAGCCCGAACAAGCCGTTGCAGTTCGAAGTCCTGCGCATGGGTGCTCCCGTGACGGTGACCGTCACCCCCATGGGAGAGAAAACGACGGTCGACGGCAAGCCGGCCGAAGTCGGCAAAATCGGGATTTCCGCCCAGAACCAGACAATCTTGCAAACCAATGAGCCGCTGAAAGCACCGCTGCTGGGGGCACAGGCGACATGGGGCTGGACCGAGCTGACGGTCGTCGGCATCTATAAGATCATCACCGGCGAGATTTCCCGCAAGAACATCGGCGGACCGTTGACGATTGCGAAGACGGCGGGCGACGCGGCCGAACAGGGCACATCGAATCTCGTGTTCCTCATGGCCATGTTGAGCATCAACCTGGGCGTCCTCAATCTGCTTCCGATCCCCATTCTGGACGGCGGGCACCTCTTGTTCTTCTTCATCGAAGCCGTCCGGCGCAAACCCCTCGGGGATCGGCAGCGCGAGTTGGCGCAGCAGGTCGGGTTGGTGCTGCTCGTCGGCATCATGATCTTTGCGTTTTGGAATGATATCGAGCGCCTCTTTTCTCCGTGATGCGGGTTTCCCAGACACTCATCCCAACTCTCCGCGAAGATCCGGGCGAGGCTGAAACCATCAGCCATCGCCTGATGATGCGCGCCGGCATGATCCGCAAGCTGGCCGCCGGCATCTACACCTACATGCCGATGGGCCTGCGCGTGATCCGGAAGGTGGAGGCCNNACCTTCCTGCCGCTCGGCTTGCGGGTGCTTCGAAAAATCGAGCAGATCGTCCGCGAGGAAATGAATCGGGCGGGCGCCCAAGAACTGCTGATGCCCATCGCCTCACCGGCCGAACTGTGGCGGGAAACGGGCCGGTGGGACTTCTACGGCAAGGAACTGCTCCGCTTCAAGGACCGGCACGAGCGCGACTTCTGCCTCGGCCCTACGCATGAAGAAGTGATTACCGACCTTTTTCGCCGGGAGGTCCGCTCCTACCGACAGATGCCGCTGAACTTCTACCAGATCCAAACGAAGTTTCGGGATGAGATCCGGCCGCGCTTCGGCCTGATGCGCGGGCGCGAATTCATCATGAAGGACGCCTACAGTTTCGACCGGGATGAAACCGGCGCCCGCCTGAGCTATCAAAAGATGTACGATGCCTACAATCGCATCTTCACGCGTTGCGGCCTCACCTTCCGGCCGGTCGAGGCGGACACCGGCCTGATCGGCGGCACCTCGTCCCACGAATTCATGGTGCTGGCCGAGACCGGCGAGGAAACCATCGTCTACAGCCCGGAAGGGACGTACGCCGCCAACGTCGAGCGCGCGGAAGTGCTTCCTCCTGCCGCAGCCCAGGCGGTGCCCCCACGGCCCCTGACGGAAGCCAGCACCCCGAAGAAACGTACGGTGGAGGAAGTCACGGCCTTCCTGAAGATCACGCCGCAGCAATTGGTCAAGACGCTGCTCTATACCACGGGGAAAGAAACGGTGGCCGTCCTGGTACGGGGCGACCACGACGTCAACGAAATCAAGCTCAAGCGGATGCTGGGGGTCACGGATGTCGAACTGGTCAAACCGGAATCGGTTCCCTCCCTCACCGGCGCCCCAGTCGGATTCGCCGGCCCGGTCGGGTTGAAACAGATCCGTATCCTGGCGGACCTCGCCGTGAAGGCCATGACAAATTTCGTCGTCGGTGCCAACAAGGCCGACATGCACCTGATCGATGCCAATTGGGGACGCGATTTTCAGGTCGAGCTGTTCGCCGATCTGCGCAACGCCAAGGCCGGCGATCCGTCACCGAGACAGGACGGAACCTTGGTGACCGCCAAGGGAATCGAAGTGGGCCACGTCTTCATGTTGGGCACCAAGTACAGCCAGGCCATGAAGGCCACCTTCCTGGATGCCCAGGGTCAGGAACAGTTGGCGGTGATGGGGTGCTACGGGATCGGCATCAGCCGGACCGCCGCCGCCGCCATCGAACAAAACCACGACGCCAAGGGCATCATCTGGCCGGTGCCGATCGCGCCGTTCCACGTCACCCTCCTTCCATTGGGGCAATCGCAGCCGGTGACGCAGTTGGCCGAAACCCTGTACCGATCACTCCAGGACGCGGGAATCGAGGCGCTCTGGGACGACCGCGACGAACGTGCCGGGGTCAAGTTCAACGACGCCGACCTGATTGGCGCCCCCTATCACCTCGTACTCGGCGACAAGGGCTTGGCCCAAGGCCAGGTCGAACTCAAGGTCCGGAAAACCGGCGAGACGGTCAAGATCGCCCCTGGCGAGGTCGTCTCCCGCCTCGCGGCCCTCTTGAAGGCCGCTTCCTAGACCCGCCCCCCCTACACGTATCCCCCCATCTCCCTTTCGTTTCACGATCCGGGCAACGAGCCGTTCCACGGGCCTTTTCGGAAATTGCCTTTTGCTTGCCTTGATCCGGCATTGGGTTACACTGAAACGGATAGGAGAACTCCCCGCAGCACTCGCTTCCCCGGACCGAGTGGTATCAGGCAAGCCCCTTACGGCCGCCTGGCGGAGGTCGCAGGTTGTTCCAGCCTCAGGAGATCCATTGATGCAGGCCAAAGCTCCGTTATCCGGATTGGGTGACGCCTCCCTCAAGACCGGGGCTGCGGAAAACGTCAAACGCATCAGCGCGCAGGTCCAGGCCGCGACGGATATCGACCAGATCATTCTCGACCTGCACCATGACATCCTCAGTTGCTTTGATGCAGAAGACCTGACGCTCTTCGTGGTCGATTCCGAAAAGAAGGAAATCTTCTCCAAAATCCCTCATCTGGATACCGTCCAGGAAGTCCGTACGCCGATCACGGAACAGAGCCTGGCCGGCTTCTGCGCCAAATACCTTCGCCCGGTCAACGTAGCGGACGCCTACAATCAGGCCGAACTTGCTACCGTCCACCCTTCGCTCGCGCACGACATCAGCTACGACAAGAAAACCGGGTTCAAGACCAGGCAGGTCCTCACCTACCCCATCGTCGCCGAAAACAAATACCTGATGGGTGTGATTCAACTCCTGAACAAAAAGAGCGGCGGGCGGTTCACGCGTAAAGACGAAGAAACCGTGGCCGAGATCGCCAAGGCCCTCGGCACGGCGTTCTACGCCCTGCGCAAGACGTCGAAAAAAGCGCCCTCGAAGTTCGACTATCTCCTTTCCAACAACAAGATTTCCCAACAGGATCTGGATCAGGCGATGGCCGAGTCCCGCAAAGGCACGAGCGATCTGGAATCGATCCTGATCGAGAAGTTCAAGGTCCCCAAGGCCGATCTCGGCAAGTCCCTGGCCCAGTTCCACAAATGCCCCTATATCGAATATAGCGAGCGCACCATCGTCGACGTCGAACTCTTGAAGAACCTCAACGTCGATTACCTCAAAAAGAACCACTGGATGCCGCTGAAGCGCGACCGGTCGGCGATCGAAATCCTGACCGACGACCCCGGCGATCTTGACCGGGTCCAGGATATCAAGCGGACCTTCCCCGGCCTCAACATCCGGTTCGCCGTCAGCCTGCGCCGCGACATCGCCCAGTTCCTCTCCACCTCCACGGGCACCACGGACGTCACGACAAAACTCAATGAGAACGTGTCGGACATTCTCGGTGAACTGGTCAGCGAAGCGCAGTTGGAAGCTCAGGAAGACGCCGCCACCTCCGGCATGGACGAGAACGACAGTGCCATCGTCCGTCTGGCCAATCAGATCATTGCCGACGCCTTCCGCCAAGGCACGTCGGACATCCACATCGAACCCTACGGCGAAAAGCGCGATACCCTGGTCCGATTCCGGGTGGACGGCGAGTGCTTCGAATACATGAAAATCCCGCCCAGCTACCGCCGTGCCATCGTGTCGCGCCTGAAGATCATGGCCAGCCTGGATATCGCGGAACGCCGCAAGCCACAGGACGGTAAGATTAAGTTCAAGATCGGGGAAAACAAGGAAATCGAGTTGCGCGTCGCAACCATTCCGACCGCGGGCTACAATGAAGACGTGGTCATGCGTATCCTCGCCGCAAGCGAACCCTTACCGCTCGACAAGATGGGGTTCTCGGATCGGAATCTGCGGGAGATCAAGAACATCGCCGAGAAGCCGTACGGCATCATTCTCTGCGTCGGTCCGACCGGGTCAGGTAAAACGACGACTCTGCACTCGGTGCTCGGGTATATCAATACGCCCGACATCAAGATCTGGACCGCCGAGGATCCCGTCGAAATCACCCAATACGGCCTCCGGCAGGTGCAGGTCCATGCCAAGATCGGCTTCACCTTCGCCGCCGCGATGCGCGCCTTCCTCCGCGCCGACCCGGACGTGATCATGGTCGGAGAAATGCGGGATAAAGAAACGGCGGATACCGGCATCGAAGCGTCGCTGACCGGTCACCTCGTGCTCAGCACGCTGCACACCAACAGCGCCGTCGAGACCATCACTCGGCTGCTGGACATGGGCTGCGACTCGTTCAGCTTCGCGGATGCCATGCTGGGTGTCTTGGCCCAACGTCTCGCCCGACGGATCTGCAAGGATTGCAAGGAAGCCTACCAGCCGACGAAGGAAGAATACGAAGAGCTCCGACAGGGGTACGGCCCGGAATATTGGGATAAGCTCGGGATGACCTACGACAACACGTTCCGGCTCTATCGCGGGAAGGGCTGCGAAGCGTGCAATCGGTCGGGCTTGAAGGGCCGCGTGGCGCTCCACGAACTGTTGCTGGGAACGGATCAGATGAAGCGACTGATTCAAAACAAGGCCAAGACCGAAGAGATGCTGAAGCTCGCGCTCGAGGAAGGGATGACCACCCTCGTTCAGGACGGCATCCAGAAAGTCCTGCAGGGCCACACGACCTATAAGGAGGTCAAAGCGGTCGCGATCAAGTAGCCGCTTGAATCTCGCGCCCCGCCCTGTCATCGCGGCGGACGGGGCGCCTTCACCCCGTCCCACTCCGCCTCCAGTCGTCGCACCTCATCCTTGCGACCCAGCCGCGCGGCGAAGTCGACGGCCTGCCGGAGGGCCGATTCCGCGCGTTGCCGGTCGCCTTGTCCGAGATAGGCCCGGTAGGCGCGCTCCGCAAAAACCAACCCTCGATCGGGAAACCCGCGCAAGCCGGCAACCCGCGCCAGCCGAACCAGGTCCTCGGCAATGCGGCCGCGACGTTCGGCGGTCTTGTCCAGTGCCAGCGCGCGCTCGTACTCTTGCTCGGCCCTCTCGAAATCCTTGCGGGCCTCCGCCAGGAGACCCAGGTTCACCCGGTTGCTCGCCTCGGCTTCCGCATGGCCCAACGCCTGATTAAGATCCAACGCCTGTCGATAGTACTGTTCCGCCTGGGCCGCATCACCCTTCGCCTGGTAAAGCAGTCCCACATTGTTCTGTAACACAGCTTCCGCCGCCCGATCGCCCGTCTGCCGCGCCAGATCCAACGCCTGCTGATACCGCTGCTCCGCCTCGCTCAGCCGGCCAGCGAGCTGTTCCGCGGCGCCCAGGGCGGTCAGGCTTTCCAAAAGCAACGCAGGATCGCCGACCTGTTGGGCACGGGTCAGGGCTTGGCGATGGAGTACGACCGCCTGGTCCACAAGCCGTCGCTCCGTCGCCACCCGCCCCAGATCGTTCAACGCACCGACGAGGCCTCTGCTGTCGTCGAGCGTTTCCGCCGCCCGACGAGCCGCCATGTAGGCCTCCTCCGCACGCGCAAGGTCCCCCCTCGCCACCCAGCGATCGCCTTCCGCCCGCAAGGTTTGTACTTGTGTGACGAGCGGGCCGGGCTGTGGCGGCGGTGACGGCGCGGGAGGTGGTGGACTGGAGCAGCCGATGAGCAGCGCTCCCACCATGCCGACCCAGCCCATCGAGTTACGTTGACGAGAATGCCTCATCGCGAGAGTTGATCTCCCCGCAGGCTTTTCATCGACGTGGCAGGAGGCGCAGAAGGTGCGGGAGGAGGCGGGCCGGCGTTCTGTGCGAACCGACTGAAGGGAAAGGTCTGTTTGGCGCCGCGCACCAATGTAGACACGTCGGTCAAAGTCGTTTGGGCCGTACGCACGACCGGCACGAGTTCCTGGCTCAAATCGTTGACCGAATCGGACAGGCGCCTGACGCTGCTCAGAGTCTCTTGCGTGCTGTCCAGAATAGCCGGGAGCTTGCTGGTGCTCTGGCGGACATCCACCGTCATTCGGTCGACCACGCCCAGCGTGCGCTGGATGGACCCCGTCATCGTCGGAAGCGCCGTCGCGGCTTGTTCGACCGAGGCGACGGTCCGTTGCACCGACGCCATGACGGTCGGCAAATCCTGGGTGGCCACGGCCACCTGCTCCAGCGCTTTGCCGCCGGCTTTCAGACTGCCCTGGAGATCCTGGGTGATCGTTTCAACGCGCAGCAGCGTCTGCTTCACCGCGGCCAGGACCGGCTCCACTTCACTGATCAGGTCGCCGATATCCTTCGGCTCGATCGCGCGAATCGTATCCCCGTCGTTCAAGACCGGGCTGCTGGCGGTCCCCATCGCAAGCTCGACCTGTGTCTGGCCGACGACGACACCGCTCTTCGTCACCGAGAGCTCCGAGTTCTCCTTCACCATGCTCTGATAGCGGGTCAGGAGCAGCAACCGGAGATCGACCGTGCCGCGATCGTTCAGATCCACCTGCTCGACCCGCCCGATCGGAATACCCGACACCACGACCGGCGCCCCGGGCTCGAGCCCGTACGACTTGCTCAGGCTGGCTTTCAGTGAGTACTTCCGCTCGAAGAGATGCTCGGCCTTCGACATGAGCACGCCGGCCACCACGAGTATCAGCAGCGGAATCAACACAAACGTGCCCACGATCTGCGCCAACCGACTGCTGGAGAGTTGGTGAGAGTAATGCATTTTCATCATTCACCTCTTCCGGGTACGCCCGATACATTGCGGAGCGCTATCCGAGAAAACTTTTCAATTCGGCGGCCGCCGCCGCGCGCACCTGGTCGCGCGGCCCGACCTGTTCGATACGCCCGTCACGGAGCAACGCAACGCGGTCAGCCGATTCGGCGAGCGGGGACCAGGCGCGCAGGGCCATCAGGACTGCCATCGGGCGAACGGCCCTCGATTCTTCCAGGTACCGTCGCAGCCTGAGTACCATGTCGATATCGAGCCCGTCGACCGGATCATCCAGAAGCAACACATCCGGGTCAAGCACCATGGCACGGGCGATCGCCGCCCGGCGAATCTCGCCGGGATTGAGCTCGGCCGGGAAACGATCCCGGAGCGGCAGCAAGGCCATATGGTCCAGGTGGGTCGCCACGATCTGCTCTCGTTCGCGATCGGAGAGCGCGAATCGATGATACCGCAGAGGCAACGCCACGTTGTTGAACACCGTCATGTTGCTCAATAGGCCCGGCGGTTGAAGCACCGCGCCTATTCGGAGTCGGAGGCTCGTTTGGTGATCGTCCGTTGGTGCGGACCACTCGCGGCCCAAGACACTCACGCGCCCCTCGTCCGGCAGCACCAGTCCGGCGGCCAGTTCCAGAATCAGACTTTTCCCGGACCCGCTCGGCCCGATCAACACGACCCATTCGCCTGTCGCCACCCGTAGGTCCAGCGCCAGCGACACAGACCGGCCCGCCATGGCCGCACGGACCCGCTCCAGCCGCACCGCCTCGGCGCTCATAGATAGAGCGGCACCGTGATGACGACGTCGGCCACCAGGCAGATGACGAACGAGTTGATCATCGCACGGGTCGTCTGTTGAGGCACTTCGGTGAACGAAGATTGCACCGAGAGGCCGTGATGGCAACAGATCGCCGCCACCGCGGTGCCGAACAGGAGTCCCTTCGACGCCGTGACCAGCACATCGGTCGTGGACAACGCCTTGAACACGCCCTCGATGAAGGCGGTGAACGGCACGGTCAATTTCACCTTGGCCACCAGATACCCGCCCACCACGGCCACCACGTCGAAGTACAGAGTCAGGCAGATCATCGAGATCACCATGCCGACCATTCGCGGCATGATCACGAAACGGCTGATTGGAATGCCCATGAGCCGGAGCGCAGCCACTTCACGGTTGACGGACATGTTGCCCAGTTCCGTGGCGATGGCGGTCCCCGACCGGCCCACCACGATGAAGGCGGTCAGGAGCGGCCCCAACTCGCGGATGACCGTCAAGACGATGATGCTGCCGACCAGGCCGCCGGCGCCGAGCAGCGGGAGCTGCGTACCGGCCTGGGTGATGATGAGGATCCCGATGAGCAGCGCAATGACGCTCGTCACCGGTAACGCATCGACACCGGTAAAGAGAATTTGTCTGACAATGACTCGAAAGGTTTCACTGCGCCCATGCTTGGCGGGACTCACCAGATCCAGGAACGCCTGCGCACACAAGGTCGCCAGCGAGGCCAGATAGGCGTAAGCGGCGATGGTTTTCGAACCCACCCATTCGATCATGGAGCATGAGACTGCGCCTCCCGCCTCGCAGAATCGATACGGGAGCACCACGGTACAGGGTTGAAGGTGTCGAAATTGTAGGGGAACGACCGCGCCAAAGCAATGACGGCGGCCGTGGAGCGTGGCTATGAGGCTTTGAGCGGCTTCATTTTGATGAGGTATTGCTGAATGCGCTGCAGTTGCGGCGGACGCATCACGGTGAACTGCATCCCGAACTCTCCGCCGCGCGCCCAACGGACGATGGCTTCGTCCACACGGACCGGCCATTCATGCCCATCCTGGAGAAAAATGGATAGTTTCATGGTAAGGCCAGGGTCCACCGGCGTATCCGACCTGGCCATGCATCCCGTGAATGACAGATCGAGTACCTCGGCTTCGCCTTCCAGATCCCCCTCGGCGAAGAAAAACAGCCGGCAGCCCACCGGCACCCGTCGGGACTTTCGCGACTCTTTTCCGTTAGTCATGCAGCCTCCAGACCGCCAAGAATCCCGTTCCGCCACGACCGATCCCCCCGGAGCGGGCCGAGCCAGCCAGACGCACTTACGTACTGCATTCTATGTATACTATGAGGGTCATAGTTTGGCCAGGGATTTTCATTCCCGTGCAGTCCTCACGTCGTCCGATGAATGCCTTTCCGTCTGCCGGCCTCAACCCGGACGGGGATCAGGCGTCAGGCGAACCGGCGGTGGCGAGAAAGGCTTCGAGGCGCTGGGCATCGACCGGGGCGAGCGAAATGAACTCCAGCCCGAAGCAATGACCCTTCGCCCACCGGACCATCGCCAAGTCGATGTTGGCCGGAGCCGGCTGGCCGGGCAGCAGAATGATCAAGGACATGGCATCCCCGACCTTCACACCCGCTTCGCTCTCCACTTTGCATCCTTTCATGGACAGGTTGATCACCGCCCCCTCTCCTTCCGCATCGCCGCTGAAGGAAATCGAAAGTGCGAAGCGGGAGAAGGACAACAGACAGGTGGGGGGAACGCTCTGCCGCTGATGTTGTCGCAGCTCGATCCGCTTCTGCGTCGATGGATCGGATTGGTTCATGCCTCTCTCGTCGCTGTCGGTCCACTGAGCATCGAGCAACCACATTCTACCTTAAGGAAAACTGTCCTCCGAATACTTTCCACATTTGCCACGGCCCCTGAGGGCGATTCCGTCGGCCGACCCAACCGTCGCCTGGCTGCGTGAGACGTCAGGCATAAATGGAAGCGGTTCCAGGGGGCCGGCTTTTGAACCGTCGATGCTGCCAGAAATACTGCTCCGGCGCCCGCCGCACCGCCCCCTCGATCAACTGGTTGATCCGCTGTGCATCCGTGACCGGATCACCCGATGGAAAGCCCTCGAGTGCAGGGCTCACCTCGATGTCATAACCGGTCGCGCCCGTTCTGCGATAGTAGAAGCAGGGCACGACCGCGGCCCCGCTGAGCTCCGCCAGCCTGGCGGTCGACGTCAGCGAGGCCGCCTGGACGCCGAAAAACGGGGCGAAGACGCTCCGCTTGGTGCCGGCATCGATATCGGGCGCATACCACACGACGCGATTCTCGGCCAGGGCCCGCAGGACCCCGCGCATGTCCCGATGATGAATTAATTCTGCATAGTATCGGCTGCGGGATCGATGGGCGATTAACTCCGCCACTGCATTGTTCTGAGGCCGGTAGACAATCGCGACCGGCTGTTCAAGGACCATGAATCGACCGGCCAACTCGGCTGTATGGAGATGCGCCCCGATCAGCAATACCCCGCGTCCGTGCTGCAATGCCCGCCGGACGTGATCCAACCCGGTGATCGTACACAAACTGTCCTGTCGCGGGTCTTTGGTCCACCACGCTCGGGCCATCTCCATAATCCCCATGCCCATCGACTCGAAGCAGCCACGACTGATCCGCTCCCGTTCTCCTCGCGACAAGGCCGGGAAGCATACGTCCAGGTTGGCTTGGACGATGGCTCGCCGCTTGTGGAGGAGCCGCTGCACCCATCGTCCGCACTGACGCCCTAGCGCCAGTTGCCACTTAAACGGCAGCTGGGAAATTGCCCGAAAGAGTCCGAGACCGAGCCAGGTCGGCCAATAAAAGGGATGGGCGAGCTGTCGTGGTTGCTTGCGCCTGCGGCGTCGCTTGGTTCTGGGCATGGCCTACCAGGGAGGCCATTGTAGAAAAAGGCTTGAAGCGGTGCAATGCCGGGCCCGCGCGTCACCTCGAGGCTGGCAGGCAGAACCATCTGGCGAACGCCCGCACGGCGATCGGCCGTTGAGCGTCACGGACATCCGCCGGTCACCCCGGCCGAGCCCAGGGGATCCCTGAACAGTGCTGAGGCGTTATCGGACCGGCATGCTGGCGATGGTGATGAACTTGCGAAGTCGCATTTCAGCGACCGGGGAGAGGTTGATGAACTCCAACCCGTAGGTCTGGTCCTTCTCCCACCGAACCGCGGCTTCCTCCACGGTCATCGGAGTCACTTGATTAGGGAGCCGAAGGCTCACGGCGATGCGATCGCCCAGCCGGATGCCCGTCTCACTCATTACCTTGGCCCCTTTCATCGACACGTCGAACACCACACCGATACTTTCCCGATCCCTGCTGAACCATCTGGTCAGCCCCAGGCGCGACAACGAACAGGCAAAGGGAGCGGGGATCCGCAAACGGGGGTATTGCCGCAAGTCGATGGAAAAATATTCCTTCTTCGCAGCAGTCTCCATAGGTGTCCTCCCTGATGGAAGCCACTCTATACCATCGCCTTGCGTTCGTGAAATGAATTGCGGAAGTTTGCACGCGTCATTCGTCCCTTATTCAAAGGGGAGGTCAGGGGGAAGAGCGTTGTGTTCTAGCTCCCCTGACGCTTCCTTACAAAGGAGGCGTCATTCGGTGAATGAAGAGTCGTCTCATCCGTAGCCGTTGAGGGGGAGTCCCACGGCTTGACAGCCGTGGTCCCTTTTTTATGAGCGACTTCGGCGGAACCTGCCGAGCCTACTTCGCCGAAGCAGTTACTATTGGCTACGAAAGCTGAAAGCCTGTCCGTCTTCGCCTCGATCTTCGCTCAGGCTCCGATGGGCCGCCGAAGCGTCAGCGGAGGCGGCAAGGCTTCGACGGACACCCGCTGGGCATTCCTCCACGGCTTTGCAATCGTGGCTTCCTGCGCAGGCTGGTGAACACCGGTGGGACTGGACCTCTCCTGCATCCTATTTCCGTTTCCCTCGGCTCTGCATTTGCTCGGCACAGGCCGGCGACACTTCTTGCGCATGCTGCTTGAGGCATTGCAAGATCCGACCTTCCCCCGGCTTCACGTCGGCGCAGAACTTCTTCACATCGTCATGGCAGGCTTTCCGCATCGGGTGTCTTCCCTTACCGGCTCCGCCGCTTCCCGCCCCAGTAGGCGGTTCAGCCGTCGCTGCGGTACCACCCTCGCTGGCTGGCGGAGCAGGATCCGCTGCCGATACCACCGTACCGGCCAGCACGTGCATTCCGCCCAGGAGGACACCAACTAACACAGCCGTTTTCGACATGGTTACCATATGACGCATCCCGTCCTCCTCCCATCATGAATGGTGAGGCCTGTTTCGCCCCTCGGCTCGGTCAACGCACTACCCTGCCCTCCGGTTGACTGGTTCGCAATGCTGGAGACCGACCATCCCGATGCAGGCACTCCCCGGTTCCCGGGCTGAGAATCGCACTGACATGCGAATGCCCCTTGCGAAAACCCGGCCGCTTTATTATTGTAAAGGGATGGCCAGTGTCCCGGACGTGTCCGTCCCCGCGCACGTCGTCAATCGAATCCACCACAAATTCTGGACCTACCTGCTGTTCTGGTCGGTCGTGGGCGGTTCTCTTCTTGTCGTTCCCGGCTTCGGGATTCTGTATGGCTACTCCTGGCTGGACTGGACCATGTTCGCCATCCTATACGTGGTCAGCGGGTTGGGAATTACGGTGGGGTATCACCGGCTCCTGACCCACCGCAGCTTCGAATGTCCCGACTGGGTGAAGGGCGCGCTACTGGTCGCCGGAGGCTGGGCGCTGCAGAATTCAGGACCGAAGTGGGCGGCCGACCATCTGCGGCACCACGCCCATTGCGATGAAGCCGCCGATCCATACAACGCCCGGCGTGGATTCTGGTACAGTCACTGCGGCTGGCTGCTCGATCCCATCCCCTGCACCGATGATCGCTTCGGTTCGCGCGTGATGCAGGATCGGGTGGCCATGTGGCAACATCGCCATTATGTCGCCATCGTGCTGACCGGGTTGGCGCTGCCGTTCTTGGTGGGATTCCTTTATGGTGGCTGGATGAGCGGAGTAAGCTGTTTCCTGCTGGCGGGTGTCGGTCGGACATTCGCCGTTCTGAACTCGACCTTTTGCATCAACTCAGTCTGCCATCTGTGGGGCGCACAACCCTATGGGACCCGCGACTCGAGTCGCGATTCCTGGGTGGTGTCGTTGCTGACGTTCGGCGAGGGCTACCATAACTATCACCACACCTACCCGAGCGACTACCGCAACGGTCCGCTTTGGTATAACTTCGACCCGTCCAAGTGGTTGATCTACGCGTTGTATACGGTCGGTCTCGCATCCTCCCTGAAGACCGCTTCGCAAGCGCAATCATAACGGACTACCGTTCCTCCGGACAGGCGCGCATCCGCTTCACCCCAGCACGTTTCGCCTTCGCCTCCAGCCGTCGATGCCGTGCGGCTTTCGTGGGCTTGGTCGGTCGGCGCACCTTCGGAGGAATGGCCACGGAGCGGATCAACTCCTGCAGCCGTGTCAACGCCGTCGCACGGTTCTGCTCCTGACTCCGCGACTCCTGAGCCTTGATGACGACGACTCCGTCCTCTGAAATCCGATGATCGCGCAGGGTCAGCAACCGTTCCTTGCAGGCCGGTGGGAGGGAGGATGCTGCGATGTCGAATCGCAAATGGATGGCGGAAGAGACTTTGTTGACGTGCTGCCCGCCGGCGCCCTGGGCGCGAACGGCCGTCAGTTCGATTTCTTCGTCCGGGATCGCGATGTGGGATGTAATCGGCAGCATGAAGGTCGGGCACGCATTGAACGGTCCGACAACAGAGACGGGGACAGGATCCTCAGAAAGAAGGAACGCCGGCGCCGTTCGGCACCAGGGCGTGGAAATCGCTATGGTCCGGCTTTCTCGAACACTTCGACGAGCAGCGTGCGCTGCTTCATGCGTTCCATCAAATCGGCGAACGTCGCTTCTTTTAGGATGCGGGCGAATTGGGCTCGGTAACGCTCGAGCAGACTGGTCCCGTCGATCCGGATATCCTCGATCATCCAGTCACCCGATCCGCGAGCGACCACAAAATCCATTCTGGTTTCGAGGTCGGCGCTCGTCAACGTGGCGCCCACTTCCGCACGCCCCTGCTCTCCCTGCTCGGAGACAAACGCCACTTCCCTGGCATTGTACCCTCTCAACCGCTCGGTGAGCTCGTCTCTCAGTATCTGAACAAACAGCCGGACAAACTGGCGCCGCTCAGCAGGGGACACCCCGGCCCACGCTTCCCCGAGCGACTGCCGCGCCATCTCCTCGTAGCGAACATGTCGGCGCACCGCCTGTTCGAACTCCCAATTACGTTGGGCCGAACGGCTGGGGTCCTTCAGCTCGGTCAGGATGTAGAAAAACTCGTCGACCGTTGCCTTGACGCCTTCGGTAGGCGACCGCTCGGCCGCCGCTCCCGGCGCCGAGAGACCCAGCATCGCCAGCAGCACCGCCGCCGCCCACCATCCGCTTCGACTGATTCGATTCCGCATCCCACACATTCGTGACCTCAGCATCGCTGTCCCTCTCACACCGGCTCCGACAAGAGCGCGAACCGACTCACATATTGAACCATACGACCGGCCTTGCGTGTAGAGGCTCCATCGAACCATCTGGCGCAGGAGTTACGGCGACCGTGGGGTCCGGCGCATCGACAGGAACTACACGAGCAGGCGCCGGAGGGAGCAGTCAACGTGACATGCCCGTCAGAGCGTCCATGCTACCCGCCCCAGAACCGCCAGGTCAACGACCTCCGTGGGAGGGGGCCATCCGCCGGATGGAAGGCAGCGCTCAATCTTCATCCGATTGTTTCACTTCCTCTTTCTAAGTGAAACGGATACAATGCAGCCCATGACAGGCAGATATTCCAGACACTTCCTGCTCGCACCCACCCTCGCCTTGCTGCTCGTGACGGCCGGCTGCGAGACCACGGACAAGGTACTGGGTGCGGCCGAAGGCGTCCTCGGCAGCGGCACGGGACGCAATGTGCTCGACATCGCCCGCAGCAAGGACCCGGCGGAGGTGGCCCGCCGTCGGCTGGAGAACTACGGTCGCGATCCGGAAGCGCTTCTCCGTGACCTGCGCACGATTCAACGCGATTTCGAGAAACTGATGGCGGCGCTCAGCGGTGAGGTCGGCAAGAAATGGGGCAAGAAGGAAGTCAAGTTGCCCGAGCAAAAGAAATACGTGAAGTACACGCAGAATTACCGCAGCCGGGCCATCGTCGATTTCGACGCCGGCAACATCACCGTGGAAACGCTGGACTCGTCCGACCCGCGCGCCAGTCTCAAGAATGCGGTGGTGACGACCTTGCTGACGCCGAACGATCCCCGCAGCGTCGACCTCTTCACCGACAAGGAAGTCACGTTGACCAGCGACAAGGCTCCGTACCTGCTCGGCTTGGTCGTCGATCAGAACAACAAGCCGATTCGCACCCCCGCGGACGCAGAACTGTTTGCCGACACCGTCATCAAACAACAGGCCGAGACCCGCACCGTGGACATGGACGGGACTCAGCTGACCGCCCACTTCGTCAAGCTCGCCATGGTCAGCAACTTCACAAACAAACAAGCGGAAAAGTATCGCGGCACGGTGATGCAATTCGCCGACCGATATCAGATCAGCCCCAGCTTGGTCTTCGCGATCATCCGGACCGAAAGCAACTTCAACCCGTTCGCCGTGAGCTCCGCACCGGCCTATGGATTGATGCAGCTGGTCCCGACCAGCGGCGGCCGGGACGCCTACAAAAAAGCGAAGGGTCAGGACCAAATCCCAAGCCGTGACTACCTGTTCGATCCCGACAACAACATCGAACTGGGAACCGCCTATCTCAATGTGCTGAGCTATAACCAGCTCGACGACGTGACCAACCCCGTTTCCCGCGAGTACTGCGTGATCTCGGCCTACAACACCGGCGCCGGCAACGTGTTCAAGACCTTCTCGAAAGACCAGCGCGCCGCGGTGCAGCAAATTAACGGCCTCCAACCGGCCGCCTTATACGATCGTCTGCGTACCAGCCTCCCTTACCAGGAAACCCGCGACTATCTCGTCAAAGTGGTCGGCTTCCGCAAGCAGTTCATCACGGCCGGCGAAACGGGCTTCAAGTAGGTCCGATTCGATCCCTTCTCCTCTTCTCCCAATCACACGGTCCGCCGCGTGGGAGGCACGGCAACCGTTTCAGGTCGTTCACGAGCCGGACTTCGACACGTTTCGCCCGCCGAGTTCTTCAAGCCAAACTCCTCCGCAACAACCGTCTCACGGTGAAACGGTCAGTAGGCCGGCACAGGTTTCGGCAGGTCTCGCATAGCGGCTTCTACAATCGCAGTGGAAATAATACCGGCACCTGATGTCGGTGTGAAACGTGCGACCGGTGTCGCACCGACAATGATAGAGCTCTTCCCCATCGCTCGTTGCTTTCCCACATCGACTTCCGGTCGCGCTACGCCCGCAGCGCTCTCGTGATTCGTCCGCCAACGGCACCTTGCAGCGAGTTTTCACACCTGCCCCCTGCTCCGTTCCTGTCCTTCCTACCGCCTACCTCACAATTTCACAACGAGCAACTAGGACTTCCCACANNACTTCCCACAGTGCACCTTCTCCTTTCATCGTCCTAAGCTGAATATCGTCCCTGCCCGGACGGGTGATGCCAAGGACGCAGTCACCAGCAGCGACACCGTTCCGATCAGGAGGATGCATGACCGACGTCGCAGCGGATGCCTTCGTTTTCATCAGTTGCAGCGAGTTGCAGGAAAGCATCGCTCGCCAAGCTGAGGACGAAAAAGAACTGGCGGAGTTGATCGAGGAAGTGCCGCTGGACTCGATCCACTTCCACACCCACAGCTATTTCCTGCGACATCGGTTTATTGAAAGAGCCTATTCCAACGACTTTGCGCAATGGGTCACCACTCAAGTCGGAGACCGGCTGCTCGGCGAGCGGCTCGCGGTCATCGACCCTTTCGATTACCCGAATTTGGAAGACCTTCGCGAGGAACTTCTTTCGATCCTTCGACGATCATCTTTCCCGCACACCGATTATTCCTCGCGTGGTGTTCGGCCAGCCCTTTCATTTCAAGCGATCGAGAATTCTGGAGGTACCGATCGGAACGGAAGCTCGGATACTGCAGGAATTCCGCGACACGGTGGCCGATATCGACATCAGCGCCATTTACTTTCACATGTTCGAGGCGCGCTTTCGCCTTCAGCGCGAAGAGAATGATTTTTCAGCCTGGATCCGTTCCTGCCTGGGATTGCCCCAGTTGGCGAACGCCATCAGAGGCATTAATCCCTATCTCGGCAGTCTGGAGCGCTTGCGATCCAGCCTCCTAACGTCTTGCGACGGTTTCTTGACGCCGCACAATGACGCAGCCAGGACCTAACCGATGATCCCCGATCCGCTTTGGTACAAGGACGCGGTGTTTTACGAACTTCACGTCCGAGCGTTCTGTGACGGGAACGACGACGGCATCGGAGATTTTCCCGGCCTCATCCAACGGTTGGATTATCTGCAATGGCTGGGCGTGGATTGCTTGTGGCTGCTGCCATTCTATCCGTCCCCCTTGCGGGACGACGGGTACGACGTGTCCGACTTCCACACCGTCGCCCCCGCGTACAGCTCCAGGGAAGATTTCCGCCGCCTCCTGGACGAGGCGCACCGTCGCGGCATGCGTGTCATCGCTGACCTCATCCTCAACCACACGTCGGACCTACACGTCTGGTTCCAACAGGCGCGGTCCTCGCCGCAGTCGCCGATGCGACACTTCTATGTCTGGAGCGACAACGATCAGAAATATTCCCGTGCACGGATTATTTTCGTGGATACCGAAAAATCGAATTGGACGTGGGATCGGGAGGCGCAGGCCTATTTCTGGCACCGCTTTTTCAGTCACCAACCCGACCTCAATTACGATAATCCGGACGTGCGCCGCACCATGATGGAAGTCATGGAGTTTTGGCTCGATCAAGGGTTGGACGGATTTCGATGCGACGCGGTGCCATATCTGTTCGAGCGCGAGGGCACGATCTGCGAGAACCTCCCGGAAACTCATCGGTACCTGAAGGAGATCCGCGCCCGTATCGACCAACGTTATTCGGGCCGCGTGCTGCTTGCCGAGGCAAATCAATGGCCCAGCGACGTCCGTCCGTATTTCGGCGATGGAGACGAATTTCACATGGCCTTCCATTTCCCGTTGATGCCCCGGCTGTTCATGGGACTTCGAAGCGAGGACCGCGGCCCCATCATCGATATGCTCAAACATACCCCCGACATTCCGGAGGCCTGCCAATGGTGCTTGTTCCTCCGCAATCACGACGAATTGACCTTGGAAATGTGCACCGGTGAAGAACGGGATTACATGTATTACGCCTATGCCCGCGATCCGCAGATGCGGCGCAATATCGGAATCGGCCGACGTCTGGCGCCCCTCTTGGAGAACGACCGCCGTAAGATCGAACTTTTGAACAGCATTGTCTTCACCTTGCCGGGCAGTCCGATCATCTATTATGGCGACGAGATCGGAATGGGCGACAACATTCACCTCGGCGACCGAAACGGCGTGCGTACGCCGATGCAATGGACGGCCGACCGCAACGCCGGCTTTTCGAGAGCCGATCCGGCGCGACTCTTTCTCCCCCTCATCACCGATGCCGTATACGGCTACCAGTCCGTCAACGTGGACGCTCAGAAACAGGCGCCCCATTCGCTTCTCAACTGGATGCGGCGGATGATCGCAGTCCGCAAGCAGCACCAGGTCTTCGGGCGAGGCGGCCTGGAATTTCTGAACCCCTCCAATGAGAAAATCCTGGCGTACTTGCGCGTCTATAACGACCAAACCGTGCTGATGGTGCACAACCTGGCCGAATCCTCCCAGGCCGTCGATCTCGATCTAGGACGATTTCGAGGACTTGTTCCGCACGAGTTATTTTGGGGGTCTCGGTTCCCGGTCGTCGGTGAGCGCGTCTATACCCTGACCCTCGGTCCCTACAGCTCCTATTGGTTGCATCTCCCCGCGGCCCGGCGCCGCGATAACGCCTATACCTTGGAATGGAGCGCGCTGTAATGGAGCGGCCGATGCNNCCGTAGATTTTGTGTACCGGCTGAGCGATCTGGTCAGGGGAAAGAGCTTTCTACATATCAATGCGGTTCGGTATGGGGGCGGTACATCCGAGGTGTTGCGGCGGCTCGTCCCGATGATGGTGGCGCTCGGCGTCGATACCCGCTGGGAAGTGCTGGCGGGATCCCAGGAGTACTTTCTCGTCGTGAATCGCATGCTCAATGCCTTGCAGGGACGGGACGAGAAGAACACCGACGACATGTACCACACCTACTTGACCGTTATTCAACGGAACGCCAAAGCCCTTCGCCTGGACGCGGACATGGTCATGGTGCACGATCACCATCCCGCCGCGTTGGTGGAGTACCGAGCCAACGGCTGCTGGTTGTGGCGCTGCCATCTCGACCTGGCCCAACCGCAACGGCGCGCCTGGACGTTTCTTCGCCGGTACGTGCTCAAATACGACGCGGCGATCTTCTCCCTACCAGGGTTTGCTCAACGGCTTCCCATTCCGAACTTTCTGATTTCGCCCTCGATCGATCCGCTGAGTCCGAAAAATCGGGAGATAGGACGCGCGGAAATCGCACACATCATGGATCGACTCGGAATCCCGCGTACCAAACCCATCCTGCTGCAGGTCGCGCGCTTCGACCGGTTCAAGGATCCGGGGGGCGCCGTTCCGGCCTATCGCTTGGCCAAGAAACACCACGACTGTCAGTTGGTCCTAGCCGGCTCCGGCGTCATGCATGACCCTGAAGGCGAGGCGGTTCTGGCGGAATTGCGCGAGGCCGCGGGGCGCGATCCGGACATCCATTTCGTGCAACTGCCGCCCGAGGCCGATGTGGAGATCAATGCTCTGCAGCGAAGCGCGGCCATAGTCCTGCAAAAATCCATCAAGGAGGGATTCGGCCTGACCGTGTCTGAGGCGATGTGGAAAGGCAAACCCGTGATCGGGAGCAAGGCCGGTGGCATCGCCGCCCAAATCATCGACGATGTGACCGGCTATGTGGTGCATTCGGCGGAGGGAGCGGAATTCCGCATTCGTCATTTGCTGAACAATCCCGGGCTTATGAATCGGATGGGAGCCGTCGCACGCGAACATGTGCGGAGAAATTTTCTCATTACAAGACAGCTCAGCGACTATCTCGCGTTGCTCAAACTTCTGACGACCGGATGACCGTACGCGGCCGGAGAAATGTTGTGATCTCGATGAGCAAGGAACCGGCGTCAAGCATGGGCGAATTGGATCTGAAAGAACCGGCAACCGCCGCCGTTCTCGTCGAAGGCGCCCCCGGTCCCGCTCTGGAATCGGCAGAGATGCTCGTCGGACTCCTCACGCTCAACAACGCCGGAACTATCGAATCGATCGTCAAAGCCGTCGTGGAGGGGCTTCGAGAATCCTTCGGGGAGATGTCGGCGATGATTGTGAATTGTGATGCCGGCTCGCAGGACGGCACGCCAGTGGTGATTGACCGTGTCGCCGGGGTGAGGATTCCGGTATGGATGATCCGGAATGCCATGAATCCCTATACCAACTCGAGTGTGGAATCCGGCTTTCCGGAACGAGACGAAAGCGTGCGCAACTTGTTTGCCGCGGCTCGGCGACTTCAATCAAAAGCCTGTTTGATCCTCGACGGACACTTCCGCTCTGTTCCGCCGCGCTGGATCGATCAACTCGGCAGCCCGATCCTCGACGACGGCCAAGACCTGGTCGTCGCACTGTACCAGCGTCCTCGTTATGAGGGCATACTGGTCAGCAATCTGCTCTATCCGCTCACGCGCGCGTTATATGGAAAACGCCTACAATATCTGAGCGGCGGCGCGTACGGCCTCTCGGGCAAGCTCGCCGTCGATCTGCTCACCGAGCAGGAGCGCTGGGGACGCGAGGCAAAGCACAGTCTGGACGGCTGGATCACCACGTCCGCGCTCGCGGGTGAGTATCGAGCCTGTCATGCCTATCTGGGCACCAGAGACCAAGACATGCGGCTGGGTACTACGGACCTGGCCGTGCTCATGGTTCAAACGGTCGGCGCTGTTTTCCGTTCGATGGAAACCCACGAACGGACGTGGGAACGGGTCACCCACTCGACTCCGGTGCCGCAGTATGGAACCGCCGAGCCGGTTCCGCTCCATGGTCCGGTACAGGTCGGCCGAATGGTCAACGGATTCAAACAGGGACTGCGGGACCTCTTGCCCTTGTGGGAACTGATCCTGTCGCGCGAGACACTGGAGCAGGTCCTGACGCTGGGCACGCAGGATTTCGACGATTTCCGCTTCCCCCCGGATCTCTGGGTTCAAACGGTCTACGACTTCGCCCTGGCCTACCACGATCAGACACTGCACCGCGAACACGTGCTGAAATCTCTCACCCCTCTGTATCTCGGCCGCATGGCCTCGTTCGTCCTGGAAACTCAGGACAGCGACACCGAAGTGGTCGATAGGACGGTGGAAACATTGTGCAGACGGTTCGAACAGATGAAGGGATACATCATAGAACGTTGGAGGTGGCGCGATGAGCGATCTCTGGCGTGACACGATGGTCGCTGGGTTCCGCGACACCGTCATGCAGATCCTGCTTGTACTGCCGCGGGTGCTCGCACTATTCACCTTTCTGCTGTTGGGCCTGATGGCCGCATGGCTCGTCAGGATACTGACCCTTCGGATCCTGCGTGCATTTCGATTCGACCCGTTCTGCGAGCGGCTGGGTATCGCCCGACCGCTCGTTCAAGCCGGCATCAAGCAACCGGTCTCCACGGTCGTCAGCCGGGTCCTGTTCTGGATCGTGTTCCTGCTCTTTACGTTCATGGGCGTCGACGCAATGAATCTTCAGGCCACGGCCAATCTGATCAGCAGAGTCGTCGGCTTTCTCCCCAACGTGCTGGCTGCCTCGCTCGTGCTGCTTGTCGGCGTACTGTGCGCCAATTTCTTTGCCGAAGCCGCCCTGATCGCCGCGGTCAATGCACAGATACACGAGGCGCGCATCGTGGCCACGCTGGTTCGATGGGGGCTCTTGCTGTTCACGTTCGCCATGGTGTTGACCCAGTTGGGAATCGCCAAGGAGATCGTCATCGCGGCCTTTTCGATCACGTTCGGGGGCGTCGTGCTTGCTCTGGCTTTGGCGGTCGGACTGGGCGCGCGCCATCTCATGCATGAGACGCTCGAACGACGCCTGGGCCATCCGGACCAGAAAACGGACGAGCTATCGCACTTATGAAACAAGCCCGGGCACAAGGCGTACGGAATACGAAGGAGCATGCTCCGGACACCCGCCGGGACGCTGCAACGGCGATCGCCCCTGCGCGACCGAGCGACGACGGACGCAGGCGCGTGGCGATCGCGCAGGTGACACCGGAACTCGACGGAGGACGCTATCCGATCAAGCGCGTCCTCGGAGACAGGGTCATCGTTGAGGCGGATCTCTTTGCCGACGGGCACGACCTCGTCAGCGGGAGACTGCTATTCAGACACGAACAGCGCCATGAGTGGCAGGAAGCGCCCCTGGAGCCGATCGGCAACGACCGCTGGCGAGCATCGTTCGAGGTCACCGAACTCGGACGGTATCGCTACACTGTCATGGGTTTGATTGATCGCTTCGCCACGTGGCGCCGCGACATGCGCAAGCGATTGGCCGCGAATCGCGATGTCACCGTCGATATTCGGATCGGGAGACGTCTCATCGAGGAGGCAGCCGGCGGCGGATCGGGCAAGCCGGCCGACCGGCTCAAGGACTATGTGACTGCGTTGCATTCCGACCACCGCTCGCAGCAGCGCCAACTGGAGCTCCTGCTCGGCGAGGAAATCGCGCACCTCATGGCCGCCTGCGTCCATCGTCGGCTAGCGACGATTTACGACAAGGAACTCGTGGTGGTCGTCGATCGCTCCAAGGCTTGCTTCGGCGCTTGGTACGAGATGTTTCCACGCTCTGCAACCGGCGCATCACAATCACACGGCACGTTCAGGGATTGTGAAGCGCGCCTGCCCTACATCGCCGACATGGGCTTTGATGTGCTGTATCTGCCCCCGATTCACCCCATCGGCGAGACGGCCCGTAAAGGCAAGAACAACGACCCGCAAGGCGGCCCCGATGCAGTCGGCAGCCCCTGGGCGATCGGTGCGGGAGCAGGCGGACACACCGCCATTCATCCCCTTCTCGGCACCTTGCAGGATTTCAAACGGTTGGTCGCCGCCGCCCAGGAACGGGGGATCGAAATCGCGATGGATCTGGCCTTTCAATGTTCGCCGGATCATCCGTATGTGAAGGAGCATCCGGAATGGTTCACCACGCGTCCCGACGGGACGATTCAGTACGCGGAAAATCCTCCCAAGCAGGATCAGGACATCTATCCGTTGAATTTCGAGTGCGAGGACTATCGCGCGCTGTGGGAGGAACTGAAGTCGGTGGTTCGCTTTTGGATCGATCAGGGCATTCGCATTTTCCGGGTCGACAATCCCCATACTAAACCGTTTCCGTTCTGGGAATGGCTGATCAGCGACGTCAAACGGACGTATCCGGACACCATCTTTCTCTCTGAAGCCTTTACCCGCCCGAAGGTCATGTCTCACCTGGCCAAAGTAGGTTTTTCGCTGTCCTACACCTATTTCGCCTGGCGCAACACCAAAACCGAGCTGACTCCGAGAAAGATAAAGTCCGGGATTGGGATATTGCGAGGCCGGACAGCTTGAGGGAATTCATCGGCCTCGTCAACCGTATCCGGCGCGACAATCCCGCTCTGCAGGCCAACGAGAACCTGCGATTTCACCCCATCGACAACGAGCAGCTGATTGCCTACAGCAAACGCTCCATCGACGGGTCGAATGTCGTCCTGGCCGTCGTCAACCGGAGTCCACACCATGTGCACTCCGGCTGGGTCGATCTCGATCTGGACGCGTTGGGGTTGGAAGCCGATCACCCCTTCCAGGTTCACGATCTGCTGACGACTGCTCATTATCTTTGGCACGGCCAGAAAAACTATGTCCGCATCGATCCCCATTCGGTGCCGGTTCAGATTTTCGCCGTCCAGCGGCACATGAGAAGAGAACAGGACTTCGACTCCTTCATGTAGTCCCCGCCCTAGTCGGACGAGGCCATGATCACCATCAACGATGACTGGAAACACATCGTCAGCGAACAGGGGCAGGAACACATCGACAGGCTGTTGCCGAGGTTTCTCAAATCAACTCGATGGTTTGGCGGCAAGGCCAAGACGATTCGATCGGCGCACATCTCGGACGTGGTGCACCTCGACGAGGGTGAAACGGCCATGGCGTTGGCCTTCGTCGAGGTGACCTATGACGAGGGGGGCTTAGAAACCTATGCGCTTCCGATAACCGCCGCCTTCGGGCCCGCGGCCGATCGAATCAGGCACGAGCATGCGAATGCAATCATCGGCTCGCTCAAGGTGGTCGGTCCGCATGGAACCGACGTCGGGTTGCTGCACGATGCGGTGTGGAATGAGGCCTGCGGCTACTATCTGCTGCATTGCATGGGCCGACGTACACGCGTGAAGGGTTCTTTGGGTACGCTGGTCGCCTCGACGACCATGGCCTTCGACCGCACGGCGGTGACACCGGAGATTGCGCCTCTGTCCGTGATGAAGGCCGAACAGAGCAATACCTCCTTGAAGTTCGGCGATCGCATGATCATGAAGCTGTATCGGAGACTCGATCACGGTGTGAATCCTGAATTGGAGATCGGAAGGACGTTGACGTCCAGGAAGTTCCGGCATGCGCCTGCGTTGATCGGAGCTTTGGAATATCTGCGCGACGGCAAAGAACCGATCACCCTGGCGCTCGCACAGATGTTCGTTCCCAACAAGGGCGATGCTTGGCAATACACCCTTCGTCAGCTCTCCCGCTATTTTGATTGCGTCTCGGCCCTCCGACCGCATGAAGATTCCGCCGGCTCGCAGCCGATCAGGAAGCTCACCAAGCAGCTGGCCGGGGGAACGCGAGACTTGTTCCTCGGCTTCCTCGAGGCGGCGAGCCTCTTGGGCCGACGAACGGCGGAATTGCACCTCGTCCTGAGCCAGTACGGCCGTGATCCCGCCTTCACCCCTGAAGTCTGCTCCCCTGCTTATCTGCAATTCCGCTTTGAGGCCATGCGCCAATTGATCGACCATTCCCTGGCCTTGCTCCGCAGCCAACTGCCGGCGCTGTCCCCATGCGATCGGAGTCGGGCCCAGCAGATCCTTGAACGCGAAGGTGAGCTCGTGTCCCGCTGTCGCGCGCTGGTGGACATGACACCGACGGCGATGCGCATCCGCTGTCACGGTGACTATCATCTCGGCCAAGTCCTCTTTACCGGACAAGATTTCGTCATCATCGACTACGAAGGTGAGCCTGCCAGACCACTGGCCGAACGCCGAACCAAACACATCCCGGTGCTGGACGTCGCCGGCATGATCCGATCCTTCCAATACGCCGCGCATGTGGCCCTGCGACACCGATCCGGCCGGCCGGCAGGCGATCCCGATGTCCACGAACTCACGCCCTGGGCCGATCATTGGTTTCGAACGGTGAAGGCCGCCTTCCTGAAAGGCTACGTACCGGCCGCCGGGGACGCGCCGTTCTTGCCGCAATCCCGTCAGGAATTCGACCTCCTGCTGGGGATCCATCTTCTAGAAAAATCCGTCTACGAGTTGGCCTATGAGCTCAATAACCGACCGGACTGGGTGACGATCCCGCTGAGAGGGATTCTCCATCTGATCGCTTTATCGTCTCACATAGGCCACGTCGACGACCTGGAAGCTCTTCCGGATGACGACCGTGATCCTTGTTCCGTCGGTTCTACCGAAGATGAGGTGCATCAGTGAATGACCGCCCGACCATGATGACATCGATGCCGGCGAGCCGCCTGACCGACGACGATCTCTACCTGTTCAACGAGGGTACGCATTTCCGAATCTATGACAAGCTGGGCGCGCATCCCGCCATGGTCGACGGTCAGGAGGGAACGACCTTCGCGGTCTGGGCGCCGGAAGCGAAACGGGTTTCCGTGGTCGGCACGTTCAACGACTGGAATAAGGAGGCGCACCCCCTCATGCCGAGAGGACACTCAGGAATCTGGGAAGGATTTATTCCACGCGTCGGCAAGGGGAGTCTGTACAAATATCACATCCGGTCGCGTCACAACGGATACCAGGTCGAGAAAAGCGATCCGCTCTCCTTTTTCAATGAGATTCCTCCGAAGACCGCGTCGATTGCGTGGGACCTTGCTTATGAATGGACGGATGCCGAATGGATGGACACTCGCCGGCGAAAGAACGCGTTGGACGCCCCGATCGCAATTTACGCAATTTATGAGCTGCACGTGGGATCGTGGAGGCGCATCGCAGAGGAACAGAACCGGTCGCTGAGCTATCGGGAGCTGGCCGTACCGCTGGCCGAATATCTCCAGCACATGGGATTTACCCATGTCGAGTTTCTCCCGTTGATGGACCATCCGTTTTTCGGATCTTGGGGGTACCAAATCACCGGTTATTTTGCGCTGTCCGGCTATTACGGCACGCCCCAAGACTTGATGTATCTCATTGATACCCTCCACCGACACGGGATCGGCGTCCTGCTCGATTGGGTTCCGTCACACTTCCCGACCGATGAACACGGACTGGGATTCTTCGATGGGACGCACCTGTATGAACACGCCCATCCTCATCAAGGCTTCCATCCGGACTGGAATACCTTCGTCTTCAATTACGGGCGTAACGAGGTAAGGAATTTCCTCATCAGCAGCGCCCTGTTCTGGCTCGAGAAATACCATGTGGACGGCCTGCGCGTGGACGCGGTGGCGTCCATGCTGTATTTGGACTACTCACGGAAGGAAGGAGAATGGATCCCGAACCGGTTTGGAGGACGCGAGAACCTGGAGGCCATCTCGTTCCTCAGGCGATTCAACGAGGAGGTCTATCGGCACTACCCCGACGTCCACACGATCGCCGAGGAATCCACGGCTTGGCCTGCCGTCTCCCGTCCGACCTATGTGGGCGGGCTCGGATTCGGCATGAAATGGGACATGGGATGGATGCACGACACTCTGAATTACATGCAGCAGGACCCCATCAACCGGAAGTATCACCATCAAAACCTGACGTTTCGGATGCTCTACGCCTTCCACGAGAATTTCGTCCTGCCGCTCTCACACGACGAGGTGGTGTACGGCAAAGGATCCCTGTTGGGCAAAATGCCCGGCGACTATTGGCAGAAGTTCGCCAATCTCCGCGTTTTATTCGGCCACATGTATGCATAGGCCGGGAAGAAGTTGCTGTTCATGGGAGGGGAGTTTGGCCAACGGACGGAGTGGGCTCATGATAGCCAGTTGGAGTGGCATCTATTGGAACACCCGCACCACCGCGGCCTGCAGCAATGGATCGCCGACCTGAATCGGCTCTATCGCCTGGAACCGGCACTTCATCAGGGGGATTTCGATCAGTCCGGGATCGAATGGATCGATTGCCACGACGTCGAATCCAGCGTCATCAGCCTGATCCGGGAAGGACGTAGCACCGACGACATGATTCTGGTGGTGTGTAATTTCACGCCGGTCCCACGCTCGAACTATCGAATCGGAGCGCCTCGGGGGGGCTATTGGAAGGAGCTGCTGAACAGCGATGCCACCATTTACGGCGGCTCCGGATGGGGGAATATCGGAGGCGTTCACGCCATGCCGATTCCGCTGCACGGGCGATCTCATTCGATGACATTGATCGTGCCCCCACTCGCAGCCTTGTTTTTCAAACATCACGGCGGCACTGCATGAAGGTTGTTCCCGGAACAGGGCTCGACGCTCATTCGAAGCCGGAGTCTTTCAACGAGCGGTCGGCTCAGCCGATCCGCCGCCGAGTGCGGCCACAAACATCCTCAGCCGCTGTTCCGCGACCGGTGACAAGGCGACGAACTCCAAGCCGTAGACGCGATCACGCTCCCATCGGACGGTCGCAACCCGGACGCGCATCTCGAGCGCTTGGCTGGGGAGCTTCATATGGAGCGAGAGGCGCTCTCCCGGATGAATGGCGCTGTCCGCCAGCACCTTCGCCCCCTTGAGTGACAGATCCAGCACCAGTCCGGTTCGCGATCCGGGCCACCAGCTGCGAATTCCACCGCGGGAGAAGCTGCAAGGGATGGGGGCAGGCACCTTGAGACGGACCTGTCCTCGCAGGTCGCTCGTGGAATGGCCAACGGGGTCATGGGATCCCATAGGACATCTCTCTCCTGCCATTCACGGTACACCAGGGTCCCGGTTTTGTGAATAAAATAGCCGGTGCCTGACGCCTGCTATACTTGCAAGAGTACGTAGACAACCATGAATCGCACATGATGACGCCCCGCTTTTCTCGAACCTCCCTCCCGACCGTCTGCATCGCATGTCTTCTCCTCGTGGTCGGCATCCCCGCCAAGGGTGAGGTCTTCACCTGGACCGACCAGGATGGAACCGTCCACTTCGGAGATGCTCCGCCGCAGAACCAACCCTCCAAGAGGGTTCCCCTATTGAAACAAAGCGTGGGGGGTACCCAGGGGCTCTCCGAAGCCGACCTGCATGAAGCCATGCGCCGGGCGACGGAAGCCTACTATCGGGCAACCCAGGAAGGCCGCCCGTCCAGCGAACTGAAACGGCTCGAAACCGAAGTCCGCCAGTACCACGAGGAGGCCGTTCGCCGGAGCAGCCTGTCCTATCAGGAACAGTGCAGACTGGGGTATTGTCAGTGCCACCACTCCGCCGCACCGTCCTATGGAGAGGAGCGCGAACGGGAAGCGCTGCAGCGGAGAGTCGCAGCCGAGGCGGAAGAGGAGCGTCAACGGCAGAGCCGGCAGCGCGCCACCGGTCAATATCCCCCCGACTATCTGGAATACATTCAGGGCCAGTGCTTTCGCGGCGTCAAGGCGTATTGCGCGAAACTCCCCAATCCCTAGTCACAGCATTCCGCGACGCGTCCCGTCGCATCAGTTCCCCGCATCCTTCCGTCGGCTCTCGCCACTATGCGCCTGCCGGCGGCTGATCCTGCACTCGCGTTTCACGACATGACTCCACCCCATCACGATGTCCTGCTCCCGACTTGCCGTGACACGCTCACCGTTTTATTTCACGAGCAACCGTGAAAGATCACGGAATCGCGGAGGCTCCTGAGGTGGTGGATACGTCCTTACCGCAAGAACCCTTGAAATTCGTGCATCTGTGAATCCTCGATTCTGCGGCACGTGGCTTGCTGTACACCCAGGCGTGCGATTGAACACCGATCAGACCGAGGCCGACTCACACACGTCACCCAGCAACCCATCCGATGATGGATGGATTCAGGCTCACAAGGAGGTCACCATGCGTACCCTCAACATCAAGTGCACACTAGTTGCCCTCGCAAGCGCGACAACACTCATGGGATTCGTCGCAGCCCCGGCATTCTCTGAGCCCGGACTCCCGACCGCGGAGCCCGTCCTCTGGAGCAGCAGTCAAAAATCCGCAACCTGGGCGGAGGAATTGCTCGGCCAGGTCGTGACGTATCAAACCCTGAGCGAAAAAGGCGTCATTCCTGGAAACTACCAACCGTATCTCGAGCATATGGCAAAAGTCCGCGACCTGCACCGGGCCGGCGATCGCCGCGCCACCTATGAAGGGGTGAACACGTTCATGACGATGCTGGAGGCGCGCGTCGGCGGCAGCGATGCCCACAGCGCCGACGCCATTTGGGACTTCTGCTACCGTGTCACACCGGACGAGTTCCATGCACGCGATCGCCATGTCCGGGCGAAAGGCGGCGCCGAAGTGAAGCGGTGGGAAGAAATGATGCGCGACATGGACGAGCGGGCTTCGATGGCGTTCTGAACGAACGCCGGACGTCGAACCGTGAATCTGATCGCCGAGCCGAAGGAACCGCCGTCGGTGGTTCCTTCGGCTCGGCCGCCCTCGAACGGGGGAAGGAGGATTCCGATGTTCTCTGACCACCGATGCACACCGGCACGAGACGCTGGAGGCTGATTCCCTTTCTGGTCGTGTGGATCACGGCCCTGTCCCCCCTTCACCCGTCGACCGCCGGCGAAATCCAGGGCTGGCGGCCCGAGCACGGCCCTGCCATTCCGACCTTCCACCCGCCCGGGCAGAGCCAGCCGCTGGCACTGGACACCCCGTCTCCCTCCGGTCTGCTATCCGCCTTCGATCTTCATCGCTTCTGGATGCGCGCCGATCTTCGTGTCCGTCCCGAATGGCGCAACGGGGTCTGTTTCGGAGGCGGCCCACCGGTGAACGGCGCCTGCAATGCCCTGAACGAGACCGGCAGCGGAACGGCGGCCTTGGCCGGGCTGGGTGCCAGTGATTTCTTCGTCCAGCAGTGGGCACGGATCGGGCTGGGCTACGACCCCACGCCGGATATTAACATCTTCGTCGAGATCCAAGACTCCGCCACCTGGGGGGCCGGCGGCAATCCGCTGAACGGCTCCGCCGGCGGTGACGCGGCCAACCACCAGTGCGCCACACTCCGGCCCGGCCAATGTCGCCTCGGGATCCGAGCCGGGTATCTGCTCCTCCGTAATTTGGGAGGCATCGAAGGGCTCAGCGTGAAGGTGGGACGCCAGTACCTGGTGCTGGGCAGTCAACGGCTGTTCGGGCACTTCGACTGGGCCAATACGGGGTATTCCCACGACGGCATCATGCTGAGCTACGCCACCACCGCCTTCGATACGAAACTCGGGTGGTTTCGCCATTCCGAAACCGACCTCGGACAGGGCGATCCCGGCGGAAGCCTGTCACCGAATCTCCTCACCTGTCCGTCGGGCACGGGTTCCTGCAATCCGGCGCTGGCCCAGAACGCGACCGACGCAGGGAGCGACGTCGATCTGTTCGTGTTCTACAACCAGATCAGGAGTCTGCCGCGGACGGTGGTCGAGCCCTACTATGTTCTCTATTCGAACCGCCTGCCCGAGCGGGCCAATCCCGGTCTCTATGCGCCGAAATCCGCCAACCAGCTGCGGCACATGCTCGGCCTGCGTGTCGAGCTCCGGAACGGGAATTGGGATGTGGTCCAGGAGACCGCCTATCAATTCGGCCGCGCGGCGGACGGGTTGGGGGTCGACAATCAGCGCAACCTGACCATCAACGCCTGGGCGTCGGGAACCTGGCTCGGCCATACCTGGTACGACCACCCCTGGAAGCCCCGGTTGGCGGTCGGGTTCGACTATGCCTCGGGAGACGGGGACAGCAACTGCGTCACGCCGAGCGGAAGCCTCGCGCGCAGTTGCGGCGGCAACGCCAACACATTTGAAAATTTCTTCCCGACGAACTTTCTCCACGTCGGGTTCATGCTGAACGGGGCCTGGCGCAACAGCGTGCAGCCACAGATCAACCTGCAATTCCGCCCCAGCGCACGCGATCACGTCGAGGTCTCTGGCCTCCGGAAGTACTTGGCAAGTGCGCGCGACAACTGGTACCGTGGAAGCCAGGGCCCGTTGGTGTTCTCGCGCAGCGACAACAGCGAGACGCACGTCGGCGACGAGTTGGACTTCGCGTGGACCCGTATGTTCGCCGACGGCAAGGTGTCGCTCGCGGTCATCTACGGCCATTTTTTTGCGGGGCCGTACGTGCGCCGTCAACTCGGCACGTTCGCCGATCAGGATTGGGGCGTCGTTCAACTGTGGATGAATTTTTGAGGACCGATGCAGCGAGCCAGCCTCAACTTTGAAACACTGTTGGAAGTCACCAACACGCTGAACTCACAGCGCGACCTCGAGAGTCTGTGGCAGGTGATTGCCGACCAGATTCACAAGGTCATTCCCTGGGACCGGGCGGGCCTGACGCTCTACGACCAGCCGAGCGATTCTTTTCGGTTCTACGCCGTCGTGACGAACATGGAGACCCCGGCACTTCGTCCCGATGCCGTGATTCCGCGCGACGGCAGCGCCGTCGGGTGGGTGTACACGAACCGGCGTCCTCACATCCGTCCGAATCTGCAGCAGGAACAGGTCTTCCTGGAGGACCGCTACTACGTCGAGGAGGGCCTCGGACGGATGATCAATCTTCCGCTGCTCGTGCGCGAGCACTGTCTGGGCACCTTGAACATCGGCAGCACCCAAACCGGCGACCCGGAGCCGGACGATCTCAAATTTCTCCAGCAGATCGCGACCCAGATCGCCTACGCCATTGACCACGTCCGGGCCTACCAGCAGATCAAGCAGCTCAGCGAACAGCTACGCCGCGAAAACGAGTATCTTGCCGAGGAGGTGAAGGCGAACCGCAGCTTGAATGCGGTGGTCGGCGAGTCGCCGGCCTTCAGAAAGGTACTCGATTTGGTAAAAGCCGTCGCCCCGACCACTACGACCGTGCTGTTGTTGGGTGAAACCGGAACGGGGAAGGAGGTCCTCGCGGAGACCATCCACAATCTCAGTCCCCGGAGCAGCAAACCGTTCATTCGGGTGAACTGTGCGGCCTTGCCGTCGAGTCTGATCGAGAGCGAGCTGTTCGGTCACGAGCGCGGCGCGTTTACCGGCGCCGACCAGCGGCGGCTCGGGCGTTTCGAATTGGCCGACAACGGCACGCTGTTTCTGGATGAGATCGGCGAGATGCCGCTCGAAACGCAGGCGAAATTACTCCGCGTATTGCAGGATGGACTCATCGACCGCATCGGCGGCACCCGCCCGCTCCCGGTGGACGTGCGCCTGATCACCGCCACGAACCGGGATCTCTCCGCCGCCATCCGCGCCGGCACCTTTCGGCAGGATCTCTACTATCGGCTGCATATCTTTCCGATCCACCTGCCGCCCCTCCGCCACCGGCGCGAGGATATCCCGCGGCTGGTCCAACACTTCTTGGCCCGGATCGGCACGAAATTGAAACGGCCCCACCCGACCCTGGACTCCCCCTCGTTGGCACGACTCATCGACTACCATTGGCCGGGAAACGTGCGGGAGCTGCAGAACGTCATCGAGCGGGCAGTGATTTTGTCGCCTTCCTCCCAGGTGAGAGTCGAGCCGGCACTACTCCCGGCCGGCCAGGTTGAGAAGCCGGTCGACCGACCGCTGGATCTCGGCCACTTGCAACGGGACCATATTTTGAAAGTACTCAAACAGACCGGTTGGCGCATTTACGGCGAGAACGGGGCTGCGCACCTGTTGGGCCTGAACCCCGAAACCCTGCGCAGCCGCCTCCGCAAGCTAGGGCTCAAGCGCCCGTCGACGGTTTGACCATGGGGACCGGCGCATGATAAAGTGCTGTACCGTACGAGTCATGCGCACTGTCCACGTTCGCGCCCCCGGTCGTCGGATCGGGCTCCCCGCGCGAAGGATCCCCTAGTTCACGCTGCTCCTACGGCCCATTTCCCGCCCCACCGGGAAGGGATATGGGCAGGTTCGGGGGCCGCCCCTCTGCCTCCTGCCCCCAGTTTGATGGCCTGGACATCGCCATCTTGTTGTTCGGCGAAAGGAGTGCCCGATGAAGATCACCTCTGTCTGGCGTGGGAACAAGTCCTCCCGGAAAAAGAAGCGCACGGTCCCGAAGCTCCGGATTCGGTGGAATCAACTCGGCCTCATGGATCCCGCGATCGAATCGCATGAGGCTTCAATGGAAGAGATCCGTCGCGAAGTGACCGCGCTCGCCAGTCTGGGATTCGGGGCTGAAACCCGCGCCCGTTCCGCACAGGCCCAAGCACATGGCGCCGGGGCACACCGGCGGACGGGTCAGGCCCGGTCGTCCCGCCGACCGAAACAGAGCTAGGCGAGGAGGACACCATCGCACGAGCCAGCAAAACCACCATCGCGAAGCGCGATCGGGAAAAAGCGAAGCAGCAGAAGCAGCAGGAAAAAGAAGCCCGCCGGGCTCAACGGAAGGTCGAGAAGGCCAACCGCCGGCCGGCGGTCGAGGGCGAAGATCCGGATCTGGCAGGATTGCACTGGGGCCCCCAGGAGCCCCTCTACTGACGTGTGGCGCCGCGGGGCGTCTGCCCCGCGGCGTGGACCGGTCACGACGATTTCACAAACCGCTCGGCCGCGAAAGTCCCGCGCAACTGCTTGCTGACGAGGGTGCGGTACTCGCCCTTTTCCTTGGCCATCCGCACGAGCCCCTCCGCGTCCGTCACGATCAACAGATCCTCTTCGGCCAACAGAAGCCGATCTCCCTTCCCAACGTTGATGCGATACTGAGTCCGCCCGTCGGGATTCTTGACCGGCCCCACCACGAATTCCGTCAGCCCGTCGACGTAGCCCTTCTGCCCATCGAGACGGTGTTGCACCATCGTCCCGTCAGGAATCCGCACCCATCGACCGGCCTGACGAAGCATGTCTTGATTCTGTTCACCTGGCATCATGAGCCTCCCAATAAGACGAGCCTGACCGCTTCACCTGTACTTTTCTGCGAAGTCATCCCATCACAGTCCCAACCAGACCCGGGTGTCCGGTCACTCGGACGCCCCACCGACCACACCCTGCCGCCACCCTTGTGAGGATTCACCGCGGCGGCGGCGCCGTGAGTCCCTGTGCTGCCCCTGTCCTTCCGGACGTCGTCCGGGGAGCGGGGGTGTCTGGCTGCCCGCAGCGCGGGGCACCTGTTGACCCAGCAGCCGCTCGATCGCTCGCAGCTGATCGTGGTCTTCCGCCGTCACGAAGGTGGTGGCGCGGCCGGTGGTCCGCATGCGCGCCGTCCGCCCGATCCGGTGAACATAATCCTCCGGACAATTCGGGACGTCGTAGTTGATGACATGCCCGATGTTGGCGACATCGATGCCGCGCGCCGCGATATCGGTCGCGACCAACACGCGAAACGTCCCGCGCCGGAACCCCTCCAGCGCCGCTCGTCGCTGCGGCAGCGTCCGGCCTCCGTGGAGCACCGCGACCCGATGGCCTGCAGTCCCGAGCATCCGGCCAAGGCGATCGGCGCGATGCTTCGTCCGGGCAAACACCAGCACCGAATCGGAGCGCTCTTCCTTCAGCAACGACATCAGCAAGGAGTTCTTGTGATCGTGGGTCGTATGGTGCACGGCCTGCTCCACGCCATCGGCCGTCGTTGCCGACTTCGCCACCATCACCCGGATGGGATCCTTGACCGACGCCTGCGCCAGGCGGGCGAGGTCGGTCGGCATCGTGGCGGAGAAGAGCAAGGTCTGCCGTTCCTCCGGCATGGCGTCCAAGATCTGGTTGATCTGAGGCGCGAACCCCATGTCCAACATCCGATCCGCCTCATCGAGCACCAGGACGGTCATGGCAAGCAAGCTGACCGTCCCGTTCCACATGTGGTCCAACAGGCGGCCGGGGGTGGCCACCAAAATATCCGGGCGCTGACGCAGCCCCCGAACCTGCGCCTGCATGTCAGCGCCGCCGACGAGGGTGGTGGCGAACAGGCGCAAATCGCGGCCCAAAGTATCGATCGTGGCCTGAATCTGAATCGCCAATTCGCGGGTCGGCGCAAGAATGAGCGCACGAGGTTGCCCCTTCGGGGTGCCCGCCAGCCGCTCCAACATCGGAATGACGAAGGCCGCGGTCTTGCCGGTGCCCGTCTGGGCGCACCCCAGCACATCCCGGCCGGTCAGCGCATGGGGGATGGCCTGCGCCTGAATCGCGGTCGGTTCGGCAAATCCGGCCCTCGTCAGGTTGCTTAAAAGTGTGGAAGAGAGACCGAGTTGGTCAAAACGCGTGACTACAGTCGTGTGCACAAAACTATCCTTTCGTTGTGATCGCATGAAGACGGGATCAGAGAACCGAGGGGAGGGTGAATCCGGTGGGAGTCAGCTCCGAACTGGACCTGGTCGCGATGCGATCGCGCGGTCCACAGTGAAGTCGTACCAGCATCGGTGGACCGATACGATGCTGCAACAACGATCAGTTTACCGCATGAGAAGCCTGCCGGTCAATCGAGATGCACATTTCAACGCCAAACCGGGCGATTCCACCCCCAAGAACGCCAGAGGCCCTGACGCCTAACATTGGGATAACCCGCTGAAAAGCCGAGCGCTCCGAGGTCCATGCCGCCTGCTATACTTTCCAGAGATGCCAGGAGGTCTGCAATGCGAGTTCCCGTTGCAATGCTGCTGCTCGTTCTGGTTGGACCCGCAGCCTCCCCTGCGCTGGCTGCCGAGACGACCGAGAAGCACAAGGCCGATGCCAACCAGGGCATGACATTCGAGGACATCGGGCGCGGACTCAAGAGCGCAGCCAAGAACATCGGTGACGAAATCCCCAAAATCGGTCCGGCCATAGCCGACACCTTCAAGAAAGTCACCGGGAGCGACAAAGAGAAAGAAAAAGACTCGGACAGTTCCTCCAAGAAGAAACCTGCCGCACAAAACACTGCTTCCAAAGAAAAGAAATAGCCGCAATACGGGAATTCTCTTGTACTCCGGCCCTGCCCTGGTAGGATGCCGGGAGGAGGATTCATGAGCTCAGGAGCATTGACCGTCACACGGTCCTCGACACCGTTCAGACTGGCATTCGTCCTCGTCCTCTTCATCGGCGGCGTCATTGTCTTTACGCACAAGCACAAGAATGCCGACGGCCGTAGCGACGACACCCCTCCCCCCATAACGACCGTGGCCGGTGCCGTCGCGTACGCCGAACAGCTCAAGGGAGACCTGTTCGGAGACGGCGGACCCAGCCAGAAAGCCTACCTCAATGCCCCGGTGGAATTGCCAGGGATACGGCCGGTAACCTCTATATCGCCGACACCTACAATCACCGGATTCGCCGGATCGACGGTGCTACGGGCAGGATCACGACCTACGCCGGGTCCGGAGCCATCGACGATCCCAAGGTGAATCAGACCCAGAACGGCGGATATGCCGGGGATGGCGGAGCCGCGGCCGCCGCTCGCCTGAACCGTCCGTTCGGCCTCACCGTCGATGCCGCCGGAAATGTCTGGGTCGCCGACACCGACAACCATCGCATTCGCCGGATCGATAAAATGACTGGGACCATCACGACGGTCGCCGGCACAGGCCACGCCACCTTCAACGGCGACGACCAGCCGGCGCTGTCCGCCGGACTCACCACCCCCCACAGCGTCCTCCTCGACACGGACGGCAATCTCTTCATTGCCGACACCGGCAACCACCGCATCCGCAGAGTGGACGCCTCATCCGGCACGATCACCACCGTCGTCGGAGGCGGCGCGCACATCTCAGGGCGCGAGGAGAAGCGGGGCACCGACCTCTCGATTCGCCTGCCGGTCGGCTTGGCACTGGATCGATCCGGCAACGTGTTCTTTACCGAAGCTGAGAGCGCCCGCGTCTCGCGGCTCAATCTTCTGACCGGCATGGTTGTGCGGGTCGCCGGCGAACAGCCTGGCTTCGCGGGTGACGGACGATCGGCCCCGGAAGCCAGTTTCAACGCCCCGCAGGGGATTACGGTCGATGCCGACGGGACCTTGTACGTGGCCGACACGCTCAACCACCGCATCCGCAGCATCGACGGTAAAACCGGCACGATCATGACGATCGCCGGCTTCGGACCCACCGGCGACGCTCCGATGCGGATTCAGGTCGGCGGCGAAATCTCCATCAACGAAGGAGAACCGACCAAGGTGCTGTTTGCAACGCCGACCGGTGTGTTGCTGACGCCCGACGGGGCCCTCCTGATCACCGACAGCACGACCCACCGCCTGAGACGTCTTGCATTGAAGTCCCGGCAGCTTCGTTGACGCCGACCCGGCGCTGATGATAGAGAACGGACGGTTCCACTGCTCCTCAGCCGATTCATGAGACAGTCACACCATCGTTCCCATCCACGGCCCGGTCTGGCACCGTTGCCCATGATCTTCGCGGTCTTGACCATGGCCGCGTTGACCGGTTGTGCCTCGGTGCAGGAATTGACCTGTCGTATGGGCGAGAAACCCGTCATAACAGAAACGTTGTTTTTCGGAACGGCCAAACCGGGCGGCGTGGTCGGTCAGGAAGAATGGGCCAGTTTCGTGAACGAAACTGTCACACCGGTATTCCCCGAAGGGCTGACATCCTGGTCAGCGTCGGGACAGTGGCGGATGGCGAACGGGACAATCGAACATGAAACGTCGCACGTCCTGCAGCTCACGCATGACGGCAGCGCCGACAGAGAGTCCGCGATCCCACGTTTGATGACCAAGTACAAGCAGGAGTTTCAGCAGGAAGCCGTGTTGCGCGTCCGCACCCACGGCTGCATCTCATTCTGATTTCGTTTGCCTCACCTCTCTTTAATCTTCAACGGCCTCTTCCGGGCGTTCGATTGGACCACTCCCGCATAGCCACAGAGACGACTCGGTCGTGCACATCGCATGAATTGATCCTGCATGGCCATAGTTCGTGAGTCTTAGGCAGAGCGAACCGCCAGGCACAGCCTATGCTTGCGGGCGGACAATTCCCAGGGCCCAAATGGCCCTTGTCATCCCTGTCGAGAAGGAGTATATAGGCAGCGAGCATCGGCTGATACCTAGTTGTTCTCCAGCAGTCTCACAAGGATGTATCATGATGGGTGCTGGGCGCCGTGCTTTTTCCCTCGCTGGTAGCGCTCACCTCTTCATCGTGGGCTGTACCGCCGTACCGATCGCTCCCGTGACCTCCCCCTCGCTACCGGTTGTCGCCTATGTTGCGGATGACTACTCGTTCAATGGACCGGACACGTTGCCTGCCGGGGTGGCCACGCTGCGGATGCGCAACCGCGGCCAGGAACCTCACCACATCCAACTTCTAAAATTGGAGGAAGGCAAGAGCCTCCACGATGTGACCGCTGCCCTGGCCGATGCGCCGGGAGTGATCCCGAGATGGGCCACCCAGATGGGCGGCCCGAATGCCGTGAGCGCCGGCGGGGTGAGCGAGGCGCATGTGTCGCTGGCTCCGGGCATCTACGCCATGATCTGCCTGGTGCCATCGCATGAAGGCGTGGCGCATGCCGCACTGGGGATGACGAAAGCCATTCACGTGATCCCGAATCCGGCGCCTGCCCACCGGACCTCGAGCGACTATCATCTCGCGATGCGGGAGTTTGAAATCGTCGTCGTCGAGACGGTGAAGAAGGGAACCCATACATTTCAGGTGAGGAATCGAGGCACGCAAGCGCATCAAGTGAGTCTGGTGAAGCTCGGCCCGGGCAGTTCGGCTATGGATGTGGCCGCAGCCTTCAACCCGCTTTCGTCCGGCCCGATTCCGGGAGAATTGGCTGGCGGCATGACGAGCCTGGAGCCGGGCGGCGAGGGAACCTTCACCGCAACGCTCTCGGAAGGCCACTACGCGCTCATGTGTCTGTTTCCCAACCCCGCCTCCCCCACCGGCCACGCCGCCAAAGGCATGGTGATGAACTTCACGGTGGAGTAGATCCTCCCTGCCCACGACTACTATTCGCTATTTCCGTTTAGCTGTGCTATTATGCGCGATGTAAGAACCACGGTCGCTATCCTATCCCTCGCGCCTCCCTTACTCTCTGTACTGCGCGATCGATTCTCTGGTCTCCGCCGTTCTTTCGAGTCTCAGAGGTCTTGAGCATAATCCCATCAGGGTCGAGAGGCCCTGGACACTCGATCGGAGAGGGCGACGACGAGTGCCTTGCCCCACCCTCATTACGGGAAGGACGTACCATGCACAGCTCTTCATTCATTCACAACACCATCGGTTCGGCGGTAATTCTCCTCTTCGGACTCCTTGCTTTGCCGGTATCAGCTGCCGACAAACCCTCGACCAAACCCGCCGCTCCCCCTGCGGCCGTGACCGGATCAGGAGNNCGGCCAACGCATGGTCGCAGAACTGAGCTGCCGACGGGACGAGACGGACAGGAAACCGTTTCAAGCGACTGGCGGGCGCTAGACCGTCCCTCACCCTGCGGAACGATCCGAAGCGGGCAAACGGATGACGCGAAACAGCAGAGGCTGAAGCAGCCCCATGGGAAACCGGATCCTGTATGTCGGCGGTCTTTCCAACACGATTTCCGACGAGCAACTCCATGAGCTCGTCGGCGCCCATGGTACCGTAGTCAGCGCTCATGTCATACGTTTTCCGCACAGCGGACGGTCGGCCGGCTACGGCTTCGTTGAGATGGGCTCTGCCGAGCAGGCGCGCATGGCGGTGAGAGCCCTCGAGGGCACACACTTTGCCGGTCAATGCCTCCGCCTCTACGTAACGGCACACCCCACGGCCGCTTCGCCCTCATCACCAACGGACCATTCATGAGCCGCATCAATCTGGATCCCCTCATGACCTTCCCAGACGGATCGCATCTGGTGATCAGCACGCAGTGTTCCCGGAAGGGAGATTTTTCTTGTACACTCTACAGCGCCACGATTGCGGAGGATGATCGAGCAGCATTCCGGCTCGTCTCGGAACATCTCTCTGCCGCGACCTGTTTAGGTGCACAGGAATATGCGTATGGCCACGCCGTGCGCCTCTACCCCACTGCGGCCGCTCACATGAAAAAGCCGCCGTACCTGATTTGGGCCGGCCCCCGCTAGCAACCGCAGGCCGCTCGGAATTATCCCGACCCTGCTCCGCCCGTCTTCTTCTCGAGCACATGTTGCCACATGAACCCGATCTGGAACGCATAAAGCGCCATCGTGAGCGACAACCCACCTCCATCCTGTTGCGCGAACATCGGTCCCCAGAAGCCGGAAAACGCGATGGGTGACACGAGGAACGGCCTCAACAGCTTGTTCCGACTCGGCCAGCGCCCTTTCTCGCCCCCTGTTTTATCCCATATCGCTTTCGCGACCATGCCGGCCAACATAACCAGAAAGAGCACGATCCCTGAAACCGTCGTGTAGCTGACAGCCCATCCGACCAACGGCAGTTCGACCAAGTAGTCGAGATCGGTGGCGGCACGAGGCTTGGGCAGAATCGGCGGTACGTCGTCGGAAACCGTGGCGGGCGGCGGCAACGTGTCCCCTTGCGCATAGGCCACGGACACGAAAAACGACGCGGCGGCCGTCTCCGTCTCGAGATCTAGAGATGGACGACGGGACACGTCTGGTGTGGTCACTCCTCCGATATAGCTCCCCTCGTCCTTGTTCTTCGTTCCGGCCCAGACCCAGCCGGTGCGAACCTGCCTCGACGCATCCACGTATCGGACCAAATACCAGATCTGGATGACGCCGATTTCTTCGCGCCTCAGGATATGGAGACAGGTGTTCGCAGGGAGAATGCCCTGGGCCTCTCCAAGGATCCATTGGCCTCTGACGAACGAATACTCCGGCGCCTTGCTCCGGACGTACACCGAGGTGAGGGTGTAGGCCCGTGGGGTGAAGTTCGCTTGCGGATTGTCCTGCTTCGTGCAATCCGGCACCGCAGATTCCGGCTTCGACGGAGTGGGTTTCGCGGCCCAAACGGGATGGGACAGGAGAACGACCATGCCCAACAACACAAGGCGCAAACCAGAGACCGGACGAACCATTCGCGACATCGCGCCCCTCCTTTTCGTTCTCATCATCCGCAACAACGTCAGGTGACGGTACGGTACGCCGAGTGAGCGGGAGGGTCAATGGGACGGTTCAGAAATGCCGGTAATGCGAGAGCGCTCGCCGAAGTGGCCTAAAGAGGAAGTGGTCAGCGCACATCAACTGAGGTCGACGCTGCAGATGCCCGTAACTGCTCGATCCCCCGACTGCAGACACCGAGGCTCAGCCAGCGACACGTCCCGCAAATCGTCGGCAAATCGCCACCCCGCACCGCAGATCGAATACGATCCAGGATCTCTTGCCACCGCAGACGCGCTCCCGCTTCGAGCCCCAACCGTGCCAGCACATCCCGATCCTGAAGGACCATCTCTTCCTCGGACCGGTCGCCGTTCAAGGTGCAGCCCTGTAAGGCCAGGTGCGGGCAAGCTCCGCAGACTGCGTCGGGGAACTCCACCACCTCGACCATGGTCTCCGGACGCGTGAGCAAGGTGCGGTGAACGGCGTTCATGTTGTCGATGAAGGAAGGACTATAGCCCTTCCTCTCGAACCCCAGCAGGCAAAGCAGCGTATGGCCGCGCAACCGAATAGGTGACGGCATCTCTTCGTAGAGCTTCAGCTCAGCCATGATCGAACCCTCAGCCGGAATTGTGGCACCTCATCGGGGACAAGTCAAAGCAACCACGCTCTGGCATTGGCGGAACCCCATGCATCCAATCTCTCGGCTTATACGAAGAGCGATATATGAAAGGCGTACTGAAAAGTACGGGGCCTGGGAAAGTTCAAACGGGCAGGGAACTGGCAGATCTGCTGGCCGGCAGGCGCATGAGGATTGTCGTGGCCACGATCGTGATCAATATCGTCACGGTGGCCCTCCTGGCGTTCGCACCCTGGTCGGATTGGAGAACCGGTCTTGCACTGAACCTGGTGGATAATCTGCTTCTGCTCGGGTTCGTCGTCTGGCACCGCGACAGGCTTCTGGCGCGGTTCATGGTCTTCGGTCTGGCGGTGGGATTTGCGGAATTGCCTGCGGACGCCTGGCTGGTCGACTACACCAAGACGCTGGACTATTCGATCGGCGGCGGGCCGATGCTGTGGCGCTCGCCTCTGTGGATGCCGTTTGCCTGGGAGGTCGTCGCGGTGCAGTTGGGCTATCTCGGGCTTTGGCTTTGGAACCGGTGCGGCGAGTGGGGCTTGGCAGCGACCGGCCTACTGGGCGCGATCAACATATCCTACTATGAAGAAATGGCGCGGCGGATCAACTGGTGGCGATATGACAACTGCCGCATGCTCTCGCATACACCCTATTACATCATTCTGGGCGAATTCGGCATCGCCGTCCTCCTGGCCATACTCGGGAAACGAGTCGTCCGTGGCAGTTGGACCACCGCCATCTGGCTCGGCATTGCAGGCGGTGGGGGTATCTTGGTCTGCTATGCCATTGCGTATGGCATCACGGGCGGAATCAGTCTTCGCTAGCGCATTCCCGCACGCCGTGAAATTGTTCCTGGCACCTTATTGTTCTCTCCAGCCCTGCGAACCTGAGCTGCAGCAAGCCGGGACGGATAAACTCTGTCCCGTACGCCTGACAAGAACCTATCTCAAAATCGANNCAATTTTGAGATAGGTTCAAGTCAATCACCGCCGGCTGTCTCGTTGTGGCAGAGATTCAGCCGACGCTTGTCGGAATGGGTAGCCCTGAGGTAGGGTCGGAGCGACGCCATGTCCCTCATGCATCAAGACTTGCCTTGGTGGCAATCGGCCGTCGTCTATCAAATCTACCCCTGGTCGTTTCAAGATTCCAACGGGGACGGGATCGGCGACCTGCCGGGCCTCATCAGCCGGCTCGATTATCTCAAGGGGACACCGGACTCGCTCGACGTTGACGCCATCTGGCTGTCTCCCGTCTATCCCTCGCCCATGCATGACTTCGGCTACGATGTCATGGACTACTGCGACATCGATCCGCGTTTCGGGACGCTGGCTGACTTTGACCGTCTCACGGCCGAAGCCCACCGCCGCGGC
>JRYJ01000165.1_pt1 | contig 51350 bp, 44 predicted proteins | sample 235371 | NCBI WGS metagenome assembly JRYJ01 (sample SAMN03074219, study PRJNA261477) | activated sludge metagenome | biome: Wastewater Treatment Plant; feature: Wastewater; material: Activated sludge; isolation source: activated biomass of a wastewater treatment plant treating hydrocarbon... ... | reverse complement strand
GATGTTGGCCTCCTCGTCGAAGCGGGCCATCAGTTCCACCACCACCGTCACTTCCTTGCCGTTCTGGGCGGCGCGGATGAGAGACTGCATCAGTACCGAATCGGTGCCGGTGCGATACACCGTCATCTTGATGGCCACCACGTCCGGGTCGCTGGCCGCCTGCTGCAGCAGGTCGATGACCGGGGTGAAGGACTGGTAGGGGTGGTGCAGCAGGATGTCGCCCTTGCCGATGGCGTCGAAAATGCTGGCGCCTTTCTCGACCTGTTTGGGGAGCCCGGGGAAGAAGGGCGGGAACTTGAGGTCGGGCCGGTCCACCCAGTCCGGAACCTGCATCAGGCGTACCAGATTCACCGGCCCCGGGGCGCGGAAGAGATCGCTTTCCTCCAGGCCGAACTGGGCCAGCAGGAAACGGGTCATGGCCGGCGAACAGTTGTCGGCGACTTCCAGGCGCACAGCGTCGCCGAAGTGGCGCTGGGGTAGTTCGCCCTGGAGCTTGGTGCGCAGGTTGGTGACTTCTTCCTCGTCCACGAACAGGTCGGAGTTGCGGGTGACGCGGAANNAGCACGTTCATGCCGGAGAACAGCTCGCCGACGAATTCATGCAGGATGGAAGAGAGGAAGACGAAGCCGTATTCGCAGCCGGCGAGTTCTTCCGGCAGGCGGATGACCCGCGGCAGTACCCGCGGGGCCTGGACGATGGCGGCGCCGGAACTGCGCCCGAAGGCGTCCTTGCCTTCCAGTTCGACGGCGAAGTTGAGGCTCTTGTTGAGCACCCGCGGGAAGGGGTGGGAGGGGTCCAGGCCGATGGGGGTCAGCACCGGCACCATCTCGCGCAGGAAGTAGTCGCGGATCCAGCCTCGCTGGGCCTCGTTCCAGTTGACCCGGCGCAGGAAACGGATGCCCTGCTCGGCCAGGCGGGGGAGGACCACGTCGTTGAGTTCCTCGTACTGCTCGCAGACGATGGCGTGGGCTTCCTTGCTCACCAGGCGGAAGGCTTCCTGGGCGGTCTTGCCGTCGGTGGTGATGGCCGGCGACTGGGCGCGCAACTGCTCCTTGAGGCCGGCGACGCGGATTTCGAAGAATTCGTCCAGATTGCTGGAAACGATGCACAGGAAGCGCAGGCGCTCCAGGAGCGGCACCCGTTCGTCGCGGGCCTGGGCCAGCACCCGGCGGTTGAAGGCGAGCAGGCCGAGCTCGCGGTTGAGGTAATTGGCGGCCGGGAAGCGGGTGGCGGGATGAACGCGGGTCATGCGAGGATTGTAGGGGAGAACCCCGAGCCGATAGGTGGAAAGCATGCCATTTTGTTGCACCGATGTTGCAAGAAGATGACGCCCCGGGGGAATCCTGCCTGGATGCTAGAATGCCGCCAGGACAGCAACGGCAAAGAACAATGATTTACGAAACGGTAGCCGCCGTCGATCTGGGGTCGAACAGCTTCCGCCTGCAGGTGGGCCGGGTGGTCGACGATCAGATCTATCCCCTCGATTCCCTCAAGGAGCCAGTGCGGCTGGCCTCGGGCCTCACCGTCGAAAAACGCCTGGATGCGTCCGCCCAGGCCCGCGCCCTGGAAGCACTGCGCCGGTTCGGCGAGCGCCTGCGGGGCCTCGACGGCGGCGCCGTGCGGGCGGTGGCCACGAATACCCTGCGGGTCGCCAAGAACGCGCCGGAATTCCTGCCCCTGGCCGAGGAGGCGCTGGGGTTCCCGATCGAGGTCATCGCCGGGCGCGAGGAGGCGCGGCTGATCTACATCGGTGCCGCCCATTCCCTGCCCAGCGTCGGCCACAAGCGGCTGGTGGTGGACATCGGCGGCGGCTCCACCGAATTCATCATCGGCAAGCGCTACGAGCCCCAGCTCATGGAATCGCTGTACATGGGCTGCGTGACCTATACCCTGCGCTTCTTCCCGGACCGCCGCATCGACAAGAAGCGCCTGCGCGAAGCCCAGGTCGCGGCGGCAAAGGAAATCGAGCTGATCGCCTACGACTACCAGCGCCTGGGGTGGAAGGAGGCGGTGGGGTCTTCCGGCACGGCCCGGGCCATCGCCGACATCCTGGAACTCAACAAGCTAAATCCGGCGGGGGAGAGCGGCATCACCCGGGAAGGCCTGGAGCGCCTGTGCGCCCTGCTCGTCAAGGCGGGGTCCGCCGAGGCTCTCGACCTGCCGGGCGTACGTTCCGACCGCCTGCCGGTGTTGCCGGGCGGGGTCGCCATCATGTCCGCCATCTTCGAGGAGCTGGACCTCGAGCGCATGACCTATGCCGACGGGGCGTTGCGCCTGGGCGTGCTCTACGATCTGCTCGGGCGCTTTCACCACCACGACATGCGGGATGCCACCGTGCGCCAGTTCATGCGCCGCTACCAGGTCGAGGCCGACCAGGCGGAACGGGTCCAGGCCACGGCGCTGTCGGCCCTGGAGCAACTGCACGAGGGGGCCCCGGATGAGGCAGAGTTCCTCTTCCTCGGCTGGGCGGCCAGCCTCCATGAGACGGGCATTTCCGTGGCCCACAATGCCTACCACAAGCACGGCGCCTACATCCTCACCTATGCCGACATGCCGGGTTTCTCAAAGAAGGACCAGGCGCGGCTGGCCCTGCTGGTTCTCGGCCACCGGGGCAAGCTGGAAAAGCTCGGGGCCCTGCCGGCGGGGGACGGCACCTGGCGGCTGGTGTTCTGCCTGCGCCTGGCCGTGCTGCTCCACCGTACCCGGGATGACCGGCCCCTGCCGTCCTGGCGGGTGCGGGCGACGGCGCGGGGCTACGAGCTGGACCTGCCGGCCGACTGGCTGGCTGCCAATCCGTGGACGGCGGCGGCGCTGAACGAGGAAACCGCCATCTGGCGGCAGGTCGGGGTGGAGTTCAGCCTCAAGTCGAAAAACGCCAGGAAGGCATGATGCAGGCGGCCCCGGCATTGCACCTGGAAAACGGTCGTGCAGTGCTGAGCGGCGCCTGGACCCTGGCGGGCCTCGTCCCCTGCCTTGACGTAATCCGCGATGGCTTGGCAGCGGCCGTCGCCGCGGGGGTTCGCTGGGATCTGTCGGCGGTCACCCACCTGGACAGCGCGGCGGCAACGCTCCTCTGGCGGGCCTGGGGCGGGCGCTGGCCGGAGACGGTGGCCCTTGATGACGCCCAGCGCCACATCATCGAGCGCATCGCGGCGGTTTCCCCGGGAGGCGGCCCTCCGTCGCGGCGCTCCCTGTCGCCGGTGGAAGGGCTGGGGGCCTTCGTGCTCGCCGTGCTGCACGACCTCCACGGCCTCGTCGCCCTGTTCGGGCAACTGTTGCTGGATATCGCCCATCTCGCCCGACATCCGGCCGAAATTCCCTGGAAGGAATTTTCCGCCAACCTCTTCAAGGCCGGCGCCCAGGCGTTGCCAGTGGCCGGGCTGGTGGGCTTCCTCATCGGCATCACCATCAGCTACCTGTCGGCGCTGCAGTTGAAGACCTTCGGCGCCGACCTGTTCATCGTCAACATCCTGGGCATTTCCATCATCCGGGAACTGGGGCCGGTCCTGGTGGCGGTGCTGGTGGCCGGCCGCTCCGGTTCGGCCATGACCGCCCAGATCGGCGTCATGCGGGTCACCGAGGAAATCGACGCCCTGGCCACCATGGGCGTGTCGCGCACCGTGCGCATCATCCTGCCCAAGGTGGCGGCCTTGACCGTGGCCATGCCGCTGCTCGTGCTGTGGACCTCAGCCGTGGCCCTGGTCGGCGGCATGGTGGCGGCCTTCCTCCAGCTCGACCTCGCCTTCGGCTATTTCATCGACACCCTGCCACGGGCGGTGCCGGTGGCCAACCTCGTCATCGGCTTGTGCAAGGGGGCGGTGTTCGGTTTCCTCATCGCCCTGCTGGCCTGCCATTTCGGCCTGCACGTGCGGCCCAATACCGAAAGCCTCTCGGCCCACACCACCCGGGCGGTGGTGGCGGCCATCACCACGGTCATCATCGTCGATGCCGTCTTCGCCATCATGACCCGCCAGGTCGGCATGCCCCGGCTATGAGCGACGCCGTCATTGAACTCTCCGGCATCTGCTCCCGCTACCGGGAGGCGGTGATCCACCGGGATCTGGCGCTGCGGGTCGAGCGGGGCGACATTCTCGGCCTGGTGGGCGGCTCCGGCAGCGGCAAGACCACCCTGCTGCGGGAAATCCTCGGCCTCCTCGCGCCGGCGGCGGGATCGGTGAAACTCTTCGGCTTCGACCTGGCGAGCCGGGATCCCGTCGGCCAGCGTGCCGTCCGCCGCCGCCTCGGCATGCTCTTCCAGCATGGGGCGCTGTTTTCGGCCCTGTCCGTCTACGACAACATCGCCTTTCCCCTGCGGGAACTGAAGTGTCTCGACGAAGGCTGGATCCGCCACCTCGTCCATCTCAAGCTCGCCATGGTGGAACTGGAGCCGCGCCACGGCAGCCTGATGCCGGCGGAGCTCTCCGGCGGCATGGTCAAGCGCGTTGCCCTGGCCCGGGCCCTGGCCCTGGAGCCGGAGCTCCTCCTCCTCGATGAGCCTACTGCCGGCCTCGACCCGGACCGCAGCGAGAATTTCGTCCGTCTCATCCGCCAGTTGCAGAAGGAACTGGGCTTCACCGTGATCATGGTGACCCACGACCTCGATACCCTGGCCGGCCTGGCGACGAAGGTGGCGGTGCTGGCGGACCAGCACATCGTGGCCTGCGGCTCCCTGGCGGAAGTGATGCAGGTGGACCATCCTTTCGTCCATAATTTCTTCTGCTGCGAGCGGGGGCTCGCGGCCCTGCAAAAGGCGCCCATCTGATGGAAAACAAATCCCACGCCTTCCTGGCTGGCCTGTTTACGCTCATTCTCGGGCTGGCCACGGTCGCCGCACTCTACTGGTTCGGGGGCAAGCGGGAGGAGACCCGGGATTACATCGTCGTTACCCGGCAGAACGTCACCGGTCTCAGCCCCCAGGCCCAGGTGCGCTACCGGGGCATTCGCGTCGGCAAGGTCAGCAGCATTCGCCTGGATCCGGACGACGTGCGCAATATCCTCATCAACATCCGGGTGGACCGGGAAGTGCCGGTGACGCGGGGCACCATCGCCAAACTGGGCTTCCAGGGCATCACCGGCATCGCCCACGTTCTCCTGGAGGAAACGGGCAGGGACCCCGCCCGCCTGGAGGAGAATGGGGAAGACCCGCCGCGGATCGCCATGGTGCCTTCCCTCATCGAGGAACTGGGGGATTCGGGAGCGGCCACCTTGCGCCAGGCCCGGGAGTTCATGGCCAGCGCCAGCGCCCTGCTCAACGAGGACAACCGCCGTCGTATCGCCGCCACCCTGGCCAACCTGGAGGCCACCTCCGGCCAGTTGAAACCGACCATGGACAACCTCAACGCCACCCTGGTCCAGGTGCGCACGCTTCTCAGCGACGACAACCTGCGCCGGGTGGCCGCCGCCGCCGGCGAGGCGGGGCCGTTGCTGGCGGAAACCCGTGCGCTGGTGGGCAAGCTGGCCACGGCCGCCGACAAGCTCGACGCCGCCATCGGCGATTCCTCGTCCGCCGGCGCCGCCGCCCTGATGCCCCGGCTGAACGAGCTTTCCGGCGATATCGCCACGACTTCCCGGCAGTTGAGCCGGGTGCTCCGGATGATCGAGGAATCCCCCCAGAGCCTGGTCTTCGGCGCGCCCGCCCCGCCGCCGGGGCCGGGGGAGCCGGGCTTTGTCGCACCCGCGGGACGCTGAGGGAACGCCATGAGAACCTTGATCGTCATTCTGTGCCTGGCCCTCGGTGGCTGCCTGACATCCGGTCGTCGGGGCGGCGATACGCCGCCGGCGGTCTACGATTTCGGCGCCTTCGCCGCCCCGGCGCCGGCCGCCGGCTTGCCGCCCCTGCTGGTGGAGGTGCGGGCGCCTTCGTGGTTCGACGGCCAGGCCATCGCCTATCGGCTGGCCTATGCCGAGCCCACCCGCCTGCGGGAATACGCCCTGGCCCGCTGGGCCGGGCCGCCGGCCGATCTCATCGAACAGCGGCTGATGCGGGTGCTTTCCGTGGTGCCGGCGGGGCAGGGGAGTCCTCGCTGCCTGCTGCGCCTGCATGTGCAGGAATTCGCCCAGGTCTTTGCCGATGCGGCGCATAGCCATGGGCTGCTGGAAGGGCGGGCCGTCCTCCTCGATCACCGGCGCAACCCCCTGGCAGAACTGCCGGTGCGCGTCGAAAGAACGGCGCCAACGCCGGATTCGCGGGGAGGCGTGGCGGCCCTGTCAGCGGCGGTGGGGCAAATGACGGAGAATCTCGATGCTTGGCGCGCCGACCTCCATCGCGCCGGCGTCCTGGGGCAATGCGGCTGACTCCGTCAGCCGGAAACGATGCGGTCGGCGATGCGCTGCTTGAGGTCGGCGAGATTCTCGTCGAAATGCGCGTAATGCATGAGCGAGAGCCCGAAGACGCAGGCATAGAGCAGCAGACTGCGGCTCTTGGCCTCGGCTTCCGAGAGGCCGGCGGAGACGAAGAGCTTGCGCGTGCACTCCAGTCGATACAGGTCCACGGCCTCGACCACCGCAGCCGCCTCGGGATCATGGCGGGCCCAGTCCCGCACCGCCAATTCGATCTGCATGCCCTTGCGGTTGCGGCTGGCGCCATAGACGTCGATGGCGTAGCGCAACTGGTCGCGCTCATTGCCGGGTTGCACCGCCGTGGTCTTTTCGATGTCGCGGATGCGACCGTCCTTCCAGCACTCCAGCACCGCCTGCAGGAGATCCTGGCGGTCGCGGAAGTGCCAGTAGAAGCTGCCCTTGGTGACGCCGCAGGCCTTGGCCAGTACTTCCACCCGCAAGCCCCCGACGCCGTCCTTGGCCAGCACGGTGTTGGCCGCTTCGATCCAGTCGCCACGGTCGAGTTGCACGCGTGCCGGTTCTCCGGCAGGGCGCCGGCCGCGGCGAGGGGTCTTGACAGTTGTTGTTTCCATACGCTACCGTATGCATATCCATACGACACAGTATGGTCATTGTGCTGATTGCGGCGCCGCCTGTCAAACCGCACCCGATGACCATCGCCAGCCCGAAAGGAGAATAGCTTGAAAATCTTGGTCCCCGTGAAGCGCGTGGTGGATTACAACGTGAAGGTGCGCGTGAAGAGCGACGGGTCGGGCGTGGACCTGGCCAACGTCAAGATGAGCATGAATCCCTTTGACGAGATCGCCGTGGAAGAGGCGGTGCGCCTGAAGGAAGCCGGCGTCGCTACCGAGGTGGTGGCGGTCTCCTGCGGTGTCGCCGCCTGCCAGGAAACCCTGCGCACCGCCATGGCCATCGGCGCCGACCGGGGCATCCTGGTGGAAACCGACGCCGAACTGCAGCCCCTGGCCGTGGCCAAGCTCCTCAAGGCGCTTTGCGGCAAGGAAGCCCCCGGCCTCGTCGTCTGCGGCAAGCAGGCCATCGACGACGACGCCAACCAGACTGGCCAGATGCTCGCCGCCCTGCTGGGCTGGCCGCAAGCCACCTTCGCTTCCAAGGTCGTCATCAGCGGCAACGCCGCCCTGGTCACCCGGGAAATCGACGGCGGCCTGGAAACCCTGGAGATCAGCCTGCCGGCGGTGGTCACCACCGACCTGCGCCTGAACGAGCCGCGCTACGCCACGCTGCCCAACATCATGAAGGCCAAGAAGAAGCCGCTCGACACGGTGAAGCCTGCCGACCTCGGCGTCGATGTCGCCCCGCGCCTCGCCACCCTCAAGGTGGTCGAGCCGCCCAAGCGCAGCGCTGGCGTCAAGGTGGCCGACGTGGCCGAACTGGTGAACAAGCTCAAGAATGAAGCGAAGGTGATCTAAATGGCAATCCTCGTCATCGCCGAACACGACAATGCCGCCCTCAAGGCGGCCACCCTCAACACCGTCGCCGCCGCTGCCAAGATCGGTGGCGATATCCATGTCCTCGTCGCCGGCAGCAACTGCGCTGCCGCCGCCCAGGAGGTTGCCGGCCTGACTGGGGTGGCCAAGGTCAAGGTGGCGGATGCGGCCCATTACGCCGACCAGACCGCCGAGAACGTCGCCGCCCTGATCCTCGCCCAGGCCGCCGGCTACAGCCACATCCTGGCCCCGGCCACCACCTTCGGCAAGAACGTCCTGCCCCGGGTCGCCGCCCTGCTCGACGTGGCCCAGATCTCCGACATCGTCGCCGTCGAAGGCCCGGATGCCTTCGTGCGCCCCATCTATGCCGGCAATGCGCTGGCCACGGTGAAGAGTGCCGATGCGGTCAAGGTCATCACCGTACGCACCACTGCCTTCGACGCCGTGCCCGCTGGGGGCAGCGCTCCCGTCGAGGCCGTTGCCGCCGCCGCCGACACCGGACAGGCGAAGCTGGTCGGCCGCGAACTGACCAAATCCGCCCGCCCCGAGCTGGGTGCCGCCAGGATCATCGTTTCCGGCGGCCGCGGCCTGGGCAACGGCGAGAACTACCACAAGCTCCTCGAACCCCTGGCCGACAAGCTGGGGGCGGCGCTGGGCGCCTCCCGCGCCGCGGTGGATGCCGGCTTCGTGCCCAACGACTACCAGGTCGGCCAGACCGGCAAGATCGTGGCGCCGGAACTCTACGTCGCCGTGGGCATTTCCGGCGCCATCCAGCATCTGGCGGGCATGAAGGATTCGAAGGTGATCGTCGCCATCAACAAGGATCCCGACGCCCCCATCTTCCAGGTTGCCGACTATGGCCTCGTGGCCGACCTGTTCGAGGCCGTACCGCAACTGGCGGCCGCGGTCGGCTAGAATAATCATGTGAATCTACCGGGTACATTGCTGGAGGAAGGCTGGTACTGGGCGGCGTGGGTCGTCTGGGTACCTGTTTTCGTGCGCTGTATCCGCAAGGCACCCTGGGCGAGCCTCAAGGATTTCGGCCGCCTGCATCTCTGGCTCGGCCTCATCGTCATTCTCTCCCTGCTCTGGAGCATGAAGGCGGGGGTCAAGCCGGGCCTTTCGCTGCACCTCCTGGGGGCCATGGTGATGACCCTCAGTTGCGGCGTCCACCTGGCCTTCCTCGGCTTGTGCGGCGTGCTGGCGGCGATAACCCTCAACGGCGATGCCGAGTGGTTCGCCTTCGCGCTCAACGCCCTGCTCACTGCCGGCGTGGGAGTGGGGGCGAGCCACCTCATCTTCCGCCTGGTTGACCGGGTGCTGCCCAAGCATTTTTTCGTCTATATCTTCGCCAACGGCTTTTTCGGTTCGGCCCTGGCCGTCATGGTCGTGGGGCTCGCGGCCAGCCTCTTTCTGGCGATTGCCGGGGCCTATGGCCTGGAATACCTGATTAGCGAATACCTGCCGTACTTCCTGCTTCTGGGGTTTTCCGAAGCTTGGCTGTCGGGCATGGTCATGACTCTGCTCGTGGTTTATTTCCCCCATTGGGTGGCAACCTTCGACGATACCCGCTACCTGGCTAACAAGTAACGTACAATAAACGCTTTTAATAGTTGATTTTGGCCGTGTTTTTCCCCAACAAGTCCCTTTGCAGGGTTGTGTTGCTTGCCCCCTTCGTGGCCTGGGCCGGCTCGGTTTCTGCCGTCGGATTGGGGGAACTGCGGGGCATCTCGGCCCTGGGAGAGCCGTTTGCGGCAGAAATCGACGTCATCGTCGCCGCCGGCGAAATCCTTGATTCCAGTTGCTTTCGCGTCCGGCAGCCGGTTTCCGACGACGGCCTGCCGTGGCTGCACCAGGCCCGGCTGACCTTCCGGAAGGCACCGGCGCCCGCGCTGCTCGTCCGCTCCCATGCGCCCCAGAACGATCCGGTGCTGCAGGTTGGCATCGTCGTCGGCTGCGGCCACGAGGTGCGGCGGGACTACACGGTGTTCCTCTCGCCATCCCTCGGGCGGGGCGATGCTCCGCAGCGGCCGGTGGAAGCGCCGGTCGCGGCGCCGCCCCCGGATGGGGAGGCCAGGCCCGCGGCGCCGCGGCGGGAGCGGACCGTCCGCGACGTTGTGCCGCCCCGGCCGCCCCGGGAGCGGGCGCCGCGGCGTCCGCCGGTTCCGGTGGATCGCCTGGTGCTGTCGGGAGGGGGCGGCGGCGAGGAGGGGGCGCTTCGCCTGGCAACGGAACTGGCCTCCTGGCGGGAGCGCGACGGGCAGGACGTGGAGACCCGGCGCGAGTTGCTTCGCCTCGAATTCCGGACCCTGCTGGCGCTCAACGAGCAGGCCGATTCGCAGCTCGCCGCTTCGGAGCGCTTGCGCAATCTCGAGGCCAACCTGGCGGAACTGCAGCAGCGGACCGCCGAGATCGCCCAACGGATGGAGCCGCCAGGCGGCAACCTGCCGGCTCCGGGAGCGGCGGCGGCGCCTGCTCCGGCGCCGGAACCCGTGCCGGTTGCGCCGACTCCCGCCGCTCCGGCAAAGCCCGCGGCAAGGCCGGTGGAGGCATCTTCCTCAACGCTTTCGGAATGGGGGTTCTACGGGCTGATCCTGGCGGCCGCACTCGCCGTGGCCGGCTGGCTGGGTTGGCGGCAGTACCGGAAACGCGGCGAAGCCATGGAGACCCTGCCGCCTCTCGATGTTCCGGAACCGATGATCGATCCCCGGCGCGATTCGGAATTCGACGAGCCCGGCGGCGTCGACCTGGCGGTGGAGCCAGCCGCCATGGGCATGCCCCTGCAGGTGGACGTTCCCCTCGACGATGCGCCGGTACCTCCGCCGCAGCCCCGGCCGCTCGAATCACAGTTCTCGGTTTCCGCAGCGACGGTGGATGAGCACTTCGAGGCCAATCCCGTCATGGAACTGGCGGAGATCATGTTGTCCTTCGGTCGCGTCAAGGGGGCCGCCCAGGCCCTGCAGGACTTCATCGACAACAATCCCCAGGAGGCGCTGCAGCCCTGGATCAAGCTCCTGGACGTCTACCGTATGGCTGGCATGCAGGAAGAGTTCCAGCGGGTGGCGGAGAACCTCAACAAGCATTTCAACGTAGAGGTCCAGCACTGGGACCTCGGGCAGCCTGCGCTGATCCCGGCGGAGGACAACGGCCTTTCGCTGGTGCCGCGGGGCGAGGACGGTGTTTCCAAGGCGCTGACGATCGAGGACCTGCCCCATGTCGTCGAGGCCCTGGCCGGCCAGTGGCGCTCTCCGGAAGTCCTCGACTATCTCCACCACCTGCTGCGCGACAACCGGGGCGGCAAGCGTAGTGGCTTCACGCTGGAAGTCGTTCACGAAATCCTGTTCCTCATAGAGTTGCGGGAAACCATGCTGGTGATGGACAAGGAAGCCGGCGAACAAACCGGAGGCAAGTGATGAGCGAATACGTCGCGCCCCTCGCGGACATGCGTTTCGTCCTCCGGCACCTGGCCGGTCTGGAACAGATCGTGGCCCTGCCGAGTTGCGAGGAAGCCACGCCGGACGTGGTCGATGCCATCCTCGACGAGGCAGCCAGGTTCGCCGGCGAAGTGCTGTCGCCCCTCAATCGCGTTGGCGATACCCAAGGGGCATGCTGGCACGATCAGGCGGTCACCACGCCGCCCGGTTTCAAGGCAGCCTACCGGCAATTCGTGGAAAACGGCTGGAACGGCCTCGGCTGCGACCCGGAATTCGGGGGCCAGGGACTGCCCCATATCCTTTCCGCCGCCGTCAGCGAAATGTGGAAGGGGGCCAATCACGCCTTCTCCCTGTGCCCCATGCTCACCCAGGGCGCCATAGAGGCCCTTACCATCGCCGGCAGCGACGTACAGAAGGCGGCCTATCTGCCGAAGCTGGTCGCCGGCGAATGGACCGGCACCATGAACCTGACGGAACCCAACGCCGGTTCCGACCTGGCGGCCGTGCGCACCCGCGCCGAGCCGGTGGGGGACGGCACCTACCGCATCTTCGGCCAGAAGATCTTCATCACCTATGGCGAGCACGACCTGGCCGAGAACATCGTCCATCTGGTGCTGGCCCGAACTCCCAACGCGCCGGAAGGCGTGAAGGGCATCTCCCTTTTCGTGGTGCCCAAGTTCCTGTTGACCGCCGAAGGCAGCCCGGGAGAGCGCAATGACGTCCATTGCGTTTCCATCGAGCACAAGCTGGGCATCCACGGCAGTCCGACCGCCGTCCTCGCCTTCGGCGACCGGGTTGGCGCCATCGGCACCCTGGTAGGCGAGGAAAACCGCGGCCTCGAATACATGTTCATCATGATGAACGCCGCCCGCTTCAACGTCGGCCTGGAAGGACTGGGCGATGCGGAGCGGGCCTATCAGCGGGCCGTCGCCTATGCCCGGGAACGCCTCCAGGGCACCGAGCCGGGCGTCAGGGGCGGCCCCAAGGTGCCCATCATCCGGCACCCGGACGTGCGCCGCATGCTCATGTCCATGCGTTCCCGCGTCGAAGCCATGCGGGCGTTGGCCTACGTGGTCGCCGCCGCCCTCGACAAAGGCCGCCACCATCCGGACGAGGCGGCCCGCCGGCAGGCCCAGTCCTTTGCCGAACTGATGATCCCGGTGGTCAAGGGCTGGAGCACGGAAAGCGCCATCGACATCGCCTCCCTCGGCATCCAGGTCCACGGCGGCATGGGGTACATCGAGGAGACGGGGGCCGCCCAGCACCTGCGGGACGCCCGTATTACGGCCATCTACGAAGGCACCACCGCCATCCAGGCCAACGACCTCATCGGCCGCAAGATCGCCCGGGACCACGGGGCTGCCGCCAAGGCGCTGATAGCCGACATGCGCGCTGCCACTGCGGGTCTGGACGGCGACCTGGCGGCCATCGGCGCCCGCCAGGCAGCGGCCGTCGACGCCCTGGATAAAGCGGTGGACTGGCTGGTGGCCAACTTTGCCAGGGATCCCATGGCGGCCCACGCCGGTGCCGTACCCTTCCTGTTTCTGCTCGGCATCGTCGCCGGCGGTTGGCAACTCGGCCGGGCGGCGGTGATCGCCCGCCGGCGCAAGGCCGAGGGGGACAGCGATCCCTTCTGGACGGCAAAGCTCGCCACGGCCCGCTTCTTCGCAGACCATTGGCTGACCCAGGCCGCCGGCCTGGCCGAGGCCGTCGTCAACGGCGCCGCCGGCGCCCTGGAAATGCCCGACGACGCCTTCTGACCGCCTCCGCCTTTTGGCTTTGACCGGGGCCGGCCACTTCTGCTAGAATCGCTGGCTTTTCCAACCTTGCCCCACCGTAACCGCATGGCGGGGGGCTTTAGCCAAAAGGAGCTTGCATGCGCCATTACGAAATCGTCTTTATCGTCCACCCGGACCAAAGCGAACAGGTGCCCGGCATGGTCGAGCGCTATCGCGCCATCGTTACCGCCAAGGGCGGTAGCATCCATCGCCTGGAAGACTGGGGTCGCCGCCAGCTGGCCTACCCGATCCAGAAGATTCACAAGGCCCACTACGTGCTGATGAACATCGAGTGCGACGGCGAAACCCTCGCCGAACTGGAGCACTCCTTCAAGTTCAACGACGCCGTGCTGCGCCACCTGACCGTCAAGATGAAGGCTGCCGTGACCTCTCCCTCGCCGATGATGAAGGAAGAGAAGTCCAAGTCCCTGCTCGCCGGCGGTGAAGCCGCTCCGGCCGAACAGGCTGCCGCCTGACGGTTAATTGCACGGGAAGAACGACTGAACCGCATCGAACTCTCCGGCACCCTGGCCCAACGCAAGATCCTGCGTTACACGCCCGCCGGAGTGCCCGTCAGCGAAGGGGTGCTGCAACATGCCTCGGAGCAGATGGAAGCCGGTGCGGCGCGGAAAGTGGAAATGGAAATTGCTGTCCTGGCCCTGGGCGAAAGCGCCCGCTGGCTGGAGGCAGCCCCCCTCGGCGGGGCGGTGAAGATGACCGGGTTCCTGGCGCCGAAGAGCCGCAACAGTCGAACTACCGTGCTCCATGTGAATTCAATCGAATTTTTGGAAGGAAACGAAAATGGCTCGCTTCTTTAAGAAGAAGGATGACGACAAGAAGAAAAAGCGCGGCGGTGGTCTGTTCAAGCGCCGCAAGTTCTGCCGCTTCACCGCGGAGAAGGTTGTCGAGATCGACTACAAGGATGTGGACGTGCTGAAGGAATACATCCAGGAAAACGCCAAGATCATGCCGGCCCGCCTGACCGGCACCAAGGCCGGCTATCAGCGCCAGCTGGGCACCGCCATCAAGCGCGCCCGCTTCCTGGCCCTGCTGCCCTACACCGACAACCACCAGTAATCATCGGGGAGACGAAACATGCAAATCATTCTGCTCGAAAAGGTTGTCAACCTGGGTAACCTGGGCGACGTGGTCAAGGTCAAGGACGGCTACGCCCGCAACTTCCTGATCCCCCGCCGCATGGCCAAGCGCGCCACCCCGGCCGCCATGGCCGAGTTCGAAGCCCGCCGCGCCGAACTGGAAAAGCTGGCTGCCGAGAAGCTGGCCGCTGCCCAGGGCGTCGCCGAAAAGCTGAACGGCGTTTCCGTGTCCGTAGCCCGCAAGGCCGGCATGGACGGCCGCCTGTTCGGGTCCGTCGGTACCGCCGACATTGCCGAAGCGCTCAAGGGTGCCGGTTTCGAAGTCGACAAGGCCTGCGTCCGCCTGCCCGAAGGCCCCTTCAAGGCCATCGGCGAGTTCCCCGTCGATGTCGCCCTGCACACCGACGTCGTGGCCAACATCACCGTGGCCGTGGTGGCCGAGTAATCCGGCGGTTGTCCCGCCACCGCAAGGCCCCGCCACGGCGGGGCCTTTGCTTTTGAGGGCTGCCGCTTATTCGTCGGCGGGATTCACTGCCAGCCGCGCATTCTCCCCCAGGCTGGCAAGGACGATGCCGGCGGGCATCAGGAAGCTGGCCATCAGGCCCAGGTCGGGCGCGTCGTTCAGCCAGAAGAAAGCGGGAAGGGTGCCGAAGAGGGCGACGAGAAGGTCGGTCCGCCGCATAACGGCCATGGCTTGCTGGGGAAGTGGGGGCATCGGGATTCTCCTCAAGGACTGCCATCTCATTATCCCTTGTTTTTGGTGCAGTGCAGCATGATCTGGATCAACGGATCGGCAGTGGCGCTTTCCGGTACACTTCTGACCATGGATACCAAACGAAACACCCAAGTCGATCCGGCGGTCGCGCAACTGCGCGTGCCGCCCCATTCCATAGAGGCGGAGCAGTCCATCCTGGGCGGGTTGCTGCTGGACAACCAGGCCTGGGATCGCGTCAGCGACCTGGTGGCCGATACCGACTTCTACCGCGACGAGCACCGGCGCATCTTCCGCCAGATCCGGCACCTCTTCGAGAACGCCAAGCCGGTGGACGTGGTCACCGTCGCCGAGGCGCTCGATGCCGCCGGGGACGGCGAACGCACCGGCGGCCTGGCCTATTTGGGAGAACTGGCGGCCAATACGCCTTCGGCCGCCAATATCAAACGCTACGCCGAAATCGTCCGGGAACGCTCGGTGCTGCGGCAACTGGTGGCCACGGCCGACGAGATCGCCGGCGATGCCCTCAACCCCCTGGGCAGGGAAGCGCAGGACTTGCTCGACGAGGCCGAGCGCAAGATCTTTGCCATTGCCGAGGCCGGCGCCGGCCATACCGAGGGCTTCGTTCACATCAATCCCCTGCTGACCCAGGTGGTCGAGCGGATCCAGGAACTGCACGACCGGGACAACCCTTCCGACATTACCGGGGTGCCCAGCGGGTTCGCCGACCTGGACCAGAAGACCTCCGGCCTGCAGCCCGGCGACCTGATCATCGTCGCCGGCCGCCCTTCCATGGGCAAGACGGCCTTCGCCCTTAACATCGCCGAAAACGTGGGTGTCGATACCGGCCTGCCGGTGGGCGTGTTTTCGATGGAAATGGGCGGCACCCAGCTTGCCATGCGGATGCTGGCCTCCATCGGCCGCCTCGATTCCCACCGGGTGCGAACCGGCCGCCTCAACGACGACGAATGGTCCCGCCTTTCCTTTGCCCTGGGCAAGCTGCACGAGGCGCCCATCTACATCGACGAGACCGGCGGCCTGACGCCGGCGGCACTGCGGGCGAGGGCGCGCCGCCTGGCCCGCCAGTACGGCGGCAAGCTGGGCCTGCTGGTGATCGACTACATCCAGCTCATGGCTGGCAACAAGACGGGGGAGAACCGGGCCACGGAAGTCTCGGAAATCTCGCGCTCCATCAAGTCCCTGGCCAAGGAATTGCACGTGCCCATCATCGCCCTCTCGCAGCTTTCCCGGAAGGTCGAGGAACGGACCGACAAGCGCCCCATGATGTCCGACCTGCGGGAATCCGGCGCCATCGAGCAGGACGCCGACGTGATCCTGATGATGTACCGGGACGAGTACTACAAGCCCGACAGCCCGGACAAGGGCATGGCCGAAGTGATCATCGGCAAGCAGCGTAACGGTCCCACCGGCACGGTGCGGCTGGCCTTCCTGGGCGAGTACACCCGTTTCGAGAATCTCGCTTCCGGCGGCTTCCAGGACGCCCGGGACTGACCCCGGCTAGTCGCCGCGGCGGGCGGTGATGGTGTAGGGCAGGGCGTTCCGGTCGTTGCCGTCCACCAGGGCGTTGCCGCTTTCCATCTGGGGCAGGATGAGGAAGGGAACGGTGGCCGGGCTGCCGGGGAGCGGTACGTCGCTGCCGAAGTTGTAGGCGATCCAGTTCATCTCCCAGACCCCGAACAGCACCCGGCGCAGGGCGGCGAGCTTGCTGTCGCGATCGGAGAGGCCTTCCAGGGCGATGACCCGGCGCACGTCGCTGGGATCCACCGGAATCCAGCCGTAGCCGGGGACATAGAACTCGGCGCGGACGTGCTGGGCCGCCGTCGCCTTGTCGTCGCCCAGGCCCAGGCTGCGGAAGAGGCGGGAAGGGCCGACCCGCAGGCCGTAGACGCAGCGGGCCGGGATGCCGATGCCGCGGCAGAGCGCCACGAAAAGGCCATTGATGTCGGCGGAGCGGCCACCGTACTGGCGCTGCTCCAGTTGCCGGCGCACGTCGCCGCTGCCGACGCCGGCGACGTCCGGGGAATAAACGGTATTGTCGATCACCCAGTCGTAGACGGCCTTGGCCTGGGCCACCGGATCCTTGATGCGGCCGACGATGCGCTCGCCCAGCCGGTGGGCCTCGTCGTCGTTGGGGATGAGGCGGGAGGCCTGCAGGTTGCGGCGCAGGATGTCCTCCCGCTCGGGGGCGACGGTGCGCTTGGTGACGTCGAAGTGCCGGTCGGCGGTGGTGACGGTGGTGGTGAGCTGGATGCGGGGGTCGATGGAGTTGCCCCATTCGCAGAAATAGACTTCCAGGTTGCCGTCGGGCAGGCGCCGCATGTGAGAGGTGTCGGCGTTGTCGTTCCAGGTGTGGCCGAGGGTGCGCTGGTAAAGGGTGTCCTGGTTGAGGGGCAGGGGCAGCCAGAGGCGGACACGGCTGCCGGTCTTCCGCAGGCTGACGGTGGTGGTGATCTCATAGACGCGCCAGTCCTCGGGGGGCTCCGGTGCCTTGACCGGGGGCAGGCGGCTGGCGGAGGTCCCCACCGGCGGCTTTTCGATGACCGGATCCTCGGCGGTATGGACCACCGGACCGCTCGGCTTGGGGGTTGGTTTGCGGGCAGAGGGCTTGCGCCTTCCGGCGGCGGGTCTGGCGGCTGGTTTCGCCGCAGGCTTGCGAGCCGCCCAGGCATCGGCGCCGATGAAGGAAAGCAGGCTGGCGGCGGCAAGAAATTTACGACGTTTCAATCCGTCCTCCGAAATCGAGCCGTAGCTGAAACGAAACGAAGTTTTTGGGCAGGCTCATGGCGGCGCAGCCGACGTGAAGCCGCGAAGCGGTGGCCGAAACTAAAAGGCCGTGTCCATGACACGGCCCCCGCGAGAATGGCCCGGATTATAGCACTTCGGCGGCGTGGTCGGCGAGGCGGGAGCGCTCGCCCCGCTGCAGGGTGATGTGGCCGGAATGGGGCCAGCCCTTGAAGCGGTCCACCACATAGGTGAGGCCGGAACTGCCCTCGGTAAGATAGGGGGTGTCGATCTGGGCGATGTTGCCCAGGCAGATCACCTTGGTGCCCGGACCGGCGCGGGTGACCAGGGTCTTCATCTGTTTCGGCGTCAGGTTCTGGGCCTCGTCGATGATCAGGTATTTCTTGATGAAGGTGCGGCCGCGCATGAAGTTGAGCGACTTCACCTTGATCCGCGAGCGGATCAGGTCCCGGGTCGCCGCCCGGCCCCATTCGCCGCCGTAGGGGCCGCCTTCCTCCTCGCTGTGGTTGAGCACGTCGAGGTTGTCCTCCAGGGCGCCCATCCAGGGGGCCATCTTCTCTTCCTCGGTGCCGGGCAGGAAGCCGATGTCCTCGCCCACCGGCACGGTGACGCGGGTCATGATGATCTCGGAGTAGAGCTTGGTCTCCAGCACCTGGGTCAGGCCGGCGGCCAGCGTCAGCAGCGTCTTGCCGGTGCCGGCCTGGCCGAGCAGGGTGACGAAGTCGATCTCCGGGTTCATGAGCAGGTTCATGGCGAAGTTCTGCTCCCGGTTGCGCGCGGTGATGCCCCACACGGCGTTCTTGGGGTGGGTGTAATCGACCAGGGTTTCGAGGACCGCCGTCTTGCCGCTGGTCTCCTTGACGATGGCGGAAAAGCCGTCGCTCTCCAGCCAGACGAATTCGTTGATGAGCAGGTTGGGGCAGAGCGGCCCCTTGATCTTGTAGTAGGTCTTGGTCTCCCGCTTGCCGGATTCCATGCCCTGGCCGTGCTTGTCCCAGAAGTTGTCGGGGAGCGCCCGGGTGCCGGTGTAGAGGAGGTCGGTGTCCTCCAGCACCTTGTCGTTGAAGTAGTCCTCCGCCGGCAGGCCCAGGGCGCGGGCCTTGATGCGCATGTTGATGTCCTTGGACACCAGGATGACTGAGCGCTTGGGGTGCTTGCGCTGGAGGTGGATGACCACCGCCAGGATCTGGTTGTCCACCTTGGAGGTGGGCAGGGCGGGTGGCAGCTCGTTGCTGATGGCCTCGGTCTGCAGCAGCAGGTGGCCGGAAGCGAGCTTGTTGGAGGGTTCGTAGAGGGGGATGCCGGTCTCGATGGCATCCTCGCCGTGGGCCAGCAGATCGTCCAGGGTGCGGGAAACCTGGCGGGCGTTGCGCGCGACTTCGGACATGCCCTTCTTGTGGTTGTCGAGTTCCTCCAGGGTCATCATCGGCAGGAAGACGTCGTGCTCCTCGAAGCGGAAAAGGCTGGTCGGGTCGTGCATCAGCACGTTGGTGTCGAGAACGAAGATCTTGGTGGCAGTCGCCTTCGGGGCAGCCGGTTTGCGGGGCATCGAGCGGTCTTTCGTCAGAGGGTTTTTACGAAATCGAGGACTTCCTGGGCGTGGCCGGGCACCTTGACGCCGCGCCACTCGCGGCGCAGCACGCCCCGGCGGTCGGCAACGAAGGTGCTGCGCTCCACGCCCCGCACCTGCTTGCCGTACATGTTTTTCATCTTCATGACGCCGAACAGGGTGCAGACGCTTTCGTCGGCGTCGGAAAGCAGGTCGAAGGGCAGTTCCTGCTTGGCCTTGAAATTTTCGTGGGACTTCAGGCTGTCGCGGGAAACACCGACCACCACGGCGCCGGCCTTGGCGAATTCGGCGTGGAGGTCGCGGAACTGCTGGGCCTCGGTCGTGCAACCGGGGGTGCTGTCCTTGGGGTAGAAGTAGATGACCAGCACCTGCCCGGCCTGGGCGGCGGGGCTGAAGATCCGGTTACCGGTGGCGGGCAGGGAAAAGTCGGGGACGGGTTGGTCGAGCATGGATGCTCCTTGTTGTCATGGCTGGAATCATTGTGGAGAAGGAGCCGCCGTCGGGTCAAGCCGTGTCTGCAGGGGTTCCTCACCGGTAGCGGGGCAGGGCGTCCCGTCCGGAAGCTGGCAGATGCCCGGCGCGCCGGGCGTGGCGAGCAGTTGGTCGAGAAGGGCGGCCAGCCTGGCGGGCGTGGTCCAGCCCGCCTCGGGAATGCCGGCGAAGGGGCCGACACCGGCGACGCTGTTCTGCACGGCGGTGGCGCAGAACAGCGGCTTCGCCCCGTCGGCCTCCGGCAGGCGGGCGAGGATGGCGGCCAAGACGGCCGGCGCCACGCGGAACCGGTAGCTGCGGATATGCATGCCGTCGCTGCTCTGGAAACGGACGTAATCGGCGAGCCCCGGCCGCCACCCCGATTCGTTCTGGCGGAAATGGACGTAGCTGCCTGCCGGATCGCTCAAGCGCGATCCGGCGAAGATGCCGGCGTGGTTGCCGAAGGCGGCGTTGTTGTTGACGATCAGCACGATCTCGTCGGCCGCCGGTTCCGCGATCCGGATGGCCGCCGGCGGCGCTTCCTGGCGCTGGGCGGACGGCGAATCCCCGGGCAGCGCCCATTGGGCGAGGACCGGGGCGGCCGGGGCGGCGGACAGGAAGGCGAGTGCCAGGCGCAGCGATGGGGGCAAGGACATCAAGGGTTCCGGCGGCGGAATTGCGCAGACATTCTAACCGCAGGCACCGGGGCGGCGGGGCCGCCATTGCCGGGCAAGGCTGCTAAACTTCCTGCCATGCGCGCCTCCTGCCTCCTTATCGCCGCCTCCCTGCTGGCCGGGGGCTGCGGCAATGTCTGGAACGACCCCTATCCCGCCGCCGACGCCGGCCACAACATCCTCTATTCGGCCTTTACCGAGCGGCCCAAGCATCTCGACCCGGCGCAGTCCTACGAAGAAAGCGAAATCACCTTCACCGCCCAGATCTACGAGCCGGCGTTGCAGTATCACTATCTCAAGCGCCCTTACACCCTGACGCCGGCCACGGTGGAAGCGGTGCCGGTGCCCCGCTACTTCGATGCCCGGGGCCGGGAGCTTCCCCACGACGCGCCGCCGGAAGCCATTGCCGAGAGCGTCTATGAACTCAAGCTCAAGCCCGGCATCCGCTACCAGCCGCACCCGGCCTTTGCCGTCGATGCCGCCGGCAAGCCCATTTACCTTGGGGCCGGCATCGCCGACGGCCGCCAGGCGATCGCCGACTTTCCCCGGACCGGCAGCCGCGAGCTGACCGCCGACGACTACATCTACCAGATCAAGCGCCTGGCCCATCCGCGGCTCCATTCCCCCATCTACGGCATGATGGCGGACAAGATCGTCGGCCTCAAGGAACTGGGGGATACGCTACAGCAGGCCATCAAGGCGCTACCGGCCGACGGCTGGCTGGACCTGGACGCCTATCCCCTGAGCGGGGTTGAAAAGGTCGATAGCCTCACCTGGCGCATCCGGCTCAAGGGCAAGTATCCCCAGTTCCTCTACTGGCTGGCCATGCCCTTCTTCGCCCCGGTGCCGCGGGAGGCCGACCGCTTCTTCGCCCAGCCCGGCATGGCGGCCAAGAATCTCACCCTCGACTGGTGGCCGGTGGGCACCGGCCCTTACACCCTGGCGGAGAACGACCCGAACCGCCGCATGGTGCTGGCGCAGAACCCCAACTACCACGGCGAGGCCTATCCCTGCGAGGGGGAGCCCGGCGATGCCGCCGCCGGTCTGCTGGCCGACTGCGGCAAGCCATTGCCCTTCATCGAGCGGGCGGTGTTCACCCGGGAAAAGGAATCCATCCCTTACTGGAACAAGTTCCTGCAGGGGTACTACGATGCCTCCGGCATCACCTCCGACAGCTTTGACCAGGCGGTGCGGGTGAACGTGGGGGGCGACGTGGCCCTCACCGACGAAATGCAGGCGAAAGGGATACGTCTCCTCACTTCGGTGAAGACGTCCACCTTCTACATGGGGTTCAACATGCTGGACCCGGTCGTGGGAGGGCTGGACGAGCGGGGGGCCAAGCTGCGCCAGGCCATCTCCATCGCCATCGACCAGGAGGAATACATCTCCATCTTCGCCAACGGCCGCGGCATTGCCGCCCAGAGCCCGCTGCCGCCTGGCATCTTCGGCTACGAGGAAGGCGAGGCGGGGATCGACAAGGTCGTATACGACTGGGTGGACGGCTGGCCGCGGCGCAAGTCCGTGGAGGCAGCGAAAAAACTCATGGCCGAGGCCGGCTACCCCAACGGCCGCGACGCCCGGACCGGAGAGCCCCTGGTGCTCAATCTCGATTCCACCGGCGGCAAGAGCGAGGACAAGTCGCGCCTCGACTGGCTGACCCGGCAGTTCGCCAAGATCGACATCCAGCTCGTGGTGCGGCCGACGGATTACAACCGCTTCCAGGACAAGGTGAAGAAGGGCAATGTCCAGCTTTTCTATTTCGGCTGGAACGCGGACTACCCGGACCCGGAGAACTTCTTCTTCCTGCTCGACGGCAACGAGGCCAAGGCCGTCCATGGCGGCGAAAATGCCGCCAACTACCAGAACCCGCAGTTCGACCAGCTCTTCCGGCAGATGAAGAACATGGAGAACACCCCCGAGCGCCTGGACATCATCCGCCGCATGAACCGCATCCTGCACCACGACGCCCCCTGGGTCTTCGGCTTCCATCCCAAGAGCTACACCCTCGGCCACTCCTGGCTGAAGAACCGCAAACCCAACGACGTCGGCAACAACATCCTCAAGTACCAGCGCATCGACGCCGCCGAGCGGCAGCGCCTGCGGGCCGCCTGGAACCGGCCGGTGCTGTGGCCCCTGGGGGCGGGGCTGGCGCTCCTGGCAGCGGCGTTCATCCCGGCCGTGGTCGGCTATCGCCGGCGGGAGCGGCGGGCCGGCGTGCGATGACGCTGGCCGAACGCCAGCGGGCCTTGGGCGGACTGCTGGCCGCCTGCCGCGACCTGTGGCATCCGCAGCCCTTCCGGGAGCCGCGGCCGGCCTGGTGCGGGCGCCTGCCTGCACTGGCCGCCCAACTGCTTGCCCTGGACGATGCGACGGCGGAACACCTCAACAGCGACGGCGAGGCCGGCTTGCGCCTCGTCGCCGCCGCCGTGCCGGATCTGCACGCCTTGGCGGCCCTGGTCCAGCTGCCGGTGGCCGAAGGCGAACCGGCGGGCGATCCGGGCCGGCGCTGGGACTGGGAAATCCCGGGGCGCAAGCGCCAGCAGGTCGAGGCCTTCGCCGCCGCCAGCCGGCAGAGCGGCCTGCCGCTCCTCGACTGGTGCGGCGGCAAGGGCCATCTGGGGCGGCTGCTGGCGCTGGCCTGGCAGGTACCGGCCACCAGCCTGGATGTCGACGCCGTCTTGTGCGAAGACGGGCGTGCCCTCGCCCGGCGAAGTGGCGCGGAACAGGCCTTCCTGGCGGCGGACGCCCTGGCGGCGGATCACGTCCTGCTTCCCGAGCGGCATCTCGTCGCCCTCCACGCCTGCGGGGATTTGCACCGGCATGCCGTCGTCGTCGGCGCGGCGCGGGGGGTGCGGGCCCTGGACGTGGCACCCTGCTGCTACTACCGCGGCGTCGCCGACCGGTACCGGCCCCTGGCCTCCGCCGACCTGGGGCTTTCCCGGGACGACCTGCGCCTGGCGGTGACCGAGACCGTGACCGCCTCGCCCCGCCTTCGGCGCCAGCGGGATCGGGCCATGGCCTGGAAGCTGGGCTTCGACGCCTGGCGCCGGGAGATGCAGGGCGATGCCTACCGGCCCTTCAAGCCAGTCAAGGAAGCCTGGCTGCGGGCGCCTTTCGGCGAGTTCTGCCGGGCGATGGCCGAGCGGGAAGGGCTGCCGGCACCGACGGCCACCGTTGCCGATGACTTCGAGGTGGCGGGCTGGCGGCGGCAGCGGGAGGTGCTGCGGCTATCCATCCTGCGCCATGCCTTTCGCCGGGGGCTGGAAGTCTGGCTGGCGGGGGACCTGGCCCTACACCTGGAAGAGGCCGGCTACCGGGTGGCTTTGCAGACCTTCTGCCCCCGCCACCTGACCCCGCGCAACCTGCTGCTGTCGGCTCGGCGATAGAAATTCCCATGGCCTACGGCCATGCCTGCATATACACTTGGAACCCGTGGCAAGCCAATTCTGACGTAGATCAAGTGCTTGCCGCGGCAAGTTCAGATAATGGTTGTCATAACAATAAACCGCGGGGGGCGGTAATGCGTATCCGAAGCTTCATCTTTGCGGCGTCGGCAGTGGTGGCTGGCTTTTTTTTTCGCCGGCGGCTACTGGGCCCTGGACAATATTTTCGACAAGGTGGTCAAGGCCAACGCCGCGCGCACGTCCGATGCCGTGGCCCGCGTGACCTTCACCGCCATGTACCAGATCATGAGCCAGGGCTGGAAACGTGCCCAGGCGGATGCCTTCCTGGAGGCGACGGCGGCGGCGGGGGCCGATTCCGGCTTGAAGATCCAGATTTACCGCGGTCCTCTGGTTTCCGAGCTGTACGACGAGATCGACCAGCCGGCCCTCGACGAAGAACTGAAATTCGCCCTGGCGGCCACCCAGCCCCGGCGCATCGATACGCCGGACTCGGTGCGCCACATCTATCCCCTGGTGGCCGAGGAGCGCTGCCTGCGCTGCCACAAGAACGCCTCGGTCGGCGCCGTGCTGGGGGCTATCGAGGTCAAGCAGGAGTTCACGGCCCTGGTGGCGGAAGCCCGCCGCGACCTGATCGTCGCCTACCTCATCCTGCTGCCCCTGGCCATGGGCGTGGCCCTGGTGGCGGTGTGGTACGTCGGGCGGCGCATCGGTCATTCCGTCGATAACCTGAAGGAGAGCTTCGAGAGCGTCAACGCCGTCGGCGACCTGCGGCGGGTCCAGTTGCAAAGGCATGAATTCGGCTTCCGCGAACTGAACGACATCACCGCGGCCCTGGGAAGTCTGGTGGAAAAGCTGCGCACCATCGCGGTGGACAAGGACATCCTCAAGTTCGAGATCGGCCTCCTCGAAAAATTCGTCATCACCTCCGACGTGGTGCGGGACTGGCGGGATTACGTGGGCCAGTTGCTCATCGACATCAATTCCGTGATGCCGGCCCACGTCCTCTTCTCCATTTTCAAGATCGACGACGAACTGTTCGACCTGGAAATCTTCTGGCGGGGGACGCCCTCGGCCGAGACGCGGGCGATGATGGAGTACCACATCCGGGCAGAACTCGCCCGCCATCCGGCCTTTTCGGACATCAGCACGTGCACCATGAACCACAACGTGGCCAAGGGCTCCGCCAGCGAGGTCGTCCTGGAGGAGGCGGAAGTGGCCCTGCGGGTCAAGTCCTTCTTCGTGGAAATGCCCAAGATCGGGGGCATCGTCGGCATCGGCGTCCATACGGAAGTGCTGGAGGACGAGACCCGCTACCTGGTGATGGAAAGCGTCCTGTCCACCCTGCTCAACGTGGTGGGCTCGGTGAAGGCCATCTACAAATACACCCGGGACCTGGAGTACTACGCCACCCGCGACCCCCTCACCGACCTCTTCAACCAGCGGGTCTTCTGGGAAATGGCCGGTTACGAGATCGAACGGGCGGAGCGCCACAACTACTCCTTCGGCATGCTCCTCATCGACCTCGACAACTTCAAGCTCATCAACGACAACCATGGCCACCCGGCCGGCGACCGCTACCTTCAGCACTTCGCCAAGCAGGTGCACGAGGCCCTGCGGGCCGGCGACATTTTCGCCCGCTACGGCGGCGACGAATTCGTGGCGCTGTTGCCCGAGGCCGACCTCCAGGCCGTGGCCATGGTCGCCGAACGGGTTCGGGCGGTGGTGGAGGCCATGGTGGTGGAAGCCGAGGGCGGCCAGCGGCTGCGCGGCACCGCTTCCGTCGGGCTGGCGGTCTACCCGGATCACGCCAGCAACGTCAAGGACATGTTCCTGTTCGCCGACAACATGATGTACAAGGCCAAGGCCGGCGGCAAGGACCGGGTGGCGGTGCCCACCGCCGACGACGTGGTGGAGGTGTTCCGCGACATCACCCACAAGAGCGTGCTGGTGCTGGACGCCATCGAGAACCGGCGCATCGTGCCTTTCTTCCAGCCCATCCTCGACGTCGCCCAGAAGCGCATCGTCGGCTACGAGGTGCTCTCCCGCATCGAACTGGAGGGCCATGTCATCCGGGCCGACGAATTCGTCGAGATCGCCGAGAAGATGGGGGTCATCCACCGCCTCGACACCCTGGTGCTCGAGCGGGCCCTGGCCACCCTCAACGAGCAGGGCCACGACGGCTACATCTTCGTCAACCTTTCCCCGCGGGCGCTGGTGTTCAACGAATTCGCCCGCAACGTCCGGCAAATCGTCGCCGCCAGCGGCATTGCCGCCGAGCGCATCGTCTTCGAAATCACCGAGCGGGACACCGTCAAGAACCTCTCGCTGCTCGAACGCTTCCTCAACGACCTCAAGGCGGAAGGCTTCAAGCTGGCCATCGACGATTTCGGTTCAGGCTTTTCGTCGTTCCACTACCTGCGCCGCTTCCCCATCGATTTCCTCAAGATCGAGGGGGACTTCGTGGCCAACATGCTCAACAACCCCAAGGACCGCACCTTCGTCACCAGCATCCGTTCCCTGGCCCGGGAAATGGGCATCACCGTGGTGGCGGAATACGTGGAAAGCGGCGAGGTCCTGCAAGCGCTGGACGAGATGGGGGTCCATCTCGCCCAGGGGTACTACATCGGGCGGCCGGCGCGCAACATCGTGGCGGCCGACTGGCAGGCGCCCGGCTGACCGGCTGCGGTCAGCCCTGCTTTTCCGCTTTGTTGCGGCGGGGGCGGTTTTCCCCGTCGAAGGGTCGCTTGCCCTCGCCGTGGAATTTCCCGGGGCCGGCGGGTTTCTTCCAGCCGCCTTCGCGGGGGGCGGATTCGCGGCCGGTATCGGGGCGCAGGTTGATGGGCACGCCCTTGACCCGGGTGCGTTTGAGCAGATGGGCCACTTCCTTGGGCATGCCGGCAGGCAGTTCGACGGTGCTCGATTCCTCGTAGAGGGCGATGCGCCCGATGAAGCGGCTTTCGATGCCGGCCTCGTTGGCGATGGCCCCGACGATGTCCTTCACCTGCGCGCCATGCTCGCGGCCGACGTCGATGCGGTAGCGCACCATGTCGCCGTCGGCTTCACGGCGCGGGCGCTCGGGGCGGGGGCCGCGTTCGTCCTGGGCGCCGAAGTCACGGGGCGGGCGATCTTCCCGGGGCGCGACTTCGCGGCTTTCCCGCGGCTGGAATTCCCGTTCCCTGCGGGGCGGGCGCTCCTCGAAGCTGCGCTCGCGGTCGCCATAGGGCTTCCTTTCCGGCGCCGGGCGGGGCTGCGGGTCTTCGCCACCGATCTGCAGGGGCTTGCCTTCCTGGGCCATGCAGGCCAGCGCGGCGGCGATTTCGTGGGCGCTGACGTTCTGCTCGGCCTCGACCTGGCTGACGATGTCGGCGAAGAACTCCAGCCCTTCGGCTTCCAGGGTTTCGACGATCCGGGCCTTGAACTGGGCGACGCGGCGGTTGGTCACGTCGGCCCGGGTGGGCAGGGTCAGGGGCGTGATGGGCTGCCGGGTGGCGCGCTCGATGGTCCGCAGCATGCGGATTTCCCGCGGAGCGACGAAGAGGATGGCGTTGCCGGCGCGGCCGGCGCGGCCGGTGCGGCCGATGCGGTGCACATAGGCCTCGGTGTCGTAGGGGATGTCGTAGTTGATGACGTGGCTGATGCGGGGCACGTCGATGCCGCGGGCGGCCACGTCGGTGGCGATGACGATGTCGAGGCCGCCGGACTTCAGCTGGTCGATGACCCGCTCCCGCATCTGCTGGTTGAGGTCGCCGTTGAGCGCCGCGGCGGCGTAGCCGCGGGCGGAAAGCTTGTCCGCCAGTTCGACGGTGGCGGTCTTGGTGCGGACGAAGATGATGGCGGCGTCGAAATCCTCCTCCACCTCCAGGATGCGGGTCAGGGCATCGAGCTTGTGCAGGCCGCTGACCTGCCAGTAAGCCTGGCGGATGGCGGCGACGGTGGCGGTGGCGGCCTTGATCTTGATTTCCCGCGGTTCCACCAGGTACTTCTGGGCTACCCGGCGGATGGGCTCGGGCATGGTGGCGGAGAAAAGGGCGGTCTGGTGGGTTTCCGGGGTGTGTTCGAGGATCCACTCGACGTCGTCGATGAAGCCCATGCGCAGCATCTCGTCGGCCTCGTCGAGGACCAGGGTCTTGAGGTTGTCGAGATTGAGCGTCTTGCGTTCCAGGTGGTCCATGACCCGGCCCGGGGTGCCGACGATGACGTGGGCGCCGCGGGACAGCTGCTTCAACTGGATGGTGTAGCTCTGGCCGCCGTAGATGGGCAGCACGTGGAAGCCGGGCAGACTGTGGGCGTAACTCTGGAAGGCCTCGGCCACCTGGATGGCCAGTTCCCGGGTCGGGCACAGCACCAGGGCCTGGGGCTTGGCCACCTTGACGTCGATCTGCTCCAGGATCGGCAGGGCGAAGGCGGCGGTCTTGCCGGTGCCGGTCTGGGCCTGGCCGAGGAGGTCGTGGCCGTCGAGGAGCACGGGGATGCACTGGGCCTGGATGGGGGAGGGCGTCTCATAGCCGATTTCGGCCAGGGCTTCGAGAATGGGGGTGGAAAGGCCGAGTTCGGCAAAGCTTTCGGCGGGTTGGGACATGGAATTCCTTTCGCGGGGCCCCAATCGCGGGCCGGGGCGGGCCAAAAAAGCAAATCGCCGACCGGCGAGGGGTCGGCGGGGAAATCAATGGTGATGTGGACCGGCGGTTGCGGGCCGCCCGAAGAGAGGTGTCTAACGCACTGATATTGCAAGTTTACTCGAAACTTCCCCGGTCTGCTGGCCTTTCTACTCTCCGGGGCGGCGCCGGGCGCATTCGGTGGCGACGGCCTGGCCGATGATTTCCGCCAGCCGGCAGACGCCGGGTCCGGCGAGGTCGGCGTCGGCCAGCACCAGGTACAGCTCCACGAAGCGTTCTTCGGCACCCTGCAGGGGCAGTGGGCGGAGCCGCCCCTCGGCCAGTTCGTCGCGGATGCTTTCCTCGGGATACCAGGCGAAGCCGTGGCCCCGGCAGGCGGCGGCGATGGAGGAGGCGAGGGTGCTGAAGGTCCAGCGCTGCTCGACTTCGACGGTGGTGGTGTGGCGGCTGCGCGCCGAGCCCGTCTCCCGCACCGGCAGGTGGCGATGGCGGGCCAGGTCGTCATGGGCCAGGGGGCGGCCGAGGCGGTGCAGGGGGTGGTCGGGACTGGCCACCGCCACCATCCGCAGGCGCATCAAGGGCGTGCCGAGGAAACCGGGCGGGATGCGCGGCGTAATGGCGATGTCCGCCTGGCCAGTGAGGAGTGCCTCCGGCGTGCCGCTGATGACCGATTCGATGATCTCCACCCGGGTTTGCGGGCTTTCCCCGCTGAACCGCTCCAGGCAGTCCATGAGCAGCCAGTTGGGAAAGAGGATTTCCACCGCCAGCCCGATTTCCGCCTCCCAGCCGGCCGACAGCTTGCGCGCCGCGCGCTCCAGCTCGCCGGCCTCGCTCACCAGCGCCAGGGCGCGGCGGTAGAGCATGCGGCCGGTGGGGGTGAGCACCGCTTTGCGGCCCTGGATTTCGAAAGCCCGAACCCCGAGGAGGGATTCGATTTTCTGTACGGCGTAGGTCACCGCCGACTGGCTCTTGTGCAGGGCCTCCGCCGCCTGGGCGTAGCCGCCGGCGTCGACGACGGCCACCAGGGCGCGCCACTGGTCGAGGGCGATGTGGGGGGTGGGCACGGCATCTGAATTCATATCTAATTATATGATTGATACTCACGAAATTTTGTTCTTTTTTATTTCTCTGGTAAATCATTTAATGAGGGCGTCAACCCACTACGGAGAAATGCCATGAAAACCCTCCTCCAGATCAACACCAGCCTCTTCGCCAACGAGGGCCAGTCCACCCGCCTTGCCGAGCAGTTTGTCGCCGCCTGGCAGGAGCGCAACCCCGATGGCGCGGTGGTCGTCCGCGATCTGGCCGCCGAGCCCGTGCCCCACCTGGACGGCGCCCGTTTCGCCGCCTTCCTCGCCAAGGCGGAGGAGCGGACCCCCGAACAGCAGGCGGTGGTGGCCTATTCCGACGCCCTTATCGCCGAACTGCAGGCGGCGGACGTCATCGTAATCGGCCTGCCGCTTTACAACTTCGGTGTCCCTTCCACCCTCAAGGCCTATATCGACCACATCGCCCGGGCCGGCGTCACCTTCCGCTACACCGCCGACGGTCCGGTGGGGCTGCTGCGGGGCAAGCAGGCCACCATCGTCGCCGCCCGGGGCGGCCGCTATGCCGGTACCGCCCTCGACACCCAGAGCGCCTTCATCCGCAACTTCCTGGCCTTCATCGGCATCACCGACGTGGAATTCGTCTATGCCGAGGGCCTGGCCCTGGGCGAGGAGAGCCGGAACGCCGCCCTCGCCGCCGCCCGGGAACAACTGGCCCGACTCGCTGCCTGACCATCGAAAGGATCGACCATGACCACCCGTACCCTTGCCCGCATCATCCCCGCCCTGCCGGCCGCCGACGGCGCCGGCGTCCGCCTGGCCCGCAGCCTGGGGCAGAGCCAGTTCCATCGCCTCGACCCCTTCCTGATGCTGGACGAGTTCGCCTCGGACAACCCCGACGACTACATCGCCGGCTTTCCGCCCCATCCCCATCGCGGCTTCGAGACGGTCACCTACATGCTGGAAGGGCACTTCCTGCACGAGGACCACCTCGGCCACAAGGGCCACCTGCGGGGCGGCGGCGCCCAGTGGATGACCGCCGGCCGCGGCATCATCCATTCCGAAATGCCCCAGCAGGAAAGCGGCCGCGTCCATGGCTTCCAGTTCTGGATCAACCTGCCGGCCCGGGAAAAGATGAAGCCTGCCGCCTACCGCGACGTGCAACCCGAGGAAATTCCGAGTGCCAATATTCCGGGCGGCGAAATCCGGGTCATCGCCGGCACCTACGAAGGGCTGGAGGGCAACGTCGCCGGCCCCATCCAGGGCCTGGCCACGGCACCGCTCTTCTTCGACGTGCGCCTGCCGGCCGGCGGCCGCTTCCTGCAGCCCCTGCCCAACGGCCATACCGCTTTTCTCTACCCCTACGCCGGCAGCTTGTCGGTGGGCGGGGAAGGGGAGGCGCGGCCCCTGGCCAGGCAGCAGGCCGGCGTGCTCTCCGCCGGCGACGCCGTAGCCGTGACCGCCGGCGAGGCGGGGGCCGGCTTCCTGCTGCTTGCTGCCAAGCCCCTGGGCGAGCCCGTGGCGCAGTACGGCCCCTTTGTCATGAACACCCGCGAGGAAATCGAGCAGGCCATCGCCGATTACCAGAACGGCACCCTTACCGCCGCCTGACCGTGGAACCCGCCCAGATCGCCGACGCCTTGCAGCGAGATGCCACCTGGGTGGTGTTCGTCAATGTCCTGTTGCAGCAGCTCGGCCTGCCGGTGCCCGCCGTGCCCACACTCCTGGTGGCCGGCAGCCTGGCGGCGACGCCGGAGCAGGCAGCGTGGCTCCTGGGTGCCGCCGTTCTCGCCTCGCTCATTGCCGACGGCGTCTGGTATGGGGTGGGTCGGGCCCTGGGTTACCGCGTGCTGGCCGGCCTCTGCCGACTTTCCATCAACCCCGGTTCCTGCGTCAGCCAGACCGAGGAGCGTTTCCTGCGCTGGGGGGCGTGGTCCCTGGTCGTCGCCAAATTCATCCCCGGCTTTTCCACCGTGGCGCCGCCCATTGCCGGCACACTGCGCATGGGCCTCGCCGGCTTTCTGGTCGCCGCGGCCGCCGGCGCCGCTGCTTGGGCCGGGGCGGCTATCGTCGCCGGCTGGATGCTGCGGCAGGAGGTGCATACCGCCCTCGCCGTACTCGCCGCCAACGGCACGCTGGCGGTGGTTGCCGTGCTGGCGCTGGCGGGCGGCTGGCTGGGATGGAAATTCTGGCAGAAATACCGCTTCGAGCGCCTGGCGGCCATTCCCCACATCGGTGCCGACGAACTCGTGGCGGCCCTGGCATCGCCGCAGCCTCCGCTCCTGCTCGACCTGCGGGGCGCGGCCATGATCGATGAACTGGGCCCCATTCCCGGGGCGCGGCCGGCGAGCCACGACGATCTGCTCGCCGCTGTTGCGGACTGGCCCAGGCTCGCCCCCATCGTGACGCTGTGCGCCTGTCCGGAAGACGCGGGCGCGGTCCAGGCGGCCCAGGCGCTGCTGCGCCTGGGTTACGCGTCGGTGCGGCCTTTGCGGGGTGGCTGGGAAGCCTGGCAGGCGGCGACGGCGTCCGTCGCCACGACCGGTGGGGAGGCGCGGTAATCGCCGCGTCAGTTGAATCCGGGCGTCTCAAATAAAAAACCGGCCGCAAACGCGGCCGGCAAAATCCACGCAGGGTGGAGGAGACAACGGACGCAACTAAGGCGTGTTCGTCAGGAGCGGCAACCCGGGGGGCAGGTCACGCCGCCGGCCTGACGGACCGGAGTTTCCTTCGGAGCACCCTGGCGGGCAACTTGGGTGGAAGCCTCCAGCGGGGCGCCCTGGCGCGATGCGCTCCAGGCCAGGCCGCCGGAGAGCGGCACGCCGGCCATGCGCAGGCTGGCTTCGTAGCTGCCGCTGTCGCGGGTGGTGTGGATGCGCGCATCGTCGGCGAAGGCCGGGGCGGCAAGGGTTGCGATGGCCAGGCAGGCGATGATCCGATTCATGGCTGCGGACTCCTCTTGAACAATTGAAAACAGGTTGCGCAAAATGCGGGGCTGGCCCGCCGGTGCGCCGGAAAGGCAGCAACCGTTGCATCGATGGCGCGAAGATAAATATTTCGTTGCGTCGCAACAAACGATGATTTCTTAGCCAATACCTGAGAAAATCTCATCCATGGTCCGCCGCCTCCCTCCGCTCAACTCCCTGCGCGCCTTCGAAGCCGCTGCCCGCCTGCTCAGCTTCAAGAAGGCGGCCGACGAACTGGCCGTCACGCCCACGGCCGTCAGCCATCAGATCAAGCTCCTCGAGGATTTTCTCGGACTGCCGCTGTTTCGCCGGCTGACACGGGCCCTGGAGCTGACTGCCGAGGCCGAAGCGATGCTGCCCAAGATACAGGAGGGCTTTGCCTGCCTGGCGGCCGCCGTGGAGGCGACGCGCAGCACCGAAGCGGGGGGGCTGGTGACCCTGTGTGCCCCGCCGTCCTTCGCCACCCGCTGGCTGGTGCCGCGCCTGGGGGGGTTCGCCCGCGAGTATCCCGATATCGATCTGCGGCTGTCGAGCAGCGTCCGCACCATCGACAGCCGGGACAAGCCCAAGCCCGGGGAGAGCGGTCCCGCCCTGGAACCGGCCCATGACGTGGTGGTGCGCTTCGGCGGCGGACGCTATCCCGGGCGTATCGTCGAACGCCTGTTTTCGCCGGGCTATGTGGCCGTCTGCAGCCCGGCCCTGATGGCCGGGGAGCATCCCCTGCGCCAGCCCGAGGACCTCCGTTGGCACACCCTGATCCAGGACGCCACGGTACCGGAGCTGGATGACCGCCCCGGCTGGGCCCAGTGGCTGGAAGTGGCGGGGGTCGACAGCCTAAAAGGCCACGTTCGCAGCGCCTATTTCGACGATGCCGCCCTGGCCCTGGCGGCGGCCATCGCCGGCCACGGGGTGGCCCTGGCGGCGCGGCCGATGGTGAGCGCCGATATTGCCGAGGGCAGGCTGGTGATGCCTTTCCCGGTGGAGATTCCGTCCCGCTACGCCTATTTCGTCACCACTTCCACGATGATCGCGGAAAGGCCGGCGGTGCGGGCCCTGCGCTCCTGGCTGCTGCGCGAGGCCGCCCGGGAGCGGGAAGCCAGTGGGACCGGGGCGCCGGCGCGCGCGATCAAGCGTCCCGCAACGTAACGCCGAACTGCTTGAAGATCGCGGCCACCGCGCCTTCCTTCTTCAGCTCCCCCAGGGCTTGTTCGAGGGCGGCGGCGAGGTCGGTGGCCTCGGCCTTGACGGCCATGCCCAGCGGCCAGCGGCGGGGATTCATTTCCGGCAGGTTGGCTTCGTCGAGGGCAAAACGGGTCTCCCCCTGCAGGGCGCCCTCCAGTTCGCCCCGGGGCGCCATCACCGCGGCGATGGCGCCTTCGCCCAGGGCTTTCACGGCTTCCCGCACCGAACGGAAATGCATGACGTTGTCGCGCAGGCGGCCCCGCAGCACGCCCAGGAGGAAGGAGTCGGCCAGGGTTTCGCCCTCGACCCCGATCTTCTCCCGGGTAAACACCTCCAGGGCCACGGCGGCGGAACCGTTGGGAGCCGGCACCCGGGAGGCGACCCGGGCCATGGCGATGGTCTCGACGTGGTACTGGCCGAAGATCTTCACCTTGTCGTTGGCGCTGGCGAGGATCTTGTCCACCGGCACGTGCATCATCACGTCGGCGGGGTCGCCCCGCAGGTAGTGGCCTTTCCACACCATGTTGCGCAGGTCGTCGGCCATTTCCTCGCCGGCCTTGAAGCCGATGATGGAGGGCTGCAGCCCCAGTTTGCGGGCCAGGGCCTTGCCCAGTTCGACGTCGATCCCTTTCTCCGCTTCGGAATAGGGGGCGAAATCGTTATACACGGCGATATTCAGGATGCCGCGCTTGCGGATGGCGTCCATTTGCTCGTCGGCCAGGGCGGGGAGGGCGGCGGCCAGGGGCAGGGCGGCGATGGATTGCAGGAAGCGGCGGCGGTTAGCTGACATGGTGGGTCTCCTTGGTTTTTCGTTCTGGCTGGGCGCATACATTTGCCAGCATGGATTCTAAAAAGTTTCGCCCCTTTGCAAAGGGGCGAGGCAAGGGGTCCAGGCAAGGTCCGGCGATGGATCGGGCAAATTGCCCGGTCCCCTTGGGCGTAAGGAGCCCGCGCCAAGGGGGGGCAGGCACCGGGCCTGATTGCGCGCGCCGCGTCCCGGCTGATAACCTTGCCGCGACCATGTCCGCTGCCGCTTCTCCCACCTCGTGGCTCGCCTCGGCGAACCTCCGGCTTTCCGAGCTCATCTCGGCGCTGAGCCATGCCCTCGACATCACCGAGGGCCAGCCCGAGGGCCACTGCGTGCGTTGCTGCTGGATCGGCATTCACATCGGCAAGACCATCGGCCTCGACGACGACACCCTGTGGGGCCTCTATTACACCCTCCTGCTCAAGGATCTCGGCTGCAGCAGCAACGCGGCCCGCATCTGCGAGCTGTACCTCACCGACGACCTGGCGTTCAAGCGCGACTTCAAGACCGTCGGCGACAGCCTGCCCCAGGTCATCAATTTCGTGTTGCGCCACACCGGCCTCAAGGCCGGCCTGGCCGAGCGTTTCCGCAGCGTCCTCACCGTCTTCCGCGAAGGCCGGGAGATTGCCGGGGAACTGATCGCCACCCGCTGCCAGCGGGGGGCCGAGATCGCCCGCCTGCTGCGCTTCCCGGAAAGCGTGGCCGCCGGCATCTACAGCCTGGACGAGCACTTCAACGGCCAGGGCAAGCCCCATGGCCTTGCCGGGCAGGCGATCCCGCTCTATTCGCGCGTCGCCTTGCTGGCCCAGGTGATCGACGTCTTCCATACGGCCGGCGGTCCTGTCGCAGCCCTGGAGGAAATCCGGCTGCGCTCCGGCCGCTGGTTCGATCCCGAACTGGTCGGGGCTTTCGAGCGCGTGGCCGCCAGCGACGCGTTCTGGCGCACCCTGGCCTCGCCCGGCATCGGCGAGGCAGTGCTCGCCCTGGAACCGGCATCCCACGTGGTGGCCCTCGACGACGACTACCTGGACGACATCGCCGCCGCCTTCGGCCAGGTGGTGGACTCCAAGAGTCCCTACACCAGCGGCCACAGCGTGCGCGTCGCCCTCTACACCGACATGATCGCCGAAACCCTGGGCGTGGCCGCGGAGCGCCGCCGTTGGCTGAAGCGGGGTGCCCTGTTGCATGACGTGGGCAAGCTGGGGGTCAGCAACAGCGTCCTCGACAAACCGGGCAAGCTGGACGATGGCGAGTGGGAGGCGGTCAAGGCCCATGCCATGTACACCGAGACCATCCTCTCCCGCATCGGCGCCTTTGCCGAGCTGGCGCGCGTTTCCGCGGCCCACCACGAGCGGCTGGACGGCAAGGGCTATCCGCGGGGGCTGACGGCGGACGACATCTGTGTGGAAACCCGCATCATCACCACCGCCGACATATTCGACGCCATCACCGCCGAGCGGCCTTACCGCGGCGCGGTACCCATTCCGAAGACCCTGGAGATCATGGCCGAGAACGTCGGCACGGCCATCGACCCGGACTGCTTCGCCGCCCTGAAGGGGGCCGTGGGGCGCCTGGACGGGTAGTCGCCGCCGGCCCCGCTCCGGCCGCCTGGCCTTTCAGCCTAGGCTGTCCCATCGAAAATCTAGTTCCTTCCGCTGGGGTGCGAGTTGCGGCTACCTCCTTTGGATAAGCCATTCTTACGATATTTCAAACGGTTACGCTCTGATATAAATGCGGACTGTTCGATCCGTGGCAAGCCGAGTGGAGGAAGAAGCGCTGCCGTGTCCGCCTGCCGGGCATGAAGCAAGCGCCGCGTAACCCTTGTTCATGGACACGACGCGGGCGAAGTGCCGCAGGAGCGGCCTTTGCCGCCGACTGCCGCTTCAACGCCCTTTCTCCAGGAGACACACCATGGCATTCCCCCGAACCGTCGCTGCCGCGCTGGCCTGCACCCTGGCGAGTTCCCTCGCCCTCGCCGATGCCCGCACCGATTCCCGCATGATCAAGCTGGCCACCGACAGCGGTTGCACCACCTGCCACAGCATCGAGCCAGGCAAGCCCGGCCCCGAAGGCCTCAAGCCCATCGGCCCCGCCTGGACGGACGTGGCCAGGCAGTACCGGGGCAAGCCGACGGCTTCCCAGTTCCTGACCCGCGTCGTTCTGGAAGGCACCAGCCCTTACGCCAGCCACTGGAAGGACCAGGTCAGCGGCCTGGCCATGCCGCCCAACGCCGTGGCGGTCAGCGAAGGCAATGTCCGTCAGCTGATCGGCTGGATTCTGGCGCTGTAGCCCACCGGGGGCGCGCTGCCGGCAACGCTTCGCAACAATTTGTCACCATGCCGTTGCGATTGCAGGGGCGGTGATGGGCGACAATCGCCCCCACACATTCCGGTGGGGGCGATATGAAACTCAAGCATTCCGCCAGCACGGCGCTGGCTTTCCTCGTGCTCTGGGCAGCCATGGCGGCAACCCAGGCCGGACCGCTGCGGGAGCGCCTTGAACAGCCCGCCGGCGGGACAGCCGAGGCCGATGCCGACCCCGAAGGCCAGGGCGGCAATGCCTTGAGCTGCGCCGATTGGGCGCAACGGGTCAATCGCCTGCAGCGCTTCGCCGCCAGGCGCCATGCAGGCCCGGCGCCGGACCGCCGCGATCTGGCCTACGGCGGCAGCTCCCTGGAAACCCTGGACGTCTACTTCCCCCGGCGGGGCGGTGGCGGTCCCGCCCCGATCATCGTCATGGTTCATGGCGGCGGCTGGTGCGTGGGCGACAAGGCCGCCGCCTCGATCACGGAAAACAAGGTGGCGCGCTGGGCAGACAAGGGGTTTCTGTTCGTTTCCGCCAACTATCCCATGGTCAGCGAAGGCAGTGACGCCCTGGCCCAGGCCGGCCATGTCGCCCGGGCCGTCGCCTATGTGCAGGCCCATGCCGGCGAGTGGGGCGGCGACCCCCGGCGGGTGCTGCTCATGGGCCATTCGGCGGGCGCGCACCTGGTGTCGCTGGTCAATGCCGATGCCGCCCTGCGCCAGGCCAACGGCGTGCAAGCGTTCCTCGGCGCCGTTTCCCTGGATGCCGGGGCCATCGACGTCGTCCGCCAGATGCCTCGGGTCTATCCCTTCCTCAAGGTCCGCTACCGGGAAGCCTTCGGCGATGGCGAGGCGCGTTGGGCGGCCGCTTCGCCATTCCACCGGCTCGACCGCAGCGCCGCGCCCTGGCTGGGGGTCTGCTCCACCACCCGCCAGGACGACCCCTGCGGTCAGGCGGAGGCTTATGCGGAAAAGAGCAAGCGCCTGGGAGTCCGCGCCGAGGTCCTGCCCCAGCCGATGAACCACGGGGCCATCAACAAGGAACTCGGCCTGCCGACCGAATACACCCGGGCGGTGGAGGCCTTCATGGCGTCATTGGACCCGGTGGTGGCCCGATTGCTGAGGTAGGCGGCCCGCCGGGCCCCATGCAGAATTCTCATGGAGCGCGGTAGAAACTTTCGCTTGAGCCGCCTGCCTTCCCCTCGTCTAATGGCTTCGCGGGAGCGCCCGGATGGGCGCCTCCATGGCACCCAGACAAGCGAGAGGAATATCCATGCAGACCCGACAGACAAGCGGCCGCGGCTGGCGCGGCAACCTCTGGCTGCCCGTGCTGGCCGGCGGGATGGTCATGGGGCTGGCCCTCGGCGTACGCCACGCCCAGGGCATCTTCCTCGTGCCCATCACGGCCGACCACGGCTGGACGCGGGAAGCCTTCGGCTTCGCCATCGCCCTGCAGAACCTCGTCTGGGGCCTGGCCCAGCCCTTCACCGGCATGATCGCCGACCGCTTCGGTTCGCGGCGGGTGATGGTCGCCGGGCTGGTCTGCTACGGTGCGGGCCTGCTCCTCATGGCCCAGGCGCCGACGGAGGCGGCCTTCACCCTTTCCGCTGGGCTGCTGGTGGGCGTCGCCCTCTCCGGTACCGCCTTCGCCGTGGTCTATGGCGGGTTGAGCCGCCTGATGCCGCCGGAGCGGCGCAGTTGGGCGCTGGGCATGGCCGGGGCCGTCGGCGGCCTGGGGCAATTCTTCCTTGTGCCCGTGGCCCAGGGGCTCATCGGCGGCCTCGGCTGGGCCGGTGCCCTGGTCGTCTTCGCCATCGCCTGTGCCGGGCTGCTGCCCGCCGCGATACCCATGCGCGACCGGCCGGGAAGCAGCCAGCGGGGCGGCCAGAGCCTCCTCGCCGCCCTGGGCGAAGCCTTCTCACACCGGGGCTTCTGGCTCCTCAACCTGGGCTTCTTCGCCTGCGGCTTTCAGCTTGCCTTCATCGGTACCCACCTGCCAGCCTACCTGCTCGACCAGGGTCTCAGCGGCAACCACGCGGTGGCCGGCCTGGCCACCATCGCCCTGGCTAACGTGGCGGGCACCTACGTCTGCGGCTGGCTGGGCGGCCTGCACCGGCGCAAGTACCTGCTCTCCGGCCTGTACGTCGTGCGCGCCCTGGCCATGGCTGCCTTCGTCCTCCTGCCCCTGACCCCGTGGAGCCTGTACGCCTTCTGCGCCGTCATGGGGTTCCTCTGGCTGGGGACGGTGCCCCTGACCACCGGGCTCATCGCCCAGGTCTTCGGCGTCCAGTACATCACCACCCTGTTCGGCTTCGTCTTCTTCGGCCACCAGCTCGGCGCTTTCTTCGGCGTCTGGCTGGGGGGCGTGGTTTTCGATGCGACGGGTTCCTACGGCCTCATCTGGCTGGGAGCCATCGCCCTCGGGTTCATCGCGGCGCTGCTCCACGCCCCCATAGACGACCGGGAACTGGCGCGGGCGGCGCCTGCCGCGGCCTAGGCCTTGACGGCAACGGCCTGGACCACGGCCCCCAGGCCGGTGTGATACAGGCCTTCGACGATGTCCCGCTCGACGGCGGCCAGGTGGTCGAAGCGCAAGCCGGCCAGTTCGCGGCGCAGCGAATCGCAGGTCTGCATGGTGTCCGTATCCTGGCCGCCGCCGGTGCCGTAGCGCACCTGCTCCGGCCGGTAGGCTTCGAGCAGGAATACGCCGCCGGGCCTGAGCCCGGCCACGACCCGGCGATGGACGGCCGCCCGCAGGGCCGAGGGGAGGGGACAGAAAATGGAGACGACGCCGTCCCACACCCCCTCGCCGATGTCGAAATCCGCTAGATCGGCGTGGATGGTGTCGATGGCGACGCCATGCTCCTCCGCCAGCCGGCGAGCCTTGGCCAGGCCTACCGCAGAACCGTCCACGGCGGTGACCGCGTAGCCCTGCCGGGCGAGGAACACGGCATTGCGGCCTTCGCCTTCGGCAAGGCTCAGCACCCGGCCCTTCGGGATGGCGGCATAGTGCTCGACGAGAAAGGCGTTGGGCGCCTTGCCGTAAGCGTAGTCGTCAGTGCTGTAGCGTTCGTCCCACATGATTCTCTTCCTTTCGCCGATCAGTGCTGCCAAAGCGTGTCGTTGCCCAATTCCGGGGCAAGGCGGCGCAGTACGTTGTTACCTGTTTTCGACCTCGTTGATGGATGTGGTCGGCATACCGGGAAATTCTTTGGCGAGTCAGCCATATTCGCGAATCTCACAACCTCAGGGGACCCCGTAGAAACTCCAGCACGTCCCGCTGGGAGCGTTCGGTAAGCGCCCGATCGATGCGCATGCGGTACGACGTGTTGAGGGCCCTGTGGAACCAAACGCCGGTGTAGTCGCCATCCCAGCCGTGTTGCGCGCCTTCGTAGACTTTCAGGGTGACGGATCGGCCTTTTGCGGTGCCATCCTGCTGCAGCGTCTCACACTGGACCACGGGTGAAAGGTCGTCCTCGCTGCCGACCATGATCAGAATCGGTGCCGAGGCATCGCCCTTCCCGATGTGGGTCACGCCGCAGGTTGGGTAAAGTCCCACATGGGCGGCGAAACGCAGGTCGCTGCCGGTGTAGCCGGGGCTGGCGGAGTTGATCGCCAGGTGAGCGCCCCGAGAAAAGCCGATGACGGCGATGCGCGTGGCGTCGATACGGGGATGGCTGGCCAGGAGATGCAGGGCATCGAACGTGTCATTGGTGGGTACCGGCTGGACGGCGGAATTGGCCGAAATTCCCCGGGGCCCGAAATAGTCGATCTTGAAGGTGGCGATCCCGTGCTCGCGAAAAAACCGCGCCCACCGCTCGCTTCGCTCGTCGAGTCCGCCGCTGGCGTGGGCGATCACGACGGCAGGCAATTTTCCGGAGCCCCCGGCCGGGAATTGCAGATCACCCCGCAGGGAGATCTTCTCCGCCGAGGACGGATACACCACCCAACCGGATTGGCCTTGGGCAAGGTCGGTGACCAGCGGACCAGCGGCACACCCCGCCAGCAGGAGGAAGGCTATCAATACTGCGGGGCGTGGCGCTATTGGGATCAACGCGGTCATGGTCATTTGAATGGAATGGGTCAGAAGCTTGTCTGACATTTTGATTGCCTGGCAGTTCGTCTGCATTTCATCGAGCGCCTTGCCAGCCGTGGTGCGCTTGGAATGTGAATCCACCCCCTATTTTCGTGCCGACCGCTATGGGTTAAGAATCAAGCAGAAATGTCTCTGACCCATTTTGGCTCGGGATTGCCCTATTTCCTCTTGGTTGCCAACAGCTCATCAATGGCGTCGCGCAAAGGCTTTTCCGGACGCAAAGCCAGTGCTTCGCCATGGTTTGTGTGAACGAAGAACCGAAGTGAATTAATGTCGCTGCGGTTAGTTATGAAGTCTTCGGAAAGATCACGCAGCCATTTCTTGTCTTTGTCGATAGGTATGCCCCAGTGACCTTCTTGTCCGTCGGCGATGGAATACGGGACTCCAACTGAGTATTGGTCTTTGACGATTGTGATAACTGCATAGCGCCTCTTTAGCCAACCAACTCGCATGCTCACATTGTTAATAACCGTCGCCCGCGTACCAATATTTGTGACCGAGATGAACACCAAGTCTTGAGGCTCCATACCTTGGCCGACAACTACTCTGAGGCCGCAGTAACCACGAAGGCGAATGCGCTCCGCAGATTTGGCAAGATAGAGCGCTACTACGGCGGCCGATAACGAGCCAAGGCCAGAAACCCAGTCGGCAATGGAGCCCCAGTTGATGTCGGATAAGTTCAGCATTTGGTCGGCGGGCGGCTGAACTGAAGAGTAAACCAAGGGGAAATTTTTGCCCGCTCCAACCACTGCCAATTGGTGGCAAGGATTAACCACCCCTGGCCACACAAAAATTCGGAGTGGGTATGCGTCATCCTCATTCCTTCTCCACGGTGATCCGCCCCCCCGGTACCTCCCCAAACACCTCCGGCGCATACATCGCTTCCACCCGTGTCGCGGGCAGGGCGAAATCGCCGGCGTTGTTGAGGCGCAGGGTGTATTCGACGGAGAAATTACCCTTGGGCACGCGGGCGTAGTAGGCGCGGTAGGCGCTGAAGGTGCGTTCGACATAGGCAGGCCACGCGTTGCCGCGGGTGCCGTCGTTGCGGCTTTCGATGTGGGAGTCGCGGCCGTCGCCGTCGCCCAGGATGCGGGCGCCGGCGGGGATGGGGTCGCTGACCACCACCCAGGCCATGTCCTGGTCGGATTCGATGCTGAGGCGCACCCGGAGGACGTCGCCGCGGCTGTATCTGCCGGCCATCTTCTGGGTCACCGGCGTCACTTCGCGCTTGATGCGGTAGCCCAGGGCGCGGGGGGCGGTGACGGGAACGGCGGCCAGGACCTGGACACTGGCCCAGGGTTTGCCGCTGCCTTCGTGGGTAATGGCCAGTTTGTCGTCGGCGGCGGATTTGGCGGGCCAGCGCAGTACCAGGGTGGCGGCGTCGCCGGCCGACCAGGCGTGGCTGGCGGGCGTGCCCTTGCCGAGGATGGCACGGGTGGTGCCGGCGACGGGGTCCTTCTCGAACTTCTTGCCGAAGGACTCCAGCGCGATGGTGGCCCAGACGTTGGCGGTGGTGGTCACCCAGCGCCCGCGCACCTGGCGCAGCATGGCGCCCTGGACGAGGGCCGGCAGGTCGTCCTGCCAGCCGGGTTCGTCGATGACGGCCTCGATGAGACGGAAGGCGTTGGTGTCGCCGCTGACCATGAGCCACCACCAGTAGTCGCTGGCCTCGGTGGTGAAAGCCAGGCGCCCGCCCTGGTAGCTCAGGCGATTGCGGATTTCCTGCTCGGCGGCGGCCAGGCGCTTGGGCCGATCGGGCAGTTCGGTGAGGCGTTTGGCGACCAGATACCAGTCGATGAGGGCCGCCGTGGGCAGGCGCATGGGCTGCTCCAGGTCGAGGCTGGTGATCACCCCCAGGGGCTTGTGGCCGCGGCGGGTGAGGGCTTCCAGGGCGCTGAGTTTTCTCGCCGTCAGGTCGTTGGTGGGGGCCCAGTGGTCGGGCTTGATGCGGCCCTCGGCGAAGGCGAGGAGGCCCTTTTCCATGCGTCCGGCGATTTCCGGCGGGATGACTAAGCCGGCGGCCTGGCTGACGTCCAGCAGGTAAGCGGTAAGGCTGGGACTGCCGGGCATGTCGCTGGGGAAGTAACGGGCGAGGCCGTTGCCGTCCAGGTAGGTAGGCAGCGCCTCGACGATCTGCTGCCAGCGCTTTTCGTCCCGCAGGCCGACAGCGATGGAGGTCTTCTGCTCCAGGCAGATGAAGGGGTATTCCTCGAAGAAGCGCTTCAACCCGGGCGGCGGCGTGGAAATGCGCGGGGAGAGGCCCAATTCGATGCCGCCGCGGCCGGGCAGGGCGTTGGCAGCCAGGACCGCCGGCAATTCGAGCTTGCCTTCGATGCGGGCGAAGGTGGCCTGCTGCACCGTCACCGGCACGGCAGGCGCGACCTGTTGGGTGATCTTCAGGCGATCCTTGGCGCCGCTGGCACTGTCGGCGGCCTCGAACTCCCAGTCCAGGGCGGCGACGTTGTCGGGGGCTTCGGCATTCCACGCCACCTCGGCGGCGCCTTCGGCCTCCAGTTTGACGTCCTTGGCCTCCAACGCCTTGCCGCCCGCCTTGGCGGTGAGGTGTACGGTCATCGGCTTGGCGGTGCCGTTGCGCAGGGTGAGGCCGGCGGCAAAGCGGTCTTTCTCCCGCACCAGGGGTGGCAGGCCGGAGATCATCTGCAGATCCTGCCGGGTGCGGAAACTGCCGCTGCCGGTGCCGAACAGGCTGGTGCCGGCGGCGGCCACCGCCACCACCTTGAACTCGCTGAGGGAGTCGTTGATGGGTACGGTTATCGTGGCGCTGCCGGTGTCATCGAGCACCACCCGCGGGTTCCACAGGAGCAGGGTGTCGAACAGTTCGCGGGCCGGGGCGCGGCCGCCGCCGCCGCCCGGGGGCACGGCCTTCTTGCCGAAGTGACGCTTGCCGATGACCTGGGATTGGGCGGTGGCGGTCTCCACCTGGTAGCCGCGCCGGGGCAGCATCGCTTCCAGCAGTTTCCAGCTCTCGTTGGGGCGCAGTTCCAGCAGGGCCTGGTCCACCGCGGCCAGGGCCACCTCGGTGCCGGCCGGCACCGGCTTGCCGTCGGGCTGGGTGACCTTGATGCGGACTTTGGCTGTATCCCGGGGGCGGTAGTCGGCCTTTTCCGGGGCGACATCGACCTTGAGGCGGAAGCCGTCGATGCCCACGTCGAGGGCGGCGAGGCCCACCTTGTAGGCGGGCTTGGCCAGATCGACCATGGCCGTGGGCTGGGTGGGGTTCCACCATTCCTTGAACCAGGCGAGGGGCTCGCGCCAGCCCCAGTCGAAGAAGGAATACCATTTCACCGGCTGCACCCGCCCACGCACCGCCAGCACCGAGACGAAGACGTTGGGGCCCCATTCCGCCTTCACCGGCAGGTCGATATAGGGCTTGTAGCGGGACAGGGGCTGTACGAAGGTGTCGATGACGCCGTCCGCCTCGACCGAGACCAGGGCCGTGGCCTCGCGGAAGGGCAGGCGCACCTGCAGGCGGGCCTTTTCGCCGGGGGCATAGCTGCGTTTCTCGGGGATGACGTCGATGCGGTCCTGATTACCGGCGGTAAACCAGGTATCCCCGGCGCCGGCGACCCAGTAGCTGGTGCCGGCCCGGGCGACGTTGCCCTGGGCGTCCTTGGCTTCGGCCAGGAGATAGACGTTGCCGGCCACATCGACCTTGGGTTCGCACAGCAGCAGGCCGCGGGAATCGGTTCGGCCGGCGCACAGTTCGCCCAGGTCGGAGAATTCGGTATGGTGCTCGTAGGCGTAGAACCCGCCGACGACGCGCTTCCTGTGGGAATAGTCGATGCGGCGCTTGGCGAGGATTTTCACCGCCACGCCGGCCAGGGGCTTCTTGGTCGCCGTGTCGAGGACGGCCACTTCCACCCCGCCCTGGCCCTTGGCCGCCACCCAGTCCTTGACCCGGATGCCGGCGGTGACGGCGGCCGGCCATAGTTCGACGGTGCCGTGGATGGTCTGGATTTCGCCATTGGGGTCGGGGAAGGTCATTTCCGCATAGACCTCGCTGGGGCCCTTGATCCGCTCGGGCAGGGTGACGGATAGCTTGCCGGCCCCCGCCTTGTCGAGGGTGACGGGCACCTTGTCGGTGATGAGCTTTTCGCTCTCGCGGCCGCTATCGACGGCGAAGGCACCGAGACCCTCCTGGTCGAAATCGACATGGAAGCGGAAGGCCTCGTAGCCCTTGAACTCGGGCCAGCGAGGCCGCAGGTTGGCGGAAACCTCAGTGGCCACGCCCTTGGCGGCGCCACCGTTGAGGAAGGAGAGGCCGAGGGCCAGCGGCACTTCCTTCGGCGCCACCTGCCGGGGCGGGACACCCTGGATGCTGCCGGTGAACACTGGCAGGCGGAAGTCGGAAACGCGGAATTCCCCGGTTTCCTCCTGGCCGCGGTCGCCGCCGGCGAGCACGACCCGGTAGCGGCCGCGCTTGGCGGCGGCGGGGATCTTCCATTGGCTGGTGGCGGTACCGCGGGCATCCCAGGTGACCGTCTGACGGAACTCGTCGCCACTGCCGTCGTGCTGGATGATCAGTTCGCTGGGCAGGCCCTTGGCGTCCGGGGTGGCGAAGCCCCGGCTGTTGCGGTCCCGGGCGATGTGCTTCATCGACACCGTCTCGCCAGCCCGGAACAGCGGCCGGTCGAGAATGCTGTGGATCTTGCGCGGCGTCGCCTCGCCCCAGGTCTCGACGCCGAAGCGCCAGGGTTCGATGCCTTCCTGCCAGTCGGAGCGGACGAAGCTGTAGTCGTCCCCCAGCCGGGCGCTGGCGAAGAGGAAAAAGTCGCCGTCGCCGCAATCCTTGTCCGCGGGCAAGGCGCTGTCGATGAGGGCGCGGCCCTGGTCGTCGCTGCGGCCGTGCCAGAGTTCGGTGCCGTCGCAGCGGGAAACGCGCACCTCGGCGCCGGCCACCGGCTTGCCGGTATCCAGGGCGGTAACCCAGACCAGGCCGTTGTCGCGGCCGGTCTTGAGATGGACGGCAAGGTTGGTGACGAGCACGGCAGCGCGTACGTACATGGGCTTGGGGCTTGCCAGCAGGGCGGCGCCCAGCAGCCGGCTTTCGATCTCGACGATGTGGTAACCCGGCTTTTCCAGGGGGATGCCCATTACCTCGAATTCCTGGCTGGCGTTGGGCTTGGGCAGGTCGCGGCTGACCACGCCCGGGCGATCCTTGAGGAAAGGCAGTTCCCGGGCGTAATACGGGTCGAAGGTTTCGACGGCGTCCTTGCCGCTGCCGCTCCTGGTCGTCCTGGTCTGCTGCTCGAACTTGGCCAGGGCGCGCATGGCAGAAAGCACGTCGGCGTCGTCGGTCAGCCGCCGGTCGGCGAAGCGGTGGGCGGGTAGCTGCAGGTTGCGGGTGGGGAGCGCGGTTTCGACGTTGCGCAGGGTGACGGGCAGGATGCCGCCTTCCTTCGCTTCGAGGATGCCGAAATTGCCGGGGAACTTGGCGAGGGGCGGCAGGGTGCCGGTCTTGATCTTGAGGGGGAAGCTGCCGGCATTGGCCAGCAGCCGGCCGGCCTCGTCCTTGAGGCCGGCGGGGATTTCCAGGCGCAGCTCGGCGTTCTGGGGGAAGGGCTTGCGGAACACCACGTCGTTGCCGCTGTTCTGGCGCTCCCCCTGGTCGTCGGCTAAGGGGGCGCGGGTGCCGTCCGGCGTGACGAGGCGGATCCTGGCCAGTTCCTTGCGATCAAGCTGGGCGGAGAATTCCAGGCGGAGGTCGGAAAGGGGAGAGCAGGGCTGGCTGGCCCGCTCCCGCTCGCAGGAGAAACTTGCCTTGAAGGGCTCGCGCACGGTATAGACGAAACTCTCCTCGCGGCTCGCCTTGGCGCCGCCTTCGGCCTCGACTCCCTTGCCCCAGACCAGCTTCATCTTCGTGCCCGTGGGGAGCGCGGCGGTACAGGCCAGCCCCAGGCTGCCCGGCGTGGGAGCGCGGTGCACGGTGGCGAGGGCGGCGTCCCGCTCCTTGTCCGTGAGAAGACGCACGGGGAGGCGGTTGCCGACGCCGTCGGCCTCGCACCACACGTGCTTTTCCACGGTTTCGCGCTTCAAGGCGCCGCTGGCTTCGACGAGGAAGACCTGATCCTCCTCGATCTGGCTGCCGGGGCGGGGCNNTCTCAGGCGGAAATCGCAGCGTTCGCCGGGCTTCAGCGGGCGGTCGAGCAGGTAGGTCCAGCTCTTGGTGTCGCTCCAGCGGCCCTTGCCTGCCACGCCGCCGCAGTCCACGGCGAAGGGTGCCGGCGCGTCCGGCTGGCCGAGGGGAACCATGTCGTCGGAGAAGCGGGTGGTGGCCCGCACCTGTTGGTCTATCTGGCCCTGGGGGGAGAACTGGCGGACTCCGGCAGCCTGGGCGGCAAGGGGGAGGGCGAGCAGGAAGGCGGCGACGGCAGGGCGCGACATGGCGGCTCCGGTGGCGGGGAATGGCTGATTATAGCCACGGCATATGTGGCCGGGCCGGACGGTTAGCGGTGCCCGAGTCGACGGAAACCGATGGCGCCGGCTGCGGCAAACGCGGCGATGAGCAGCCATTTCCCCGCCGACACCAGGCCCGCCGCCAGGAAAAGGCAGTCGGGGGCCGTGGCGAGATGGCCCGCCAGGTGGATTTCCAGCAGGTTTTCCAGGGCGTCGGCGGCAGCCGCAACGGGCAGGAGCCAACGGAATGCCGGGCGCAACGCCGTGGGCAGGCTTGCCGCCAGGAGCGTGCGGGTGGCGAGTAGGTAGCCGAAGACGCCGTAGCTGAGAAGAAAGGGGAAATCGAAGGCAAAATGCGTGAAGAAGCGTTCGCGCCCCTCCCCCCAGGCAGTCAGGACGTCGCTGAAACACCGGCGGGTATACACGAACTGGAGTGCCACCACGGGCGGGCGCAGGGGGCTGGCCTGGATGGCCATGGCGCCGAAAAGCAGGGCCGAGACGATGGCCCACGGCCAGGGAAAGCCGGTGAGTCCGCGGCTAGGGGGAGTCTCCTCGTGGCCCATGGCATTTCCTCGTCCTGGAAATGACCAACGCTACCACGAATCCACGGGAAGCCATGGTGGCGCGGCGGTGGCCCAGGCGCGGAAATTGCAAAAACCGTGCAGAAGTCACGTATTTTCCCGTCCGGGCATTTCAAAAAGCGCTTGTTTGCCGGAGAATGCCCGCTTGAAGCCAGTTGCAGGGCGTGCCCACGGGGAAAGCGGTTGCCGCGGGAGAAAAAGAAAAAGGCGATTCACGAAGAATCGCCTTTTTGGAACTTTGGCTCCCCGACCTGGGCTCGAACCAGGGACCTACGGATTAACAGTCCGGCGCTCTACCGACTGAGCTATCGGGGAACAGAGGCGCGCATGATAGACGGTGAAATGGCACCAGTCAAGCGTTTCAGCGAATATGGACAGAAAAAGTACAAGCGCATGGATCAGAATCTGATTTACGCCAAAACGCCGATCGGCGATGAAGCGGTCCGCCAGAGCACGCGGGTTGTGCAGCGCAACCTGCGCATGGTCCTCGTCCAGGTGGACGGCAAGATGACCGTGGGAGAACTGGCTGAGAAAGTCGGCAACGCCAAGCTGGTGGAGGCCGCCCTGGTGGAACTGGAAAAGGGGGGGTTCATTGCCCCCGCCCTGGAGGCCGCCTCGGTCTGGGAGGAAAGCGCCCGGCTGGCCCAGCAAAGGGTGGCGGCCAGTTCACCGGCCTCCCAGTTCTCGACCTTTGGCCCCAAGTCCCTCCAGCAGAGCGACGCCAAGCTGACGAGCCGGGGGCTGCCCAGCGTCTTTTCGACCTTTGGCAAGCCCATCCTGCCCGTGGATGAGGAAGCGGAGGCAGAGGCGAAGTCCGGCCTCCGGGAGCGCCTGGCGGCAACCCTGGAAAAACACGGTGGCGGTGAGGGTTCGCCGCGGGATTCCGCCGACCGCCCCCCTATCCAGTTGCGGCCGGCCATGTTGGGGTGGTTGTTGCTGTTTGTATTCATCTTTGCCGCCGGCGTGGTTCTGCTCTTTCCCTACGGCCGCTACAAGCCGGAGTTCGAGGCGGCCCTGGGCCGGGCCTTCGGAGGAACGGCGAGGATCGAGAGCGTTGCCATCGGCTTCCAGCCCCGTCCCGGGCTTTATCTGCGCAACATCCGCATCGGCGAGGGGGGCGACTCCCGCATCGACGACATTCGCCTGCCATCGCCCCTGGCCCTGTTCGGCAGCGGGCGCAAGACCCTCAACGGCATGGACATGAGCGGCATCACCCTGGGGGCGGACCGCCTGGCAGTCCTGTCGTCGGGACCGGGGGGCAGCCCGGAGGGGAGCGGATTCATTCTGGGGCAGGTCACCTTGCGCGACGTTACCGTCGTCACGCCCGAAATCGCCCTCTCCGGCCTCAGCGGCGAAGCCTTCTTCAAGCCCGCCGGCGGCCTCGACAAGCTGACCCTGCAGACAGCCGACCGCAGCCTGCGCATCGAGGCCCTGCCGACAGCGATGGGGCTCGGCCTGACCATCGCCGGCCTGGCCTGGAAACCCTCGGGCGAAGGCAAGCTGGTATTCGACGCGATGCAGGCCAAGGCTCTTCTGCAAAAGGGCAAGCTCATCGTCCAGGACGTCGACGCGACCGTCCTCGGTGGCGCCGTGCGGGGCAGCTGGCTGCTGGACTGGACCAACGGCCTGGTGATGGCGGGCGATGCTTCACTGGCGCGCCTGAACAGCCGCCTGCTGGCTGAAACCTTGGGTGTGCCGCTGCGTATCGACGGTGAGTTGAGCGGCAGCATGCGCTTCCGCGGCACAGGCGGCGACTGGCATGGCCTGTGGGCTGGTGCCGAAGCGCTGGTCGATGCCGAGATCAGCCGCGGGGTGTTGCACGGAGTGGATCTTGGCGAAGCCGCCCGGCGGGGCGTGAGCCGCACCGGCGGTACCAAGTTCGAGAGCCTGAAAGGCAGCCTGCGGGTTTCCGCCAAGCAGTTCGAAGGTCGCGACCTCCAACTGAGCGCGGGACTGCTGTCGGCCTCGGGGAACCTTGGCGCCAACCGGGCCGGGACGGTCGTCGGCGCCTTCAGCGTAACCCTGGCGGGGTCCGCTTCGCCGGTGCGGGCTAACATCCGCGTCAGCGGCCAGCAGTCGGCGATGGTGGCGGAATCAGTCCGGTAAACGGCAGGGGGCCGGGCAAAGCCCGGCCCCCGAGGTTCGTTCCTGCCGGAATCAACCCTTGGTGACGGCGGCGACGGCCTTGGCCACGTACTCCAGGTTCTTGGTGTTCAGCGCAGCCAGGCAGATGCGGCCGGTGGACACGGCGTAAATGCCGAACTCGTCCTTCATGCGCTCAACCTGGGCGGCGGTCAGCCCGGTGTAGGAGAACATGCCGCGCTGCTTGACCACGAAGGAAAAGTCCTGGGCGACGCCCTGGGCCTTGATGGCGTCGACGAGGCCGGTGCGCATGGCGCGGATGCGGTCGCGCATGCCGGCCAGCTCGGCTTCCCACATCTGGCGCAGTTCGGGGGAGGCGAGCACCGCCGCCACCAGGGCGCCGCCATGGGTGGGCGGGTTGGAATAATTGGTACGGATGACGCGCTTCAGCTGCGACATGACCCGGCCGGCTTCTTCCTTGCTGGCGGTGACGATGGAGAGGGCACCGACGCGCTCGCCGTAGAGGGAGAAGTTCTTGGAGAAGGAGCTGGAGGCGAAGAACTGCAGGCCAGAGGCGGAGAAGGCGCGCACGGCGACGGCATCGGCGTCGATGCCGTCGGCGAAACCCTGGTAGGCCATGTCGAGGAAGGGCACCAGGCCGCGTTCCTTGCACATGGCGACCACCTCGGCCCACTGGGCGTCGGAGAGATCGGCGCCGGTGGGGTTGTGGCAGCAGGCGTGCAGCACGATGATGGAGCCGGCGGGCAGGCCGGCCAGGCAGGCCTTCATGCCGTCGAAGTTAACGCCGCGGGTGGCGGCGTCGTAATAGGGGTAGTTCTCGACGGTGAAGCCGGCGGACTCGAACAGGGCGCGGTGGTTTTCCCAGGAGGGGTCGCTGATGTAGACCTTGGCTTCCGGGTTGAGGCGCTTCAGGTAGTCGGCGCCGATCTTGAGGGCGCCGGTGCCGCCCAGGGCCTGGGCAGTGACGATCTGGCCATTGGCGACGAGGGCGGAATCCTTGCCGAAGAGCAGGTTCTGCACGGCGTTGTTATAGGCGGGGGCGCCTTCGATGGGCTGGTAGCCACGGGGCGGGGCGGCCTTCAGGCGCACTTCCTCGGCGGCCTTGACGGCGGCCAGGAGGGGAATCTTGCCGTTGTCGTCGAAATAGACGCCGACGCCAAGGTTGACCTTGGTGCTGCGGGGATCGGCATTGAAGGCTTCGTTCAGGCCGAGGATGGGGTCACGCGGGGCCATCTCCACCGCGGCAAAGATCGACGAGGTCATAGGAACTCCATGGGATGATATGCTGTAATTACCGATGGCCCGGGCTGTGCCGAAGGCCTTGAAACCAAAGAATTCTAGCATGAGCGCGACCGCCCCCGACACGCCCGTGGTCACCTTCCCGGGCAGCCCCTTCCGGCTCCACCAGCTTTTCCCTCCCGCCGGCGACCAGCCGGAAGCCATCCGGCAACTGGTGGAGGGGCTGGAGGACGGCCTCTCCTTCCAGACACTGCTGGGGGTGACCGGCTCCGGCAAAACCTACACCATGGCCAACGTCATCGC
>JRYJ01001306.1_pt1 | contig 53827 bp, 47 predicted proteins | sample 235371 | NCBI WGS metagenome assembly JRYJ01 (sample SAMN03074219, study PRJNA261477) | activated sludge metagenome | biome: Wastewater Treatment Plant; feature: Wastewater; material: Activated sludge; isolation source: activated biomass of a wastewater treatment plant treating hydrocarbon... ... | reverse complement strand
ACGATGTCGTCCTCGCCCAGGTAGGGCCCGTTCTGCACCTCGATGATGTGCAAGGTCTCCGTTCCCGGATTCTCCAGTCGATGCGGCGTGTTCACCGGAATCGCCGTGCTCTGCCCAACGCTGAGGTCGAACACTTCCTCGCCCCGCGTCACCCGAGCGAGCCCGGAGATCACCACCCAATGTTCGCTGCGCTTGTGGTGCAACTGCAACGACAAGCGTCCGCCCGGCTTGACCGTCACGCGCTTCACCTTGTAACCGGCCGATTCCTCCAGCACCGTATACGACCCCCAGGGTCGATGGACGGTGAGATGTTCGAGATGTTCCGGTGCCCCCTGCTGTTTGAGGATCTCGACCACCTGCTTCACATCCTGCGAATGCGACTTGGGACAGACCAGGGTGGCATCCGGTGTATCCACGACCACCATGTCGGACAGGCCGATGGTCGCGACCACCCGCCGGTCGGCATACAGGACCGAGTTCTTGCTCCCCACGTCGACGACACGACCGCTCACCACGTTTCCGGCCTTGTCCCGTGGCGCCACTTCCTCCAGGCTGCTCCAGTTGCCCACGTCTGACCAGGAGAACGTCACGGGAATCATGGCCGCTTTGTCCGACTGCTCCATGACCCCGTTGTCGATCGAGACCGAGGGGACCTTAGCGTAGGCCTCTTCCACGGCTTTTGGTGCGGCGCCCGAAGCCAGCAATGTTTGGACTTTCTGCATGGCCTTGGACAACTGCGGCTGGTGTCTCCCGATCTCGTCCAGAATCGTCGCCGCTTTCCAGACGAACATGCCGCTGTTCCAATAGTAGTTGCCGCTCTTGAGGTACTGCGCCGCTTTCGTCGCATTCGGTTTTTCCACGAACCGTGCAACCGGGTGGCCGGCCAGCTTGCCCCGTTTGTCCAGCGTCGTTCGTCGATGGGGCTGAATATACCCGTATCCGGTTTCCGGACGGATCGGCTTAATGCCGAACGTCACCAGATATCCCTGCTGAGCCAGCCGTACGCCCAACTCCACCGCGGCCTGAAACGCTTTCTCCCCGCGCACGACGTGGTCGGCCGGCAAAACCAGCATCACCGCCTCGGGATCCCGCCTCAGCAGCTCGGCTGCGACCAATGCAATGGCCGGAGCGGTGTTCCGTCCGAGCGGCTCCACGACGTAATTGTCCTTCAACTCGTCTTTCCACTGCGCCAATTGAACACGGATCGAATCCGCCTGCCCGGGATTCGTGGAGATCAGCACATGGTTCGCGGAGGCACAGCCCAACACACGCCGCATCGTCTGCTGAATGAGGGTTTCGTCACCGATGATCCGCAGCAGTTGCTTCGGATACAGATGCCGGCTCAACGGCCAGAACCTGGTTCCGCTTCCCCCTGCGAGGATGACAGGATAGAGATGAGCACTCATCGGCATTGGGTTCCTCTCAGCCGTCGATTCGCATCCCGGCTCATACCGCCCCGGACTGCTGCGCGTCCAAAATCAAATCCGCCAACTCCCGCACCGCTCCTTCGCCTCCCTTTTTCCGGCAGACGTAGCGCACGGTCTTGAGGACGATCGACGCGCCGTCGGCCGGTGCAGCCGACAATCCCACGGCTTTCAACGCCGCGAGATCGTTGACGTCGTCACCGATATAGGCGACCTGCTCCATGGTAAGGCCGTAGCGGGAAACGAGATCCTGCAGCACCGACAACTTGTCGTAGGCGCCCTGATGGACCTCGGGAATGGTCAATTTTCGGGCCCGCCGCAGTACGAGTTTCGTGTTCTCCTGCGTGATCAAGGCGGTGACGATGCCGGCTTTTTGGAGCAGCTTGATGCCCATCCCGTCCCGCGTGTTGAATTTCTTGAACTCATCCCCCGATTCCGAATAGTACATGCCGGCGTCGGTCAATACGCCGTCGACGTCGGTCGCGAAGAGGCGAATCCCGCGCAGAAGGGATCGCGTAACCGGCCTTCGTTTCCGTATCGCTGAACCGCGCCGTGCCATCCCTTACCCGCCCCAATCTTTACGTTATTTCTGCCCTTGCGACGGACGATCCACACCCGTCCATACTAGAATTGAACCTGCGGCTCCTGCCAGCGAAATTGGATAATCGGGGGATACGCTCGCACGCCCAGAGACGGCGGACTATCCTGCGCGGATGGCCCTGAGAGGGTCGGGCACGACTAGGCCGAGGACATGACGCACTCCTCTGCGCTCGGCTTACTGTAGGTCGGAACGATCGCCTTCAGCTGAGCAACGGCCTCCGCGGCTTTTCCTTCCACGGCCAGTTGTTCCAATTTTTCCACTGCTCCCTTGAGCCCCACCACATTCCGCATCGCATCAGGCCGTATCGAGAGAATGCCCTTCAACGCCGATGGCTCGACCGATTCGCCCTCCTCGACCAGTTCCTCGAACAACTTCTCGCCCGGACGCAATCCCACATAGGCAATCGCGATCTCCTGGTCGGGAACAAATCCGGAGAGTCGGATCAGGTTTCGTGCCAGATCGACCACCTTGATCTGCTCACCCATCTCCAGAACGAAGATCTCCCCGCCGTGGGCCAGCGAGGCCGCATGCAGCACCAGATGCACCGCCTCGGGAATAAGCATGAAATACCGGCGTATGTCGGGGTGCGTCACGGTCACCGGTCCGCCGGCCTTGATTTGGTCTCGAAACAGATGCACGACGCTGCCGTTGCTCCCCAATACATTGCCGAACCGGACCCCCGCGTAGACCCCGCGGCGGCTCGCGCGCTGTTGTGCATCCCGAACGAGCAACTCCCCGACACGCTTACAGGCGCCCATGACACTCGACGGGTTCACAGCCTTGTCGCTCGAAATGAGAATGAACCGCTCGACCCCGTACTGCTCCGCCGCCTCGAGTACCAGTCGTGTCCCGCGCACGTTGTTCTTGATGGACTCGCACGGATTCAACTCCATCAACGGCACGTGTTTGTGAGCTGCGGCGTGAAACACGATCTCCGGCTTGTATTCCTCCATGATCCTGAACAATCTGCGTTCATCGGTAATGTCGCCGACGACGGGATGGACGGCACAGGCGCTGGTGGACGACAGTTCCAGGCTGACACTGTGGAGGCCGTTCTCATACCGTTCGAACAGGATGAGGTTGGAGGGCCCGAAGGACACAATTTGCCGGCAGAGCTCCGACCCGATCGAACCCCCTGCCCCAGTCACCAGCACCCGCTTCCCGCAAATCAAGTTTCGAAGCGGCGTCGCATCCAATCCCACCGGGGCCCGCTCCAAAAGGTCTTCGATCGACAGGCTTCTGATTTGACTCAGCTCGACCTTCCCGCCGATGACGTCGCGCAAACTCGGCAGAGTCTTGATCGGAAGTTTGTACGGTTCGAGGATCTTTACGACCTCTCGCACGGTCACCGGTTCGGCTCGTGGAATGGCTACCACCACCGCATGCGGCTGTGTTTGGGCGATGATCACGCTGATGTCCTGACGGGTGCCCAGCACTTTCACCCCGTGGATCCGCTGCCCAACTTTCCGAACGTCGTCGTCGACAAAGCCGATCGGTTCATACTCATGGAAGGGATTGTGTTTCATGTCCCGCACGAGCATTTCCCCGGCATCCCCGGCGCCATAAATCAGAATTCGTTGGTCGCGGCTGACCGGGCGAACGCCGTAGGAAAGTCTACGAGTGAGTCGGATGCCACCAAGGAAGCAGATTAGGAGAACGGAGTCGACGAGAAACACCGAGCGGGGATACCCGGACAGGCCGAGCACGCCGTGCACCAACACGTAAAATGCCATGGTGCTGGTAAGCACGCCCAGAATGATGTTCCGGAGATCCCAGATGCTCGTGTAGCGCCACAAGCCTTCATACAGTTGGAATGGAACAAAGGTGAGCGTGCGAATCAGGACGAGCCACGGCAACATCTGCATGAACCAGGCAAATTCCCGGTCCGGGATGATTCCGTCGAACCGAAGCCAGAAAGCAGAATAGTTGGCCAGCATGATCATGACGACATGCAGACCGACCATGAGGAGACGACGTCGCGTCATAACTCGGGTGTACCCCTCCTGCGGCGGCGCCTAGTTCAGGCGTACGCCAGGGCGTAGATGACCTTGTAGTCCTTTGCGTTCCACAATTGCGAAAGCGGGGTCGGGGCCGAGTACATCGCCGTTCCCTCCTCGATCTGGGGAGGAAGTCGGACCAGTCGTCCCAAGAAAATCCGTTTCAACAGCTCCTTCCCCTTCATCGTCTTGGGGATCAAATGCAGTGCGACGGCGATCCGTTTCAAAAGCGAAATCATCGCGTGGGCGAATGAAAACCGGGTGGTGGGGAATCCGCCCTGCAACTCGACGCGAAACCCCCGTTTCACCAACAGGTCGTTCAGATCGCCTGCCGAGAAGTAGCGCGTGCTGAATGGGCTGGGATTAAAGTCCGACCATTCAGGATTCACTGTGCAAAGCAACAACAGGCCGTTGGGCCGCAACACCCGCCGACATTCGTCCAGAAAACGCTCCGGTTGCGACAGATAATAGATCGCCTCGAAGAGCAAGACCACGTCGAAACAGGCAGTACGAAAGGGCAGAGTTTGGGCATCCAGTCGCACGAGCGGCACCCGACGCGCGGACGCGCGTTGCGCCTGCGTCAGCAGCGTGGGCGTCACATCACCCCCGACCACACGCTTCGCCCGCCCGGCCAAATAGCCGAGACCATGGCCCGCCCCGCAGGCCACTTCGAGCACATCTTTCCCCGCGCACACTCCTGCAGCATACACATACCGCGTGTACAGCATCGTGAGCGCTTCCAGCGTTACACCATGATCGGAGGTCTCGGTGACGGTGGAAAAATCCTGCTCAGCCAAGACGCCGGAGCCGCTCACAGGCCTCCTCCAGTTCGTGTTCGGTCTTGGCGTAGCACAACCGCAGTAAATTCTGTCCTCCGCTGCCGTGGTAAAACGCTTCGCCTGGTACCGTGGCGACTCCCGTCTTCGCCAGAAGAAACATGGCCTTGTCCTTGCTGGTCCGCCCCGGCAGACGGGAGGCGTCGGCCAAAACATAGTAGGCCCCCTGGGGAATGGACGGCGGGAGCTCTGCCCGTTGCAGCGCCTGGCAGATCTGGTCGCGCTTGCGTTGATATTCCGCACAGAGCTCCCGATAAAACCCGCTGTGAAGTTCCTCGATACCCACCGCCACGCCATACTGCAGGGGTGCCGGCGCACAGACGTACACCAGATCGTTCATGTATCCGATCATTTGCGCCCAGCGTGCGTCGCTCACACTGTACCCGATCCGCCACCCGGTAATGCTGAAGGTTTTCGAGTATCCGGACATCGTGATCGTGCGATCGGCAATCTCGGGCAGCGCACCGGGACTGATGTGGTGCCTTCCATCGTACAGAAAATACTCATAGATCTCGTCCGTGAAGACGAACAGATCATGACGCCGTGCGCACTCCGCGATCCATTGCAATTCCGTCTGCGTGAAGACCTTCCCGGAGGGGTTCGCCGGTGTGTTGACCATGATGCCCTTCGTTCTGGGCGTGACGGCCCGCTCGAGATCCTCGGGGGTAAACGACCAGTCGGGAGCCGTCATGGTCACATACGCGGGAATCGCTTCGACCGCCTGCAGCGTGTTCACGTGATACCCGTAGTACGGTTCGAAGAGAATGACTTCATCGCCCGGATTCAACAGGGCAAGACAGACACAGTAGAACGCCCCCGTTGATCCGGCACTGACCGTAATTTGCGTCTCCGGGTCGACGGTGATGTTGTTGTACTCCGCCAGCTTCCGTGCGATCGCGTGCCTCAACTTGGCGATACCGTCGAATCGCGTGTACGTGTTCACACCGGCGTCGATCGCATGCTGCGCCCCTTTTCGCACGACGTGCGGAACCTCGGTGTCACACACCCCTTGGGCAAGGTTGATGCCGCCGACCTTTTCACATTCGATCGACATGGCACGTATTTCAGATTGCGCAATCAGCGAGGCGCGATTGCCATATGAAAGCGGCACGGGAACCTCCGTCGGGAATTGTCGAGCCGCGTAACCACCTCGCGGGCGGTCACGCGAAGAACTGTCGGATCGCGTTCACGGTCATTTGCACATGCTCCGGGGTCGTCTCCGCACTCATGGGAAGGGAGATCACCTCCTTACACAACCGTTCGGTATGCGGCAGGTGCGGATCTGGCAAGCCCAGCCCCTTATGCTCCCACATCGGCTTGGGCCAGTGAATAAGCGTTTCGATTCCGTTGCTTTTGAGATGGTCACGAAGACGATCCCGCTGCGCGGTCCGGATCACATAGTTCTGATAAATGTCGTGATAGGCCTCCCCGGGGAAATGGGGCAACCCAAGTTGCGGAATACCTGTCAGCCCCTTTTGGTACAGGGAAGCGATGTGCCGGCGATGGTCGATCCATTTGGGGAGATGACGAAGTTTCACGTCCAACACGGCGGCCTGAACGTTGTCGAGGAGGGCGGTATACCCGTGGTAATAATATTCCCCCGTCTCACGATCCTCGCCGTTATAGCGAAGCAGGCTGACCATCCGGGCGATTTGCGGATCGTTCGTCGTCACGGCCCCGCCGTCCCCGAACCCGCCCAACACCTTGAAGGGATAAAAACTGAAGCAGCCGGCGGCTCCGAAACTGCCTGCGACCTTCCCCTTATAGGTAGCGCCCAGGGATTGTGCGGCATCCTCGATCACGGCCAACCCCGAACGGTTCGCCAACGCCATCAGACGGTCCATGTCGCACAACCGTCCGTTGAGATGAACCGGAAGGAGCGCCTTGGTTGTCGGCGTAATCGCCCGCTCCACCTGATCCAGGTTCATATTGTAATCCTCGCCGACGTCCACCAACACCGGCTTGGCGCCGCAATGGATGATCGCGGAAACAGTCGCGACAAACGTGTGCGCCACCGTAATCACTTCGTCACCGGGACCGACCCCTGCGGCCAGCAGCGAGAAATGCAGGGCGTGATAGCCGCTGTTGACTCCAACCGCGTACTTGACGCCCACGAATTTGGCCAGATGCTCTTCGAAGCTTCGCAGCTGTTGTCGGTAGATCAGATCGCCCTTGGTCAGGCACTCGATGATCGCGCCGTCGACCTCAGGTTTCAGTTTGGCATAATGCGCACGCGGGTCCACGAACGGGACTTGATAGGCCATAGGGTCTCCTTAAGAAGCGAACACCTTTTCCACCGCCGACACGATGCCGCCGGGCCCCAAGTAATAGGCCCGTTCCAGTGATGCGCTCATCGGCGCCGGCGCATCAGGCAGACAAACTCGGAGGATCGGCGCCTTCAGCATTCTGAACACTTCCCCGGCGGCGGAGGCGGCGATCTCAGCCCCCACGCCTCCGGTCTTCCATGCAGCATCCGCGATGACCAGCCGGCCGGTCTTCCCGACCGAAGAAAAGACAAGTTCCCGATCCCACGGCTTCACCGAACGCAGATCGATGACCTCGGCGTGCACCCCACGCTGTTCCAGCACCGTCGCGGCGGCCAGCGCTTCTCGCACCATCGTGGAAACCGCCACGATCGTGACGTCCGCTCCGGTCCGCCGTACGACACCTTTTCCGATCGGGACTTCATAGAGCTCTTCGGGCACCTCGCCGGTTTCGTCATACAGCCACCGATCGTCAATATAGAGCACCGGATTGCCGTCACGAACCGCCGCCACCAGCAGTCCTTTGGCATCGAAGGGATCGCTGGGCATGACCACCTTCAGGCCGGGCACGTGCGTGAAAAAAGCCTGGAGCGCCTGGGAGTGTTGCGCACCCTGTTCGCCCCCCCGATTAATGACCGAACGAATGACGACCGGCACATTGACCTGTCCGGCAAAGAGATACGACCAGTTGGCTGCCTGATTGACGATCGGGTCGACCGCCAACAACATGAAGTCCATGCGCGGGTGGAAGACGATCGGCCGCATCCCCGCGATAGCCGCTCCGATCGCAGCGCCCGTGGTTGCGTTCTCGGACACCGGGGAATCGATGATTCGGTCCCGTCCGAATTCCTTGTCGAGATCCTTCAGACTGGTCCCCGCATACCAGGGGCTCCACAACCCCTGCCCGAGGACGAACACGCGCGGATCACTTTGGAGTAACTGGGCATGGGCTTCGCGAATGGCTTGGGCGTAGGTCAAGTGTCTCATGCAGGACCGCCTCTCGACGCGTATACGTGCTTCAAGAGTTCGCTGACGTCCGGTGACGGAGACTGGCGGGCGAACGCCACGGCCGCGTCGATCTCTTCCTTGATCTCGCGTTCGATGCCCGACAATGCTTCGAGTTGCAGACCCCGCCCGAGCAAGACATCCTTGACGCGTCCGACGGGATCCTTGGGCAACCAATCCTTGAGTTCGTCTCTGCGCTTCACCCCCACATCCATATCCCAAGCCGGGCCCACGTGCCCCCGCCAACGATACGTGCGGCACTCGAAGAGCGTCGGACCAGCCCCGCTTCGTGCCCGCGCCACGGCAGCCCGCGTCGCCTCGTACAACGCGGCGACGTCGTTCCCGTCGAGTGGTACACCGGGAATCCCATGCGCTTCGCCGCTTTTCCAGATATTGTCGTCCGCGCGGCGTTCTTCGAGTCGCATATGGCTGGCATATAGATTGTTTTCGCACACGAACAGGACCGGCAACCGATACACGGCAGCCATGTTGACGGATTCGTGGAAATGCCCCTCCTCCGTGGCCCCGTCGCCGAAAAACGCGACGGACACTTGTCGGGTCCCCCGCAACTTGGCCGCGAGTCCCGCCCCCACCGCGAGGGGAATCGTCGCCGCCACCAGCGGCACGGTCCCCATGATCCCCACCTCGGGTGCAACCAGATGCATCGACCCACCCCTGCCCTTCGAACACCCCGTCTCTTTCCCATAGATCTCGGCCATCATGGTCCGAAGGTCACCGCCCTTCGCGAGGTAGTGGCCATGCGAACGGTGTCCTCCCCAGACGTAGTCGTCGGCATTCAGCGCCGCGCAAACCCCGACGGCAATGGCCTCCTGTCCGATGTACAGGTGGCAGGGGGTCTTGATCTCTCCTCCCTCGACCAAGTCGGCCACGCACTCCTCGAACAGGCGAATCCTCAACATGGACCGGTACCAGTCCCGGAGAAGATGAGTCGGCTGATGTGCGAGCGCGTGATCCATACGGCTATCGTGCCTGCACCTTATCGTTCTCGAGGGTAAGCGCCCGGGGTTTCGTTCGACAGATCAGCGTAACCAGGGTCTGGGCGAGAATGCCGATGTCAGTCCAGAACGATTGCTGTCGTACATAGTCGAGTTGCAACTTGATCTTGTGCGGGCGAATTTTTTCCAGATACGTCTTCTCGGGATCGGGACTTCCGGCGAGCAGGGCCCCTTCGTCGGAGTTCCAGATCGACGCCCAGTCCGTGATTCCCGGCTTCACCGATAGAATCGCCTTCTCGCCTTCCGTATAGAGGTCGACGTACCGTTGGACTTCGGGACGGGGACCGACCAGACTCATCTCCCCTGCCAGCACGTTCAGCAATTGCGGCAATTCGTCGAGCTTATATTTGCGGAGAAACTTCCCCACCTTGGTCACCCGCTGATCACCATCCGCGGTCGAAGGGCCGCCGATCTTTTCGGCATTGACGACCATAGAGCGAAACTTGTAGATCCGAAACGGCTTCGCATGCTGACCGACTCGAAGACCGCGGTAGAACACCGGCCCGCCGTCTTCAAGCTTGATCAGGATGGACAACACGACCAAAAGCGGAAGCAGTACAAGAAGTCCGAGCACGGAAAGGGAGATGTCAAGAAAACGCTTCACCACTTTCTTCCCTGGGAATTGCCCAAGCTGGGGGACGCGTGCATGCGCACGCTCCTGATATCGCAGTTCCAAGTATTTCCCTCACCACACCCCCGAGTCCCATCACCTCCACAAGCGTAAGACCCACCACAAGTGCCATCTGCCTGTCGTCGATTGACCGCTCGATCCCACCGGTAGGGCACCAACCGGAGACACCCCCATGCCTGCCATGGGATCGCGGCCCGCACAAGGTCCGGTGCGGGTGGCAGCATACCATAATCATCGGGTTTCTCCTAGCGGGCTTTTCTGATGACACACGGAATCGCACCGCCTCGACTGCTCGATGCTGAGACACCCGATCGCAGTTTCAAGGGAATCGAGACCGACGGGCCCTGGATCATCCCCAGCCGGGGATCTTTCAGCCTTCACTTAGGGATTCCCTAGCCCGCCCGATCACCAAAATCTTCTTCCAGAATTCGGGCTTCCACACCACCTTGACCACACCCCACAGCGAACCGAGTCCGTAACTCGTATGCAGAATCGCAAAGACCAGGGGCATGGCGAGGAAATACCACCAATCGCGTTCTCGCCATGCAATCTGAAGGGACGCCACGAAGTTCGCCACCGCGTACACCACGATGACGAGGACGCACAGCCACCAGAACACCGGTTCCCAGAACCCCAAGAGCACGAGCACGAGAAGAGTGGTCACGAACGCCAGCGGGACGAGATGCCGACACGAGACGGGCATGATGCTGCTGTACGCAAACGGGAGTATGGCCCAGACGCCGTTGTTCCAATTGTGCAGCCAGAAGGATTTCAGATCCGAACGTGCGGAGTAGTAGCTGACGATGTCCGGAACCAGCAGAATGCGCCCCCCCGCCTTTTTGAGCCGCCGATTGAATTCGAAGTCTTGGCCTCGCGCCAATTTTTCGTTGAAGAAGCCGATCTGATCGAAGATTTCCTTCCGGTAGCAGCCTCCGAACACCGTATCGACCCATCTGATTTCGTCGGCGTGGATCCTGAAAAAAGATCCTCCCACCCCGAAACGATGGCTCAGGCTGGCGACGATCGCCCGCCCCACGAGCGTCGAGTCCCGCGGCTCGGTGATCATCACGCCCCCGACGTTGTCGGCGTCGTGCTTCAGCAGACAATCCACGGAGCGCCTGACGTAGTCCGCCCCGATTCGCGCATGCGCATCCATTCGAACCACCACCTCACCCCTGGCATGCCGGATCCCCACGTTCAGGGCGGCAGGCGTAATCTTTTGCGGATTGTCCAGCAGCCGGACGAAGGGATACCGCCCGGCATACTCCTGGACGATAATCCGCGTCATGTCTTCGCTCATCCCGTCCACCAACAGCACTTCAAGCTGGTCCTTCGGATAGTCGTTCGCAATGATGGAATCCAGGCACGCGGCGATAAACTCCTGTTCGTTGCGACAGGGAATGACGACGGATACAAACGGAGTCGCGTCGAACGTACGTCGCTTGCTCATCCGTTGCGAGCCCCCCCGGACGCGCACCGCACCATGCCCCACAGCACCCGCATATCCCGTTGCATCAGGACCCAGCCGACACACACGTACGCGCCAACGTAAAAGCCCATGGCAAGGATCGCCGGAGCCATGTCCTCCGCTCGCAGGACACCCGATGCCCGCAGTCCGGCCACGGCGCTCATGGCCACAGCGCTGCACGTGACTGCAAGGACACTCGTTCTAAACAGCCCCATGAACTCGATTCCGCCGAACCGACGTGCCAGCACGACCCCCATGAGCGCCAGCCAGGGCAGTTGAGCCAGACTCGCTGCGCACGCGATTCCGACGAGGCCGAACATCGGAGCCAGCAGCACGTTCAGGGTCGCCATGACCACGACACCCAGCAGCGCCGCCAGGAGCGGCGTTCGGCTGTCGGAGAAGGCATAACACGCACGCGTGAAAATCGGAACGATGGCCAGCGGGACGATCCCCATCGAGTAGTACAACAACGCGGCCGACGTGTTCGCCACGGATATCTCGTCGAACGCTCCGCGCATGTAGATCAACCGGATCAGGTCCTCTCGAAAATACATGAAGAATACGCTGATGGGGACGAAGACGACCAGACAATGATGGATCAGCCGAACAAAGAATTCCCTGGCTTCCGTCAAGTCCCGCTCCAAGGTCAAGCCGGACAAGGCGGGAAACACCGCTCGGGCGATGTTATTGGCCAGGAGGGTGATGACCACGAGCATCAACCGCTTGGCGAAACCCAGTGCCGAAATGGCCCCCGGGCCCACCACGGCACCGAAGTGATTCTCGATCACGGTGGTCGCCTGGGAAAGCACCTCGATGAAGCAAATCGGTCCGGCCAGCACGATAAGTTGCCGCAGTTCGGCGCTCCAGAACGATGCACCGAAGGACACGAGCCGACGCCGGAGGATGGGCAGGATCATGACCCCGACCACGACCAGGTAGCCGCCGATCAATCCCAATGCAAGGGCACCGATGCCCAGGGTCCCCGAGAGCAGGAACAACGCACCGACGACGCACACGTTCGACAAGAGATCGCTGAACGCGGGAACCTTGAAATGCTCCATGGCGTTGTAAATGGCCACGAGGATATAGAACAGATTGACCCCCACCGTCAGAAGCGACAACCACCGAACGAGCTGTGCAGCGAGCGCGGCAGTGGTCGAGGGCAACGCCGGAGCCACCAACCCGATGAGTTGCGCAGGCACGGCAATGATGACGGCCATTGCGATCCCGGAAAGCGCCAGCGTGAGCGCCGCGGCCGCTCCCGAGAGCGATCGGGCGTCGAAGGAGCCTTTTTCGACGAGCACCCGGCGATAGATCGGAATGAAGGCGGTGGAGAGCGCGAGGCCGACCCCTCCCACCATAACGGGCAGGGCGACCGCCACCATAAACGCGTCCACCTGTTCGCCGGTGCCAAAATATTGGGCGACGAGCACATCCCGCAGAAATCCGAGCACCTTGCTCAGGAGCGTGGTCGCAACGAGCAGGCCCGCGGCGGACATCCATGTCTGCCTGGAAAACGCCTTCTCAACCGGCGGAGGAAGGGGCGCGTCAGCTTGAGGCGTCTGCATTCCGGTCATTCCATCCAGCGTCTTGCGCATCGCCGCTATCCCTGACCGATCGGTCCATGAACACGTTCCTTCGCGTCCGCTGTCAACATGCCGTGCCTCTCAGAGAGACTTTCATCCCCGACGTCCCGACGGGTCGATCGGCCACACCGCAGTCTTCCCGATGTCTCGCCCCGCAGCCCCTCCGGGGACGGCCCACAGCGCCAGCCAGATCAGTCCAAAGACGAGCGCAACCGCATGATCGAGCAGATTGCCCGAGATTTGGGCGAAACCGAGATGGCCCAGAAAGCCCACCCCCGCCACTCGCATCGCAAGCGGATGGGACGGCGTAAACGTCCGCACGACCTTCAACAGCCAAGACGACAATCCGACCGCCAGTAACACAAGCGGACCCCAACCGAAATGGAAGGCGATCTCGAGGAGCAGGTTATGAGGATACTTGCACGGCTCCGGCCCGCAGGACGTCCCCACGACTGCGTCGAACTCCCGCGGCCAATAACCCGTCGGCCGTGCGATCACCCGCTTCACCGAATCCAGCAGCAATCCCCACCGAGCATCCGAGCGCTGCAATTGCCCGGCGTCTTTGAGCGATCCTTCGCCGGGCACGACTCTCGACAGTCGATTGAATCGAATGGTCAATTCATCCCACACGTGCACGCGCTGGCCCACCAGTCCGGCCAGTTTGTAGGTCGTGGCTCTGAACTTCTCGGGCACGACATACGTACTGGCGAGGTACGGATAATATTCCGATCTCAAGGCCATGGGCGCCGTCACGAGGAGCACGCACCCCACCAATAGCACGACGTGTCGTAGAATGCCCACTCCCGAATGGCCGGGGTCGCGATGCCGGCCGTACAGCCATTCCGACACCAACACCACCGCATTGAGCGCAAAGAAAAGCAAGACGCCGGTTCTCGCGGTGGACAACATGACCAGATAGGTCCCGCACAGCAGCGTGAAGCCCTTCAGCCAACCACGCAGCGTCGCCAGCGCCAGCACGCAAAGAATCGCCGCGCAGGTTCCCATCTGAATGCTGGAACCTCGAAAGGCCATGTAGGCTTCGCCTTGTTCATCCGGCCCGAAGACATAGGTGAGCAAGGCGATGCTCGCGGTGAGCGCGGCCAGGAACCATTCGTATCCCTTCACCAGCGGCATCGGCGTCGGGACATCGACCGTGCCGCTGCGCGGGTACACGGCCTGCATTGCCGCGCCGGACAACCAGAGCGTGGCCATGAATGCAGAGAGCCAGGCGTAGGAACTCGGAGAATGGCCATTGGCGATGCCGAAAGCAGCAAGGGAACCGATCAATCCCGCAGAGAGCGCCACAGGAAGCACCGAGCGGCGAAGGAGAGTCCGTCCGAGCAGGGTGTCCACAACAGACCGTCGTCCCAGCCCATACACGACGAAGCCGACGAGAAGCGTAAACAGTGCGATCTGCGCGGGGCGCCTGGGAACCCCCGTGAGATACGCGAGGATATTGCCCAGCACGGGAAAGATGCTCAACCCCGCGAGCGAGCAGGCCAGGAGCATCTCGACGCGTCCGAGCCCGGATGGGTCCACCCGCACGTCACCGTCTTGTCTACGATCCGTCAGCAATCGACTCCGCCGCAGATGCGATCCAATCAGGTTCCGGAGCCCGGCGAGGCACTTCTGTCTTGCAGGCCTCCCGTCCGCTCCCCCTGCTCGGCCTGTTGAGGCGTTTCATGACGGGCGATCAGCAGCGCCCCATACCGCTTCCATCTTTCGTTGCTCCACGCGCCGTCCGGATAGCGGACGATGCTCAGCGTCAGCCCTGCATAGGGTGCAAGTAGGCGCCGATAATCATAGACCCAGGCCCCTTCGTCATAGCGATAGGGCTCGCATCCGTCGGAGACCTCACAATGCCACGCTCCCAGCACGATTCCCAGACGAGCCACCCGGAGCAGCTCCGACAGCGCCTGACTGATCCGTTGGGGCGGAATGTACATCGTGACCGCATCCGCCACCACAAGATCCATGCTGTGGCTTTCGAATGCCGTCAGAGCTTCACTGCTGCCGAGCTCCAAATGCACGCCGGTGACGCCCCTCGCTTTCAGCTCCGCGCTGCCTTGAGCGATCGCCGTACTGCTGATATCTACTCCACGGAGCAGGAGACCGGGCATGGCCCGGGAGAGGAGATATAGATTCGCGGCCCTGCCGCAACCCACCTCCAACAGGGATCCGACGCCGCGCATATTGACGACGGTGTCGACCAAGGCGCCCCGGTGCGGCTGCCGAATCAGATCCTCGAAGGCCGGGACGCGATTGTTCCTGCGGAACGCATAGGTGAACCGCCACTTCCCATACTGCCATACGCTTCCGAGGATGCTTTGATCGAGTCGCGCATCCACCAGTCGGTATACCCGGCGTAGGAAACTCACCTCGCTCGCCTCATGTCCATTTGCGCGTGGCCACCGGCAACCGGGTCTATCCGACGTCGCCCTCGAGCAATCGTCGATAGAGCTGTTCCATTTTTCCCATTTCCAGTTCGTAGTTGTTGTGCGTGACGATGACGTCTCGAGCGGCGGCGCCCATCGCGGCTCGCCTGCGGGCGTCTTTCAACAGCAGGACGACCCGATCCGCCAGCGCCTCCGGATCCTTGGGCGGGATCAAGAAGCCTGTTTTGCCCTCGTCGATCCACCGATGATTCTCGCCGGTTTTGGTCACGACCACGGGCAGGCCGCACGCCATGGCCTCGGCGGTGCTCGCGGCGATTCCGGCATCCGACAGAGACGTGGAGACATACGCCTCCGCCGATCGCAATATGTTGGGAAGGTCCGCGTTCGCATACCGTCCGATGAAGAGGACATTGGCGCCCAGTCCCATCTCGTGAACCCGCGCCTTCAATGTGGATTCGCTGGAACCGCTGCCGGCGATCACAATCCGCGCCGTCGGCACCTCCCGCAGGATCCGTGGAGCCGCCTGGATGAGAGTTTCGATGTTGTAGACCGGCTCAAGGTTCCTGAGACTGATCACGACGGGCCCGCTCCGGCATCCCCATTCGGCGCGCAGCGTCTCGTCGGCGGAGCCAGGCCGAAACCGGTCGACCTCGACCCCGAACAACGTCAACTCGATCTTCCGCTTGTCCGCCCCCAAAGCAAGCATGGCCTCCACCATGTGGTGCGCGTCACACGTGATCAGCCTCGCCTTCCGCAAGACCCACCGAACCAGCAGACCCTTGACCGGGGCACGGCCTGCAAAGAGGATATCGGATCCCCATGCGGTGACTACGAACGGTTGAAAATTCGAGAGCGCCCCCAACACACCGTAGGCTCCCGCATAGTGGGCGTGGACGATGTCCGGCTTGATGTCCCGGACCATGCGTCGAATCTTCAGTCCTGCCGCCCCCAAACTGGCAAGTTTTCCCAAGACAGAACTCAGGTCATAGAAGTGGGTGTTCGGCAACGCACGCCCTTCGAAGGGACGAAGGGAAATCCAGTGGATCTCATGCCCCCTCTCGGCAAAGAACCGGATCCATCGGTGGCTATGCAATGCATCGCTATTGGCGAGGAAACAGAGTCTCATTTGGAGATTCCCCCGTGACCCGTGGAATGAGAGGCGCATCCTGCGGGTTGCCGGCGCCGCCGGGCGCGTGTTTCCGTTCCCTCACGAGACCCACCAGCATGCGGACGATGGAGTGGGCCCGCAGACTCTCGGCCCCGAGAAACAGCAGCCCGCATACCGTCCCCCCGAGGAGGAGCGCCGGAATGGCGGCCGCGGGCAACCACCCTGCCACGAGCAACCCGCCGCCCAGCATGACCGCCCCGGCGACGACCAGTTCACCGACGGCGCGCCAGGGGAACGCATACCCCGCCACCGCTTTTTGCAGGTACCAGATGCTCAACAGAATGGTCACGCCCAGAGCGACGTTGCCCGCGAAGACCGACCCCACGAGGCCCTGTTGCCTGATGAGCAGGACGTTCAACACGACGTTGACGATCAACGCGGCCACTCTCACGCCGAGGCCGAAATACGAATTCTTGATCAGGGTCGCAAACAGAAGAATCTGTTCGAGACCGAGCAGGACCATGAAAGCGATCAACATCGCCATCAGGACCGGACCACCGCCGTAACTCGTCGGCGCCAGGATCGCCAGGAGCTGGGGATACAACACGCCGATCGCCACGGCGAGAGGCACTGCGCCGAACAAGTAGTACTCCGTCGCCATTTTCAGCAATCGGCACACCTGAACCGTGTCGCCGGCATTCCAGGCCGCGTTCACTCTCGGGACGAGAAGAAAGTTGACGCACATGGCTGCGACATGCACGATCGACGCAACCGAATAATTGAGGGCATAGACCGCCAAATCGGCGAGCCCCAGGAAATGCACGAGCAGAAAACGATTCACGAACGCATTGGCCCAGGACACATTTCCCGAGGCCACGATAGGGAGCGAGTACCCGAAGAGGCGGGGCCAAAATCCGGCTTCCAAGCGGTTCGACGAATACTCGAACGATGGAGCAATGTGCAACACATACGCCATCGCAGACAAACCCACATTGACCGCAACCAGGGCGGTCAAGGCGGTGGCGATGCCATACGTGGCCAGCGCGCCCAACGTCGCTAAACGGACCACGTTCTTCAACGCGTAATACACCGAACACGCGACGATCTTCCCGTCCGCCCGCATGAAGCCGAGCAGGACGAACTCGAAGATGGCTTCGGAGACGACATAGAACGATCCGGGAAGGACGATGCTTTCAAGGCTCCGAGAGGCGAATAGGGCCGCACTGAGGTAGGGGCGGCAAAAGGTCACCCCCACCAGGAAGACGGCACAGTTGAGAAGAATAACACCGAGCATCCCATGGAAAATTTTTCCCACCAGATCGCGCTCGATTCCATGGATGAACCGAACGACCGAATGGTAGAAACCGACGAGCAGGATGTTCGAGAGAAACGCATAGGCCACCAGAATCTGGGACCATGCCGCAAAGATTTCCGGCCTCCACGCCGCCGTGAGAATGGGCAACAACAGAAATCCGGCGATTCGGTCGACCGCCAAGGCGGTCCCGTAGGCCAACGTGTCCCATTTCAGCCGCCCGAATACCGCCAACGGTTGCCTCGCTCCAAGACACGTGCCGCTCCGCCCCTACGAGCCGGAACCCCACCAGTGATGTGATCGACCTGACCCGCCGTTGAGCCCGCGCTTCCCACCGTGCAACGGATCGCCCGCACCAGCATATCGAACCGACCGCGACCGACTGGTTGAAGTTCGTGTACTGCCTGAGGAAAGGATGGCGCGAGTCATCAGCCGATTCTTGCTGCGACTTCGTTCGCCTTGACTCTCGGGAAACACCCTCATCGCTACCCGCGGGAGCCGTCTGCTCTCCTTCCCCGGGGGGCGCACGATGTGTGGCTCGTCAGGCCGCCGCGGGCGCCTCGAGGGGTCAGATCCGGCAACACGGTTTCTTCGTTCCCGCCGAGATCATCGGTCGAGATGCGACGGTGGCACCGACCCGATCGTCCAGCTAGGCCTCCCGGGTGAGGTAGAGATTGATATGATCGTCCTCATTTTTCAGAAAACTTGTCAGGTGCGCTACGCTCTCGATCTTGACCAACTCGCTGCGGGAAGCTTCCATCGCGTATTCGTGGCCGATCGCATAGACGGTGAACCCGAAATCGTTCAGCAAGCTTTTGACATAGTCCTCGGGAGAACTCGCCATTTTTTTCATGAGCAATGGAAAATACTCCAGAAACACTTTGATCCCCCGGTTCCGCCGCAACGTGTCCCGCATACCAGACAAGGCAAGCGCTTCCGCCCCCTCCACATCCATTTTGATGATGTCCACGCGGTCGGTTTTGTCTTTCAGGAAGTCGTCGATGGCGACCGTCTCAATGTCGATGGAGTGCATTTCGCTTTTCCGGCCACGCCGATAGGCCTCGATCCCCTCGTACTGGTTGATCGTGTGATGTCCGCTGTCGTACGAACACACAAACAGTTGCGTCTTTCCCGGCCGGTCGGAAACCGCTTTCTGAAACGCGCGGACGTTTCTATGACCGTTCAGTTCGATGTTCTTGTTCAGATAGAAAAAATTCGTCGGCTCGGGCTCAAACGAGAAGACTTTGCCGGACGGCCCGACCAATTTGGCGGCCAGAATGGTGAAGTACCCGATGTTCGCGCCGAGATCTAACACCACATCTCCGGGCTTGACGATCTTCTTGAACAGGGCGGTCGTTTCCTCTTCGTGAATCAGATTCATCGCATAAGCCTGGAAGGTTTTGCGCATGTTGGGGTGGGGGTCATTCACATCGATCCACATCTTGTTCCCCTGCACGTCGATAACGCTCCCGCCCGACCACACGACGCGGAAGATGGCGTTCGACAGGCTCAGCATGCCCGGAACCCTTCTGAGCGGGGTAGCGGCCAGCGCGTGGTAAGCGCCTTTGAACGATGAAAATACCGCCTCGCGAATTGCGTGTAGCATTCCTCTCCTCCTCGTATAATCCCGTTACCGCCTCGCCTTACCTGACACCACGGCCCGCCGGTCCGCCGACACCCGCGCTTACCTCAACCAGATGCTCAGGTCTCGGTTCAAGACCTTTTCCAAGGCCAGAATGTCATCCCGATAGACCGCCAGCAACCGGCTTCGAAGCGCCTCCGGCATCATCAGCTTTTCCGAGTTCCACGCCATGATTCGGGCCTTGATCACCTGCAGCCGTTCATAGGGCAGCACCCGCCTGACCAGATCTTTCAACCACGACGGCCTGCAAAACAGGCGGTCGTGGAGCCATTCGTATTTCAACCCGCCTGACGCGTTGTAGACGGTCGAGGTATCCGCCTGGACACCGGCATCCACACCGAGAAAGGAAAAGACCTCCGTACAGACCTTTCCCGGATCGCGTTTCAGATCCTCGAACAGAAACACCTTCAAGCGGTCTTTCCCGAATTCTCGCTGATAGGCGTCGATCGCCCGGGCATACAGCCCATACCCGAGGTAGTCGTATTGGGGGTGCCACCCGGCCTCCAACCGCCGGCGGATCACGGCCGGATTGATGGCTTCGTCGAGCGGAATGCCTTCGTAGCGATCGCGCCGGCACATCCAATAATGCGACCACAACCGGTCCACGGGATTCCGGAGTACCGCCACGAACTTCGGCCCAGGATGATCGGACCCGTAGAGTGCGCGAACGGAGCTGATGGTCCGCTCCCAAAGATACAAATACTCCGGCGTCGCCTCGCCGATGATTTGGTGCTGTCGCGCCGGAGCAAAGAGGGCTCCGTAGGCCTCTCGGTCGGTCACCACCAATCGCCNNAAGCCGTCTTCACCCGATTTGGAGGCCGCCTCTCCGCGATCCTCGCCTATTTCGACACGGTACTCTCGCCTCAACAAGCCGCCCGCATGGCCGACGATCTCAAGCGCGAGCTGTGCGGGTAAGGCTCCGCCGGATTCGATGCCGGCACGGGCCACCCGGAAAAACAGAGAAAGCCGGGTTCTTTGACGTCCGGAGGCATGTAGATGTTCGGGTGCTGCCGCAGGTAAAAATAGAGCGAGGTGGTCCCGCTCTTCGCCGCCCCGATGATCAGAAAATCCGGAAGGGTACGAGTCCGTGACCCTACGGTTTGTTCCGTCGCGACCCCATGGCTCATACCCACTGTTCGTACTCCTCGCGCAGAGGCAGCATTCGGCCCAACTGGCCGCCAAGGATACCCAAAGAAGACCTACTGGGGAAAGTGCTAAGAACCAGGCAGGAATCGGATCGGCTCAAGACCGGAACTTCAATTCGGATGCCTCGACGGTAGGTTACTCTATGCGAGCCCCTTGGCATATCCTGTTCAAGGCCTGTTCGATGGAAATGATCGCGGTATTGATTACGACCGAGGGATCCTTCGGAGGCTCGTACGGGGAGGTGACTCCGGTGAAATCGGCGATTTGTCCCGCTCTCGCCTTCTTATAGAGCCCTTTCGGATCACGTGCTTCGCACACGTCCAGCGGGGTTTCCAGATAGATTTCGAAGAAACGCTGCGGGCCGATGATGTCTCGCGCAACCTCACGGTGCCGCTGCAGCGGCGAAATAAAGGCCGTGATGACGATGAGGCCTGCATCGTTCATCAGCCGCGCCACTTCCGCAATACGCCTGATGTTCTCGGTGCGGTCGTCCGCGGAAAACCCGAGGTCACGGTTCAGGCCATGCCGGATGTTATCGCCATCGAGCACGAAGGATGCGTGCCCCGACGCGACGAGTTTTTGCTCCAGGGCGAACGCGAGGGTCGTCTTGCCGGAAGCGGGCAACCCAGTCAACCAGATCGTTTTGGCGCTTTGCTTCAGCAAGCGCTCCCGATCTTCCCGAGTCACCTCGCCGCGCTGCCACACGACATTACGATCGGTCATCTCTTGTCCTCGCGTTGCCGCGCCGCCGACGCATCCGAGATTCGAACGGCGGGCCGGATGCAACCGCACTCACCATGGAATGAGACCGCGCACAGATGGACGCTCCTCCTCATCATCGCCCCTGGCTTTCCGCTGGAAGAGTGCCGCCCGAGGCCGGTGTGGCAGCACAGACCAGCGCNNAACAGCCTCACTGTCAAGCCAATTACACCGAGGGCCACACCCAATGCCATCGCGCTCTCCAGGCCGTCCCACGCACCGCGAAATCTCCGTAGCGCATGGCGCCCGATGCGGAACAACAACCACACAAAGAGCATTGCCCCGAGAATTCCGGTTTCGAGCGCGATCCCCAAGAAGCTATTGTGCGCGCCAGCGTCCCGCACCCGCCAACGACCGGGCTGCACCTCCTCTTCTGCTTGGCCATAGAGCTTCGAATAGGTTTCCTTACCGTACCCGATGCCCACGATCGGATGTTCCCCGATCCGCGCAAGCGCGAACTTCCAAATATCCAGCCGGTGCTCTCTAGACGCTTCCGACACCCGGATCATCGGCACCGAGGTTCCCGGAACCATGATCGTGACCCGTTGCAGCGTGATGACCACCCCGATCGCGAGAACGATCGTGAATCCACAGACGACCAGGAACAGCCTTCTTCGACGGGTACACCAGACGGCCAGCCACAATTCACAGAGCACGGCAAGCAGCCCCGCTTGCGATCGAAGCAGGATCAAGCAGAGCGTCGCGAGTCCAGTGACGCCGAAACAGAATCGTTTAGCCGCCGGGTTCTCGTGGGTCAACGCCATGGCAAGACTGAGCGGGAGCAGCATGACCAGATGTGTGGTGAGCCAGACGTCGGCTTGGATGATCGGAGCGAGCACCAGGTTTCCATTCGCCCCCGACTCGACCGCCAATTCCCAGATCCGCCCGCAAATCCCCAAGAGGCTTTTCCCCAGCAGGCCCCAGATCAAGACCCAAACGACGACACGCTTGTGCCGTTGGTCCCTCAAGAAATACACGACTGCATAAAAGACCACCACTTGTTGGAGGAGCTTGCCGAACTCCTTGGCGCTGTAGGCCGGAAACGTGGCAAAGGGGATGGTACTGCCGACCCACAAGACGAAAGCCAGCAGCGGGGCGTCGAGGACGGTGCCGGCATAAAACAGGCGCTGGTTCGAGAGACACCAAACCCCCAGGAGGCCGAGCAGGACGATAAACCCGTTCCGCTCGACAAACAGCAGCTGATGGAACAACAGAGAGAAGATATAGACGTAGAGCAGTCCTCGAATGACTCGCTCCAACTCGAGAGGAGCCGTCCTAGACCACTCTCTCAGCAACGAAACACTCAACGCCACGCGATGGCCCTTCCTCTCGAGTGGTCGAGCACCCGACACCGTAACCCGTAGCCCATTGTGACAGGGATGCTGGAGGGATGAGAAGTGGGGGCACGAGGTGCCATCACGCGGTTTACCTCGGAGGACCGCCGCTTACCGCTCACGCTGAGATAGGCTTCCGGCGGGACTGGAGAAATTGAAGATCGGCATCCACCATCTCCCGAACGAGATCGCCGAAGGTGGAATGATAGGTCCACCCCAGTTTGGTCCGTGCCTTGGCCGGATTCCCCAACAGCGTCTCCACATCCGCCGGCCGCAAGAATTGGGAATCCACCTTCACGAACTCACGGTAGTCCAATCCCAAGTGGCCGAAGGCAAGATCCGCAAACTCACGCACGGTATGTTGCTCGCCGGTTGCGATCACGTAATCGTCCGGCTCGTCCTGCTGCAACATCAGCCACATCGCCTTCACATACTCCCGCGCATGGCCCCAATCGCGTCGCGCCTCGAGATTTCCGAGCCGGACTTCCTTGGCCAGGCCGAGCTTGATGCGCGCGGCATGCGACGTGATTTTCCGGGTCACGAATTCATACCCCCGGCGGGGCGATTCGTGGTTGTACAGAATGCCCGAGCAGGTGAAAAGGTTGTAGGCTTCTCGGTAATTGCGTGTCAAATCGAATCCGGCCACCTTCGAAATGCCGTAGGCCGAGCGGGGGTGAAACGGGGTCCGCTCGGTTTGCGGCACTTCTTCCACCTTGCCGAACATTTCGCTGGAGGCGGCGAAATAAAACCGGCAGTGAGGCACCACGTCCCGGACCGCCGCCAGCATGTGATGGGTCCCGTTGATGTTCGCGCTCAATGTGGAGAACTCATCCTCGAAGGAATAGGCCACGAAACTCTGGGCCCCGAGATGGTAGCACTCATGAGGACCGACCACCTGCAGCACCCGGTACAGACTCGGCAAGCTTTCCAAGGACGCCGCGTGGAGATGAAGCCGTTCCCGGAGATGCGCGATCCGCCACAGGCGATGCTCGGGATCCTCCATCGCCACCCGGCGGATGATTCCATGCACCTCGTAGTCTTTTTCAAGCAGATATTCCGCCAGGTACGATCCGTCTTGCCCCGTAATCCCGGTGATCAGTGCTCGTTTCACAGGTGACCTGCCCTCCCCTCTTCCAGCAAGCTGCGTGGAGTCATACCCCCGCCGAGACCGGCTGAAGGAACCGTTTGAGCGCGTCCTGCCAGGACGGCATGACGATGCCGAGTTGACGGAGCCGTTCCGCCGCGAGCACCGAATAGGCCGGGCGTCGTGCCAAGCGGCCGGCTTCAGCCGTGGTGATCGGATCGACTCGCACCGCACGACCCGACAAGGCCACGATCTCGGAGGCAAACTCATGCCACGTGCAGGCCCCCGCATTCGTCACATGCAGGATGCCCTGGACGGATCGTCCCATCACTTGCGCGATGACATCCGCAAGGTCTTCGGCGAAGGTTGGACAGCCCCGCTGATCCCCCACTACCCGGAGGACCGGTTGGTCGGCCGCCAGCTGCAGGATGGTCTTGACGAAGTTCTTCCCGTGCCGGCCGTACAGCCACGCCGTCCGGATTACCAGCGTCTTAGAGCAGCAGGCCAATGCCTGTTCCTCCCCTGCCCGTTTTGAGACCCCATAGGCGTTGATGGGGTTGGGAGGATCCGTTTCCAGGTACGGTCTGGACGCGTGGCCGTCGAACACGTAGTCGGTGGAAATGTAGATGAGACGGGCGCCGGCTTGGGCCGCAGCTCGGGCCACCCGCTCGGTGCCGTGGGCGTTGACCGCCCTCGCCAAGTCCGGATTGCGCTCCGCGCCGTCGACGTCCGTATAGGCTCCGGCATGAATCACCACGTCAGGCGTTGCATCGACGATCGCTCGGCCGCAATCGGAACGGGTCAGATCGAACTGCGGCAGATCGAGCAGGGTGAGATGATGGGACGCCAACAACCGCTGCAGATCGGTGCCCAGCTGTCCGTGGGCCCCGGTTAGGACGATTCGCATGCCATCCCTTGCTGGAGGCGGGTCTGATACTGCCGGCGATAATACTCCTTGAATTCTCCCGACTTGATCGGCTTCCACCACTGCTCGTGCGTCCGATACCACTCGACCGTCCGCTTCAACCCGTCCTCAAAATCGACCTGCGGCCGCCATCCCGATGCCCGCAGTTTTGAACAATCGATGGCATAGCGGCGGTCGTGTCCCGGCCGGTCCTGAACGAATCGGAGCAACGAACGGGGCTTCCCCAGAACCGTCACAATGATCTCGGCGACCGTGAGATTTTCCCGCTCGTTCCCGCCGCCGACATTGTAAATGTTCCCAGGCTCACCGTGCTCGAATACATGCTCGATCCCCGCCGCATGATCATAGACCGAAAGCCAATCGCGACGGTTCTTTCCATCTCCATAGAGAGGAAGCGGCTCGTTCTCGATGGCGTTGGTAATGAACAGCGGAATGAACTTTTCCGGGTACTGATTGGGACCGTACGTATTGCTGCCCCGGGTGATCACGACGGGAAACCGATAGGTCGTCCAGTAACTGAGCACGAGCAAATCGGCTCCGGCCTTGCTGGCGGAATAGGGACTCCTGGGCTCCAACCGGTCCAGTTCCTTGGAACTGCCCTGTTCGACGCTCCCATAGACCTCGTCTGTGCTGACTTGCAGGTATCGTTGCACGCCGTGCTGCCTGGCCTCCTCGAGCAGGATCCCCGTTCCCACCACGTCGGTGCGGGCAAAGACTCCGGGGTCGAGGATCGAGCGATCTACATGGGTCTCGGCGGCGCAATTGATGATGCCCTCGATGCGATGTTGGTGCAGTACTGTCCGTACCGCTTGCTGGTCGCAGATGTCGGCGTGCACGAAGACATATCGTGGATGGTCGGCCACGTCGGTCAGGTTGTTCAGGTTGCCGGAATATTTCAACGCGTCGAGGTTGACGACGCTGTGTCGGCCGCCTTCAAGGAGCCGGCGCACCAGGTGGGATCCGATGAAACCGGCTCCGCCCGTCACGAGAATGCGCATCTACAGATCCATTCGGTTCGCGCCGGTCTGGGCGACCAGTTGGTTGGCGAGATACAGCGATTCGATCGTCCCGGCATCCGTCCACCAGCCGTCCAGCACATTCCACGTCAATTCGCCGCTTGCAATATAGGCATTGTTCACGTCCGTGATCTCCAGTTCGCCTCGCCCCGAAGGCTTCAAGGTCTTGACGATGTCGAACACGCGGGCATCGTAGAAGTAGATGCCGGTGACGGCATACGACGACTTGGGTTGGGCCGGCTTTTCCTCGATCCTGACCACCCGGTCGCCTTCCAACACCGGCACGCCGAACCGTTGAGGATCCTTGACCTCCTTGAGCAGAATCTTCGCCCCGGTGCGTTGGGCGCGGTATGCGTCCGCCGCCTTGGCGATATTGCCCTGAATGACATTGTCGCCCAGGACCACACAGAGCGGCCCCTCATCGGCAAAATGTTCCGCCAATCGCAACGCGTCCGCGATGCCTCCTTCCCCCTGTTGGTAGGTGTAACTCAAGTGCTTCAATCCGAACTCCTGGCCGTTCCCGAGCAATTTAAGGAAATCTCCGGCGCTGTTGCCTCCGGTGACGATCATGATCTCCCGGATGCCGGCGTTCACCAGCGTCTGGATCGGATAGTAGATCATGGGCTTGTTGTAGACCGGCAACAGATGCTTGTTAGTGACCTTCGTCAATGGCAGCAGCCGCGACCCCAATCCGCCGGCCAACACAACGCCCTTCATCACATACCTCGTGGGTAGAATCGAAGACGGACCAGGGTTTCCGCAGTACGACGCTCCGCTGGAACGATCACAGGGGCACGATGCTGTGGCACGTGACGAACGCGCTCGACGGGAGCAATGGATTGCATTATCGAACACCGCTGCATGTGATCTTAACTTCACGCCCCGGATACAGACCACACATTTCGATGATCCTGCAGATCAACACAGGTCACGTTACGTCCGAGCGGGTAACGATGAGGGGACTGCCACCATCAATGTGCGCCACGAGGGTGGAACCGGGCCTCGAGTCGATCGGGGTGCGGCGAGATCCACGAGTGGTGGCGGCACATCGGTATCGGCACTGATCCTGTAGCAGATCGAACGGCCAAACTCAACACCCGCAGGCGGGCGCATCAGGGGATTCAGCGGATCGTTCTCTAGCCCAGCTTCATCAGGCCGACAACGTGTTCGGCGAACGGAAGCGAGGAGGTGAAGGCCGGCGACACCGCATTGAGGACATGGGTGGAACGAGGGCCCGGCTCGATCACGAAATCGCTCAACAGGTCGGCTGTCCGGGTATCGATCAACTGGGCGCGAATTCCTGGCTCTTTTCCGGGCAGAAGGTCCGCCATCTCAAACCCGACCCCGAGATCCCTCGCCTCGCGGTAGAACCCCGTCCTGGTCAGTTTCACCATCTCCGTCCAGGCGATCGAACGAAAATGGTCCCGATTCCGCCTGAAGAGCCGGATCAGGTACTTCAACATCGCCGCAGCATCGCGAAGCGTCGCACCGCCCAACCCCCTGTATTGCTCGCGCCCCAACAACGGGAGTGCGGAAGGCCCGATGGTGACCTCCCCTTCTGGCCGACGCGTAAAATGCACGCCGAGAAATGGGTTCCGAAGGTCCGGGACGGGATAGATATTGCCCCGCACCTGCAGCTTCGACTCAGGCCGTAATCGATAGAACTGCCCGCGGAACGGCAGGATGTGATAGTGCAGACCCACCCCATACGCATGAGCAATCCGGTCGGCAAACAGCCCTCCGCAATTGACGAAGTGCCCGTAGTCGATCGACCCGCCGGAGGTACGAATCGCAGAGTCTCCCTCTTGTCCCTGCCAGGCGCAGGCGAAACGGAACTGCACCCCTTCAGCCTGGGCATCCCGCACCATGGCCTCCATCACCCGTTGAGGATTGACCACGGCCGTATCCTTCACGTACAGCGCCTGCTGCACCGTCTTCGCGCAGGGCTCGATGTCCTTCAACCCCTGTTGATCGACCAAACTCGCCCGGACGCCGTTGGCCTGCGATCGCGCATGCAGCTCACGCAACGCCGGCAATTCGGCCTCCGTGCGTGCGACGATGACCTTGCCGTAGTCGTTGAGCGGGATGGACTTCTCCTGGCAGTAGGCTCGCAGACGCCGGTTGCCTTCCACGCACAGCTTGGCCTTCAACGTGCCCGCCTTGTAATACACCCCGGCGTGGAGGACACCGCTGTTGCGCCCGCTGGCGTGATGGCCGGCGCTCGTTTCCTTCTCAATGACCAGCACCGAGGCACGGTGCCGGCGTCGCAGTTCCCTCGCTATCGCGACACCGATCACCCCAGCCCCGGCAATCACGAAGTCATACGTCTCTCCAGCCATGGTTGCCGACGACTCTCTCTGAGTGTGGTGGTTGTGCTGGCCGGCTCTAGAGCCAGCGTTCTCTGATGCCTTGGCACAGCCCGCCTGCGCGTGAATCTTGGCGGGTGAGGCAAATCTCAGCACAGGGGCGCAGACCTGTCAAGAAACAACCGTCTCTCCCTTCGACGCCGACGCACAAGCCGAGTGTCAACGTTCCATCGTGCGCCGATACGCGGCGAGTGTCTCCGCTGCCGTACGATCCCAGGTAAACTCTTTGGCCTGCGCCAATCCCCGCAGCCGCATCTCCTCCTGCCGCGTGGGAGAACCCAGCACCTCGGTAAGGGCGACCGTGAGCTGCTCGGGACTGTGAGGATCGATCATGACGGCGGCATCACCCGCCACCTCAGGCAAGGAAGACGTGTTCGAACAGATTACCGGTATGCCGCAGGCCATGGCTTCCAAAACAGGAAGACCGAATCCCTCATAGAGCGATGGAAACACGAACAGCGTGGCCTGCTGATAGAGGCGGATCAGGTCGTCCTCGGATACGACACCCAACAACTTGATGTGCGACTCCAACCCGGCTTGTCGGATCAATGCGCGAATGTCCTCACGCTTACACACGTCCCCGGCCAGCACCAGGTCGACGTCCCGACGAGTCGATTCGGGAAGATGTCCGTACGCTCTTACCAAACACCCGACGTTTTTCGTAGGGTCCGCCCCGGCCAGACACAACACATAGGGCCGGAGCCCCGTCGGGCGCACGCCCGGCACAAACCGGTTAGCATCGATTCCATTGGGAGTAATGGAAATCTGATCGGCTCGCAGGGGCAAACGAGCAAGAAGGTCCCGCTTGGAGCATTCCGACACGGTGATGATGTGGTCGATCTTCGCCCATCGATCCCCGACCAGCCAGGACTCGAACCGGCTCGTCAGGTTCGTTTTTGAGCGAAGTTCGGGAAACAGCAGCGGCTTGATGTCGTGAATCGTGACGACGAACCGACCACGCTTCCACAGCACACAGGAATCGTAGGGAAAATGGAGGAGGTCGAACGGACCGGTAATGAGAGGTGCAACCTGTTCCCAAAAACGCCGGCGAAAGAACGGGAATCGCACCACACGATACTCGAAGTTGGGCACGCGGGGAAACGGATGGTCCGGTTCAGGGAGGAGGATCCGATACTGATTGTGGCGATCCACTCGGCCTAGCGCGTGAATCAATCCGCGGCAGTAACGCCCGATCCCGACGTTGAGATTCTTGAGGTGCCAGGCGGCGATGACGATGTTCACGGATCGCCGCAGCCGCTGGCCGTCGACAGGAGGTGGAAATGAATGGCTGCGAGGGATTCGGTCATGCCGCGTTGCCGTATGAATGACTCAAGATCGCAGCGGGATGGAATCACAGGCTCCGGGTCAAGTCAAGGCGTCTTGAGGGACCGCGACGATACGGCAAGCATCCGTCCCGCCGCAGCCAGGACCTCATCCACGGAAATCATGCTCATGCAATTGTCCGCACCGCGCAGGCAGGTCGGGTGATAGCAGGCGCGGCAATCCAGCCCCTTATAGATCACTTCCGTCGGTCCGCCGCGGGGTCCCCAGCGCTGCGGATAGGTCGGCCCAAACAGCGCCACGACCGGAGTCCCTACCGCCGCAGCCACGTGCATGGCCCCTCCGTCGTTCCCTACGAACAGGGCGCAACGCTTTGCCAACGCCGCGAACTCCATCAACGAGAACCGCCCCGCCACCACCGTCGGCGCGCATCGGGCCTGCCGGGCCACCAGTTCCGCAATCTCGCGCTCCCGCTGGTCCCCCCCCAAGAGAATGCGGCATCCAAACGACTCCACGAGGCGGTCCGCGAGCTGCGCATAGCGCTCGTGCGGCCACACCTTGAGCGAATAGCGCGCCCCCGGCTGCAGCAACACCAACAAGGGCGCCTCTTCCAAAGATGCCAGCCCGGCCTCCTGGAGCCACTGCTCCACCGTCTGGGCCTCGGCCTGCGACACATACACCGCCGGGGTTCCCGGTTTTGGATCAAGCCCCAGCGCCCGAAGCGTCGAAAGATCGTACTCCACCCGATGCCGATCGGTCGGACGGGGCTTGGCGACCGCACTATACAGAAGCCCCCGCCAGCGATGTTCGGCATTGAATCCGACGCGAACAGGTGCACCGACCGCCAGACTGATGAGGGCCGACCGATCTCCATCCGTCAGATCGACGACGCAGTCAAACCGTTTCTTCCGAAGACCCAGCACAAATTCCACCTGTGACCGAAACGAACCCTTCTCCACGAAGAGAATGTCGTTCACATCGGGATTGTGCGCGAGCACCCCTTCCGTTCCCCGATTCACCAACATCGTCAGTCGTGCGTCCGGATAGGTTTCCCGCAAGGCGCGCAGGACCGGCGTCGAGAGGAGCACGTCCCCGACATGGCGCAGCTTGATGATCAGAATGTTCCGCACGTTCACCTCAGTGACCGTCCTCAGGCACAGAGTTGACGATACAGAGAGAGGGTGCGATGGGCCGCCGCCTCCCACGTGAAGCCCCGTACACGGTCGAACCCACGCTGTCGCAGTTGTTCCCGGAGCGCCTGATCGGACAGTGCCCGTACCATCGCATCCCCCAACCCTTCGACATCGTCGGGATTCACCAAGAGAGCGGCCTCTCCAGCCACTTCAGGCAAAGACGTGGTCGACGACGTGATGGTCGGTGTCCCGCAGGCCATCGCCTCCAACACCGGCATGCCGAATCCTTCATAGCGTGAGGGAAAGACGAACAGGTCCGCGAAAGAATAGAGGCGCCGTAAATCGTCACGCTCAAGGCGACCGGGGCACCGAACGTCCTGTTCCAACCCGAGCGCCTGGGCCGTCGCGCGATAACTTCCCAGCGGATGCTCCACGTCACCCACCAACACCACAACACGCCCTTCCAATTGCGCGCGCGACCGTGCCACGGCCTCGAGGAAACCCCGATGGTTTTTCCGCGGATCGGCCCCGCCGACGAACAGAATGAAGCCGGCATCGGGCAGGTGGAAGCGCCGCCGCAACTCGGCCTTCCCCGTTTCGTCCTGAAACGGGGCAAACTCCTCCGACACTCCGTTGTGAATCACGACAATGCGGTCGCGCGGCACACCGTAGAGGCTTTCGATTTCGCGAGCGGAAAATTCCGACACGGTGATCACGGCGCGTGCCCGATTCGCCGTGTCCTGCGCGCGTCCGGTCGAGGCAGCTTGGCCGAACGTTTTCCGCGAGTACTCCGGATGGCGAACCAGCCAGAGGTCATGGATTGTGACGACGCCGCCATGCCGGCCGGTCGTATGCATCTTAAAGTTGGGACCGTGGTACAAATCGAGCCCATCCCACGAACCTCTCCATCGCATCAGCCACCGAGGCACTTCCAGCCAGCGAATGCGCTCGGACGGAGGCCATCCCGCAGGTCGGCCACACTCCAGCGAGCCCGGCCTGAGATAGCCGATATACTCCATCTCCTCATTCAGCCTCAGCAAGTTCCGAAGCAGATGATAGGTATGCCAGCCGACCCCCCCCTTGTCGCCGACAATCGACGACGCGTCGATACCGATGCGGGTCGGACTCACGCGTTCCCCGTCACGGCAATCTGCGGCTCGAAGGTGGCTTGCACGCCTTATCCCTCACGCTTCACGTGAAGTTTTTCCCAAGCCTTGGCGTACTTCACAAACGTGTGGAGCCCGGCGAACATGGCGATGATCACACCATGGACGCCGTCGCGGTAGCCGCCGCGCAGCACGTAGGTTTTGAAGATCGTTCCAAGATGATGGGTCGCAATCGCCCAGGCCGAGATCCCGCTGACCTGCTTGAGTTTTTCCTCGGCACCCAATGTCGTATACGACATCATTTTCCGGACATGATGGCGGATCGTGGGCATGCTGTAATGATCGAACGGCTCCTGCAACCGCGCAATCCGCCCCCGCACCGTGAAGCGCTCATGCAACCGGGTATCGTCGTACCGGCCCGCGGCCTTACGGAACAGACGCAACTGGTAGTCCGGATACATCCCGCCGCCTTCGATCCACTTGTCATAGAAGAAATTTCTTCGGGGGATTTCGTACCCACCAAGGTCGGCAGGCAGCGGACCTGCCAGCACGGCTTGGATTTCGCGCCGCAAGGCCTCGGTGACCCGCTCATCCGCATCGATCACCAGGATCCATTCCGAGCGGGCCTGATCCATGCCGAAATTCTTCTGCGGACCGTAGCCCGGCCAGGGCCGGACGAACACACGCGCCCCTGCCGCTTCCGCGAGCACGGCCGTCCGGTCGTCACTCTCCGCGTCGACCACGATCCGCTCATTCGCCCAGGCGACGGAGTCGAGGCAGGCTTTGATGTTGGCTTCCTCGTTCTTGGTGATCACGACGCAGGCCAGGCTGGGTGTGACTTGTGCGGGGCTCATGATATGGCGACTCGATCGCCCTCAGTACCGGGGCCCAACAACTCGAATTGCCTTCGGTAGAGGTTGACGATCCGCTCGGGGCTGACCCACAGCCATCGCCACGCAAGCGTCCGATCAAATTCTCGCCCGAGCTTTTGGAGAGGCCGAACGACTGGTTTTTTCACCAACCGACTGAGGAAAGAAGGCTCGGCCGAAAAATCCTCTGGCTTGCACCAGAGGCGCGCTTGTTCAGTCCTATCCCATTTCTGATCGATCGATAGGTTTGGATGGGTGCAGCCGAAGGGCTCCGGCTTGCTTTTTACCGTGGCCCGTATGAAGTGATGCACGAAGACACCCCCCACCACCATGCACCGCCGCAGATCTCCCACCTCGGCCTCCCGCTTCCGCAAAGTGTAGTAGAGATCCCAATCCGCCGCTTGGATCCGTTCGTCGAGTAGTCCAATCCGTTCATATGCGGCGCGCGTGATCATGACGCACGAGCCGACAATGCCCTCGAACAGCCCGCTCCCGAAGGCCCGCGAAACTTCATGGCAGAATAGCTCCCAGTCTCCATACATCTCCCGCAGCATGAGACGAAGCCGACTTTCCCCTTTCCCGCTCGACAGCCGTCCCTGCCCGTGGCCGACCATCGCCTCTGCATCCACGCCGTGAGCAACGGAGTCGGCATCATCTCAAGCCCCAAAGGGGTCGCAGCAACGAGGCGATGTCGTTGCATCGCCTCGACCAAGATCGTGTCCCAAGCGGGCGCCACATACAGGTCGTTGTTGATGAAACAGAGGTATTCCCCCTTTGAGTGACAGAACCCCTGATTCATTGATTCGGGATAACACAAATTGGCCGTGTTCCGGATCACTGTACAGCCCTGCGATTCGAAATACTCAGCCGATCCGTCCGTTGAGTGGTTGTCGATCACGATCACTTCATACGAACCGGACGTGTATCGTCGGATGCCCTCGAGAAACAACTGGTTGTGCCCGAGCTGATTGTGGATTGCGACGATGATGCTCAACATACCAAGAAGGACAGGGATTTTCGCCGTCCCTAACCACGAAACCCTCGGCGGAGCACCTCACGATAGAAGCGCCAATTCAGCCAACGATTGCGGCGCGGCGCCCACCGCTTCGCGCTTTCGATGCGATCGCGCATGACGGCGGGATGGCTCCCGCGAAACTCCTTCAGCACGGCATAGTCCTCGTACTGGAACTGCTCCTGCCGATAAAGGTGCGCCTGCTCGGCCGGCGGCGTATCCCCATGGTGCCGGCTGATCTGCTCCTTGACCTTTTCCAACATGACTTTAGGCTCTTTCACCCACCCATAGTGGAAGATTCTCGCCCCGGACGGCATCAACCATTCCTTCGGACCGCTCTGCAAGTATTGCTGGGTCGGCTTGAAATGAAACCCGACGGCGTCCCCGCAGGATTCCACTTCGCCGTTATTGCGAATGATCCGAACCGCCTTGTGATAAAACCAAGGAGTCGTCGACCAGTAGTCGGCGACGAAATGGAGGTAACGGAACAACAACCCTTTGACCCGCTTGTCGGCAAGGTGCCGGCGCAATGCCTCCTGAATAATGGGCAGATCGTCCTCGTGCACGACCTCGTCCGCCTGAACATAGCACGCCCAATCCCCGGTGCACTGTGCCAGCGCGATGTTCGTCTGCTGCGAATAGATCAGCCCGTCTTTCCGCAAGGATTCGTCCCACACCGACTCGACGATCCGGATCTTCGGATCCCCGATGGAACGGATCAACTCCTGGGTGCCATCCTCACAGCGACCGACATTCACGATGAACTCGTCGCAGATCGGCAGAACCGAACGGATCGACTCGACTACCGGATAGTCGTACTTGACCGCATTGCGGACGAAGGTGAAGCCGCTGATCTTCATGGCTGCTCCCGGCATATCTCCCAGAACTTTGCGTACTTCAGAAACGTGTAATAGGCGTAGAGTCCCGAAAGAATCAACCCCGGCATGCCGTCCAAAAAACCCCTGCGCATTACGTACATCTTGACGAAGGATCCAAGCGGATGAGTCACCAACTGATGAATGGAGAATCGGCGGCCCTGCTCCTTCAATCGTTGCGCCATGAGATCCGAGTACCGGTCCTGCTTGCGGAGGTAGTGATCGATGTCCCGGAAAGGATACTGAAGGGCCGCCTGAGTGAGATAGCCGACCGGTCCGTCGCAGTCGAAACTCTCGTGAACGAGTTCCTGCCGGTACCGGAGCCGGCTTTTGCGGAACAGTTGCGGCTGGCGGTAGTCGGGATACCATCCGCAATGTTTGATCCAGCGGCCGAGAAAGTAATTTTTCCGAGGCACGAAATACGCGTCGGCCTTGGGCCCTTCGGCCAACACCCGCCGGATCTCATCCCTGAGTTCCGGCGTCGCCCGTTCGTCGGTATCCAGGCTGAAGATCCAGTCATGCGTCGCATGGGCGATGGACTCGTTCCGCAGCCTACCGAACCCGTGGAAGTCGTGCTGATAGACCTTGTCGGTAAACTCCCGGCTGATGGCCGCGGTGGCGTCGGCGCTGTGCGAATCCACCACGATCAGCTCATCGGCCCAGGTGACGGATTCCAGGCAGGCCTGCATGTTGGGTTCATCGTTGTAGGCGATGATCACCGCCGAAACTTTCGGTCCACTCACGTTAGCTTCCTGTTCATTAGCCACTATGACACCCAGCACGCCGGCGGGTTGTTTTCAACATCCTGCTACAAATCCTTTTCGAAGAGCTTCCACGACCAGATCCGGTTCTTTTCGAGCAAGAAATGGGCGGTCACCAGCAAACCCTTGATTCGGCGAAGTCGTGGAGCCACCTCCGGATCGGTCGATAACTTGTCTGAAGGAGACTCTTCCAACCTGAGATCGCCACTCTGCACGAGATCCCGCACGATCGAATAGCCGAGAATTCCGAATCGGTCAGCCAATGCCGCACGTTCAACCCCACAAATCAACGCCGCATTGTCTTCAGCGCAATCTCCCGCCAACAGGCAACTGAGATTCTTCCCGACAAAGGCCGACCTTCGCGGGGTCAGCCCGGCAATTCCCAACACGGTCGGAGCGAGGTCCACCTGGCTCCCCACCGTCGAGACCCGTCGCGGATAGTATCGGCCAGGCCTCCGGACGGAGGGATCCACCCACAGAAACAGCGGTATCGTATGGTGCCCAAGAAATTGCTGCCATCCCCCCTGCCCAATCCGCTCGTGCCGGCCGTGATCCCCCAGAATTAGCACGATGGTGTTTTCCAATAATCCCTCCGCGCGCAACCGGCCAAGAAACCGTTCGAGTTCGTGGTCGACATAGCGTAACGGCGCCAAGTAGGGATCCGGGTCCCTACGGAGGGCCGTGATCTCAGGGAGCACTTCAGGCACCTCGTACGGATGGTGTGTGTTCAACGTCAGAGTAGTCAGGAAAAACGGGCGGCCGAGGGCGCGCAACGATCGAATTCGCTCGGTCATGAAGTCGAAGACCGCTCCGTCGCTGACTCCCAACCCCACCCGCTCGGCAGAGGCCGGAAACCGACTTTCATCGAGAAACTGCTCCACGCCGTTCCGCCCCAAGAAGAGCGCGGTGTGATCTTGGTGATAGTCGCGGTTGTACCCGATTACCATTTCCGTCGAATAACCGGCCCGCTTGAGGAGTGCGGGCAGACATAGGTACTCATATGTGTAGCGGGATTTGATCGGTGAGCGGCCGTAGCCTGAATAGAAGGAGCAGAGCGATGAAAATAAACCATGGTGGGTCTTGTCGCCGGGCGAGAAGAAGTTCTCGAAGTAGAGGCTATCCGTTGCGAAACGGTCGAGAAAAGGTGTCAGTCGAATCGCACCAGGGGTATCGGCCGGCAGGAGCCGAGCAAGACCATCCTTATACAGTTCCGTCACATCGCTGTCGGTTGGAGTGCGTACAAGTTTCGCCTGCTCGACTCGAACTGCTTTTCCAAGAAACCTGCGGTCGAGCCCCTCGATGAATAGAAACAATACGTTGGGCGGCCGATCCAGCGACATCGTCATGGAGCCTTGCCCATCCCGCACGAGCGGGTACTCCATGGAGACAAACGTATGTCCTGGGTCTATCGTCTCTCTTGTAACCCCCACCGCTTCATCAAGTGCCATCAACTTGGATGCGCGAGCCGTCGCACCCCCCAGTCGCGTGGAGAACGATCCGTAGAGGACATCTCCCGTGTACCATAAGGGATTCTGTGCCAGGAGGTAGTACGTCGTGTTCGGAATATCGGCCCGGGCGATCGCCCAAGGTCCCATGGGATGAAATCCCGAAAACCCCACCAGGACGGCACCAAAGGTGCCGGCCACAACCTGCGAATTCCACGCTCGTTCACGGTTCGTGAGTCGAGGGCCGACCACCCTGTTGAAAAAGCGTGCCCAGGTCCACAGCACCAGAGCCTGCAAACACACAAACCCAGCCACCCGCGGCGCCCACTTCCGGATCGTTCCCAATTCCGCTTCTGTCTGTTTGAGTGCTTGGCTCGGAGCCAAAACTGCTGTTTGCGCAGGATCAGCCTCGGAGCGAAACGCAAACAGATCCTCCAAGTACTCAAAAAAGACAAGATCGGGGTGCTGTTTACTGNNCCATATCAACCAGGAGAAACAGCAGGCAGAACGCGGCGAGGCATAACATGATCGCCGAGAAACAGCGGTTATAGAGGTCGGGTTCCGAAAGGCGGCCTCTCATCCGGAGGGATACTCGTAGAATTGCCCACCCTGCGAGCGCCACCATGGCCCCGAGAAGGACCCCAAGGCTTGCAATAGTAAGATCCCCTCGAAATCCCGTCGCAAGGGTCAGACCGATTGTGAGGAGGTCAGCCGATGCGATACCCAGCGTGTCGTGAAGCAGCAGCAGGCGATGCGATTGCTGCACGACCAGCAGCAGGCCCCACCAGAACATGACGAGACTCGATAGCCCCCTCACTCGGCCGCTCCCTACCCGGCGCTAACGAACAGACGAACCGCCCGGCTCGCCCCCGGCTGGCCCCACCTGCCCAGAGACCTCCCGCGCGCCGGCAGACACAGTTTCCGCCTTGATGCCATCGTCCCCAATGACCAATCCCAACCGAGTCAGGTACTCCGACACCATCGCATGAGAGGCAATGCGTCGGCTGACGTGCTGGGGAAGGAAATCCTTCCATCGCGTATCGATGAATTGGCGCTTCTGCTCCTTGACCCATTCGTATTCAAGTTTCTGGGACCCATGGTGCTGGAAGTTCCAGTATTCAATCTGCGAGGATTCGTAAGGCAGTCCAATCCATTCCACCAAGCGCCTGAGTTCGACCGCCGGATTCATCGCCAGATCTTCGTAGGTCACCACCTTGGCATCCAAACGATGACGTCGAATGAAATCCGTGATGGCCTGGTTTTCGGCCAGCCACCGATAGGTATAGAACGCGGGCTTGGCTGCCAAGAGACTTCCCAACCCGCGGCTTCCGAGCGCCTCGAGGACCTTCCACCGCTCCTTGAGATGTTTCTTAGGCCCCACCGGCGCGAGCATCCACCTTCGGACGAGTGCCCGGGGATCCCTGATCAGATGGATGTATTTCCTATAGTAGGATCGTTGTTCTACAAACCGTTCCGCCCATATTGCAACGCTGGACTCATCGACGATCTTTGAATTGTCAACCAGCACATCGACGGCTGAACCGAACCGGTCAAAAAAGAGATCATACGCCTGCTCAACGTTCGTCGGGGTGATGCCGCGAAATACGGGGCAATTATCCGCGGGACCGCACAACAGACACGCGATCCGCGCGTTCCTTGGCTTGCGAAGTCGTTCAACTTCCCCTACATGCATGGCACGCGAGTGGCTCCCGAGCATAAGGGAGAGGTAGTGAGATCCCGCATAGCTCGTCGACAGAATGAAAACGACGGTCTTCGTCACAACACGCCTCCGTGTAACGACTCGGAGCTTGGCCGCCAGCCGAAATGAGCAAGAGCCTCGCACAAGGCACGGTAGCGAGCGAGATCGGTCACCCAGAAGGCCTCCGCATACCCGCGGCCACCTTGGACGAACAACGATCGGTAGATGTTGAGGCCTTGGAACGCGCGCCGGAAATCGCTCACAGCCGCTTGACTTTGATAGTGTTCCATGGCCGCGTCTTTTTCCTTCATCACATCGGTAATGTCAACGGTGGAATTCGCCTGCAGCGGCGCCCATACCTCATATCCCCAACACTCCGTCCGATCGGACAGTCCGAGGCGGGCTGCCGCCTCCAGAAACAGGCGATTCGTCGCCCAGTGATCAGGATGTGGATCAGTGAGAAACGGTAAGAAAACCGCATCGGGACGGCCATCTTCCACCACTTGTGCGACCCGATCCAGTGCCTCGGGAGTGGCGGTCAGGTCAGCATCAGGAAAGTCAAGAAACTGCGGCGGCCGAAATCCCAGCAGTGCTCCTACGGCACGAGCCTCCGTTTTGCGTCGTTCAACCAGTTGGTCTTCATAACGCTTCTGTTCCGGCTCCGAAGCAAAATGAGTCCCTCTGGTGTCATACCCCTTCCGTCCGTCGGTAAGGTAGGCAATCGTCACCGGACTCCCTCGCCGGACGGCCAGGGCAAGGGTCCCGCCACAACCGAAAATCTCGTCGTCCATGTGGGGGGCCAACACCAACACCCGTTGTGCCGTCGGTGGGGTTCGCTCCCGAACCCGCATGTCCTGTCCCAGCAGGGCCATATGAGCCCGGAGGCTACTCCGAAGCGGCAACCAGTCGGCGCTTCCGGCTGCCAGGCTCAAGAATCGTTCCAGCAGTGAGCTCATGTCGCGTGAATCCCGGAAAAAAACGACACCAGTTTTTCGCCAACGGCTTCCAGCGAATGGCGCTCTGCCACCTCTCGCCCGCGTTGCCTTAACTTCTCGCGGTACTCGCTGTGGCGCATTACGGCAATGACCCCCTCAGCCAGGCCACGCGGGTCCCGGACCGGTACGAAATGGGCGAAATCGGTAGGCGAATCAAACCCCAGGTAGCAGGGAACCTTGGTCAACACACAGGGAAGACCGCAGGCCATGGCCTCGAGCGCGGGAAGACCGAATCCTTCCGCCTCAAGCGAACCCACGAGCAAGAGATGGGACTTGCGCAAGATATCGGCAACCTGTCGTTCGGGAATCGCACGCCAATACTGGTCAACCACCCCGGAATCCTGTTCTACGCCGGAGATCGGCTCTCCGGCGATCCGCGTGAAACAAACAGGGTATCCAGCACGCTTCAGAATGGCAACGGCGGCGAGCACATCGGCGACGCCCTTGGCCTCAGTGTCGAAACGTCCGACCGACACGATCCGCCAGGGCTCCGACACCGGCAGTGGCCTATCGCACTCTTCCGGGTGGAACACCTCGAGGTCCACACCGTTCGGAATCACCACACACGGAACACCATAGCGCTGCTGAAGCATTTGACAAAGATGCGCAGAGACAGCCATCTTAACGGACGGCAGCCGGTATGACCGTTCATACCTGCGTAACCGTTGAAACAGCCTAACCGTTTCGACTATACGAGACATAGGGGCCTCCTGGAACGCGCCCCAGGTCAGGAGACGACCGAGCCGCGTTCGCAGGTCCCCGATATCGTCTCCTTGACACAGTTGACAGAGTATCGAAGGCTGCCCCCGCAAGGCGCGAATGAGCCACGGCATGTCGGATGGCTTGGTGGCCACTACGACATCGCCAGCCAGGCGTGGATCGCGGGAGTTGGCAATGACGATTGGCGGCTCACCGAACAAGCCAGGAAATTCGTCCTGCCGGGTCAGAAAAGCGACATCAAACCCACACTGTTTCAGCAAGCGGACGTGCTGAAACAAGACCTTGACCCCTCCGCTTACAGTGATGTTGCGGACGAAATAAACGATGCGGACCTGTTTCTGGCACGAATCCAGCGGCACTCGGCAAGATCCTGGGGCGGACGGGCACCGAGCTTAACAGAATCGATGGAGAGGAGGAAGGGGGCGTTCAACTGAAAGAATCGATGCAGCAGGCAATGAGATCCGTTTTGTTCGTATCGAAGGACGTCACGGCCGCTTCGACCCGATATCGCGCGCTCGCCTACTTCCCGTACCTCCGACAAGCCGGCTGGAGCCCCACCCATCTGACGGCCGACTCCGCGAGATCGTATTGGGACGTCCTTCACCGAGCACGGCAGGCCGATGTAGTGGTCGTGTTAAGGAGGACCTTTTCCTTTCCGATCTTTCACCTGCTTCGCCGAGCGGCGCGGCGGCTCGTCTTTGACTTCGACGACGCGGTGTTCGTGCATAACGACGGGTCCGCGTCCAGTCGACGCATGGCCCGATTCACCCACATGGTTCGCCGTGCAGACCAAGTGTTCGCTGGGAATCGTTATCTGGCTGGCATCGCCACCCGCTTTACGCCGTATGTGACGGTACTGCCGACGACGCTCGAGCCGGAGGCCTATCCGCTTGCCCAACACAAGGACGAAGAACATTTCGATCTGGTGTGGATCGGAAGCCGCTCAACCGCCCGTTACCTGTCAGCACTCTTGCCCGTGTTGGAGCAGGCTGCAAAGGAAACTCCTGGATTGCGATTGAAGGTGATCGCCGATTTTACCCTGGAGGCCGACCAGCTCACGATCCTGCCCATTCAATGGAGCCGCGAGACGGAAGCCATCGAGGTGAGGACGGCACACGTTGGAATCGCCCCCATGCCCAAAGACGCCTGGACCCTCGGCAAATGCGGCTTGAAGGTCTTGCAGTACATGGCCGCTGGTCTGCCCGTCCTCGCCTCCACAGGGGGAATCCACGACCAACTGGTCCAGGAAGGCGTGACGGGGTTCCTGGCCAATACGCCGGCTGATTGGCTAGAAGGGTTGCGGCGGCTGGCCAGGGCTCCACGCCTGCGCGCTACGATGGGGTTAAACGGTCGACATCGACTCGAGGAGTCGTACGCGACGGCGACGGTATTTCCCAGGATGCAAGAGATTCTGGAGATATGCGCGAAGTGATGCGCACGTCACGGCGCCCTCAACACTCTTGGTCCGACGGATCAACGAACTGCAAACTCCGGCAGGTAGTCCGCAAGACGCTTCAGGATCTGCTGCCACCACCACAACCGACGGCGTTCCCCCCGGCTGTCGCAGTACTGTCGAAGGAACGACGCTGCCTCGGCCGGTGAAAGTGTAGCCAACTCAATCATGCGTCTGGCCAGTTTTGCCAGATCGCCGACCGCCTGTTCCTTCCGCACCTGGCCCTTTACACGAATTCCCTCCAGATCGATGAGATATGCTCTGCCGCTTCGGTCGAACAGGATATTCGTCGGCTTCAAATCCCGATGTGTGAACCCAGCTTCATGCAACCGTCCCAGCAATCGGGCGACCTCACCGATTGCCTGTGCGGAGCGTTTCCGGCATGAGCCGAGATCGATCGCTCCGCCGATGGATTCCATGACGAAGTAGCTCGCTCTGAGCACACCCCAGGCCCGTCGGTCAACGGCCGCGATAGGACGAGCCGTCGCGATCCCCGCGGCTTCCAACCGACAGGCTTTGTGAAAGGCCCTCAGAGCATATGAGGGACGGAACAGGTTCTTGACCACAGCACCGATCGTCGCAGGACACCATCGCTTGATGACCACCTGACCATTTTGCCAAATCGTGATGGTATCCGTCGACTTAATGACTGCTCCATAGCAGCGCATGACGCCATCGGGGTCTTCCAGGAGCTGACGCACGCGAGGGTCCATCACTTCTTCCCGAGTCACCCAGGCTTGCCGACCGAATCTCTGCGTCCGCATAGTGTAGGTGTCAGCCAGACTTTCTTTTCCGCTCACTCCTCATCGAAGTCGAAATCGCCGAGTGTGAAATACCACCGCGTCGGATCGTCAAAAAGAGGGCGGTCGACCGAACTGAACGGGACACAAACGATTGACTTGGCTTCCCGCTCCTTGAGGAAGCCGCATTGGAGCAGCGTTTCGTAGAGATCCATATGAGGAAGCGCGGCGGCCTGCATGTAATCCACCCCTTCGGCAAGGCAGACTTTCTCGGCATGACCGAGCAGATCCTCCGCAAGCTGGCCCGATCGTGGCACCAAGATATCGGCTACAATACCAATCCGTTTCGATCGTTTGCGAGTCAGCGCCAGGATCAAATACCCCGCCAGCTGCCCATTGATGTTCGCCGTCAGACAGAGCTTCTCGGAGCCGGTTGATCTTTCGAAGTAGCGCCACTTAAGGTGCCGCGCATCTCTTACGGCAATCACATCGTATTGGGGGGAGAGGCGTTGCCAGAGATCGTCGAACTGCTCATCGACTAGTTGGCGCTCCACTGTAATAGATCGGCCCTCTGCATCCGCACCCGGCCTGATGCTTCCCCGCCTGACAGCTGCCGATTTCTGATAGAGTGCCCTGAAGGGACCTCCGAGGAATCCCACCGCAGGCAGCCGGGCGTTGAGGTGTTTGCGGAAGAGGGGCAGCGCTGAGAGATCGATATAGCCTAGGCGGCGCTTGCCCAGTCGGGCATGCCCTTCTGTAGGCGTACCGTAGGCGAAGCTGACGCCAAGCCGCTCGCAGCTAGCGGCGTGAGTTTTCTGCAACTCCACGATCATCGTGCCGCCACGCATCCCTTCCTCGATGGCTGTCTCAACCGGCTGCACGGCCGTCAGCATGGAAGGCCCTACTTTCCACCGTCCGGCGACACAGGGGTACATCCCCACGATCCTCCCCGTGACCAGGGCAACCGACATGGCTTCAAGCATGCTTTCCGGGTGACGACCGAATTTCCATATCCAATCTTCCAGGGGTCGTGCCTTGCCAAACACGCGATTGAACAGCTCGTTAGCTTGCATCTCATCCCCAGGTTGAAACGGCCGGATGATCATTTCTTGGGCCCAACTGCTTGAAGATATCTTCGAGATCGAATGTATCGTCACGCTATCCACGAGAAGGAATTATGTCGAGACCTGGGTCACGACACTGCTTCGTCTGGCGCCGATCTCTTGGTAGAGTGCCACCAATTCAATCGCATGGCGCCGCATCGAGACAGAATGCGCCAATTCGGACGCTTTGCGAGACATGTACCACCTAGTTGATTCATCGCGGAATTTCCGCAGGGCATTGGACAGGAGGTGGATGGAATCCGGCGACTCGATGACGAACCCCTGTTCGCCGTCCTGGATGCACTCCGACGACCCGTCGTAGGCCGTCGTGATGCACGGCACTCCCAACGTCAAGGCTTCGAGCACCGTGCGGGAACAGGGATCATTGTAGGTCGGCAACACGCACACGTCCGACGCCCAGAAGAGTTCCGGCACGTCCGATCGATTGCCAAGAAACCGAACCCGTCCGCCCACTTGCAGCCGTTGCGCCTGCCGTTCATAGGGTTTGCTTCCGTCACGCCCCACGACGAGGAGGTTCCAGTCCCGGCCCTCCGGCAACGCCAAGGCGTCGATGATCCGAGCGAGCCCCTTCCGCCTGAAATTGTGTCCGACAAAAATCGCCACGAGCCGATCTTCCGCCAGCTCCAACTCCTGGCGCCAGCGCGCGCGAACCGTCTGCCGATCCCCATGGGCGGGCGGAAGGATGCGAACGCCGTTGAACACCCGGCGGACGTGCCCCTCCGGAAGTCGGTACTGCTCCGCCACCTGCCGTCCCACATAATGGCTCGGCACGACGACGACGGGGGGATTCTCGCGGGTGAGCAGCCGCTGTTCCAGCGAGATCAGCAGGCGCTCCTTCCCGTCGAACAATAACCCGATTTTGCGCAGCCCTTTCGACAGCATCGTACGGCGAGCGGCGACCGTCCGGTCCTGGCCGGTCTTCACCAACCCCCCGCGCGGCTGATACACGTCGCAGGACACGCAGGGCCGAATCGCGTGCACCACATCCCATCGCTGTGACGCGAGGAACCGTTCCGCACGGGCGACGAAATGCCGGTACTGCATCTCATCCGTCCAGCCTTCCATCCCCAACGCATGGACCTGGACGCCCGGCGGCACTTCCGCGCTGGTTTGCGTAACTACATGCGGCTCGACGCCCAACGCGGTCAGCTCCGTCAGAAAATCGACGGCGGACCGTTCCATGCCGCCTCGTCCCGGATCCAAATGTTCGACCAGGAAGGCCAGTCTGATGGGGGTTTCGGTGAACGTGGGCTTACAAACGGTGCCCATGTTCCCGCCACGACCAAATGCGATTGGAGTCGAGCGTCACGTTCGCCACTTCGTACAGGGACATGAGCTCACGATACCGGGGCAGCGCCAACAGCCGCTCCGCTCCCTGCAACTCGTGCCGCAGTTCGAACGTGAGGCTGGCCTCCCGCAAGGTTTCCATCCGGAACGAATACAGGAAGATCCCGTCCTGCGTGGCCAATCCGACCAGATTGTCGTACACGCTGGTCAGATAGGCCACATGGTCCCGGAGGCAATCGCGCACCAGCGCGCAAGAGAGGTCACGACCGGCAAACGGCGCCGCCGCCGGCATGAGACCGTTCATGGCCAGCGCGGTCGGCATGATATCCACCTGGCTTGCGATGGTGGACACCGTTCGCGGGCGATAGGTCTCCGGCGTGCGAAGAGACTCGTCCATCCAGACCAGGAGCGGCGCCGCAAAATGCCCGACTGAACGCTCCACATCCGTCTGCCCGACCAACTCGTGCCGCCCATGATCTCCGAGAATGAAGAGGACGGTATTGCGGAGCAGACCTTTGCGGATGAACTCGGAAAACACCCGTTCCAGTTCCAGATCCGTGTATCGTAGCGCCGCAACATACTTGTCCTCGACGGACTCCTGGAGCCGCACCACGTCGGGATGGTTCGAAGGGGCCGCAAAGGGATGATGCGTGGCCAGGGTGAGGCTGGCCAGAAAAAACGGCTCATTCCCCGCCTGCAACCGTTCGAGGCGCTGCGCGAACAAGTCGAACAACGCGCCGTCGGCCATGCCCAACCCGGTCCGCTTCGCGTCCGGAGGAAAATCACCCTCATCGACCAAGTGCTGCAGACCGTTCCGCGACATGAACGTCTGCAACCGATTCAAGTCCCGATGCTGACCGATCACCATTTCAGTCCGATATCCCCGGCGCTGAAGGACGGAGGGAAGACAGAGATAGTCATGGGCGTATCGCGTTTTCATTTCCGCAGCCCCGTGCCGCGGATTGGCGCTGCAGAACGTGGCGAACAGTCCCCGCGCCGTTTGCACCCCGTTGGCGAAGAAGTTCTCGAAATAGACGCCTTCACTCTTGATCCGGTCCAGGAAGGGCGTCCCCGGAACACCGCCGTAGGTTTTTCCCAGGAAACGGCGGTCCAAACCTTCAATGAAGAGGATCACCACGTTGGCCGGCTTTGAGAACCGCACCGCCCCGGCTTCGGCGGTCACCGGCCGGATGAGCGGATAGCGCGGGTCGGCAAAAGTGCCCTCGGGCTGAAGAAGCCGCTGGGTGGTGCGCAGCGCCTCGTCATAGGGGACGGTATCCAGTCCCGAGACCTGCTCCTTGGAATGACGAGACACCAGCGCCACCCGCAGGGCCTCGCTGGCGAACAACACGGGATTTTGCGCCAGCGTGTAGTAGACCGTGCTCCCGATGTGAGCGATGCGAATCCCATAGGGTCCCGTATGATGGAACCCGGCTCCGCCGGCAACCAAGCCCAGGCAGAGCAACGCGTTGGCGTGCAGCCCGGACGCCGGACGCCAGCGCGAAAGCGCCGGCATGACCAGGATGGAAAACGCCCACCACCATGATCCGATCGCGGCCGCCTGCAGGGCCAGGAAGGATGCGACCCGGACGGCCCACTTACCGCCTTCTCCCAACTCCGCCCCCGTTTGCTGCACGGCCTGCGCATTGGTTTGCCCGGTTGTGCCGGGCAGGGTCATCAGGTCCCCCACGTATTCCAAAAACACGAAGTCCATATGCTGGCGGTTGTGGGTGTAGTACCCCATGTCGACGCACAGCAGCACCAACAGCAGGATCGCGAAGAAGACACAGGCCGCCGGCAAAGTGCGGCCGAAGATCCGGTCAAACGGAACACCCCTGCCTTGGAACCGCCTCCGACCTTTCACCACGAGCGCGCCGATCGCTGCGCCCAGCAGCGCCAGCAAGAGCGCGCAGGTGGCCACGATGAAGTCGCCCCGGAGTCCGACGACCAGCGTCTTTAGGAGCAACGGCGGGGTCGGCCGCTCCAGAGCCAGGGCATCGCGCAATAGGAAGGCTCGCTCGGCACATTGAACGACCACGAAAACAATCCACCAGAAGAGCACGCTCTTGCGGATCGACGCCCGCATGTCATCCCATCGTCCCATNNCGTCCCATCAGACTCCCGCCACCCGACGGTAGACCCGTTCCAATTCATCCACCATCCGATCGATCGAGTAGAACCGCTCGACGGTGCGCCGGCCCTCCTGCCCCATCCGGGCACAGAGGTCGGAATCGTTCAGGAGGCGGCCGATCCGATCCGCAAGCGCCTCTGAGTTCCGCGGCGCCACAATGAAACCGGACTCACCGTCCTTGACCACATCCGGAATCGACCCCGTCGTCGTGGACACGACGGGCAACCCGAGCGCCAGTGCCTGCATCAAGACCTGCGGAATGGTGTCTCCCTCGATCGTCGGAATCACGAACACCGTCAGCGATCGGAAGACGTCCAGCAAATCGTCACGGAATCCCAGCATCCGCACCTCGGTGGTAAGCCCCAACCGCTCGATCTGCGCTCGGATATTCTGTTCCTCGGGCCCTTCGCCAACGATCAGAAACGAGACGTCCTCATGCTGTTTGAGCACCCTCGCCGCGGCCTCGACGAAATAGGCGTGTCCTTTATAGTCCCGCAGGTAGGAAATCAGGCCCACGAGCCGACGGCTGGGAGGGAAGCCGAGCTCCAGTCGAATATCGTGCAGCGGCTTGGCGGGGGCAAAATATTCCACATCCAAGCCGATCGGGAACGCAGCCACCCGGTCTGGAGCCAGCCCGTCTCGTGAAATGAGCTCCTGGCGGGTCCGCTCGCCGCCCGTCACGATCACCATGTCGAACAGGCGCCGGTAGAGAAAATAAGTCGCCGCATTCTTGGTCAACGGGGCGGAGATATGCCGCGTCCGGATCACGTTGGGACGGGGGGACACGAGACGGGCCGCCAGCGCGGCGATCCAACTGTCCCGGGAGCTGTTCACGTGCACGATGTCCGGGCGCTCCCGAAGCAACAGGCGTCGGAACCCCAAAATCGCCATCGGCAGACGCCACTGCTGCATGACCATGGGCTCGACGGGCAAGCCCCGGTCACGTGCCATCTTCATGATCGGGCTGCCAGGCTCCAGCACCAGCAACAGCCGGTGCCCCCGCTTGTAGAGCCGCTCCGCATGGAGCAGCACGGCGGATTCCTGTCCTCCGACGGTCGTGCTGGATTCGGCGATCAGAATCTTCATGATGTCGACGGCCTCGGTGTTGCGATGAGACGCTGGCACACCGCCTCGGCAACCTCCTCGGGCGTCACCCCGCTGAGACATTCGAGCGGCACGGAATGGCGGCAGCGCCGGCTGAAACAGGGCCGGCACACCACCGGATATGAAAGCACCGTATGATGACGGCCATAGGGGCCGGTTCGCACCGGATCAGTCGGTCCGAACAGCGCGACCACGTGAACCCCGATCGCCGCCGCAACGTGCATGGGACCGGAATCGTTCGTCACCAGAACGGCTGCGCGCCGCAACAAACAGGGCAGCAAGCCTACAGGGGTCTGTCCCGTCAGATCAACCGCTTTTGTCTCCATGGCCTTCAACACGGCAGTCGAATCCGGCTGTTCCGCAGCCCCGCCGAGCAGCACCACCGGTCCGAGTCCGGCGCGTTGGAGCCGATCGGCGAGTCTGGCAAAATGACCGGCCGGCCACCGCTTCGTCGGCCAGCGCGCAGAAACGTTCATCGCGATCCACCGGGAAGTCGCCGGCACGCCGACCCGGTCGAGCAGCCTCTCGACCGTCGCCCGGTCTTCCAGACGATCGTGGAACCGGAACTGCGGCACGGTGGGGCGTCCGGCACCCAGGGCCTCGGCCACCAATAAATACCGATCGACCGCGTGCATCTCGGCTGTCGGGACCGGAACACGATCGCTGTAGAAAAGCGGACTGCCCTCCCGGGCATTGGCAAATCCGACTCGTCGCCGGCAGCCGGTCAGCCAGGCCATCGCCCCGCTCCGGAACAGACCCTGCAGATCGACGACGAGATCGAAGCCGGCGGTGCGCAGTCTCGGCACCTGCCCGATCCACCCGGCGAAGCCACCGGCAACGATGCAAAGGCGATCCACGCCCTCGATGCGCTCGACAAGCGAAGCCCACTGGGCCTTCACCAACCAAGTCACTTCGGAACCGGGAAATCGTTCCCGCAGCGCGGCGAGCGTCGGCATCGCATGCACGATGTCGCCCAGCGAGCTGGGCTTGATGAGGAGGAGGCGGCGTACGGTATCAGTCATGTCCTCATTCGAGAATGGAACCGGTCAGGACTCGACCTGCGCAGAGGCGTCGGGGAGCGGTTCGGTCGCCATCCGCTCAAAGATCCAGTCGACGGCCTGCGGGAGCCCGTCGGCGACATGATCGGGTGGAGTACCCTGTGATGTAAGGTCGGCGAGCACCTGCGCCCCCGATGGGCCGCTCAGGACCAGGACGCTCTGCATCCCGACCGCGTGAGCCAGTTGGATGTCGCGGGCGCTGTCTCCGATCATAACGGAGCGTGTCAGATTGACCCGCAGCTCCCCCGCGGCTCGATCGATCATTCCGCGCGCCGGCTTGCGGCACAGGCAGCGATCGTCCGGATGGTGCGGGCACACGTAGATGCCGTCGAGGCTCACTCCGGCCTCCGCCAGCTCATGACACAGCCTGGCATGAATCAGCTCCAGGTCGGACGGTGTGAACAAGCCGCGCGCAATCCCGGATTGGTTCGTCACCACCACGACGCGGGCTCCCGCTTGCTTGAGACGCGCCAGAGCAGCCGGGACGCCCGGCAGGATCCGCAATTCATCGGGCGATTTCACATACCCGGTATCCTCATTCACGGTCCCATCTCGATCAAGAAAGACGGTGACGCCGGATAAAGGCGAAGACTGGGGACTGAGGACCGAGGGCTGAGCTGTTGTGGGCGCTTGGGGAAGGACCAGCGGAAGTTTGACGGCCGCATCGTACACCTGCTCCACGGTTACGGCGGTCATGCACCGATGGTCGATCGGGCACTCCCTCAGCAGACAGGGGGCACAAGCCACCGGCTGCCGGACGAGTTGCGCCTCCGCCTGATAAGGGGACGTAGCCTGCCAGTCGGTCGGCCCGAAGACCGCAACGAGCGGAACCCGAAACGCGGCCGCGACATGCATCGGGCCCGTGTCATTCGTGAGGAAGAGCTGGCATCGTTTGACCAGCGCCATCAGTTCTCGCACCGTCGTCTGGCCCGAGCAGACCACCGTCCGGGCTTTGATCTGCTCCGCAAGGCTCTGCCCGAGATGCTCCTCGCCCTTCGCCCCTACGAGCGCCACGGCGACACGCCCGCGCACCCTCGCCTGCGTGTCTTTCACCAACCGGTTTACGACCTCTGCATAGCGCTCCGGAATCCAGCGCTTCGCATGACCGTAGGTGGAGCCGGGATTCACCCCGATCAGCACGTCATCGCGATTGATCCCGGCCTCGGCTAGCCGGCGGCGCATCGCTTCGCCCTCTTCCGCAGTGACAAAGAGCCGTGGAGCCGGCGGTGCACCTTGACCTCCCAGCGGCTTCAACATATCCCAGTAATATTCCACCTGATGTTTCGCCGTCGTTCGACTCGGCAGCGAGACCGGATCGGTCAGGAGCAGGCTCCGGCCGTCAGTCGCATAACCGAACCGGCGCGGGATCCCGGCCAGAAAACTCAGCAACGCCGACTCAAAGGCGTTCTGAAACAGGACGGCGAAATCGAACCGATGGCGCCGCAATACCCCGGCCAGGATCCATTTACCGGCCAACCCGGCATGGCGTCCGCGATCGTCGTAGACGAGCATGCGATTGACGGCGGGATGATTCGCCAGCAACTCCGCGATCCCGGGTTTGACCAGGAGCGTGATGTCCGCCTGCGGGAACAGCGTGCGCACCAGGCCGAGAGCCGGCTCGCACATCACGGCATCGCCCAACCAATTGGGGCCTCGAACGAGCAGCCTGCGGACGGTTTCCTTACGCACGACCCTCCTGAACGGCCGCCGACTGCGTGACTCGCAGCACCTGCGCCAGGCGATCCTGCCCCGCCACCACATCCGTCCGCAGGCGGACGGCCCAACACTCATCATCCGCCGACAAGAACGGCGCCACCTTTCCCGCATCCTTTTCGGTTGTCACCATCAGATCGGCGCCCGCCTGCCTGGCTCGCTGATGCAGCGTTTCCACGACCGAAGGCGAATAGCGCACATGATCCGGAAACACCACCGTATCCCGTACGTTCAGTCCAAGCCCGCGGGCCAAACCGTGAAAGGACGAGGCGTTCCCGACTCCGCTGAACAACAAAACAGCCCTGCCCTCGAACGAGCCCAGCGGCCGGACGGCGTCTCCGCCGACACGGCGAAAGTCCTCTGCACGAAAGGCGACGCGAATCGGCGGAGGCAGGGCGCCGCAGGCCTGAACGACCGCCTTCCACACCGGCTCGGCATCGCGCTCGGTGGCGGCGCGGGTAACGACGATGGCGCTGGCGCGCCGCGCGGCCGACAGGGGTTCGCGCAACCGTCCAACCGGCAACGCCGCTCCGATTCCATGGAGATCGGTCGCATCGAGCAGCAGAAGATTGACGTCGCGATGGAGGCGCAGATGCTGGAACCCGTCGTCCAGCACGAAACAATCGACCGCCGCCCGCGCCAAGACCCATTGGCCGAGCGTCACACGATCGGCCCCCACGGCCACAACGGCTCCCGGACAGCGCATGGCGATCAAATGGGGCTCGTCCCCCGCATCTTCGGGACCGACGAGGACCCGCCGCCCGTCGGACACCAGGAGGTGAGCCGCCTGGCTCCGGCGTCGATACCCCCGGCTGAGGACGGCCACCCGTTTGCCTTGGGCCAGCAACTGTTCGACGAGAAAAATTACGACCGGCGTCTTGCCGGTCCCTCCGACCGTAAGATTGCCCACGCTCAGAACGGGGCGCGGCAGGCGATAGACGTGGAACCACCCGTGCTCGTAGAGCCGCACCCGCACCCTCGCGGCAAGCTCATAGGGATAGCCGAGCCAGCGCAGACAAGAGGCGGTCGGCGCGGCTCCCCCTGTGGTCATGTCGTGTGCCGACTCGACAACTCCCATGACGGTTCCTCAACCCTCTCCGCCGAAGCGGCGTGTGGCGGAAGATAGGTTGCGATGACCTCCAGGCTGCGCCGCAGGGCGCCCTGGTTCCGCACGACCACGTCACGGGCCGCCTGCCCCATGCGGTGAAGCCGCTCCGGATCCAGAAGCAGGGCCCCGACCCGCTCGGCCAGCGCCTCGCTCGTGGCAACCACCTGTCCGCCCCCCGCGTCGGTCAATAACCCCGCCACTTCCGCACAGTGGTCGGTATAGGGACCGAACAACACCGGCTTTCCCCAGACCGCCGGCTCCAACAAATTATGTCCCCCGATCGGCACCAACGTTCCACCCACCAGCGTCACGGCAGCCTCCCGGTACAACAGAGCCAGTTCTCCCCTGGTGTCCAGCACCATCACCCTGGGCCCCGTCCCGGCCATGGTCCCATCGCCCTGACTTCGTCGAAACACCGCCAGCCCCCGGGCCCGCACCACCTGCTCGACCTGCGCGGCCCGCTCCACATGGCGCGGTGCCATGATGAGCACGAGGTCGGGGAATTTCGGGATCAGCCGTTCGTAAGCAGCCAAGACCGCTTCTTCTTCCCCGGGATGCGTACTGCCGGCCACGAATACTCGCTCATGATCGGCGACTCCCAATCCCGCTTTCGAGAGCCCGGCACCCTTCGCGCTCGCCTGAGGGACGGGCTGATCGAACTTGATATTGCCGGTGCAGCGCACCCGGGCCGGATCGGCTCCCAACTCAACCATCCGTTGTGCATCGCGTTCCGACTGCACCAGGCAGACCGTCACCAGCGACAGCATCGTCCGATAAAAGTCGCGGATGAGCGGCCACCGCTGCCGTCGGTAGGAGCGGGTGGAGAGGCGGCCGTTGACCATGATCGAAGGAATCCCACGCCGGTGCAGCGCCCGCAGCATGTTCGGCCAGAGTTCCGTCTCGACGAACAGATAGAGGCTCGGCTTCACCGCATCCAACGCACGATTGACGACCCAGGGGAAATCCAGCGGCGCATACCGATGGGCGGCAATGTCGGCGAGCCGCTGCTCCACCGCCTCGCGTCCGGTTTCCGTCACAGTCGAGACCACGAGCCGGGCGTCCGGGTAGGTCGTACGGAGGTCCCGCACCAAGGGTGCGACCGCGACGACCTCGCCGAGGGACACGGCATGCACCCAGATGACACGCGGTGCCGCTCCTTGCTCCGTCCCTCCGTCCCGTTCGGGCGTGAGCCCCAGACGCTGCGGTAGACCCCGACGACAGCGCTGTTTGGCCAAGAGCACGAGCAGAATGACGGGAGAAACGAGGATCAGCAGGACATTATAGAGCAGATACCACATCACGGACTCGTCCGGAGGACGGCAGCATCGGCTTCGAGGGTCATGCGGTTCAGCCGGGTTTCCAACTCTTTGCGCAATCGCTCCAGGTCTTCAGCGGACGAGTCCCGCGGGACCGTGATCGGCGCCCCCCAGAGGAACACACCGCTCGAAAACGGATAGGGCATGATGAAGCGATCCCAACTCGCGAAGAGTTTTTTTTTGAGCAGCCGAACGCCAAGGGGATGATCGGCAACCCGGTCGCCTTCGCCAACTGGACAACCCCGGGTTTCGCCTCCTGGCGGGGTCCCTTCGGACCATCCGGCGTCACCACCAGATCGACCCCCGATCGGCCGAGACGGATCAATTCCCGCAGCGCTTCGGCACCGCCCCTCGTGCTCGACCCCCGCACGGCCTGCAGGCCGAACCGCGCGACGATGCGACATATCAATTCTCCGTCCCCGTGGCGGCTGATCAGCACGTGCGCCTCGGAGCCTCGATAGGCCAGCGGCATCATCAATTGCTGCGCATGCCAGAACGCGATGATCATGCGCTTGCCTTGCGAGAGCAGCGCGTCGACATGTTCGGCCCCTTCGACGCGCCAACGCATGGTGGCGGCGAGACAGCGGATCACTCGATAGCCGAACGGCGGGACCAGCGACAATTTCAATCGATTGGCGAGGGCTTTGAGCGGCTTCGGCATGATGGTGGCTAGCCCTGGTCCTATTCCGAGCCCACGTCGACGAACTGCATGGCATGCAGCTTCTTGTAGATGCCGCCTTTGCGGAGCAGCTCCTCGTGGGTCCCGATCTCCGCCACGGTGCCCCGATCCAGAACCGCGATACGATCCGCGTTTTGAATCGTCGACAGGCGGTGCGCGACCACGAGTGTCGTCCGATTCTTCATCAGATTCGAGAGCGCCATCTGCACGATGCGTTCCGACTGGGTGTCGAGCGCCGACGTCGCCTCATCCAGGATCAGAATCGGCGGATCCCGCAGAATCGCCCGGGCGATGGCCACCCG